>Ga0335070_10008478_pt1 | contig 12058 bp, 12 predicted proteins | sample Lox_Sample_13_FD_206722 | JGI IMG/M metagenome (GOLD analysis project Ga0335070, IMG submission 206722) | Soil microbial communities from Loxahatchee National Wildlife Refuge, Florida, United States - Lox_Sample_1.3 | ecosystem: Environmental > Terrestrial > Soil > Wetlands | place: USA...
TCCATTGCGCGTGCCATGATGCACGATCCGCAGGTGTTATTTCTGGATGAACCCAGCGCCGGGCTCGATCCGCAGACCCGCATTCTGCTGTGGGAGATCATTCGCGACTACAACCGCTCGGGTAAAACCGTCCTGCTCACTACGCATTACATGGAAGAGGCAGATGCGCTGTGCAACCGTCTTGCGATCGTGGATCACGGCCGCGTCATCGCGCAAGGCTCGCCGGAGGAACTTAAGCGCTCGATCCCCGGCGGATATTTGCTGCGGCTGCGTTTCGCCAACTCCAACGCCGGGTTGCTCGATCGATTAAAGACGCTGGGCGGTGTGCGCGAAGTCCAGTCAGCCGACAACATCGGGGCGAATGTGTACGCCGATAGAGGCGGATCGCTCATCGCTGAAATCGCCAATGTTGCAGCGGCCAACGGCGCCGAACTTTCTGATGTCCACATTTCTGAGCCCAGCCTGGAGAATCTCTTCCTCCACCATACCGGAAGGAGTTTGCGCGATTGAACTGGAAAACGTTTTTCGCCATGCTTGCTCGCGATGCCCACGTGGCGCGGCGCAACGCCGTGCAGCTTTTGTTTCAGACTTTCCTCCAGCCGCTGCTGTTCGTCTTCATTTTTGGCAAGGTGATGGTGGGCAGCGGCTACATGCCTGCGACCTACAAGAGCCTGCTTCTGCCCGGCATCATGGCGATCAGCATGGTATTCACGGGGATCTGGGCTGTCGCCATGCCGCTCATCGCCGAGTTTCAGTGGACGCGCGAAATTGAAGATCGACTGCTCGCACCGATCAATCTCTATTGGATCGCGATTGAGAAGGTGGTCGCGGGGATGATTCAGGCGCTGGTGGCCGGATTGATTGTGCTGCCTTTGGGCTGGTTGGTTCTGCGTCCGGGCGTAGAGATTCACGTGTACTCGCCGCTCGCGTTCGTCGCCATCATTCTGTTGGTTGCCGCCTTTTCGTCATGCGGCGGACTCGCCCTGGGCTGCAGCATGAACCAACAGCACATCGGACTGATGTTCAGCATGGTGATCACGCCGATGATTTTTTTTGGATGCACGTACTATCCGTGGAGCGCGCTGAAGACCTTCCCCATCCTGCAGAAGGTGGTGCTGCTCAATCCGCTGGTGTACGCCAGTGAAGGACTGCGTGGCGCGCTGGTGCCACAATCTCCGCATCTGTCGACGGTTGCGGTGCTGGTCGTGTTGCTGCTCTTCGATGCCTTGCTGTTGGCGGTGGGACTGAGGCAGTTCGACAAAAAAGCGGTGAGTTGAGAACACTGCTGCGGCCCGATACGCCTGGGCTGCTGGACGGGTGAGGCGCCTGTCCCTACGCGGCTACTCTCGCCACACGGATTCATCAGACCGAAGCGCGTTCGTTGCCAGCGACCACACCCGCACGATAAGATAACTCGTACACATCTTCTCCGCTTTTTATCCCTAGACTTTTTGTGCTCGATTTTCCGCGGGCGAGGCGTGTGCGACCCCGGACGCGGCGCAGCTATGCGCTCGCCTGAATCTTCCAGAGGGAGACGCAATTGAATAAAGGACGGACTGCGGTGATCGTGGGCGCCCAGTGGGGCGATGAGGGCAAAGGCAAAATCGTGGACGTTCTCTCGGAGAACTTCCAGGTTGTGGTCCGCTACGCCGGCGGACACAACGCCGGTCACACCGTCATCATCAAGGGCAAGAAGTTCATCCTTCAACTCGTCCCCTGCGGCGTGCTCCGCGCCGGATGCCTTAGTGTCATCGGCAACGGGGTCGTCCTCGATCCTCTCGCATTCCTTAAGGAAGTCGGCGCCCTCAGAGAGGCCGGCGTTGCTGTGGACGGCCACCTTTTCGTCTCCAACCGCGCGCACGTGATCTTGCCCTACCACCGCATGATCGAACTCGCCGCCGAGAATGCACCCGGCCGCGTCAAAATCGGCACGACCTCGCGCGGCATCGGTCCCGCTTACGAAGACAAGATGGGACGGCGAGGCCTCCGCGTCGCCGATCTGCTGGATTCCAAGCTGCTCAAGAAGCACATTGAAAATGCTGTCCGCGAAAAGAACATGATCGCGCACGCGCTGTTCAATACCGAACCGCTCGACGCCGACAAGATGTACAAGGAGTACGCCGACGCGGCCGAGAAAGTCGCACCCTTCGTTGCGGACACGGCGGTGCTGCTGAACGACGCCTTGAAGAAGGGGGAGTCCATTTTGTTCGAGGGCGCGCAGGGAACGCTGCTCGATATCGACCACGGCACCTATCCGTTTGTCACGTCATCGAGCGCGACTTCGGGAGGAGCGGTGATCGGGACCGGAGTCGCGCCGAACGCGATCAATTCTGTTATCGGCATCACCAAGGCCTATTGCACGCGGGTTGGCGAAGGGCCGTTCCCTTCAGAGGAAAAGGGCGAAGCCGGCGAAAATCTGCGCAAGCGCGGCAACGAATATGGCGCCGTCACCGGACGCCCGCGCCGCACGGGATGGCTCGACATGCCGCTGCTGCGGTATTCCGGAATGATCAATGGCACGAACTGGCTGGTGGTCACGAAACTCGACGTGCTGGATGAGTTGGACGAAATCCCAGTGTGCATGGGCTTCAAGATAGACGGCAAGAAAACGACCGATGCCCCAGCGCAGGCCGCCGACTGGGATAAGATCCAATGCATTTTCGAAAAGCTCCCGGGATGGAAGACGTCGACTGAGGGCATCACCGAGTACGAGAAGCTGCCCAAAGCGGCCCGGGAATATCTGTCGTTTGTGGCCAAGGAATCAGGCGCGAAGATCGGCATGATTTCAACCGGCGCGGACCGCGGCCACACCATTCTGATGGACGATTTCGTTTCCGAGTTGAACGCAGCCGCCAAGAAAGCCTAAAATGGCCCTCCCGACGATGTTCGGCCACGAACATTCCGGCAAGGGCGACTGAAAACTGTCACCCGCAAGGAGCGAACGATGGTGGTGTTGGCGGTAACCTGGATGGCAAAGGCAGGACGCGAAACCGAAGTCGCAGCGCTGTTCCAAAAGCTAACGGACTACTCCCGCCAGGAACCCGGCTGTGTAATGTACCAGGTACATCGCCACAAAACGGAGGCGCGCCGGTTCTTTATTTACGAGCAATACAAAGACGACGCCGCGCTGGAAGCCCATCGCACCGCACCGCACTTTCTGCAACACGCGAAGAAAGACCTGCCGAAAATTGCCGACCGCGTGGAAGGTCATCTGTTCGAACCGCTAGGCTAGGCACGGAGCGCGACCAACGGAAAAGCGTCCCGCGCGGAACGCTTGCGCCAGAACTAGATCATCCTGCCCATCTACTGCGCTTTCTTTTCTTCCGCGGGTTTTGCTGGGGAGGCTGCGCCCCGACTGTACACAATGCTCTTCGTCCCGCCGTCGCACGTTCCGACGACTTTGGCATCTGCCGACTCTTTGCCCTTATCTACGACGTCGAGCGAATACCCGACTACGCCCTTGGCATCGAGCTTCTTGGCGATTTCGGTCTTTAGGTCTTCGCAGGGCTTGCGGGCGGCAGGCTCCTGCGCCGCGGCATAAGCGCAAGACAGCAGAACGGCAGCAACAGCGATCTGAACTTTCATGATAGAGATATCCTCGCTAAGGCGCAGTCTAGCGCATGCGATCACAATCGAGAGATTACGCGGGTAATACAGGCAGGTGACTACCGGTTGGTCTTGTCGATCATCAACTCGCCACCGGAGGCGTAACTCTCTTTCGAGACTTCGTGGAAGGCAACGACAATGCCTTCGCGCCGCGCTCCGGCTTCTTCGACCAAGGCATCAGTAATGCGCTTGGCGATCTTCCGCTTCTGGTCGGCGGTCCGCCCTTCGAGCATCGTAATCTGCACCATCGGCATGTGGCAGTTCTCAGTTGCCAGTACCCAGTACCCAGTAGAAAACTCGCCCTCGGCGAACTGAGGACCGAATACTGAGAACTATTTCGCTAACTCGTACCCTGCGAAGAAGAAGCTTAACTCAAACCGCGCGGTATCCTCTGCATCGGAGCCGTGAATCGCATTGTGCTCGATATTGGAGGCCCACTTTTTGCGGATCGTGCCCTCTTCTGCGTTCGCCGGATTCGTTGCACCCATCAACTTGCGCAGATCGGCGATGGCGTTCTCTTTCTCCAGAGCGAGTACCACGATCGGTCCGCTCGACATGAAGTCGGTCAGCGTGTTGAAAAACGGGCGGCTGGCGTGGACGGCGTAAAACTGTTCTGCCTGATGCTTGGAAATCTGCAGCATCTTCATGGCAAGGATGCGGAAGTTGTTCTTTTCGAACTGCTCAATAATGTCGCCGATCGCATTCCGCTTCACCGCGTCCGGCTTCACAATGGTCAGGGTGCGTTGCAATGTCTTCATTCGGTCGTTGGTCCTCGGTCGTTAGTCGTTCGATCAAAACTCGATGAAACTTCGCCCTCGATATCCGGAACGCGATACTCAGTACTGCTACGCTGTCACTCCAATAGCGGCAGCCAGAGTCTCGCCAATCGCCGCTGGAGATTTCGCAACTTTAATGCCGGCAGCTTCGAGCGCTTTGATCTTCTCTGCCGCTGTTCCCTTGCCACCGGAAATAATGGCGCCGGCGTGTCCCATGCGGCGTCCTGGAGGCGCGGTCTGCCCGGCAATAAATCCGACCACCGGCTTTTTCATGTGCGACTTCACAAACTCGGCCGCCTGTTCCTCAGCATTGCCGCCGATCTCGCCAATCATGATGACCGCTTCGGTCTCCGGATCGCGATTGAACAAATCCAGCGCATCGATGAAGTTCGTGCCGATGATCGGATCGCCGCCGATGCCGATGGCTGTCGACTGCCCGATGCCGCGCTGCGTCAACTGATGCACCGCTTCGTAGGTGAGCGTGCCCGAGCGCGAGACGATGCCGATCGATCCTTCTTTATGAATCGAGGCCGGCATAATGCCGATCTTGCACTTGCCCGGCGAAATAATTCCCGGACAATTCGGCCCGATCAGCCGCGAACGGCGGTCCTGCAGGAACTCCCATGCCTTTACCATGTCGAGCGTCGGAATGCCTTCCGTGATGCAGACGATCAAGTCGATTTCTGCGTCAGCGGCTTCCATAATGGCGTCCGCCGCAAATGGCGGAGGGACAAAAATGACGGTGGCATTGGCGCCGGTCTTATCGGCCGCTTCGCGCACGGTATTGAAAATCGGCCAGCCCTCATGCGTTATACCGCCCTTGCCCGGAGTCACGCCGCCAACAATCTGCGTCCCATAGGCTTGGCTGGCCTTGGCATGAAACGTTCCCTCGCGCCCGGTCAGTCCCTGCACCAGCACGCGCGTATTTTTATCAACTAGGATTGCCATATAAAAAACTCCTCACTCCTAAAACCATCACACAAAGATCACAGAGTTACGTCGAGAAACCTTAGCGCCACTCCGTCACGCCCAACGTCCCACGAGCAGCAGCTACGACCTTATCCGCCGCGTCTTTCATGGTGTCGGTGACGGTAAAATTCAATCCGGACTTCTGAAGAATTTCCTTGCCCTCTTTGACGTTCGTTCCTTCGAGGCGCAGCACGATGGGCAACTTGATGTTTGTCTTCCGGGCGGCCTCGACCACGCCGGTCGCCAAAGTATCGACGCGCAAGATTCCGCCGAAAATGTTGATCAGGACCGCCTTCACATTGTTGTCGCTCAGCAGAATCTCAAACGCGTGCGCCACCTGCTCGGAGTTCGCACCGCCGCCCACGTCGAGGAAGTTGGCCGGCATGCCGCCCGCATACTTGATGATGTCCATGGTCGCCATTGCCAGCCCGGCGCCATTCACCATGCAGCCGACGTTGCCATCGAGCTTGATGTAGTTAAGGCTGTACTTAGACGCTTCCACTTCGAGCGGATCCTCTTCGGTGATGTCGCGCAGTTCGCGCAGATCGGCGTGGCGGAACAGCCCGTTGTCGTCGAAATTAATCTTTGCATCCAGCGCAAACAGGCGCCCATCGGTCGTCGTAATAAAAGGATTGATCTCAAGCAGTGAAGCATCGGTCTCGAGAAACGCCTTGTACAGCGACGTCAGGAAGTGCACGGCGGGACTAATCTGCTTCGCGCTCAGTCCCAGCTTGAACGCAATTTTTCGTGCCTGGAACCCTTCCAGCCCCATCCCCGGATCGATGTGCTGCTTCAGAATCGCGTCGGGATTCTCCGCCGCAACCTGCTCAATCTCCATGCCGCCGGCCGCCGACGCCATGAACACCGGCTTCCCTTCAGCGCGATCCACGAGAATGCCGAGGTAGAGTTCCTTCTCGATGGGCAGCGTCTCTTCAATCAGGAGCCGGCGCACTATCCGCCCCTCGGGGCCGGTCTGGTGCGTGATTAGCTTCATGCCCAGCATCTTGGCCGCGAGCTGGCCGGCCTCGTCAACGGATTTGGCAATCTTCACGCCACCGCCTTTGCCGCGGCCTCCGGCGTGAATTTGCGCCTTCACCACCACTCCGGATGCTCCGGAATCGAATAGCTCACGTGCCGCCGCCTCGGCTTCCTCATGCGAGGTCGCTACGGACCCGCGGGGCACAGTCACACCATATTTCTTAAGAATCCCTTTTGCCTGATACTCATGAATTTTCATAATGAATGCTCTTCAGTAAAAGAATCGGTAGGAGCCTGGCTTGCTGGGATGCCCCAAGTCTGGCCGGTTGGACAAGATGTGGGAGGATTTGCAGCAAACAAACGATTTTATAGAAGGAAACGAGGTTCCCGCAAACGCTGGAGCGACAAATTCGAAGCGAAAGTTTCGAATCCGGAATCACTTCCCGGTCAACTAAAATGCAAGGAACGCACTCGCCGTGGGGGCTCAGTGAAGCTCATCTCCTTAAACGTCGCTCTTCCCCGTCTGGTCACCTACCGTACGCGGACCTTCAAGACCGGAATCTACAAGCAGCCCGTCTCCGGCCCTGTCGTTCTGCGCACACTCAACCTCGATGGAGACCGACAAGCCGATCTCGTCGCCCACGGGGGCCCGAACAAAGCGGTCTACGGTTATCCCTCTGAGCACTACGGCTTTTGGCGGCAGGAACTGCCCGGCGCGCAACTCCCTTGGGGCATGTTCGGGGAAAACTTCACGACTGAAGGACTGTTCGAACCCGATCTTCACATCGGAGACCGCTTGGCCATCGGCACCGCGATTCTCGTGGTGCGCCAGCCGCGGATTCCGTGCTATAAGCTCGGGGCAAAATTTTATCGCAGCGACATTCTCGGCCGCTTCCTCGACAGCGGTCGCAGCGGTTTCTACTTTTCCGTGGAGCGGGAAGGAATTGTCGAAGCCGGCCACGAATTCACTATCCTTAGCCGCGATCCGGACGCCATCACCATAGCAGAGATGAACCGGCTCTTCGCCCATGACATCTACAATCGGGCATTGTTCGAAAAGGCCATTCATACAGCGGCGCTGCCCGAAGACTGGCGCGATCACCTGAAGAAGCGTTTTGCCGTATCTCCGCAACCACTGTCGTCCTGATCAAAGAGTGGTTGCGGCCAAACCGCCGTGACATTGACAATGCGACGCCACCGCATGCCGTACAATGCGGGATACTTCTTCCCCGTTGTGGAAGAAAGTTGGCATTTGCTCGCAGCTCGCTGCTCACAGCTACCATGCTCATGGACGCTCTCCATCGTCTGGCGAACCACAACGAGTCGCTGACTCGCGAGGAGGCGCGGGACGTCATGGCCGAAGTTCTCGCCGGAAAATGCACGGACGCGCAGATTGCCGCGCTGCTCACCGCGCTCAGGATGAAGGGCGAGACTGTCGAAGAGATCGTCGGATTCGCCGAAGCTATTCGCGCCGCCGCCGCGCCGCTTCCTATCGAACGCAACGGGGAGGCCCTCGCCGTCAGCGGCACGGGCCGCGATGCCCTGGCTGAAGACGCGCTCATTGACACCAGCGGGACCGGCGGCGATGCTAGTGGCACCTTCAACATCTCGACCGCGACAGCATTTGTCACGGCAGGCGCAGGCGTGCGCGTCGCCAAACACGGAAACCGCAGTATCAGTTCGAAGTGCGGCTCGGCCGATGTAGTTGAAGCTCTCGGGGTCAACATCCAGCTCACGCCGGAACGCGCCGCGCAGTGTCTGCGCGAAGTTGGGCTCTGCTTTCTGTACGCGCCCAACCTTCATCCCGCGATGAAGCAAGTGCAAGGCGTCCGCCGCGAGCTCCGCATGCGCACCATGTTTAACCTGCTGGGACCGCTGACCAATCCTGCGCGGGCCTCAGGACAGGTGGTCGGCGTCTATTCGCTGGAGTTGGTGGAAAAACTTGCGGAAGCTCTGAGTATGCTGGGCCTGCGGCGCGCGGTAGTGGTTCATGGCCTGGACGGCCTGGACGAAATTACGGTCACTGGGCCGACGCGGATCGCCGAAGCGCGCGAGGGCATTGTGAAATCCTACGAAGTCGACCCCGAGGAATTTGGCATGAAGGCTGCGACTTTGCAGGAACTTGCCGGCGGCGACGCTCCGGAAAATGCCGCGATCATTCGATCCATCCTGCAAGGCGAGAAATCTCCGCGGCGAGATGTAGTGCTCCTGAATACCGCCGCGGCTCTGGTAGCCGCAGGCCGCGCCGATCACATTGGAGAGGCAATCCCACAGGCGGCGAAGTCGATCGACTCGGACGCGGCTCAGGGAAAGCTGGAAGCGCTGGTACGGCTGACATCGGCGAACTCCTAATTCAAGTTTGGTCATCATCCAAACCTTGCCATCCGGCAAACTTGTCATCCTGAGCAAAGCGAAGGACCCATGCACTCCTTGAAAGCGCCACAAAAGAAGAAGGATGACACGAACAGGAAGGACACGATTTCCAGTCGTGCCGCTAGACCATTCCACACAAGACGGCTAGACAACGCGAGCTCCTGCTCAAGACATATGGACATTCGTGGAACATCGGCCCCTCAGGCCGCGTGAGGTTCTTAAGGGAGAGGGCCTTCAGCCCCTGAGCTTCCCCGCGCCAGGGGCCTAACTGAGTGCAGGACAAAGAGCGAAATCGAGATTTTCGCCAGTAATCCCACAAGCTCACAACAAGTCAGGGCGCAGATGGCGCAGCGAGCACTTGCGCACATTGGTCGCCTGACAACGTAACGAAATGTGACGTGTATTCCCGGAGCTGCCGAAATACATCATCTTCGGAAACCGATGACTTTATGAGCATAATGGACAAAACGACGACTCCATTTTTGACGACCGTCGAACATAAATATTGTGTTGCCACCTCGTTCCCAGGAGGGTTTTCCTTTTTCCAAAGATAGAACGCGCGGCCTTCACTACCATCGGGATCATTTCCGGAAGAGATCCCGAAATCCGTGATCACGATCGAAGGGACGAGGCTTTTGAAGTAGTCTTGGTGTTGCTTTGCCTCAGCAAGAAGAAGGTCTTCGGCCTTTGAGCCTTTGATGTATCTCTTGAAGTCATCCCTATTCTTATCCTTCACGATCGATTCGTAAGCAACATTGTCGATGAATATGATGGTCTTGCCCGGATCATCTTTGTTGTTGAACGAAAGGGTTTTGCCGTCTAGGAAATAGCGAAAACTACTGTCGCCCAGAAATCTGTAAAAGTAATACCCGGTGCCTTTATTAGGTTTTATGACTTTCGTTTCCCCGTTGTCAGGGCATTGAGAGTGCAGAAATACCGGGCCATGCATCAACATTAAAGAGACCAGAAAAACCATTTGCCAAGCTGAAGCCGACGAGGCGTTTGCGATCAGCCGATTTGCCTTCTGGACCGCACTTCCCATCTGAGTACCTCCGAATCCTATGCGCGGATACTACTACGAAGTCGGCACAAACGGCGGTGATGTTCGATAGCTGCTGTAGCCTGGCCGTTACACTCGACCCCATTCAGTGACGGCGAGTTATTCGCTACCAGGCGCCTACCTTACCTCCACCTTCCCCCGATACTCCGCCACGCGCACATTCCATCCCAACTCCCGCGTGATCAACTCCTGCAACTGCCCCGATGCCTCTTTCTCGCCATGCACCAGATACGTCGTTTCTGGACGTTTCCCAAACGTGCGCAGCCACTGCAGCAACTCTGGGGGATCGGCATGGTCGCTGAACTGCTCTAGTGCCACCACCTGTGCGCGGATCGTCACATAGTCCCCATAAATTTTCACTTCGTCAGTCTTGTTCTTGATGGCGAATCCGCGCGTGCCTGGCGCTTGGAAGCCAATAAACAGAATCAGGTTCTTGGGATCGGGCAGGCGTTGCGCCAGGTGGTGCAGAATGCGTCCCCCCGTGACCATGCCGCTGGAACTAATAATGATGCACGGCGTTAGCACTGCATTGATCTTCTTCGACTCCTCCGGCGTTGACGCGAACGTGAATCCCGCCCACTCCAGCGGCGATCCGTATTTGCGGATCATCTCGCGGGTCTCGTCACTGTATTCTTCATCGTGTTTGAGGAAAATCTCGACGGCCTTGATCGCCATCGGACTGTCGCAGAAGACCGGAATCCGCGGCATCGCGCCCGATTCGATCAGGTGCTTGAGCAGGAACACGAACTTCTGCGTGCGCTCAATGGCAAAGGCCGGCACCACCACGCTTCCGCCGCGCCGCGCCGTCGCCGAAATCAACGACGCAAGTTCCGGCATGGGATCTTCTTTCGGATGCACGCGGTTTCCGTACGTCGACTCCATGACCACAATGTCGGCAACCTCGCCCTCTTGCGGCCCCGAATGCACGACCTTCCCAGGCGCGATTTTGTGATCCTTGACGCGCCCGATGTCTCCGGTAAACAGCAGCCGCTTCGACTGCCCGTTGCTGCGCAGCGAAACTTCTGCCATGCACGATCCGAGGATGTGCGCGGCCCGTACAAAGCGGAACGAGAGCTCGGGCGACAGCGTAACCGTCTCGCCAACCTGAACAGGCTTGAAGTACTGCAGCGAATTTTGCGCCTCTTCAAAGGTGTACAGCGGCAGGGCGGGATCGTGCTTCGACTTCTTTCCCTTGTTGTAAAAATTCGCGTCTTCTTCCTGCAGATGGCCGGAGTCGGGCAAGATGATGCCGCACAAATCGATTGTCGGCGCCGTCGCGTAAATCGGCCCGCGGAAACCTTCTTTCACCAGACGCGGAATCCATCCGCAATGATCGAGATGCGCATGGGTCAGGATGACCGCATCGATCTCCTTCGCCGGAACCGGCGTGTCGCGCCAGTTGCGCTCGCGCCACTCTTTTTGCCCCTGAAACAGGCCGCAGTCGACCAGCACTTGCAGCCCGCTCTTGCCGGAAATATCGCCTGTATTAATAAGATGCTTTGATCCGGTAACCGTCCCGGCCGCTCCCAAGAATTGGATGTAGGCCAATCAAACCTCCGCGACGAAATACCCTATCACGACATCCCGAGACGCAGCCGGAGTCCAGGCGGAGTGAGGAATCTCCCCAACCACGGGACCGCAAGTCCTCACTCGCTCACTGTGACCTTATAAACATTATTGATAACGTTCGCCTCGGGAACGCTGCCGTCATTCACCACGATTTCTGAAGGCACACCCGGAACCTCTACGCGAATCGTAGCCTTCTGCTTCGCGCGCACTTCCAGCCGCTTGGTCACGTCGCCGCCGGCGAATTTCACCTTTACGGGAACCTCTGCGCCAGCCGAACCGACGTTGTCCACGGTGATCGTCACCATGTATGCATTCGTCATGGTCTTGCGCGCGAAGGGCGGTTCCACCTTGAACTCCGGCAACCCGCGGTCGCGGTAGACCCAGTCGTCGAAGAACCACTCGAGATCGCGGGGCGTTTGTGCCGCAATCAGCCGCGGCATATGCGACGTATCCTTATCCTGCTCGGAACGATACGCCGCAATCGCCTTCTTCAGCGCCGCGTCTCCAAGCATGTCGCGCAGCATCCACCAGACATACATCGCCTTGCTACGGTAGAACTCGTCCCGGTTGGTATTGATCAGAGACTGGCGAGCCTGAACGTCCGAAGCCGCATTGGCGGCATCGTTCTCGGCGGCGATGAATGCAGAGCGATGCAGTCCTAAGTAGTCAAGCGCCGCCTGCCGGTTCTTCTGCGATTCGAGATACAAGCTTTGCGAGAAATGCGCGA
>Ga0335070_10008479_pt1 | contig 12057 bp, 10 predicted proteins | sample Lox_Sample_13_FD_206722 | JGI IMG/M metagenome (GOLD analysis project Ga0335070, IMG submission 206722) | Soil microbial communities from Loxahatchee National Wildlife Refuge, Florida, United States - Lox_Sample_1.3 | ecosystem: Environmental > Terrestrial > Soil > Wetlands | place: USA...
ATAGTCCAAAAAAAATAGGGGTATATACTGATACCTGTCTTAGTGAGTGTACCCCCCCCCTCCCGGAACTTAATTGACTATATATTACAATAAACAACTAAAAAGGAAGATATTTCAACAATAAACTTCTCTGTTATTAATATTAGCACTGCGCTTAACATCACATTAAATGATATTGCAAAATATATGTTCTATAGAGATGCTTAAATCGAAAATGAAAAGGTACTTTATCTAATAACCATAATTTTGCTCTATTCTGTTTTTCGTATTGAGCGTCTTTCCAAATCTTCGATTTGGTTTTTAAAATGAAAAAAATGCGCGGAAAAATAGATACAGAATATTTCAATAAAAATACCCAAAAAATCTCACGAAAAAATCGACATTGCGACCGATTTTTTATTCTGAGTCTTATTGTCTTTTCTTTTCATTTTTTTTACGTCCTTTTTTAGTCCTTCATTTAAAGAAGTCTTCTTTTTTAATTAAATAATATAGGAAAGACTATATTATTATAATATATATTCTTATTTTCTTTAAAAAAGAATAAGAAAGGTCCAAGATTTGTAAAGTAAGAGGTAAAATTCCATTTAGGATTGAGTAAATTTACAGAAATTAAGAAAAGCGTAATAGTATTCAAATTTTACGGTAGATATTTATTATACTTTTTGAAATATGTCTCCTTATTTAATCTACTACTAAGTACCTATTCTTTTCATTCGAGAATGAGAAGATTAATATAAAGATATATGTGTAGTTTTATTATAGTATTATTCTACAATTTCTAATTAATTAGAAACACAAAATTAAGCCTGCTAATGATTAGTCCCCCTCATTATTAAATAATTAAGCTGGAGTAGGCTAATTGGTTAAACCACACCACTCATACTGGTAGATTGAGGGTTCAAATCCCTCTTCCGGCTTTATAAAAAGGGTCTTCTACTCCCCTTATAATATAAAATAGAATGAATTGTTATGCATATAAATACAGATATTTTTATTAAAAATGTACAGTAGAAAAATAGGATCTGTTTATACTATTAAATAAAGATAGCACACTAGAGGGCTCGAACCCCTACATCTCCTAATCCGAAGTTAGGCGCTTTACCAATTTAGCTAAGTATGCTTAACTATAAAATAGTTAGTATTACTTTATTTAGATTCTTATAAAGCTAAAAAAAGTGTTAGTTATATATAAAAATACATTCTATAAAAAGATATTGAGGATTTTTGTGAGTGATAGGACTTGAACCTACACAGTCTAGGACTACCGACTCCTAAGGTCGACTTGGCTACCAATTTCAACACACTCACACATCAGATCTATATTTGTATACCTATATATTACATACGTTTTTACTTTAAAATAAAAAACGTATGTTACTAAATACTACCTTTTTACTAAACACATATCTAAAGTAAAATTAGAAATTCATTTCTGTACAAATTTGTTATTTTTATTATTCTTCAACAAAATATATATGGACTTTTGTTTAATCTTTTCAATATACCAAATATTATCTGAATTATTGTTATTTCCGTAGGTATAAAGAGAAAAAAGGAGTACACGACTCTTATTTTTTATAGAGAATAGCAATTATACTCCAATTTATTTGGTAAAGTCAAAAAGGTGTAAAACAAATAGTACTGTGTTTATACATTAGAGTGACCAATTAAAGTCTCGCCCCTATAAAAAATCTACGATTTTTTATTGCGTGAGATTTTAAATAGAAGGGAAAAATGCAAAAAATAGATAAGAATGTTTTTTGTAGTACGTTAACAATTTAATTCGTAGACTTATAGGTATTTTATATACCTTGTATATATTGTTTGATAGAATTTTAGGAGTTGAAATATCCAAAAGATATTTCAAGATTAGGTTCTACAAATGAGCCCGCAATAAAAAATCGACGATTTTTTCGTGAGATTTTTTTAACTCCCCTAATTTTTATTTTGCTAGCAAAATTTCTTGTATAATTATACTGTAAATTAGAATAACAAATAAACTATTCTCAAATCCTTTTTTCAGGGTAAAACTCCGGACTTGAACCGGAATAAACACAACTCCACAGATTGGCGCTTTACCAATTAAGCTAGTATTACCTTAAATATCTTTTCTCTTAAATAGTATACCTATAAAATAAATAAGCAGCTGCTTATCAAAAGATTTTACCCTTACAAAAATCTTCGATTTTTTTGGGCAGAAAAATGGAAAATATATTCTCTATCCGCGCCTATAAAATCTTCGATTTTTATAGGGTGTAATTAAGATAACCACACCGGCTCCCTACGGGAGCAGAGAATAGTTACGTTATTTATTTTTTAGAATAGACCGTTAATTAAATAATAAAGGGTTTTCTGCTGTTTTAGGACCTTTTTGTAATACTTTCTTTAAACTTTTTTTAAATATTTTAAACTATCCATTTCTAAAATATAATATCCCTACTACACCTCTTTCAATTTCAATTAATTTTCACATAAAAATATCAAGAGAGATTATTGTCATATCACCTTGATTACGTTAAAGAAATAATATTACATCGATAAACATTTTTTCGAGACATTTATGTAAATAGAAATCGAAAAGAGACAATTAGTAAAGGGAATTTTTTTCATTTTTATTGGATGTAAGGTACGGTAGAAATAGTAGACCTATTACTAGAATTAGAGTAATTCGAATATCCATTGTTTCTACACCTAGCAGACTAGGACTTAGTAGGATCATTACTAGGGTAACTAGAGCAATAGCTAGATAAAGAGCATAACTTGTAAGGTTCCCTGTATCTAGTTTAGAAATAGTAGAACTTCCAGAACCTAGTCCTGTAGCTAGACCATAAGGTCCTACTAGTTCAATAATACCACGATCTAGAACTTTACTAATCACATATCCTAGTTGTAGTCCACCATTAATAATATAATGATTGTAGATAACATCAACGTAATACTTACCGTTAAAGAATTTATATAGACTATAACCAATTTTATTATTAGTTAGTCCAATAAGGAAAGTTGGAAGAATATTATATAGATATAGTGATGTACCCGCTCCTAGTAGAGATAGGAATAGTGGGAGTAGTTTATTAAATGTAGGAATAGTTTCTGCTTCAATTAGGTTAATATGACTTGGATGTACAAAAATACTATTTCCTAGGAAATCTGAACCCATTCCAACGTACAGATCACTAGCAATATAACCAAAGAATACAGATAGAATAGCAAGAATAGCAAGTGGCACCATAACAATAGTTGGTGCATCATGAGTATTATTATAAACTGACTTAGGAGCATTAGGGTATGTTAGGAACGTCATACTAATTAGTCGGAAACTATAGAAGGCCGTTAGAGTAGCCGATAGACTACCAAACCAATAAGCTACTTGTCCTGAGAATTCATATTGACCATATGCAATCTCAAGGATAAGATCCTTACTGTAGAATCCTGTTAGCCATGGCAGAGCCATTAGGCTAAGAGATCCAATTAGGATACAAGTATAAGTAAATGGTAGAAATGCTTGTAGACCACCAAGACGACGCATATCTTGTTGATCATATGTAGCGTGTAGTACAGCACCAGCAGCTAGAAATAGAAGGGCCTTAAAGAAGGCGTGGTTAACAAGGTGGAATAGTGCTGTGTCGTAAGCGCTTAGACCACAAGCCATAAATAGGTAACCCATTTGTGAACATGTACTGTAAGCAATAACTCGTTTTAGATCATTTTGCAGTAGACCTGTTGATGCTGCAAAAAATGCAGTTAGAGCACCAACCCATGTAATCACGATAAGAGTTGTAGGTCCATATTCAATAACTGGTGATGATCGTAGAAGCAGGTAAACTCCTGCTGTAACTAGTGTAGCAGCATGAATTAGAGCACTAACTGGTGTAGGACCTTCCATAGCTAAAATACTTCTTTAAATGCATTTAACATTTAATTCAAAACATTACTGTCTAGTTTAGACTATGTATTCATCTGTTTAAATTATTTAGTCACAGATGTTGGGCACTCGTGTCCGGATTATTGTTGGTGCAACTCACCGATTAGTCGTTGAACTTTTCTTGCTATTTTATTCTATATCGAATATGCACTTATCAAGACTTAGCTGCAAATTATCCTAGTAATAAATATCCTTGATATTACTAAGAGATCCTTGCAATTCACCCATATATTTTCTCATAATATTCACATATTACGCAGACGCTTAGCTTTATTTGTAAAAAGGGGGGTAAACCATTATTTTCTTGAATAAGAGATTTTTTCTCTTTAATAATATAGTCTCCAACAAGACTATTAAGTTTATCAAACTCCTCGTAAGGAATCAGAATTCGGGGACTAAAAAAAAATCGATCGCAATGTCGATTTTTTCTCGATTTTTATAACTCGCATACGTCGCACCCGAGAAAGTGCCTGTTGATACCGTCTAGTCGATTTTGAAGATAATACATTTCTTCTCTAGTACAGTGATATGGAAGATGTAGAGCTAGACCTGATTTCCACCGCCTATAAAAAATCGGTCAAAAAATCGTCGATTTTTTATTGCGTAAGATTTTTTAGTAGGCCTACTTTACTATTAAAACGTTTAGAAAATAGATAGTTGTAGTGAATACCGCGCCTATAAAAAATCTTCGATTTTTTATTGGCGCGCTCCATAATCTAGAATATAACCACTAGACATAATTAGAGCAGAAATTTCGTTAAATTGATCGAACATTTCTTTAGTAAAAATTCGAGACCCAGATCCATTTGGGAAAAACAGGATATGGAGTTTATAGAAACAAGGATAAGTAAGTGTGGAAAGTACCATTCGAATACTCACGGATCCATCACGATTATCTTTGTTTTCTTTACGAGCCCGCTACAGAAAGGACCTAGCAAAGATAGAAGGTAGTTATACCATCCCATATCATGATTAGAATTAGTCTGATAGACTAGCCGTGCTGTTGTATTTTCTTTGTGTGCACGACTCAGCATGTTACCACTGACCATAAGACCAATAAGAAAGTGATAAAGAAAGTTGCTAATTGAACGACTTAAAAAAGCAAAGCTTTTTTTAGCCGTTTAGCCATAGGTCCTGGAGAAGAACCTTGTTCTTCTTTAGGAGCAAAATTAGTAAAGAGAGCGCATTTTAAAAATCGAAGATTTTTAAAAAGCGCGATACTCCATATTGCAATAAATAGGATGATTACAAATAAAGTGGAAGAGGGGCTGATCTGGTAGCCATGTATGTAGACCTAGTTGAGCACTTTTACCCATTGCAGCTAGAAGAAGTAGTAGTCCAATAATTGTAATTAGAGTCTCATTAATGAATGGTGCAATACTAAATACCGTACTATAATCTAGATTACCAAATACGAAGAAGATAGCGAAGAATCCAATAGATAGAAACATATCACCAACTCGATTTACTACTAGAGCTTTAATAGCACTTTTATTTGCTTGAATTCGTGTAAACCAGAAGTTAATTAGTAGATATGAAGAAATACCAATTCCTTCCCACTGGTTTTGGTATTTATGAGATATTATCAGATAAAAAAGGGGGTCATTATTACTATTAAAAAATAGTAATTTAGTCCTTTTACTTTAAATAGCATAGTTTCATGCATATATGGTCGCACAATATCACATAGTGGTACTTGTTGTCGTACAGGAATAATAATAATCCGCCTATAAAAAATCGGTCAAAAAATCGACGATTTTTTCTTGCGTAAGATTTTTTATTGGGCGTCCTTTACGTTTTTCTGCTTTTCGAGTTCGTAGACCAAATTTCTGTTCTAGTGCTTTTTGTAGCCTTCTTCAAATGTGAAGCTATCTGTATTTAGAATAGTAGCATTATAAGTATTAATACCACCATCATCCGCGCCTATAAAAAATCTTCGATTTTTTCTCCAATAAGCTAGTGCACATAAAAAATCTTCGATTTTTTATTGGCGTTAGTAGTTCTGCAAATATTATTAGGTACAATCTTTCGCCGTTTTCCATTATTATCATAAACATAAAATAGATCATAATAGTAATTAAGAGCGGTATGACGTAGAGTTTTAAAAGCGGGAAATTTTCCCAGTTCGTTTATCAGGTTTACGAGTGTGTACACGGGGTGGTGTACCGCAAAGATTAGCAAAGATAACATAGAGAGATTCAAGATATGATTTGTGATTTGGAGAATTTTGATCAAATCGAATTCGAGTATTATGTGTTGGTTTTCCACGTTCTAGACTAGAATCTCCTAGAAGTGTTCCAACAATAATTTCTTTTTGTAGACGTAGTACACTAGATTGTAGATAAAGGCTATAATCATTTATATTCTCAATATATCCGATAATATCCCACATTAAGTTATAACATTTTCATATTATATTGGACTATATCTTCAATTTAGAAAATTATAGTACATCAATTCTATAAATTGCATCACGTGTAATCTCTGAGGATCCTATTTATTTAATATGAGTTAAATATTCGTTTTCTGCTGATTGCCCATTATATCACCTAAAATTTTTACTAATTAATAGTTAGTACTTAGATGCTTTAGGGTGTTCCAGCATATAGTGATGTACTTAATGTAAGGATTGTTACATTTTAGGCCGGGAAGATTTAACCTACGAACATAATTAGATAATTATCTCCTGTTACTAGAACAAGCATGAAAAATGTAAACATACTTAGATAAGCAAAGAATCGTTGATTGTGTGGATCTGCACTCATATAATCAACTGAGAAAATGTGTACTAGACTAGAAACAACAAGAACTGGCAGCAGCATAGAGACAGTTAGACTATCGAACATAAATCCCCAAGAGATATCCATTAGTTCTGAATCAATCCAACTAATTAGATTGATTGATACGGGACTATTACATAGTCCTACTTCATAGAATGCAACAATAGCAAGAATAGCTGAAGTAATAAGGCAAGAACATGTAATAATGTGTGCACCTGTTACTCCAATTTTTCTACCTAGTAGACCTGCTACAGCAGATCCAAACATTGGTAGAAGAAGTAGTGATAGATACATTATTGTCGTAGACTGATATTTCCTCGTAGTCGGTAGTAAGCAACTAGAATACCTAGACCAATTGCTGATTCTGCACCAGCAATTGCGATAATATAAATACTGTATGTTTGACCTAGAATATCATCAAAACTGTAACAACTAACTAGAACTAGTAGTGTAACAGCTAGTAGCATTACTTCAATTGAAATAAGCATAAGGAGAATATTTTTTTGGTTAAGAACAAATCCTAGAATTCCAATTAGAAATAGAATTACTGATAGATTCATTTTTCTATATTACCAGATATACTGACATCCTTAAGGACTTTTAAAATAAGTTAGGTCTGATACATACTTATATTATAACTTGCCTATAACAAGTAAAAATAGCCCTATAGTAAAAATTTTCCAAAAAAATCCTAGCAATGTCGATTTTTTCGTGAGATTTTGGGATTTTTAACAAAAATTAGGGAGTATTTTTATATATTCACATTATTTTCGAAACCTATCAACTATCTATATATATATATATTTGTACTAAATACAAATTTTTACAGTGTATAATAGAATAGATCTAGTAGCGGATTTTCGACTATCGTTTAAATATATTTTTTTATAACATACGAGAATCACCCGATTCGAACGGGCATAATCTAAACTGACAATTTAGGACATTAACCAATTATGCTAGATTCCCTTTTAAAAAAGAATTAATTAGTAAGTATTCTCTGCTCCCTCCAGGAGCCGGAAACACACAATAGAATAAGTGGGGCGAAGCCAATAAAATCTCACGCAATAAAAAATCGTCGATTTTTTATAGGGGCGAGATTTTTAAAGCGCTTAGAAATTTTGTAAAAATTCCTTTTTTATTATATCTTGTTTAGAAATTTACTATTAATTCAGTCGCAATAAAAAATCGACGATTTTTTTAGTGGAAGGGGGTTTTAGAGTTTTATCAATCAGCCGCAAGTTCCCTTACGGCTACCTTGCTATAACTTCACGTTAGGAATGTCTATTTAACTCCTTGAATTTCACTATAAACTGTAAGTACTTTAGCAACAAACAGAATATAGTTATGGTTCTAGTTCATTCAATATACATGACCAACATGTGATAGACGGTTAGTATCTCCCAAATGTAAAAATTCACCGTTGCGTACTTATCAACGATTACTCGGAATTCCTGATTCACGCAATCGAATTTCAGACTACGATCCTGGTATCACCATATTTTACTGGTTAGCTCCACCTTACGGTATTGCATCAGTTTGTTAGGTTCAAGTAGCACGTCTGTAGCCCATACTCCATAAGGGTCATGAAGGCTTGTCGTATTCCCAAAATGCTTCTTATTGAATGCAAATAAAAAAGGCACCAGTATAACTGAGACAACTTTTTATAGGGATTGCGTTCGTTGGCGGACTCAACCTGACATCTTACGACACGAACTGCCGACAGCCATGCAACGCCTGTGATCTTACTAACAATAATTATGTAAGCCATTCAAGGAGAGGTAAGGTTCTACGCGGATTATCGTATTAAACAACATGCTCCACTCCGGGTTTTTAGGATGGTCTAATCTTTTTGCTTTCGGTCTTGGGACTGTACTTACAAGGTGTTACACATACAGCGGTTTGCTGATTATCTGACCATGACATAAATTTCTAGTTTATACTGGCCAAATAGTAAATGTAAATAGTTTGAGGTCTGGACTACACAGGTATCTAGTTGCGATAGGTAGGATCCTCACGGATCTTTCCCCCGCTAAGAACCGTACGTGCGACTTTCACCGCATACGGCTCAAGCAGTTATTTTTACTATAGTCTGTAAATTAATCTACTTATTTAACTCTTTTTTATAAAACTATCCTTAAATCTATTATATTGCTCTAGTTTATAACCTTGTAGTTGATTACTGCCTATAAAAAATCTTCGATTTTTTATGGCATCAATAAAATCTAGTACTTTTTTAATATCTTGTTTAGAACTTGCTGAAATGCTGTATGTTTGTTTTCGATTACCTCTAATTGTTACTTTGGAAACTTTTGCAGAGAGATCCATGTTATTTTTAACAAGATCTAGTGCTATTTTATCTGTATGCTCAATAACAAATCGGTGCACTGTATTATCCTTAACAACATAGAAAGAACCCTCACCATTAACAAATCCGCGCCAATCGGTCAAAAAATCGTCGATTTTTTCTTGCGTAAGATTTTTTATAGGCGCATCCAGTTATACACAAAACAAGCGTCCTTGATACTATTATCAAATTGTGAGGAAGTCTCATCAGTAAATTTCATGCTAATTAGCTTATTAAATTCTTCTTTTGTAGTCGTACTCTTTAGATCCTTATCTAGTACAGTTTTTATAACCATAAATCGATTGTATTGATAATAAGTAAGTAGTTTATTATTCTCAAATACTTTCGGCCCGGATAAATTGTCGAAGTTCTTCTTTTCGTGTAATAGCATAATGTGCTTCATTCTTATTCGGATATTCATAGATTTTTCCTAGATTTCCTAGTTGTGTTTTCATATTTGCTAGCACAGCTAGATCACGAATATGTAGACCGATATGAAATCCAACACCAATACCATAACGACTGATAGTACCGCGCCTATAAAAAATCTTCGATTTTTTATTGGCGCTTATTCTTTTGTGCTTTAGGAAATACTTGCAAATTTCCTTCGGCATCCAGAAAACCGATGAGCCAATAAAGAAATTCTTTTTTCCTGCTCCCGCCGGTAAATTATTGTTATAACTTGTTAATAACCATAGATTACTACCACTAAATACATACAGTCTGCTCTTTTTTTCGGGACTGTTGCTGAATGAAATTGGTGAATATGGTCTGCTTTATTAGTAAAAGATTTACAGTTATTTTAGCTTAAAAATTGAAGAGTACGATACGTTAAAAAGTGTAAGATTAAAAAAAGTGTATAATAAATAGAATAGTATGTAAAAAAGGGTTTCGTAAGTCTATTGGAATAACCACCTATATGCAAGTCAGCACTCTTTCAAGTTAGTCATAAACCTATCTAGCCCATTACAGGCTAGCTTTCGCTTTTTGCATTATCCTTTTACCACTAATCATGTACTATTCTTCACAGAATAGCTAGCAATTTGTTTAGCCTCTTCTTCTAATGAAACTATTAGCAATACTAAAATTAGAAATTTTTCTAAGCTAAAATTATTGCAGATTATTGGCATTACCCTGTTTCTATATAAATACGATAGATTCCCTTAGATTCCTACTTTACTATTCTTACTTTGCTATTTTAGCGGTTCGTTCCCATTAAGCACAGATTACATAATGTCAAATAAGATAGTTTTACTACGTAGATTCGGTCTCCCTAATCATAGGAATCAGCCAGATAGTGATAATAGAGTATATTATTACTATTTTTCCTTAAAGCTTCACACAAACCAATTACTCGAGATGCATGTTTAAGTAGACTAATTTCGAACGAAAGAAATTGTACCTTTAGTACTATATTTATATAGACTTTGCAGGTCGCACATCTGTTTTGCTCCCCAGACTTTCATCCCTCAGCGTCAATCTTTAGCTGGATAGTTGCTTTCGCCTTTAGTGTTCCACTAGATATCAATGGATATCATCCCTCCTCCTAGCATTCCACTATCCCCTATTAGATTCTATTTTTATAAATGATAATTCTAGCTTTATAAACCACAAATAACTCTATTACGAAGAGTTTATCTTACCAAGAATATTACTAATGGTTTACCTTAGTCCGCTGTATAAAAAAGTGAAAGGTGATTTTTTTCACCTATAAACTAAGCATTCATAGCTGGTCTAAAATGACTCCTAAAATTATTGCCCTAAAATAGAAACAAATCTTAATAGAAGTTACATTCACAATCAACTATGCTTGAAAATCTCAGAATCTCAGTTTACACAAAGCGCCTACGGATCCTTAATACCTATTAATTTAGTAAACGTTCGCCCAGTTCGTATAACCGCGTCTGCTGGCACGAGACTTAGATTGGACTATTAGTAAGGTAACGTCATTATCCTCCCTTACGACACTCTTTCGAGTTCTGGTTAGCTGGGTCACTCTTGCGAGCATTGCCCAAGATCCTCCTCTGCAGCATGTCTTAAAGACACGATCGGCTATTCTCAAACCAATTGCGGGAATGGAAGCTTTCACTATTTCCTATCCGTCATAGGCTTGGAGTGCTTTTGTCACTCCAACTACCTGCTAGATATAAAGCCAATCTCTCGTCGAAAAAATTTCTTCTCTAATTTCTAATATTCTCAACGCATTAGCTATTAGAATAGGCGTTTCTATCGCCACTAGAGGAATGTTACTTATTTTTCCTCGCCTGTACGCTATGAAATTTGTAAATTTCATACAACTTGCATGAGTAAAACTACCAGACAACGTTCTAACTTTGCCACGATTAAACAATTACTATTTTATTCTGAATAAAATATCTATTACTTTTACCGCACCAATAAAAAAATCGAAGATTTTTTATTTGGCGCCCTTTTAAAAAGTGCTAGTAAATTACAATACTTTATTATTTATCGGATACACTCTGTAAGTGATCATTCTTATCTATACCTTTATAATAATATATAAAAATACTAATTAGTACAATAGAATACAAAAAAATCTTATTCAAACCTTTAGATTTTACGTATTATTCGTATTTATATTCTATTTTAACACTATAGCACCCTTAAGATTTTTTTTTGGTAGATATTTCTATTTTTCCCGGTAAGTTCGTAGTGTTATTAAATAAATGAAAATATTTTCATCTTAAACCTACTGTATTCTATAATACAAAAAAAATCCTTTTAGAATTAAAAAAAGGGGTGTTACTTTTCATTATTAAACAGAGCTTTGTAGAAGTGGTGTTTTTGTAGAATCTGTTTGTGATACCGCTGTTTCTTCAGCTAGTGCGATATCCATTAGAGTATTTTCGATAATACCTACTACAGGTACTACGATAAGGAACCAGGCAAAGTAGAATGCTGTAGCTGCTGCACCAATTTCTACATAAGGACTTTCAACATTAAAAAAAAAGAAGATAGTGCAGACATTAACGATACTTATAATT
>Ga0335070_10008480_pt1 | contig 12056 bp, 10 predicted proteins | sample Lox_Sample_13_FD_206722 | JGI IMG/M metagenome (GOLD analysis project Ga0335070, IMG submission 206722) | Soil microbial communities from Loxahatchee National Wildlife Refuge, Florida, United States - Lox_Sample_1.3 | ecosystem: Environmental > Terrestrial > Soil > Wetlands | place: USA...
ACCGGGGCCTTGCCCTTCTCCGCGCGCGCCTGTTCGTTGGGCTTCACGAGCACGCCGCCCTGCTCGTTCGAGAATTCCACTTCGCCGCTGAAGACCGACAGGACGGTCGTGTCGCCGTCCACCACCAGCTCCCAGTCGGTGCCGCGCACCGCGGCGAGCGCCGAGCCCGTGCGCACCTCGAGGCCGCCCGGCGCCGTCTTCGACTGGCTCCACATGCGGCCCTTGTTGAGCTCGAGGATCGTCTTCGGGTCCGAGGAGGTGGCGACCTTCACCACGTGGAACTGGCTGTTGGGCCCGATGAACTCGGTGCTTCCGTCGCTGAAGCGCAGCACCATGCGGCTCAGGTCCAGCGTCTGCAGCCAATCGAGCGCGAAGAGATGCTGCTTCACGGCCGCGGGCGACCACGCGCCCTGCTGCCCGTGGCGGTATTCGCCCTTGCCCGTGAGGCTCGCGATCTCGCCTTCGGGCGCCTGCGCGTGCACGGCCGTCGCGGCGAGCGCCAGCGCCACCAGCCAACCGCAGGCAAACCGGAAGTCCATGCGGAGCATTCTAGGGCAGCCTCTCGAAAATAGCCCGCATTCGCGCGAAATGGGTTCCCTCCCAGTAGACCCGACCGCAGCCCGGGCAGCGCTTGAAGCGGTCATAGAAGCCGCGCACCTTGTCGGGAAGCGCGCCGATCACCTCCTCCTTCGCGACATCCTCGATCGGCATGTTGCATTCGCGGCAGCGCGAGAACGGCGCGACGAGCGATTCGAGCTGCAGCGCGCGAACCACTTCCGCGAGCTGCGCCTCGCTTTCGGTCGCGCGCACGAAGTATCCGCGCTCGACCTCCTTGCGGCGGAGCATCCCCTTGTCGCGCGTGAGGATGGTGCGCTTCTGAACGAGGGAGACCTGCACGATCTCGTCGTCGTCCCAATCGTTGTCGCAGAGCGTGTCGAAGCCCGCCATGCGCAGGTGGCGCGCGAGCTTTCCCAGGTGGCCGTCGGCCACGAAGCGCGGATCGCGAAGCGGCCGCGGGCGCAGGTGCACGAGCGGGGTGATGTCGAGCGCCTCGAACATCGGGTATACCGCCACGCGCTCGCCGCCCGTGAGCAGGTGCCCGAAGCCCACCGAACGGCCGTCCACCATGATGAGATCCACCTCCGTGTGCGGCACGCCCGCCGACTCGATCGCGTCCTTCACCGAGCGCGCGCGGTCGATGCCGATCTCGAAATCCCGCTTGCGGTGAACGGCCGGCAGGAAGTCGTTCAGCTCCTCGTAGAAGCGGAATTGGGCGCTGCTCAGAAGCGCTCCCGGATGATTCGCGTGCTGCGCCCGTTGGGCAGCGTCATGATGCCGGCATCCGGCGCGCTGAACGTGATGCTCACCGGGGCGAAGTTGTCGCTGGTGCGCGTGCCCGGCTTGAACGGCTGCCCCATCACCGGCCCGTTCGCGAAAGTCCACCAGCTGCCGCTCATCGAGCGCGCGTCGCTCACCTGGAACGCGGTGATGTACCAGACCGGATTGCCCGCGTCGTCGTACATGTATCCCACGAGGTCGATCCAGTCGCCCTGCCACTCGATGAAGAAGCCGCGTCCCGATTCGTCCGGATTCCACCACCAGCCGGTCTCCGGCACGTTCGGCAACGGCGCCAATGAAAGCGTGTCCGGCGCGACCGGTTGGCGCTCGATCGAGGTCGTGCCGCCGGGCCAGGTCATCACGCCATGCTGCGGATCGGAGAACTGCAGCGTCACCGTGCCCACTGTCGTGTAGCTCGTGAAAGGCTTGTACGCGCCGCCCAGGGTCACGCCGCCCACCACGTTGAGGAGATCGCCCGTGAGATACGAGCCGTCGAGCGACGCGGCGCCGGAGGCCACGTTCCACGTCGAGCGGCCCGAGACGTCGTACTGGAAGACCGCGTAGAAGAACCGGTTGCCCTGCACCTCGATGGAGTAGCCGCGCGTGGGCTCGCTCGGGTTCCACCACCATCCGGTCTGCGGCGGCTGCGGCTGGCAGGTCACGGATCCCGGCACCGTGACCGCGCTGCGGTTGGTTCCACCGGAGATCATCGTCGAGGAGTCGGGGCCGTATCCCACGAAGAACGTCGACCCGGCGGCATTGCCCGACGCACCGCTCGAAATCACGGTCACCGCCTGCCCCTGCGCCCCGAGCACGCCGCTCGTGTAGGCGGACAGCGTGGAGGCGGACGACTGCTGCAGCTGTCCGGACGTATTGAGCTGCGCGAGGACGCACGGCGTCGCATCGTCCTTCGTCCCGTCGGCCCTCTTCGCGTAGCCGATCACGTGCGCGCTCTTGGCGTTGAAGTTCTTCAGCGTCGAGGCCGGCGCCACCGCGAAGGCATAGATGTTCGCGGTATGCCCGATGTCCTGGCCGCGGAACTTCACCGTCGCCGTGACCGCGCCCGAGGCGTTCTGCGTGACCACGAGGAACACGGGAATGCGATCGGCGGGAATCGTCTTCGCGACGGCGGGATTCAAGTCGAGGAACCAGTCGTTGGTCTCGAGACTGCCGGCGCCACCCTCGCGCACCACGATCACCGCCGAATAGCGATCGACGAAAGTGCCATCGCCCACGCTGCCGGCGACGTTCTGTCCCCACGCCCACACGGTTCCGTCATTGCGCAGCGCGAGGCCGCCACCGCCGCCCGCAGAGATCGCGATGATGCTCGACGGCAGGTCCACCTTCACCGGATGCACCTGGCTGTATCCCGAACCATCGCCCAGCTGGCCGCCCCAGTTCGCGCCCCAGCCCCACACGGTTCCATCGGTGAGCAACGCGAAGCTCATCGAGTCGCCGGCGGCGATCGCGGAAACCGACGAGAGGCCCGGCACCTGCGCGGGAGTGGCGCGGTCGTTGTTGGTGCCGTCGCCCAGCTCGCCCTCGTAGTTGTCGCCCCACGCCCAAACGGTGCCGTCGGACTTGAGCGCGAGGCTGTGCGAGCCGCCCGCGGCGACCTTCGTCACGCTGGAGAGGCCTGGCACGGCGATCGGCGAGAGGCGATCGGTCGTGGTGCCATCGCCGACCTGCCCGACGTAATTGGAGCCCCACGCCAGCACCGTACCGTCGTTCGCCACGGCCAGCACGTGCCCGCTGCCGGCCGCGATCGACTTGATCGCCGGGAGGCCGGGGACCTCAGTCGGCGTGAGGCGGTTGTCCTGGTCCCCCTGGCCCAGAGGGCCGCCATAGCCAGAACCCCATGTCCACACGGTGCCATCGTTCTTGCGCGCCGCGGAGTAGTAGTAACCGGCCTCGACCTGCACCACGCCGGAAATGCCGGTCACCGCGACGGCCGACGAATGCGCCGACGTCGTCCCGTCGCCCAGTTGGCCGCCGTCGTTCCCACCCCACGCGAGCAACGTGCCGTCCGATTTCAACGCGAGCGTATGGACGCCGCCCGCGGCGACATCCGTCACGCCGCTCGCGCCCGGAACGATCGCCGGCGTCGACTGCAGCGGCCGCACACCGTCGCCGAGCTCGCCGAAATCGTTCGCGCCCCACCCGTAGACCTTGCCATCGGCCGTGACGCCAAACGTGTGATAGCCCCCGGTCGCGATGGAAACGATCGATGGCAATCCCTGGATGCGCACGGGCGCGCCCTGGGAGTCCGTAGTGCCGTCGCCCACCTGGCCGATGTAGTTGTAGCCCCACGACCAGACGGATCCGTCGCGTGCGTGGGCTGCCGACAGGTACCACCCGGCGGTTACCGCGTCGAAGGGCGGCCCACCGGTCACCTGGACCGGGATGTTCGATGGATTGAACATGCCGTCGCCCAGCTCTCCCCCGTACCCGTCGCCCCACGCGAAGGCGACGCCATCGTTGCGCGCGACGAGCGTGTGGTTGGCTCCGGCGGCGACCGAGACGATGCCCGAAAGCCCCGGCACGAGCGCCGGCGTCTCGCGGCCCGTGGTGTTGCCACTGCCGAGCTCGCCGGAGTCGTTCGCTCCCCACGTGTAGACGAGCCCACCGGCCGTGGCGGCGACGCTGTGCAGCCCGTTCGATGCGATGACCGCGATGCCCTGCGGCAATTGCGCGCGGCGCGCATCCGAGCGGCCGGTGTAGAGATCAGTGTGCGTGCCGTCTCCAAGCTGGCCGTAGTCGTTCTTGCCCCAGCTCCACACGTTCCCGTCGCTGTCGATCGCGAAGCTCGTCTCGTAGCCTGCGGCGATCTTGCGGATCAAGGGCAATCGCGGCACCGGGTGGGGAACCAGGTCGCCGTCGTCGTACCCGAGCTCGCCCTCGTAGTTGATGCCCCACGACCACACCGTGCCGTCGGCGGTGAGCGCAAGTGTGTGGTCGGACCCGGCCGCGACGGCGATCACGCCGATGAGGTTCGCCACCGGCGAAGGAACGGAGCGGCTGGTGGTCGTGCCGTCGCCAAGCTGGCCGTTCGTGTTCTGGCCCCAGGCCCAGACCGTCCCGTCCTTGAGCAGCGCGACGACGTGGTGAGACCCCACGCTCACCTGGGAAACGTTCGAGATGCCGATAACTTGCGAGGCCTTCGAAGCCGCGAGCGTGCGGCCGAGCCCCAGTTGGCCATTCGAATCGTCGCCCCAGGAGCGCACGGTCCCGTCGGCATGCACCGCCACGTTATGGCGGCTGCCCGCGCTGACCGATGGCGCACCGGCGTGCGCCGCCGTGCACCAGAAAAGGACCGCGACCGCCGTTGCGAACAGGCTTTTCACGCGATTCCGATGCCTCCCAAGGCTCCCCGGAAGCACAATTCTGCTCTAATCTCCTGGAACGTATCCCGTGAATCCACCACAGGAGCCAGGATGAAAATTCGGCGCGTGGGCCTCGTCGGGCTCGGCATGATGGGCCACGGCATGGCCGCGAACCTGCTTCGCAAGGGCTTCGGGCTGTCGGTCAAGGTGAACCGCGACCGCTCGCGGCTCGCCGACATCCTGGCCGCGGGGGGCAAGGAGTGCGCCACCAACGCCGAGGTGGCGCGGCAATCGGACGCGGTGCTGATCTGCGTGGCGAGCTCGCCGCAGGTGGAGGAGATCGTCCTCGGGGCGGGCGGGCTCATGGAGGCCGCGCGGCCGGGGCTCCTCGTCGTGGACACCTCCACGTCGGAACCGGGCTCCACGGCACGCATCCGCGAGGCGCTGGCGGCCAAGGGCACCGCCTTCGTCGATGCGCCGCTCGCCAGGACGCCCAAGGAGGCCGAGGAAGGCCGGCTCAACACGATGGTGGGTGCCGAGCCCGCCACGCTGGAAGAGCTGCGCCCCGTGTTCGCGGCGTACTGCGAGAATATCTTCCACGTGGGCCCGCCCGGGGCGGGCCACACGCTGAAGCTCGTGAACAACTTCATGGCGCTCACCATCGCGGCCAGCATCGCGGAAGCCTTCGCCGTCGCGGCGAAGGCGGGCGTGCGGCTGGACAAGCTCTTCGAGGTGGTCTCGCAGGGCGCGCTCAACTCCAGCATCTTCCAGATGATCGGCGGCGGCGCGATCGCGGGCGATCTCACGCGCATGAAATTCTCCATCGTGAACGCCGCCAAGGACCTGCGCTATTACACGCACCTCGCGGAGTCGCTGCCCGTGGGGGCCTTCGTCGGCGCCGCGGTGCAGCAGTCCTACTCGCAGGCCGTCGCCCTCGGGTTCGGCGACAAGCTCATCGCCTCGATGATCGAGGCGCAAGAGAAGGCCAACGGCCTTCGCATCCTGGCGGGGTGACGATGCTCGCGGGCAAGACGGCCGTAGTCACCGGCGCCACCGGCCCCGCGGCGCTTGCCGTGGTGCGCGCGCTCCTCGAAGAGCGGGCGCAGGTGGCCCTGGTGGACGTCGACGCCATGCGGCTGGACAGCCTCGTGCGCTTCCTGCGCGGCACGACGTGCGCCGTGCCCTGCGACTCCACGGATGCGGAAGCCGTGCGCGAGGCGCACCAGAAGATCGAGAAGGTGCTGGGCCCGGTGGACATCCTCGTGAACGGCGCCGAGGCGCCGCCCGCCTCGCGCATCGACACCACCGATGCCGCCGAGTGGCGGCGCGTCACGGCCGCGCACCTGGACGGCGCGTACTACTGGAGCCGCGCGGTCATCCCCGGCATGCGCAAGCGCAACGACGGGCGCATCGTGAACGTCCTGTCGCTCGCGGCCAAGAGCGCGGGCGCGGAGTCCGGCGCGGCACTCGCCGCGGCCCACGGCGGTCTCGCCTCCCTCACCTTCGCCCTCGCACGCGAGACCGCCGCCCAAGGCATCACGGTGAACGCGGTGGCGGTGGGCGCCGTCGAGGGTTCCCGCGCCATCGAGCCGTTGAACGAGGCCCAGCGCCGCCAGCTCCTCGCGAGCATCCCCGTGGGACGCTTCTGCAAGCCCGAGGAATTCGCCTACGCCGTGCGCTTCCTCGTCTCCCCCCTCGCGGGCTTCATCACGGGCGAGATCCTCGACGTGAACGGCGGCGTCCAGATGGACTAGGCGCGGGGCGCGAGAAGATTCAGCGCGGGACCGCGCGCTCGCTCACCAGGTGCAGGTGCCGGCGTGCCGCGCCCGCCACGCCCTCGTGGCCCGGTGTCGAGCGGCCGGCGAGGAACTTCATGAGGTCGTCTTCCTCGAGGGGGCGCGCGCAGAAGTAGCCCTGGAACTCGTCGCAGCCCTCCTTGCGCAGCAGGTCGAACTGCTCCTGGTGCTCGACGCCCTCGGCGACCACCGTCATCTTGAGGCTGTGGGCGAGCGCGATCACCGCGCGCGTGATGGCCACGTCGTCGCCGTTGTGCGGCAGGTCGCGCACGAAGGAGCGGTCCACCTTGAGGCGGTCGATGGGGAAGCGCTTGAGGTAGCCCAGCGACGAGTGCCCGGTGCCGAAGTCGTCGATCGTGATGCGCACGCCCATGGCCCGCAGCGTGTCCATCACGCGCACCGCGCGGTCCGGGTCGCGCATCACCATGCTCTCCGTGATCTCGAGCTCGATCATGTGCGGTGCGACGCCGCTCGCGCGCAGGATCGAGGAGAGCTCGCTCACGAGGTCAGGCTGCGTGAACTGGGTCGCCGAGAGGTTCACGGCCACCGGCATCGACAGCCCGATGTCCTGCCAGCGGCGGGCACGCTCGCACACGCGGCGCAGCGTCCAGTAGCCGATGGGCACGATCACGCCCATCTCCTCGGCAAGCGGGATGAAGCGGTCGGGCTGCAGGACGCCCAGCGTGGGATGGCGCCAGCGGATGAGCGCCTCGACACCCGTCACGCGCTCGGTGGCGAAGTCGATCTTCGGCTGGTAGAAGACGTCGAGCTCGCCGCGCTCGAGCGCGTGGCGCAGCCCCGCCTCGAGCGAGAGGCGTTCCTGGGTGAGGTGGTTCAACTCCGCCGAGTAGAAGCAGTAGCAGTTGCGGCCCTGCTCCTTCGCGCGGTACATCGCGATGTCCGCGTTGGAAAGCAGCGCCTGGGCGTCGATGCCGTCGGCCGGATACGCGCAGATGCCGATGCTCGCCGAGAGGCCCAGCTCGTGCCCGTCCACGATGAAGCTCGGGCCGAAGACGGCGAGGATCTTGGCCGCCACCTCCGACAGGAGCGCCGGCTCGTGGAAATCCTCCATGAGCAGCACGAACTCGTCGCCGCCCAGGCGCGCCACCATGTCGCTCGCGCGAACCGCCGAGGTGAGCCGGCGCGCCGCTTCCTGCAGGACGCGATCGCCCACGGTGTGGCCCAGCGTGTCGTTCACGTACTTGAAGCGGTCGAGGTCGAGGAAGAAGAGCGCGAGCCCGCGGCGCTGGCGCGTCGCGCGGCCCAGCGCGTGCACCAGCGTTTCGTTGAAGAGCGCGCGGTTGGGCAGCGACGTGAGCGTGTCGTGCGTGGCCATCTTCTGGATCATGTCGAGCGCCGAGGAGAGCTCGTCGTTGGTGCGCTGCAGGCGCGAGCGCATCTCGGAGAGCCGCCCGCCGATGAGCGCGAAGCACGGCAGGACGAGGGCGAGCGTGATCCACCGGAAGGCCTCCAGCCACACGTTCACCTGGTCGGGCTTGCGCCACATGAGCAGGTTGATGACGAACGCGTACCCGGCGAGGACCAGGCCCGCGGCCGTGAGGTACTCGCGCGTGCTGAACCGGAAGGCGCCGAACGAAAGCACGAGCATCGACACCATCAGCGCGAGGCCCCGCTCGCGGTCAAGGTGGTAGACCACGAAGAGGAGGATCGCGATGCCGGTGAGCACCTGCGCCCAGGTGAGGCTCGGGTCGGAGAACTTCTCGTTGATCCCGCTGCGGTAGAGCAGGTAGAAGACAACGTTCACGCCGAACATGGTCGCCGCGGTGGCGAGCACCGGCGGGAAGGCGATCAGGTCGAGCAGGTGCGCGACGCCCAGCAGCACGACCGAGATGCCGTAGGCGCCGATGGCGAGCATGAAGCGGCGCAGCCTCACCGCCTGCTTCGAGTTCGCCGCCTGCAAGGACCGCGCGCCGTTCATCGTGCCCTGGGTCGCCGTTGTTATTCCCGGCGATCTTAGGGGCGATTGCGCATCCCGCGCGTGAACTGCGTCACAAAACCGGCGGCTCGTTCTCCTACGCTTGTAATGCGCGCCGGACTTCGGGGTACCCGCCGCCCACGGCATGGGCGAGGCCCAGGGCGCAGGTGAAGACCACCAGGGCGCCCGCCTGGTGAATGGCGGCGAGGGGGACCGGCACGCGCAGCAGCAGCGTGCCGATGCCGGCGCACACCTGCAGGACCACGGCGATCGCGAGGGCATTGGCCCAGGTCCGGGCGCCGGATGGCGCCGGGCTCTCCCCGCGCACCTGCCACCATGCAACGGCCGTGCCCAGGGCGACCAGCGTCGCGATGACGCGGTGGTCGAGCTGCACGGTGGCCATGTTGTAGACGAAGTTCTTCCATGCGGGCTCGATCGCCATCACCTCGTCGGGGATCCACTGCCCGTTCATCGTGGGAAAGGTGTTGTAGGCGTATCCGGCGTGGATGCCGGCCACGAGGGCACCCGACAGCACCATCGCGAAGACGACGACCACGAGCCCCCGGGCGAGCGCCACGGTGCCCGGCCGGGCGCGGCGGGCTCCTGGCGCCATCAGCCCCAGCGCCACCCACAGCATCGCGGCGTAGATGAGGAACGCGATGCCCAGGTGCGCGGCGAGCCTCACGGAGCTCACGCGCGGATCGTCCACCAGCCCGCTCTTCACCATGAACCAGCCCACGGCGCCCTGCAGGCCGCCCAGCGCGAAGATGCCCGCCAGGCGCCACGCGAGCGCAGCGGCGAGGCGCCCGCGGGCGAGGAAATAAAGGAAGGGCACGAGGAAGGCCGCGCCGATGAAACGCCCGAGCAGCCGGTGGAAGTATTCCCACCAGAAGATCCCCTTGAAATCCTCGAGCGTCATGCCGAAGTTGCGCTGGCGGAACTCCGGCGTGAGCTTGTACTTGTCGAAGGTCTCGCGCCATGCCGCCTCGTCGAGCGGCGGGAGCGCGCCCATCACCGGCTGCCATTCGACGATCGACAGGCCCGAATGCGTAAGGCGCGTGAGGCCGCCCACCATCACCATGGCGAAAACGAGCGCGCAGCAGGCGAGGAGCCAGAGCGCGATGGGGCGGCGGGAGTCGGAGGTGTCGCGGGACATCGAGGCCTGGCATTTTGCCAGACCCCGGGCCACGGCTACGCGGCGGCGCGCCCATCGCGATCGGCGTGTTGGCGTCGGACGTGGCGAGGATCTCGAGATTGCTGTCGCCGGAGGTTCCTTCGGTCGCCGCGCGAGGCTCCGTGTCAGCAGCCTCCGACGCGGCTATCAGGCCCTTTCCGCGGCGAAGCCGGGGGGCTGCGGCTACCTGAAGGAGTACTTGAAGACCACCGTGTTGCGGCGCACCGAGACGCTCTCGGGCGACAGCCCGGTAACCTTGGGCATGTACTCGCGCGCGCCGCGATACACCAGGCGGCCGTCGGCCGCGTCGTAGCACAGAGAGCTGGAATTGCCGTCGCAGCGGCTGGCGTGCACGCTCTGCACCTGCTCGGCCTCCTGCACGATCACCGGCAGCGGATCGTGCACGGGCAGGAAGGGCTCGTCGAGGCGGTGCGTGGTACCGCTCATCGGCCCCGCGAGCACCGAGTTGCTGGCAGCCGATGCCGACGCGAGGGCCTTGGTGCGAAGCTCCACCACCCCGTCGTTGCCCGCCGAAGCGGCCAGCGAGACGGCGAGCAAGGTGCCACCCCACATCCAACGAAGCATTTGCGGCTCCAGTCCGGCGGGGTCCCGAAGAACCTTTCCCGCCGTATCGGAATCATCGCGCCGGCGGCCTTGCAACACTAATGACGGCGACCGGCGGCGAGGCGGAACCGACGGCCGGTAAACGTCTCCGAATACCGACAACGGCGCTGTGACGCACGTCACGTTTCCGGGTGGAAAAGCGGCCGCAGGCCCGGGCGCGGTTCGTCGACGACTTGCGGTCGGCCGCGCGGTACCTCGTGCAGGACGATTCCGGAGGACCGGCCGCTAGGCCGGCGACATTGCCTCCGAAAGCGCCGTATCGGTCGCCGCCCGCAACGCGTTGGCACTTGCCGCCGCGACCGCGGCAGGTAAGTTTTCCCCGCGGGCGGAAAGCCGGTACGTGCGCGGCGTGACGCCCACGTGCTTGTGGAAGACGCCGGTGAAATGCGCCTGGGTCTGGTAGCCGACGGTCGTGGCCACCTCGCGCAGCGGCAGCTCGCTCGTCGCGAGCAGGCGCTTGGCGCGCTCCATCCGGGCGTTCGTGATGTAGGCGTGGGGCGGAACGCCCAGCGCGCCCTTGAACATCCGCGCGAAGTGGAAAGGGCTCATGTTCACCACCTGCGCGAGGCGGCGCACGCCCACCGATTCGGCCAGGTGCTCGTCGATGTACGCCGTGACGGCGTTCACGCGATGCGGGGCGAGGGCGGCTCGCGGGCGCGCCGTGGTTTCGTTGGAAAGGCTGCTGGTCGACTGCTGGGAAATCGGAAAGTCCATCGTCTTGGGCTCCATGGGTGGGACACGATTACCGATCTATGCCGGGCGAGTCCCACTCATGCAGGAGCCGTGCCAAGGCCGGCGCGTGCCGGCCCCGGCCCTTTACTGGCCCTTGAGGCAGGCGCTCATGAACGCATGGCGTTCGTCGCCATGCAGGTTCTTCTGGCCGGCCTCCTCGTTGCAGACCTTCATCTTCGTCTGCTGCAGGCCCGGCTCGCCCGCCGCGCGATGCGACACCGCGTCCTTCTTGATCTCCGCGGCCTCGGCCTCGCGGCCCTTCAGGCAGTCGCTCATGAAGTTCTGGTGGTCGTCGCCGCGCAGCCCCTTGGATTCGTGGGCGCAGGTGGAGAAGCGGCTTTGCTGCGTGGGCGCCTTGGTCTCCTCGGCGGCCAGGGCGCCGGAGGCGAAGAATGCGGCGGCGGCGCACGCCGCGGCGATGCAGGTGATGCGGATGTTCACGAGGGCCTCCCTCGGTGGTTGATGGAGCGCACATCAGACGCCGGCCGCCCGTGGCCGGCGAGCGTAAATCCCGAAAAGCCGTTCGGGTTTCATCAGTAAGAGACGCCTCGGAAAATGCCCTACATCCCCCCGGGATGACCGCTCATCGGCAAGTGCGGCATTTGACGCGCCTTCGTTTGAGACATTTCCCATAGAACCCGGAACGCAACTCGCGGAGACTGGGCTCATCGCGGGAAGACATGGAATGCCCGCCGGGAGACACACAGTGAAACGCGTGATGAACGAGAACGTGCTGAAACGCGAGAACGTGGTCCACGCCGACACGGGCGGGCGCAGCCAGGAGAACGCGTCGCTCGGGTTTCGCCCGGCCTTCTACGACTTCGCCACGCAGAAGATCTATCCCTCCCGCTTCGCGGACGGGCGCCTTGCTCCCTTCCACCTGCTCGACGGGCTTCCCGACGAGGTGATCGTGGATCGCGCGCCGAACGGCCGCGTGGTCGCCGCCAAGGCCACCCTCATCTCCGGATTCGTGCGCGACGGATTCTTCTATACGCGCACGGCCGCGGCCCGCGCCACGCGCGAGTGGGCGACCTTCGAGGAATAGCCGCCGCCAGCCTCGCGCTCGCGCGCGCTTGAGCAGCCCTAGCGGCGCGGCGCCGTGATCTGGGCGTGCAGCCGCCGGACCTCGTCCT
>Ga0335070_10008481_pt1 | contig 12056 bp, 4 predicted proteins | sample Lox_Sample_13_FD_206722 | JGI IMG/M metagenome (GOLD analysis project Ga0335070, IMG submission 206722) | Soil microbial communities from Loxahatchee National Wildlife Refuge, Florida, United States - Lox_Sample_1.3 | ecosystem: Environmental > Terrestrial > Soil > Wetlands | place: USA: Florida...
GCCCAACATGAATATGCGCGACCCGGTGATGTACCGCATCCTGCACGCCGAGCATCACCGCACCGGCGACAAGTGGTGCATCTACCCAATGTACGACTACGCGCACGGGCAGTCGGATTCCATCGAGCGCGTCACCCACTCCATGTGCACCCTGGAGTTCGCCGACCACCAGCCGCTCTACCGCTGGTACATCGAGAGCATCGGCATCTTCCCCTCGCAACAGATCGAGTTCGACCGCCTGAACCTGACCTACACGTTGCTGAGCAAGCGCCGGCTGCTGCAACTGGTGAACGAGAAGCACGTCAGTGGCTGGGACGACCCGCGCATGCCCACCTTGTCCGGCATCCGGCGGCTGGGCTATACGCCTGAGGCCATTCGCAACTTCGTGTGGTCGGCGGGCGTCTCGCGCACCAACGGCACCACCGACATCGCTATGCTGGAGCACTTCGTTCGCGAGGACCTGAACAAGCGCACGCAGCGGGTGATGGCGGTGCTGCGCCCGCTCAAGCTGGTGATCGACAACTACCCGGATAACCAGGTCGAGGAGATGGAGGCGGTCAACAATCCCGAGGACCCGAGCGCGGGGACGCGCAAGGTGCCGTTCTCCAAGGTGCTGTACATCGAGCAGGAAGACTTCCGCGAAGACCCGCCCAAGGGCTACTTCCGGCTCTCGCCGGGGCGTGAGGTGCGGCTGCGCTACGGCTACTTCGTCACCGCGACGAGCGTGGTGAAGGATGGCAACGGTCGCGTGCTCGAGGTGCACTGCACATACGACCCCGCCACCCGCGGCGGCAACAACCCGCCGGACGGGCGCAAGGTGAAGGCGACCATCCACTGGGTCTCGGCCAAGCACGCCATCGACGCCGAGGTGCGGCTCTACGACAAGCTCTTCAGCAAGCCCGACCCGAACCAGGTCGAGGAGGGCAGGGACTTCACCGCCAACCTGAATCCCGACTCGCTGGAGGTCCTGACCGCGGCCAAGCTGGAGCCGTCGCTGGCGTCGGCCAAGGTCGGCTCGCGATTCCAGTTCGAGCGCCTGGGATATTTCTGCGTGGACCGCGACTCCGCCCCCGGACGGCTGGTCTTCAACCGCACCATCACCCTGAAAGACACCTGGGCGAAGATCGAGAAGAAGGCCGGATAGCCACTTTCCACGGACGCGCACGGAGTCCGTGTGCCGCCGCCCGCCTACTGGCCGAGGATGATCGGCAACCCGCTCTTGCTGCTGCCGATGACAATGACCTTGCTGTTCTTGCTGTCAGCCAGTTTCTCGGTGGCTTCGATGCCCTTCCAGGTCAGCAACTCCGGGCTAATGCCCTGGGCGACGGTGTGCTGGAAGTCGCGGATGCCTTCGGCCTCGATGCGCTTGCGGTCGGCCTCCTGGCGCTCCTTCTGCAGGCGGAACGACATGGCGAGCGACTCCTGCTCGGCCTGCTGCTTGGCCTCGATGGACTGCTTCAGCGCGGCCGGCAGCTGGATGTCGCGCAACAGGATGCTCTCGATGCCGATGCCGCGCTGCTCCAGTTGGCTCTTCATGGAGTTGTAGATCTCGCGGGCGACCTTCTCGCGTTCTCCGCTATAAAGAGCATTCGCGGAGTGGGACGCGGTGGCTTCGCGGATGGCGGCACGCAGGTTCGGCTCGATGACCACCGCGGGGTAATTGGGCCCGATCTTCTGATAGACCTCCGCCGCCTTTTCGGGATTGAGATGGAAGATGAGCGAGGTGTCGAGCGCCATCACCAGGCCTTCGGCGGAGGGCACACTGGCCGATTCCTTGATCTCCTGGGTGCGAACGCTCATCACGTTATTAGACTTGAGCGGGTTGATGAGGTGGATGCCTTCGGGCAGGGTTTCGCCGGTGACGCGGCCGAACAGGGTGAGCACCCCGACATGCCCCGAAGGCACGCTGGTGACTCCGGAGAACACCACCACCAAGACCAAGACAGCGGCCAGCGCCAGGCCGACCGCACGAAGGATGGAAGACCCGCCGACGTCAATGACGCGCTTATCGCCAAAACCATAGTTTGTCATGAGTATCGCCTCCGCGTGGATTGTGCGGCAGAGCCCCAGGGCGGGCAAGGCAATTCAAGAACCTGGATACAGGATCGCCGAGCGGCATTCCTTCATTTCACGCCTTCGACGATGTACAGGTCGCTCAGGGATTTGGAGTAGCCGTAGGCATAGGCCCGGCCATCGTTCGAGATGACGGGAGCGGACACCTGCCGAATGCCGGTCAGATCCGATGGCGAAAAGGTCTTCCACAGCCGCCGCTGGCCGCTGGCGGGGTCCAGGATGAATACTTTGCGCGGCAGCGAATCCGGGCCAGAGATGGGCGTCACATACAGGGATTTCCCGTCTGCTGTCCAAGCGAACACCCATTCGTTGCTATTGACGCCCTTGATGGGACGCATCTCGCCGCCGTCAAGCGGCCAGAACGCCTGACTACCATCCGCCGTCAGTACTGCCGCGAGCTTGCCGTCGGGAGAGAGCACCGTCCCGCGTGTACCTTCGGGAGTAACGGGCCTTGCCTGTCCAGTGTCGACATCCAGCAGGTAATTCCTCGGACCGTGTCCAGCCTCGATGCCGACGAACAGCACACGCTTGCCGTCGGGGAACCAGCGGGGGTCATCATGATCGTCCATCTTGTCGTGGGTGATCTCACGTGGCTCGCCCGCTCCGGTCGGGATCAGGCGCAGGGGATGGCCACTCCCCGGAAGGGCGCTTAACACCCACTTCCCGTCGGGAGAGATCCTGAAAGCCTGGCCTTCACCCAGCCGAACTGCCGGTGAACCGTCGGTGCCGCGAATGTAAATCAGGTAATTGGTCCCGGCGGCGTCGCCCTGCTCTTCCAGCAGGAGGGTCTTGCCGTCGGGAGTGATGTCCCGGACGATGCTCCAGTTGAACCAGGCCAGCTCGCGTTCCCGGGCCTCGCCGGGCGCAACGCCAAGCGCTCCGATGCGCTGGTTCTCCGACCGGACCAGCAACTGGCCCTTGTCATTGACGTCCTCGAGCAGCAGGTTGGAGGGCGCCGAGAGCAACAGGCGCTGTTTGCCCGACAGGGTCACGGCGTAGAGTTGGCGGCTGATGCCGGCCTCGCTGGCCGTGAACCAGATCTCATCGCCGTGCCACACGATCCCCTGCACGCTATTGAAAGCCGGGCCGAGCGTTTGTTTGTGGCCCTGTAGATCGATCACCGCGACCTCGCCGCGGTCGTCGCCCTGGGGCGCCGGGTGGTCCATGAAAGCGATGCGGTCGCCCCTGGGAGAAAACTTCGGGTGACTGACCCATCCCTTGGTTTCGTACAGGACCGTTCCAATCGGATATTCCAGGCGCCAGCTTCCCGTTGCTTCGTTGTAGCGGGTGATCACCATCTGGCTGCCGTCCGGGGAGAACTCGGCGTATTGGACGTCGTCCAGCACAGTACGGGGAGCGCCGCCGCTCAAGGGAACGCGCGCCAGGGTCCCGCGAAAGGCGTACCCGGATACGTAGGCGCGGTGGAGCAGGATCGCCAGTTCTCCATTCTTCGACACCGAGAGCACATCGGCGCCGGAAATGCCGAGTGCGCGGTCGCCCGGGCTGCCTTGTCGTCCGACGTAGAGCTCGGGCAGCTTGCCGTCCCAGGCCGCGGAATAGACCATGTCGCCGTCCGGGGTGAAGCGCGCATCGCCCATCCAGCCCAGGCGGAAGGTGACGGGCTGGAAATGAGGTGGGGTAGCGCGCGAGGCGCGCATGCCCATGGCCAAGCCAAGGGCCAGAGCCGCCGCAGCCGCCAGCACCGCGGCCGCCAGTCTGATCTTCACCCGCGGCCCGAGATCCACCCGGGCTGCCTTGCCGCTGGTGGTGCTGATGCCGGTCAGCGCGTCGAGGGCGAATACGATGTCGTGCGCCGACTGGAAGCGCTCCTCGGGATTCTTTTCCAGGCAGTGGCGGACGATGCGCTCCAGCCCCGGCGGCAGGTTGCGGTTGGTCTCAGTGAGGTCCGGCGGATCCTCTTTGAGGATGGCGCTCATGGTGTCGGCGGCGGTGTCGCCGTGGAAAGCGCGCCTGCCGGAGAGCATCTCGTACAGCACCGCACCCAGCGCGAAGATGTCCGTGCGCTGGTCCACCGGCTTGCCGCGCACCTGCTCCGGCGACATGTAGCCGACCGTGCCCATGACGGTGCCGGGCGAGGTATCGAGCGGGCGCTGGTGGGTGACCGTGGCGGCGGCCGCGGTCGCAGCCGACCCCTGCTTGGCCAGCCCGAAGTCGAGGATCTTCACCCGCCCGTCGCGGGTGAGGAAGATGTTCTCCGGCTTGATGTCGCGATGGGTGATGCCCTTCTCATGGGCCGCGGACAGGCCGCGGCAGATCTGCAAGGCGTAGTCCACCGCTTTGCGGACGGGAAGCGGGCCGCCAGCCAGCCGGTCGCGCAGGGTATCGCCCTCCAGAAGCTCAGTGACCAGGTAGCGGCTACCGTCGAGCGCCCCGGTGTCGTGGATGGAGAGGATGTTGGGATGGTTCAGGGCGGCGATGACGCGGGCTTCCTGCTCGAAGCGGCGCAGGCGGTCTTCATCGCCCGCGACCAAGTCGGGAAGGACCTTGATGGCGACCGCGCGATCGAGCCGCGAATCGCGGGCGCGATACACTTCGCCCATCCCCCCGCTACCGGCAACACCTTGGACTTCGTACGGTCCTAGCTTGGTCCCGGCTGAGATGGGCATGGTGGCGCGCATTATATCCCGCGAATCGCGCCAAGGAGGGCCGGCCGCACTTACCCGAAAATCATGCGATCCCGCGGACCCGCATGAACACTGATTCTGGCGGAATTTTGCACATCGGAAATCGGCGCCAAAGCGCGCGGATGGCGGCTAGCCATCGCTGTTGAAAAATCCGGATGCACCGAAGCGGGTGCATCCACCTGTGGAAGCGCTGCACTCGACTGAAAAGAAGCAAGTTACAACGCAGCGAAAAATCTTGACTTAAGAATCCAGAAGCGTAGAACCACACTCGTTCTTTGACATTTCTTAAGTTTCTCCGGTTGGTGGTGAGTCCGGGGCTGAAGCCGCAGTCACCTCTCTCGCTCTCGAGGCGCATGGGACGGAAGGCTGGCGACGGTCTATAGCGAGCCGCTGGTCGAGGGGAACGGAGAAAATCGTCAAAGGCAAGATAGAGTCCCGAGGCGTTACCCGGTTTTTCCGGTTGGCGGTGAGCCCGGAGCCCGAGCTGAGGCGCAAGCTTCGTAATGATCGCGCCAGCGCGACCCGCAAGGAAGTGCTGGAGGCAGGTCGGCAAGGGTCTACACGCGAACTGCTGGTTGAGAGGAACAGGGTAACAGCACCTCGGGACTCTTAATTTCTTCGCCCGCCAACCCGGCGATTCCCGAAATAGGTTCCCATCGCGTGCGGGCTGCCAGTCTATAATCTGCAGCACGATTTGGGGACGTCGACCCGTCCCTTCCTTTGGGTCGGCAAAAGACACAATGGCATTGGCAGCGGGTTCACGGCTGGGGCCGTACGAGATCGTCGGCGCGCTGGGCGCGGGCGGCATGGGCGAGGTGTACCGTGCGCGCGACACGCGCCTGGAGCGCACCGTGGCGCTAAAGATCTTGGCAGGGGAACTGGCCAGGGATGGGGAGCGACTGCAGCGTTTCGAACAGGAGGCGCGTGCCGCTTCCGCTCTCAACCACGCAAATATCGTCACCCTCTTCGACGTCGGTCGGGACAACGGGACGGCATATCTCGCCATGGAGCTGGTGGAGGGGAGATCGCTGCGCGAGCTGGTGGGGGCTGCGCTGCCAGTGAAGCGAGCGCTCTCCATTGCGGCCCAGATCGCGGACGGATTGGCGAAGGCGCACGCGGCCGGCATTGTGCACCGCGACCTGAAGCCGGAAAACGTCATGGTGACCTCGGACGGCACGGCAAAGGTGCTCGACTTTGGGCTGGCCAAGTTGGTTCCCACTGTCGGATCAGGATCCGGGATGAGCGCGACCGCGGCGGTGCCGGCCACGCATCCGGGTATGGTGCTGGGAACCATCGGGTATATGTCACCGGAGCAGGCGCGTGGGGCAACGGTGGATTTTCGCAGTGACCAGTTCGCGCTGGGCGCGGTGCTATACGAGATGCTGACGGGGAAGCGGCCGTTCCAGCGGGAGAGTTCGGCGCAGATCATGGCGGCGATCATCGAAGATGAGCCCGCGCCCATCACCGAGCTGAACCCGAAGGTGCCGACGCCGGTGCGCTGGATCGTCGAGCGCTGCCTGGCCAAGGAGCCGGAAGAGCGCTACGCCTCGACCCGTGACCTGGCGCGCGACCTGCAGCGGGTGCGGGATCACTTGTCCGAGGCAGCGACCTCTTCGACGTCCATCCATGCGCCGCGGGCGAAAACCTCCGCGCGAGCGAAGACTGCGATGTGGGCAGCAGCGGTACTTGCGGCGGCAGCTATCGCTTTCGCGGCAGGTTCGCGATGGAACGGGGAGGGTGCAGCGCAAGTGCCCGTGTACCGCGCGGCGTTGATGCCACCCCCTGGGCACTCCTTCGACGCTTACGATTTCTCCATCTCGCCGGATGGAACCAAGCTGGCGTACACGGCCACTAGTGCCGATGGGGTCACGACGCTCTGGGTGAAGTCGCTGCAGTCCGGATCCGACCAGGAGTTGTCGGGCACAGAGTCAGCGGGGTTTCCGTTCTGGTCGCCGGACGGGAGGCAGCTTGGGTTCTTCACGCCCGGCAAGCTGAAGAAGGTGGAGCTGGCGACGGGCGCGGTGCAGACGGTCTGTGACGCCATGCGCGGGCGCGGCGGTACCTGGAGTCCGAACGGAACCATTATCTTCTCGCCGATGGTGGGAGTGGCGCTGGAGCGCGTGCCGGCCACGGGCGGCACGCCGGCCCCAGCCACGGTCGTGCCCCAAGGCATGAGCGAAAGCCACCGCTGGCCGAGGTTCCTTCCCGACGGCCGTCACTTCTTCTTCTTCGTGGACTTTTCAGAAACACGCGATGGCCTGTACGTTGGTTCGCTGGAGAGCAGCGAAACGAAGTTGATATCGAAGCAGATCCGTGGAAACGTGGAGTTCGGCGCCGGGCACTTGCTGTTCGTGCGCGATGACTCGTTGTACGCCCAGAGATTCGACACGGAGCGGTTGGAACTGACAGGAGCGCCTGTTCCCATCGTGAACCAGGAACTAGAGCAGGATACAGGCTTCTCCAGGGCGGGGTTCACGGTGAGCGCCACCGGCGCTCTCGTGTACCAGTCGCGGCGGTCGTACAGTTCGCGACTGACGTGGTTTGACCGCTCGGGAAAGGAACTGGGTTCAGTCGGCGAGCGGGGCGCGTTACAACCCTCGTTGTCGCCGGACGGCCGTTTCCTTACGGCCATCTTGGACTCAGAAAACAACGGCCGTTACCGGGTACAGGTGGTGGACCTGGCGCGGGGCACGTCCACTTCGATCACGCCGGCGAGTGACCAGATCGGGGGCGCGACGTGGTCGCCGGATGGGACAGAGGTCGCATACAGCGCGTCAATGTACACGGAGAAAGGCCGAACCTCGGAGCTCCGGCGGGTCCCGGCCGACGGGAGCGGCGGCGGCAAGGTCCTGTTTCGGGCGGCACGCCTGCTGGTGACCGACTGGTCGCGGAACGGACGTTACCTGGCCTTCATGAACTTTGAGAAGGGCCCACCGGAACTGTGGATCTACGATCTGGAGACGGGTCAGGCATCGGGGGTGGGGTTCCAATCGGCCGAGGGCCAGTTCTCACCCGACGGGCGCTGGTTGGCGCATAACGTCGGGGCGCGCGATTCCCGGGCGCAGGTCTTCGTTCGGTCGTTCCCGGGACTGACTTCGCGGGTGCAGATCTCCACCGCCGGCGGCAGCCAGTCGCGCTGGCGGCCAGACGGAAAAGAGCTGTACTACATCGCGGACGACAAGCGCCTGATGGCGGTCGCGGTCAAGGTTGGGCCGAAGGGGTTGGAGGCCAGCCCGCCCACCCCGCTGTTCCAGACGCGGATCCACAGCGCACGCTACGCCCTGTTCCAGTACGCGGCGTCGGCCGACGGGCAGCGTTTCCTGGTCAATTCTCTGCCCCGTGAAGACGCAGCCGCTCCCATGATGCTATTGACCGATTGGACTTCGGAGATCCGCCGATGAGCCTGACAGCCGGCACGAAGCTGGGGCCGTACGAGATCCAGGACGCGTTGGGCGCCGGGGGCATGGGGGAGGTGTTCCGCGCGCGCGACAGCAAGCTGGAACGCGCCGTCGCCATCAAGGTCCTGGGAGCGCATTACTCCTCCGACCCCGAACGTCTGCAACGCTTCGAGCAGGAAGCGCGCGCTGCCTCGGGCCTGAATCATCCCAACATCATCACCATCCACGACATCGGCCGGCAGGACGGCACCGCGTACCTGGCCATGGAGTTCGTCGAAGGCAAGACGCTGCGCGAGCTGCTGGAGGCAGGGCCGATCCCGCTGAAGAAGACCTTGTCCATTGCCGCCCAGGTGGCCGATGGCCTGGCTAAAGCGCACGCGGCCGGGATCGTGCATCGCGACCTCAAGCCGGAGAACGTCATGGTGACCGGCGACGGGCTGGTGAAGGTGCTGGATTTCGGGCTGGCCAAACTGGCCGCTTTGCCGGCGGAGACGGGTGGTGCTGCCGCCACGGTGGTCATGCCGGCTACGACCCCCGGGGTAGTGCTGGGCACGGTCGGGTACATGTCGCCGGAGCAGGCGCGCGGCACGGCGGTGGACTTCCGCAGCGACCAGTTCTCGCTGGGCACGCTGCTCTACGAAATGCTCACCGGCAAGCGTCCGTTCCAGCGCGAGAGCTCGGCCCAGACCATGGCGGCGATCATCGAGGACGACCCGCCGCCGATCGCGGAGCTCAATCCCAAGGCTCCGGCGCCAGTGCGCTGGATCGTGGAGCGCTGCCTGGCCAAGGAGCCGGACGAGCGTTACGCCTCCACCCGCGACCTGGCGCGCGACCTGCAACGTGTGCGCGACCATCTTTCCGAAGCGAGCAGCGGATCGGTGCTGGGGATCGCGGCCCCGGCAACCACCACGGCGCGGAAGCTACCGGTGATGTTGGCCGCCGTGGCGGTAGCGGCACTGGCGCTCGGGTTGGTAGCTGGGGCGTCTCTCTTCCGCTCGAAACCGGTGGAGCCGCCGGTCCTGGAGAACCTGACCTTCTCGGGGGCCGACTGGGACCCTGCCGCTTCTCCCGATGGGCGTTCCGTCGTCTTCGGCTCGGGGCGCGACGGCAAGGAACGCATCTGGTTGAAGCAGCTCGGCAGTGGTGGGGAGGTTCCCATCACGCAAGGACCTGATCACACCGCGCGCATGTCGCCCGATGGCTCCATGATCGTGTTCAGTCATGTCGAGGGCGGCAAATCCTGGATCTGCCGCTCAGCCGTGGTCGGGGGTGAGATGCGCCGGTTGGCCGAGGGCCGCGCGCCCGACTGGTCTCCCGATGGCAAGCAGATCGCCTTTGTCCGCGAGGCGTCGATCTGGACGGTTTCGCCCGACGGGAGCGGCGCGCGTGAGCTGCATCGGATGGAATCGGCGAATACGGTGGTGCGTGCTCTGCGTTGGTCTCCGAACGGGCAATGGATCGCCATCGAGTCGGTGGCAGGGGGCATCAGCGCCGAGAACATCACCTTCTCCGTGCTCAGTCCCGATGGGAAGCAGTTCGTGGAGGTGAAGCCGGCCTTCCCCGGCGGCGACACCTCCTCCGTCAGTTGGATCGCAAACGACGAGGTGATTTACGCGCGCAGCGCCTCAGTGAGCAGCATCGGCGCCGTGAACACCAGTGCCAGCCGGCTCATCCGCCAGAAGGTCCCCAGCGGTCCCGCGAGCATCCTGATGTGGCTTCCCGGGGGCGCCGGTGTCGTCGAACCGCTTGCCCCCGGGCGGTTGGTGATGGACAGCACCATGAGCCGCGAGAATGTGCGCGAGGTCTCGCTGGACAAGGGGCCAAAGAAGACCGCCGCGGACCGCTGGCTGACCCACGGCAGCAGCGTCGATCGCCAGCCCTACTACTCGCCCGACGGCAATTGGGTGGTCTTCGCCTCGAACCGCAGCGGCAACCTGGATATCTGGGAGATCTCCTCTCGCGACGGCACGGTGCGCCGCCTGACCGACGACCCGGCCGACGACTGGGACCCCGGATTCACCCCGGACGGCAAGCTGCTGTGGACCTCGCACCGCACTGGCACCTTCGAGATCTGGATGGCGGAGGCCGATGGTAGCGGCGCCCACCAGGTGAGCCACGACGGGGTGGATGCCGAGAACCCAACGGCGACCGCCGATGGCTGGGTCATCTACAACTCCGGTAATCCGAAGCAGCGCGGATTGTGGAAGGTGCGTCCCGACGGCAGCGATGCCAAGCTGCTTGTTCCCGGGGTCACCAACTGGCCGGACGCTTCGCCCGATGGGCGCTATGTGCTGGCCACCAGCAACAACGAGAGGGTCATCATGGTCTATCGCGTCTCCGATGGCGCTGAGGTGGCGAAAATCCCGGTCAAGAGCGCCGATCCTGCACCGGTCGGCAATGGCCGGGCGAGGTGGATGCCGGACGGCAAGTCGATCGCATTCGTGGCTGCCGACGCCAACGGCGTGGCCACCATCTACGCCCAGGATTTTGCCCCCGGCCAAGATACGGCAAGCACTCGCCGCATCCTGGTGAGCGATTCCGACCGTCCTCCCGAGACTTTCGGGATCTCTCGTGATGGCAAGCGCCTGGTGTACGGTGTGATCGACGTCCAATCGAACCTCCTCACAGTAAGCGGCGTCGGGGGAATCACAAGGTAGATTCCCATGCCCCTGACTGCAGGCACCAAACTCGGGCCGTACGAGATCCAAAGCGCGGTAGGCGCGGGCGGCATGGGCGAGGTGTATCGCGCCCGCGACAGCCGCCTGGACCGCACTGTCGCCATCAAGATCCTCACCAGCCAGCAGGCGCTGCCGGAGATGCGCGAGCGCTTCGAGCAGGAGGCGCGCACCATCTCCAACCTCTCCCACCCGCACATCTGCACCCTCCACGACGTCGGGCGCTACGAAGAGACCGACTTCCTGGTCATGGAGTATCTGGAAGGCGAGACCTTGGAGAAGCGCCTGGAACGCGGGCCGCTGCCGGCGGAGCAGGTGCTGAAGGTCGCCATCGAGATTGCCGACGCCCTGGGCGCGGCCCACCGGCAGGGCGTCGTCCATCGCGACCTCAAGCCGGCAAACGTCATGCTGACCAGGTCCGGCGCCAAGCTGATGGATTTCGGCCTGGCCAAGCTGCGCAAGGACCAGGTGCCGGCGGTCGCGGCGCTGGCCGAGATGGCGACGGCGGCCACCAAGAAACTCACCACCGAAGGCATGATCGTCGGCACTTTCCAGTACATGGCGCCCGAGCAGCTGGAGGGCAGCGAAGCCGACGCCCGCAGCGACATCTTTGCCCTCGGCGAAGTCATCTACGAGATGGCCACGGGCCAGCCGGCCTTCAGCGGCCGCACCAAGGCGAGCCTGATCGCCGCCATCCTGTCGTCGGAGCCGAAGCCGATCAGCGAAGTCGCTCCCCTGACCCCGCCGGCCTTGGACCGCGTGATCCGCACCTGCCTGGCGAAAGACCCCGACGAGCGCTGGCAGACGGCGCACGATCTCCGCCTGCAACTGCAATGGATCCTGGAAGCCGGCTCCAAGGCCGGAGTGCCGGCCCCGGTGGCGGCAAGGAAGAGGAACCGTGAGCGCCTGCTGGCCGCAGTGGCGGCGGTCGCGCTTCTGGCAGCAGTGGGACTGGGCCTGGCCTACTGGAAGGCCTTGCGACCGGCGCTAGTCGTCCGCGCGGAGCTGATCCCACCGGAGAACGGGCACTTCAATTTCTTCGGTGACAACGCTGGTCCCCCGGTGATCTCGCCTGACGGCACGCGCGTAGTCATGTCCATCATCGGAGAGGGCAAGACGCGGCTTTACCTGCGCCCTCTGCACAGCTCCGGCTACCAGCCGCTGGCGGGCACAGAGAACGCCACTTTCCCCTTCTGGTCGCCGGATAGCCAGTGGGTCGGGTTCTTCACCGATGGCAAGCTGAAAAAGATGAATGTCAGCGGTGG
>Ga0335070_10008482_pt1 | contig 12056 bp, 10 predicted proteins | sample Lox_Sample_13_FD_206722 | JGI IMG/M metagenome (GOLD analysis project Ga0335070, IMG submission 206722) | Soil microbial communities from Loxahatchee National Wildlife Refuge, Florida, United States - Lox_Sample_1.3 | ecosystem: Environmental > Terrestrial > Soil > Wetlands | place: USA...
ACCGGGTCCAGCGGGGCGAGCGGTTCGGCATGATCCGCTTCGGCTCGCGGGTGGATCTCTATGTGCCCCCGACCTGGCGGCTCGCCGTGGCAACGGGGCAGCACGTGAAAGCGGGAGAGACCATCGTATGTTACGCCGAAACCGACCCAAAAGGGGAAAGCCCGGGCAGCCCCGCGAGCTGAAGCGGGGTATCTACATCCTGCCCAATCTTTTCACCACCGGGAATCTGTTTTGCGGCTTCTTCGCCATCGCCGCCGCCGTAAACTACAGGTTCAAGACGGCGGCAGTGGCGATCCTTGTCTCCTGCCTCTTTGACATTCTCGACGGGAAGGTGGCGCGCCTCACCAACTCGCAGAGCCGCTTCGGTGTGGAATACGACTCCCTCGCCGATCTCGTCGCCTTCGGCGTGGCCCCGGCCGTTGTCATGTACCTCTGGGCGCTCCAGCCCTTCGGCCGGCTCGGATGGGTGGCGGCCTTTCTTTTCGTCGCTTGCGGCGCTCTCCGCCTGGCACGGTTTAACGTCCAGGTCAATTCCGTACCCAAGAAGTACTTTGTGGGCCTCCCCATCCCCGGAGCCGCCTGCATGGTGGCAACGACAGTGCTCTTTCTCTATCACCTGGGCGAGAGCGGCCCGACCAAACACTTTCTGCTCCTGGCAATGACCTATCTGCTCGGGTTCCTCATGGTCAGCACCATCCCGTACAACAGCTTCAAGGAGTTCAATCGCCTGCAGCGGATACCCTTCCGGTCCCTGTTCCTGGCGATTCTTGTCCTCTCGGTGGTTGCTGCCCAGCCCGCCGTTATGCTCTTCACCCTAATGGCTCTCTACCTGGTATCCGGGCCCGTTGAGTACCTCTGGAAGCTGGCGAAACGGAGCTCCCCGTTTTCCGAGGAAGCGCCACAGGAGCAGTCGATTCGAATCCGGCCTGAGGTCGACCAGTGAAGGCTCCAAGACCCGGTGAACGGACGCCCTCGGTGGGCGTGACTCCGTAGGCCGACATCTCAGGCCCGGTTCCGTCGTCCGCCTCTCGTTCTGAGAGTGTGAGGTTGATTGCGCCATGGGAATGACTATCAGTGAAAAGATCCTCGCCGCTCACGCCGGCAAAGACCGGGTGGTTCCCGGCGAGCTGATCGAAGTGGGTGTGGACTTCGCCCTCGCGAACGACATCACCGCGCCTATCGCCATTGACCGGTTCAGGCGGGCGGGGGCGAAAAAGGTCTTCGACCCGGAGCGGCTCGCCCTCGTACCCGACCATTTCGTGCCCAACAAGGACATCGATTCGGCCATTCAGTGCAAGATCCTCCGCGACTTCGCCCAAGAACATGGCCTGCCGTACTATTTCGAGGTAGGTCGCATGGGGATCGAGCACGCCCTCCTGCCGGAGCAGGGGCTCGTCGTGCCCGGCGATGTGGTCGTAGGTGCCGATAGCCACACGTGCACGTACGGCGCCCTCGGCGCCTTCGCCACCGGCGTCGGGAGCACGGACCTCGCCGCCGTCATGATCACCGGGAGGATCTGGTTCCGCGTTCCCTCGACCCTCAAGTTCGTCTATGAGGGAGAGCTCCGCCCCTGGGTGACGGGAAAAGATCTGATCCTCTACACCATCGGCCGGATCGGCGTGGAGGGAGCTCGCTATCGGGCCATGGAGTTCACCGGCTCCACCATCGCGGAACTCTCCATGGATCAGCGCCTGACCATGGCCAACATGGCCATCGAGGCGGGCGCCAAGAACGGCATCATCGCCCCCGATGTGGTGACACGGGTCTACGTGGATGACCGGGCTCGGCGTCCCGCCCGGTACTATGAGAGCGATCCGGACGCGAGCTACGAGCAGGTGATCCCCGTGGATGTGAGCATGATAGAGCCCCAGGTTGCCGTTCCCCATTCGCCGGCGAACGCCAGGCCCGTGGGTGAGGTGGGTCGTATCCCCATCCACCAGGTCGTCATCGGCTCATGCACCAACGGCCGCCTTGAGGACCTGCGTCTTGCGGCCGAGGTGCTCAGGGGCCGACGGGTCGCCCCTGGAGTGCGCTGCCTCATCATCCCGGCGACCCAGGCGATCTACCGCCAGGCCATGGAGGAAGGCCTTTTCACCACCTTCCTGGAGGCGGAGGCGGCTATCAGTACGCCCACGTGCGGGCCCTGTCTCGGTGGCCATATGGGCATCCTGGCTCCCGGGGAGCGGGCGGTGGCCACGACCAACCGGAACTTCGTCGGCCGCATGGGCCACTCGCAGAGCGAGATCTACTTGAGCTCGCCGGCGGTGGCCGCCGCCTCGGCTGTCCTTGGCCGCATCGGAAGCCCTGCGGAGCTCTGAGGCGTCGAGGCTCTCGCAAGGCGTCAAGACTAATCACTCGCCCGTCCCGCTTGGCGGGCGGCAGCCCAATCCCCGTTTTTCAGGGGGCGAGGGGAATGTGAAGATGGTTCTTAGAGGAAAAGCCTGGAAATTCGGTGCTGACGTGGATACGGACCTCATCATCCCGGCGCGTTACCTGAACACCTCCGATCCGAACGAGCTGGCCAAGCACTGCATGGAGGACGCGGACCCCGCGTTTGCCGGCAGCGTCTCGCCGGGCGACTTCATCGTAGCCGGGAACAACTTCGGCTGCGGCTCTTCCCGGGAGCACGCTCCCATCGCGATCAAGGCGGCCGGAGTCTCCTGCGTTGTTGCCGCAAGCTTCGCCCGCATCTTCTACCGGAACGCCTTCAACCTCGGCCTGCCCATCCTGGAATCACCCGAGGCCGCGAAGGCCGTGAAGACTGGGGACGCGCTCGAGGTGGAGCTCGCCACCGGCAAGATCACCAACCTGAGCCAAGGTCGCATGTACCAGGCCCAGCCAGTCCCTCCCTTCATGCAGGAGCTCCTTGCCGCGGGCGGCCTGATGCCGTACGTGATGAAGAGATTGGCGGGTGGAGGAAAATAGCATGGCAAAGTCTTATAAGATAGCCGTGATCCCGGGAGACGGCACCGGACCAGAAGTCGTGGCCGAGGGCCTGAAGGCCCTTGCCGCCGCGGCGAGAAAGACCGCCTTCAAGCACGAGCTGGTCCATTATGACGTGGGTGGCGCGCGCTACCTCAAGACCGGAGAGACCCTCCCCAATTCGGTCATGGACGAACTCAAGGGCGTGGATGCCATCTTCCTCGGCGCCATCGGCCACCCCGAGGTTGCCCCGGGAATCCTTGAACGCGGCATTCTCTTGAGAATTCGCTTCGAGCTCGACCAGTATGTGAACCTTCGACCGGTGATCCTCTACCCGGGAGTATGGACCCCCCTGCGCGACAAGGGTCCCGAGGACATCAATTTCGTCGTGGTCCGGGAGAACACCGAGGGGCTGTACACCGGGTCCGGCGGCTTCTTCAAGAAGGGAACCCCGGATGAGGTCGCCATCCAAGAGTCGGTGAACACCCGAAAGGGGGTCGAGCGCTGCATCCGCTTCGCCTTCGATTACTGCCGCCGGCAGGGCCGCCGTAAGGTCACCCTGTGCCACAAGACGAATGTGCTCAATTACGCCGGCGATATCTGGGAGCGAGCCTTTCGGGATGTGGCCGAGCAGTACCCTGACATCCAGACGGACTATGCCCACACAGACGCCGTCTGCATGTGGATGGTAAAGAACCCCGAGTGGTTCGACGTGATCGTCACCGACAACCTCTTCGGCGACATCATCACCGATCTCGGGGCCATGATCCAGGGCGGCATGGGGATCGCCGCAGGCGGCAACATCAACCCTCGGGGTGTCTCCATGTTCGAGCCCATCGGCGGCTCCGCCCCTAAGTATACGGGAAAGAACATCATCAATCCCCTCGCCGCCATCGCCGCCGCCGCCATGCTCCTCGATAACCTAGGGGAGGAAGACGCGGGCTGGCGGGTGGAGGACGCGGTCAGAAAGGTTGTGGCCCAGGACCTCAAGAGCCTCGCCGCCGGCCAGATGGGCTACAGCACCACCGAGGTCGGCGACCTCGTCGTGAAGTACATAGACCAAGGCTGAGCCGAACACCGGGTCAGGCGTTGCCATCGCATTCCAGTAAGGGCCTTCGGGCCCTGTTTTTTTTACCCCATGCACCTACCCTAGCCTGCATTATGCACGAACCGCTTGCTGTGGCCGCGGATCTGGACGACCTTCCGGGCGTCCTCGGGTCTCGTACCTTGCGACGTACTGATCAAGTACGCCTCAGGTCCGAGTCCCTGTGGTTGCCCGGTGGCACAACCATCTCCACGATCTCGCTCCGGCGCCCCGTGCATAACGCGGGCTAGCGCAGCGACGCTCAGAGAAGTCTGAATTCTTTCATCTCTGACGCAAATGGTAACCCCCGCCCGAAAAGGGCACCGGTTCGCCGTTAGGTTCTTCCGCTGAAACCCAGATCATTCTCGGCAAATTAAGTTAGAGAATACGGTAGGTTACAGTCTGGAGAGGAACGCCGACCGCTTTTGTCTCATCCCAGGGTTGCCATGGCATATCACTTGCTTCAATCCGTCCCCGTCAGAGACGGATGTTTGCATCCGTATGGCTTAAGTCGAAGAACTGACTCCCGAGTCACCAGGCAAAGCTATGGGAAACAAGATTACTCAACTGATATTTTTGGGAATTGCGCTATTGATCGTGCAGCCTGCGGTGTTTGCAGCCACGGAGGTGCTGCCAAACCCTGACCCCTTCCCCGTGTATCCCTGTCTCCAGGCGAACGTCGATTTCTGGAAAAAGGTCTACACCGAGTACACGCTGGAGCACGGGATAATCCACGATAGCTGGAACCTCTCCATTATCTATGAGGTTGTCGACCTGGAAGACGCCGACCGGCCCGGAGCCTTTATGATCAACAAGAAGCGGATACGACGGGCCGAAGAGAAATACAAGGCTATCCTGGCCAAGCTCGCCCGCGGCAATTCCCCATCGTCGCCTGAGGAACAGCGGGTTGTCGACCTCTTCGGGCCGACTGCGACGCGCAAGGATTTCGAGCAGGCCCGACGCAACATTCGGTGTCAGCTCGGTCAGATGGACCGGTTTCAGGAAGGGATCATCCGTTCGGGCGCCTGCATCGAGCAGATCAAGGCGGTCTTTGAATCGTACGGCCTTCCGGCCGATTTGGCCTATCTCCCCCACGTGGAGTCATCTTTCAACCATAAAGCCGACAGCAAATCCAAGGCTGCCGGCATCTGGCAGTTCACCCGGCCTACCGGCAAGAGATTCCTCAAGATCGGTCAAGAGCTCGATGAGCGGCGGGATCCGATCGTGTCCTCCAACGCCGCCGCAAGACTGCTCAAGGAGAATTACCAGGTGCTCAGAGATTGGCCCATGGCTATCACCGCCTACAATCACGGCCTCGGTGGCATGGTGAAGGCGAAGCGGGCCCAGAAAACCTACGAGGCGATCTTCAGCGAGTACAAGAGCAGATCCTTCAAGTTCGCCTCCCGCAATTTCTATTCAGAGTTTCTGGCAGCCCGTGATGTGGCGAAGAGCTATCGCCAGTATTTTGGTGATCTCGAGTTGGAGAACCCGCCGAACACCCACGAGATTGTGGTGGGAAACAAGGTCCCGGTCAAGGATCTTGCCCGCCATTTCAATGTGAATCTGGCTGATATCAAGAACCTCAATCCCTCCCTGAAGGAATCCGTCTATAGGGGCCAGAAACCCCTTCCCAAGGGCTACACCTTGCGCTTGCCCCTGGCGACTCCGGCGCAAACTCAAGAAGCGCCTATCGCCGAGTCTGCAACTGACCTCCAGGAGTCCCCGCGGGAATGGAGCTTGATGCCTTAGAGAATCCAAAGATCCAAGAATCCCGAGAGCATTGACCGGCCTTGCGACGCTCGGTATAATCGGCAACCGTCGCGCTTCATGATCTCACCCAAGAGGTTCCCGATGACAGAGGCTTTGTCGGCGGTGAAGTCCCCCGCCGCTCTGCGAACCCTGCTTTGCGCCTCAAGAAGCGCGAGAAGTTCTCTCATCCCTGCTCACGGAGGCGGCGGCAACGACAGCTACCTCAAAGAATGACGCTGCCTTCGACGGAGGGGTTCCGGGAAGACCCTTTTAAGATCTGGGAAAGGAGGTTGCAATGAAACGTGTTCGCGTGCTTTCATCTCTTGGAATCCTGGTGCTTGTCGTCGGGATGATTTCTCTCTTCGGTCAGGTGATCACCGCGCCAGCCGCGTCGCCCGCGGCATCGCCGAAGCAGGCGCCGGCTGCAGCAAAAGAGGTGAAAATCGGCGCCATCTATCCCCTGAGCGGGGGCGCAGCCCAGGCCGGCGTGGACATGAAGGCCGGGATCGAGTTGGCCGTCGAGATCGTAAACGGCAAGTATCCCGACATCGACCTGCCACTCGCCAAGACGGAGGGTCTTCCGAATCTGGCCGGCGCCAAGATCGCCGTTGTATTCGCCGACAGCCAGGGCAAGGCCGAGGTGGGGCAGACTGAAGCCGAGCGCCTGATCACCAGCGAACAGGTGATCGCCCTTCTCGGCTGCTATCACTCGGCCGTGACCAAGACTGCAAGCAACGTGGCCGAGCGGGTGGGGATGCCCTTTGTCAACGGCGAGTCCTCTTCGCCCGATCTCACCGAACGCGGGTTCAGATGGTTCTTCCGGACGTCGCCTAACGACCTCGACTTTTCCCGGGCCATGTTCGATTTCATGGACAGCATGAACAAGCAGAAGAACGCCAACATCAAGACCGTGTCGCTGCTGGTCGAGGATACCGACTTCGGCACCAACAGCGCCATCGCCCAGAAGGCGGAGGCGAAGCGTATCGGGGTGAATGTGATCGGCGAGATCAAGTACAAAGCCAACACTACCTCCCTGAACGCGGAAATCCAGAAGCTCAAGGCGGACAAGGCGGACGTGCTCCTGCCCTCCAGCTACCTGAGCGATGCCATCCTGACGGTAAAGACGATGAAAGAGCTTGACTACAACCCGAAGCTGATCTTGGCCCAGGATGCCGGCTACGTCGACGCCAACTTCATCACCACCGTCGCCAAGGACGGGGAGGGGATCGCCAGCCGCGCCGCCTTCTCCATCGACATTATCAACGTCAAGCCCGTGGCGAAAAAGATCAACGATCTCTACAAAGCAAAAACGGGCAAGGATCTCACCGACGCCCCGGCTCGGTCCTTCACCGCCATGCTCACCTTGATGGAGGCCATCAACCGAGCTGGCTCGACCGACCCGGAGGCGATCCGCAAGGCCCTCGCGGCGACCGACATCCCGGGCAAACAAACAATCATGCCCTGGAAGGGCGTCAAGTTCAACGACAAGGGGCAGAATTCCATGGGTCAGGCGATCATCGTCCAACTCCAGGGGGGCAAGTACACGACCGTGTTCCCCCTCGAGTTCAAGAACGCCGAGGCGGTCTTCCCCGTTCCCCCATGGTCTCAACGCAAGTAGCAGTCACGACGTTTCCCACGCCGGGCCGCCGTTGGAGAGAACCGCGGCGGCTCGGGATCTCCCCTTGGAAGGGCCGGAAAACCTTCCCGAGGGCTAGCCCGCATTATGCACGAGACGCTGTTGCGAGATCGTGGAGATGGTCGCGCCACCGGGCAACCATCCCGCGGCACCGCGGGACTCGGACCTAAGGCGTAGTTTCTGAGTATGTCGCAAGGGTCGAGACGTGAGGCCGTTCGGAAGGACGGCCAGATCCGCCCTCGCAGCCGGTGGTTTGTGCATAATGCGGGCTAAAGAAGGACGCGCGGTGGAGACGCTCTTACAAGCAGTCGCCAGCGGCGTGCTGATCGGTCTCGTCTATGCCCTCATCTCCGTAGGGTTGAGCCTCATCTTCGGCCTGATGGAGATCGTCAACTTTGCCCACGGCGAATTCCTCATGCTGGCCATGTTCGCCAGCTTCTGGTTCCATCTGCTCTGGGGCCTCGACCCCCTTGTGTCGCTGCCCCTCGTCGCGATCCTCCTCGGCCTCGTCGGCCTGGTGACGAATCGCCTAGTCATTGCCCAGATCATCCGCGCCCCCATGCTGGCCCAGATTTTTGCCACCTTCGGCTTGGGGCTCTTCCTCCGGAGTTTGGCCCAGTTTCTTTGGACGCCAGATTTCCGTCTTATCCAGAATCCATGGCTGAGCCGACTCTTCGGTGGGCGGGTCGAAATCGTGAGAGGCGTCTTCGTGGGCGTGCCGCAGGTGGCCGCCGCCTTGCTCGCCGCGGTAGCATTTGCCGCCCTCTATCTGTTCATAACTCGATCCAAGACAGGGCTCGCGCTGCAGGCGGTGGCCGAGGACAAAGAGACCGCCGCGCTCATGGGAATCAACTCACAGCGCATGTTCGATCTGGGCTGGGTGCTCGGTTCGGCATGCGTCGGCATCGCCGGAGCGGCTCTGGCGAGCTTCTATTATATTTACCCTGAGGTCGGTGGAACCTTCGCGCTCATCGCCTACGTGGTCGTTGCCCTGGGCGGATTCGGCAGCGTGCCAGGAGCGCTCGTCGCCGGCCTCGTCGTGGGGCTGGTGGAAATTCTGAGCCCCGTCATGTTGGGGATTGCGCCATCCCTCAAGTACGCCGTCGTTTTCACCGTCTATCTCCTCGTCGTCCTGATCCGACCACAGGGCCTCATGGGGCGGTTCTAGATGAAAACGACCCACCTCACCGGACAGACTCTCATCGCCCTTGCTCTGGCGCTGGCTCTCGTCATCTTCCCCCTCATCGTTTCCAGCCCCGTCACCCGTAACCTCATGATCCTGGTCTTTCTCTACGCCGGACTGGCACAGGCCTGGAACATCGTCGGCGGCTTCGCCGGGCAGGTCTCTCTCGGTAATGCCATCTTCTTCGCCGTGGGGGGATATACCTCGACCCTTCTCCTGCAGCACGTCGCCGTCAGCCCATGGCTTGGGGCTCTTGCCGGCGCCGCGCTCGCCATGATCCTTGCTCTCATTGTCGGTTGGCCCGTCTTTCGCCTCGGCGGGCACTACTTCGCCATCGCCACCATTGCCATCGGCGAGATCGCCCTCGCCCTCATGGCCAACTGGGAAGCCGTAGGTGGAGCCCGAGGGCTTACCATCTCGTTCGTGCGCGACGGCAACGGCCGCCCGGCGGATACTTGGTTGTGGTTTCAGTTCAATCAGAACAAGCTGCCCTATTACTTCATCGCTCTGGCGCTCATGATCACCCTGGCCGGGTTGACGGCCTGGCTGGATCGGAACAAACCGGGCTTCTACTTCCGCGCCATCAAGAACGACCAGGACGCGGCGCGCTCGCTCGGTGTGAACGTCTTGCGATACAAACTTCTTGCTTTTGTACTAAGCGCCGCCTTCACGGCGCTGCTGGGTACCTTCTACGCTCAGTACTTGCTCTTCATCGATCCGGAGAGCATGCTCGCGCTCCGTTTGTCGGTGCTCATCGCCCTCGTTGCGATCCTCGGGGGCGTGGGGACGGTCTGGGGGCCGATCCTCGGGTCCTTCGTCCTCATCCCGCTGGGCGAGTTGAGCCGCGCCCATCTGGGAGGGAGCGGCAGGGCGGTGGATCTCATCATCTATGGCGCCCTCATCGTCCTGATTTCCGTGTTTCAGCCTGCAGGGCTGATGGGTCTCGGCCGCCGCCTGAGAGGCAGGTAGAGGCCGTCCCGAGGGCATTATCCTTCTCGCCGGGAGAACAGGAAAGCGGAGATAGGTCGTGGCTCTGTTGGAGATCCAAGGGCTGACTAAGATCTTCGGCGGCTTGACGGCCATCGATGATTTGAGTTTTCGCGTGGAGGAAGGCGAGATTGTCGGTCTCATCGGCCCAAACGGGGCGGGCAAGACCACGGTCTTCAACTGCGTCTCCGGCTTCTACGAACCCACGAAAGGACGGCTCCATTTTGCCGGCCACGAAATCACCGGCTGGGCGCCTCATCGTATCTGCCACCTGAGCATGGCACGGACGTTTCAGATCGTGCGGACGTTTCCGGACCTGAGCGTGTTGGAAAACGTCATGGTGGGCGCCTTTTCGCGAACAGGTAATCGCGGCCAGGCGAAACAGGCCGCCCGCCGTGTGCTTGAGCTCACGGGCCTGGCCGCTAAGGCGGATATGCGCGGCGGAAGCCTGACCATCGCTGACAAGAAGCGCTTGGAGATGGCGCGCGCGTTGGCAACGAAGCCGCGGCTCCTCATGCTGGACGAGGTCATGGCCGGGCTCAACCCAACGGAGCGTCAGGCTGCGGTAGAACTGGTGCGACGAGTCCGAGCCGAGGGCCTCACCATCCTGATGGTGGAACATGTGATGGAAGTAATTATGCCCATTTCGGACCGCATCGTGGTACTGAACTACGGGCGAAAGATCGCCGAGGGCCGCCCGGAGACTATAGCTCTCGACGACCAGGTCATCGCCGCCTATCTGGGCGAAAAATATCGCGGCAGCCGCTGACGCCTCGAAGCGGAGATACCCCATGCTTACCGTGGACCACATCGCCGTTTCCTATCAGGGTGTCCCGGCTCTCCATGACGTATCCTTTCAGGTCGAGGCCGGAAAGATCACCGCCCTCATAGGTTCAAACGGTGCGGGCAAATCCACCACGTTGCGGACGATCAGCGGGCTCCTTCGCCCTGACCGGGGGCAGATCCGGTTCAACGGGCAGAGGATTGACCAGATGCCTGCTCATCTCCTGCCAGGGCTTGGGCTGGCTCATGTCCCGGAAGGCCGGAAGCTTTTCAGTCGCCTGACCGTGGTGGAGAACCTCCGCCTGGGGGCTTTTACGCGTCAAGATAAGACGGAGATCGCTCACTCCTCGGAACGGGTCTTCACCTACTTCCCCCGCCTCAAGGAGCGGCACAAGCAGCGGGCGGGCACGCTGAGCGGCGGGGAGCAGCAAATGCTGGCCATCGGCCGCGGCCTCATGTCCAACCCCCGCCTGTTGATGCTCGATGAACCAAGCCTCGGCATCGCTCCGATCCTGGTCGAGGAGATCTTCCGCGCCCTCGGTGAGATCAGCGCCGAAGGGATGACCATCCTGCTCGTGGAGCAAAACGTGCGCGAGGCTCTGGAGCTGGCCCACTGGGGTTACGTGCTCCAGACCGGAAGCACCATTCTCTCCGGCCCGGCGACGGAAATCTTGGCATCAGATCTGGTGCGAGAGGCCTACCTGGGATTGTAGTATCGCCGGCCACGGCGCATAAAGACCGCGCACTCACCCTTGCCCAGCCAGCATGATGCACCGCGCCCCGTCGCGAGCTATCCTGCCAGTCTCTCCGCGAAGGTCAGCACGGCGATCCCGAGCCCCATGCGGTACACCGCAAACGGAGCGAAGCCCCGTCTCCGCACCCAGGACATGAACCACGCCACCGAGGCATAGGCCACGATGAAGGAAACAACAAAACCGATCGCCAGCACCACCCATCCGTGGGCGTCGATGTGCGTTGCGCCGATCGGGTTGGCACCGCCCGGGCGGAGCGACTTGAAGAGGTCGTATCCCGTGGCCACCACCATCGTCGGGATCGAGAGGAAGAAAGAGAACTCCAAGGCCGAGGCCCGCGACATCCCCGCCAGTTGCCCGGCCGCGATCGTGGCCATGGACCGCGAGGTTCCCGGAAAGAGAGCGGCAAGAACCTGGCACGCACCAACCCAGATCGCCTGAGCCAGATTCATCTCCTCCATGTGCCAAGTGCGAATCCGGCCTCCCGGGGCGCCCGTCCCCGCGGCTTCGGAGGGCGCGTTAACCGCGTCCACGATCCACATGACGATGCCGCCGATGACAAGCGCCCCACCCATGACATAGAGGCTCTCCAAGTGCTTGCCGATGACCTTCGTCAACAGGAAGGCGGGCAAGGCCGTCATGAGAAAAGCCACAATGGTAAGGCCCAGCGGATGGGTAAGCAGCGTCCGGTCTCCGCGCTTGCCCCCGGGAAAATCTCCGAGGAACTCCACGATGCGGGAGCGGAAGTAGATCGGCAGGCAGAGAATGGCGCCGAGCTGGATGACGATGGAATACATCTTCCAATAGCCGTCTGTGAGGCTCACGTGGCAGAGCGCCTCCGCTATCCGTAGATGGGCGGTCGAGCTCACGGGAAGAAATTCGGTCAGTCCCTCGATGATGCCCAGGAGCAGGGAGAGCAGGTAGTCGTTCAAGGTGCCCCTCCAGAGAATGAGTTGGGAG
>Ga0335070_10008484_pt1 | contig 12055 bp, 5 predicted proteins | sample Lox_Sample_13_FD_206722 | JGI IMG/M metagenome (GOLD analysis project Ga0335070, IMG submission 206722) | Soil microbial communities from Loxahatchee National Wildlife Refuge, Florida, United States - Lox_Sample_1.3 | ecosystem: Environmental > Terrestrial > Soil > Wetlands | place: USA: Florida...
GGATATCCGATGATAACCGATATCGACCGTGCGATGGCGAAGATGCATGACAAAGTCGATTATTTCCTGACCCATAACAGGCCGATTGTAAACCGGTGCGATGATTCCGTAGTCCGTGAGGGGCATATTATCAGGCTTTCCAGGGGGATCGCCCCAAAAAGAACCAGGATCGATCTTGGCAACCAGACAATTCTCGGGGTCGGCCCCGAACTGAATGCCAACGCAACGATCTATAAGGACGGTTTTTCGGTAACATCCCCCCATGTGGGCAACGTCAGGAATCCCCAGACATTTTCATATCTCCAGGAGACTGTTGGGAACCTTGGACGCCTCCTTGGGGCCCGCTACGATATTATCGCCCACGACGCCCATCCCCGGTTCCTTTCCACGCAGTATGCCAAACGCCTTGCCAGGGAGTATGACGCGGAACTCTTCCCAGTCCAGCACCACCGGGCCCATATTGCCGCGACCACCACCGATCCCTGCATCGGCATCGCAATCGACGGTGTCGGATACGGCGATGACGGGACGGTCTGGGGAGGAGAAGTCTTTGCCGGCACTCCTCCCGATTACCGCCGGGTAGGTCACCTCGAGGTCGTCCCGATGCCTGGTGGCGACCTCGCGACGAGGTTCCCGGAACGGATGCTCTACGGGATATTGCCCTCTGATGATGTTCTCGGACTGCTGGCATCGCGGGGCTGGAACGATCTCGAACTTGGCGTACTGGAAAAACAACTGGGCCGGAATGTGAACGTATGGGACACGAGCAGTACCGGGAGAGTACTCGATGCGGTCTCAGCACTTCTCGGACTGTGCAGGGAACGGACCTACGATGGGGAACCTGCAATGAAACTTGAATCTGCTGCGTACCTTGGCAATGCAGAACCGTGGGATCTTTCGTTCCTTGCTTCAGGCGGCTGCGAGGTCCTTTCGACAAGATCCCTGTGCAGGGAAGCACTTACCAGGCTACAAAAAGCCCCTGCAGACGATATCCGGGCGGTCCGGGATATTGCTGCATCGTTCCAGTACAACCTTGCACGGGGAATAGCGCTGGTCGCGGTCCACGCGGCGGGAAGCCTGGGATTCGATACCATAGCTCTTTCGGGCGGTGTGGCCATCAACACTGCTATCAGGGACACAATTCATGGGGAAGTCACCAGAAACGGGTACCGGTATATCACGAACAGGGAATATCCGCTCGGCGACGGATGCATTTCTTTTGGCCAGTGTATTTGTGCAGCGAAAAAAGAACGATAGATCAACGACAGCGGAGGTCCGTTGAAACAAAAAAAAATTCCGGTCTTACCCGGCCTTCGCCAGAGTAGTTTCGCCCCTGCTTTGTTCCCGGTGACCGAAGACTCCGGAGGCCACTTTGATCGTGGCACATAGCATATTCCAGTGATCGAGGTTATTGATGCATCCGGGATCGGGTGCAGCGAGGTTATGGTAATAGGCATAGGCCCGGGCCCTGCAACCACCGCATATCAGCTTGTTTTCACATTCCCCGCAATGCCCTTCAAGCAGGCTCCGGTTCCGCAGCCCGGCAAGTACCGGTGAATCATGCCAGATTTCCAGAAACGATTTTTCCCTGATGTTCCCAAGGGTTATCGGCATGAAGACGCAGGGCTGGATATCTCCCTTCGGCTCGACACTGCAGTAAAGCCTGCCGGCGCCGCACCCTCCGATGAAATCGGCAAGAGCCCTCGTTTTTCCGGACAACCCCTCCCCCATATGAAAGTGCCCGATAGGAACCGCTTTCTTTCTTTCGTCTTCCACAGCAACCCTCGCTATCTGGGGGGCGGTTGAAAGTGTTTCTATATGTCCGCCATCAAGGTCCATTTTAAGGAGGAATTTCAGGAGATCTTCCCGCTGGCAGGGGGAGATATCCTTGTCAACGATCCCCACTCCCCGCCCGGTCGGGATAAAATTAAAGAGCATGAGTCTGCGGGCTCCAAGATCTTCAGAAAGTTTATGGATTTCAGCGACCTGGTCGTAATTGTCGCTCGTAACGGTCGTTGCGATGCAGGTATAAATCCCCGCATCGACGCAGTTCCTGATACCCCGGACTGTTCTGTCAAATGCTCCCGAAATGCCCCGCATCGCATCATGATGAAATGCGTCTTTCCCGTCAATGGAAATTTCTATGTAATCAACACCTGCGTCAGAGAGTTCTTGGGCGACTTCCCGGGTAATCATCGTCCCGTTACTCGCCAGGGCAACGTACATATTTTTTTTCTTTGCGTGAGAGGCGATTTCATAAAAGTCCTTCCTCATGAGGGCCTCCCCCCCTGAAAATGCAATAACCACCACGCCTGCATCGGCAAGTTCATCGATGAGGCGTTTCGATTCAACGGTATCGAGTTCTCCATCCAGTACCGCACGGGCGTCCTGGTAGCAATGGCTGCATTTCAGGTTGCACATATGGGTAAAATCCCAGACGACAAGAAAAGGGGCATTGACAATCTGTGGCTTCGTTACCCCGTATCGTGTAATTCCCCTGATAACGTTGATAAGGGCACGTTTATAGACGGGATCTGCCAGTCCTGCCCGGATTACATCCTCTTCGATTCCGAAGAGCGTGCCGCTTTTATGAATAGTGTATCCGATAAATTTTTCTGCGAGCCTGCATTTCCAGCAGAGATCTTTATCGTCGCCGAGATAGCTATCAATCGCATTCGAAAGTCGGTTTCCACATTTGTCGTTCGTAGCAACAAAACTGAGTAATGCTCGCGTCAGCGGGTTCCCAAGCCATCGTTCAATACCTGTCATAGCAGAAATAATATCATCGGACACAGAGACACACATCCGCCCCTCGATGATCTGCCTATTCATCAAATGCATTATTTATAGCTTTCCTTGATTTTCAGTAATAGTTAGGGCCAATCGGAAGGGAATGGTCAGCCGAGATGGGGAAAATACAAAAACGACGATTGACCTGCCTAATGATTATCCTGATGGGAGCGGGGGTGGGGCCCGAGGGGTGTGAAATGCCCGCTGTCGTGATTTTTTGTGGAGATTTTACAATAAGAGGGAATTCAATAGATTTTTTTTCGACTTCAACAGGATTCAGATAAAAATGGGGTTTATAGGGTTAGAAGTACGTCGAGCCAAATGCCGTGAGTCTCTGGATCAATTTTGCCGGATCAAACCATCCGAACAGACCCTCTGATGGCGGGGGCGTTACAACCGGAGTAGAGGGTATGGTAGTAACAACGGTTGTCGGGAAGGTGGTGACGGTCAAGGATGGATCCGCTATCGTGGGCATGGTCCCGATACCGGGAACCAGGGTCCGTGGAGCAATTATCGTCGTCATATCCTGTTCTACTTCGAAGTAAATAGGGACGTCCTTGTAACCGCCCAGTCTCAGGGAAGCATGGTGGGTCCCTACTGATAATATGATAATTGCAGGTGTTGTGCCGGACGATGAAGATGACCCGTCAATGAAGATATCAGCTCCGGAGGGAGTTGTTGAAAGGTAGACGCTCCCGGTCGGGCCTGACGGCGGGATAGTGGTAGGCTCGGTAGTCGGCAACGTAGTGACCGGTGTTGTAGGTTGTGTGGTCGGTTCAGTAGTCGGCTGGGTTGTGACGACTGTCGTTTCAGTTGTTGTCGGCTGGGTGGTCACAGTCGTCGTTGTTGTGGTTGTTGGCTCAGTAGTCGGCGGGGTTGTCACAGCTGTCGTTGCGGTCGTCGTCGGTTCTGTTGTAGTTGGAGTCGGTGTCGGCGTTGCGGTAACCTGGAGAGACCCCGATCCGCCATCGGGGTACACGGTCACGATGGTATCGGTAACATACTGGATGGCTGCTTTATTCACATTAATTGACACAGTCCCTGGTTTCAATCCCTGAAGGGTCAACGTTCCGAGATTGAGATTTGTTTCCGCCGGAAGGTAACTCGAGGTTGATAGCGTCATTTCCTTAAAAAACATCGAACCTACCGGGAATGAACTGTTATCGAGGGGATAATGGATCCAGCTCGGGAATGGAGGGAATGATATGGCAACAATTTGTGCTACAGACGGATCTGAAATGCTTACACTAATGTTTGCATATCCGAGGTTATTGGGAGACTGGTCAAGAATTATGGGAATGGTAGTGGTCGATCCGACCTGGACCGATCCACTCCCTGGTGTCACTGTCATCGCATAAGCTCCTGCAACCATAAGTGCCGAAAGCAGGAGTGCTGTTACGAGGGTAATTGTTCCTGGGGTTGTTTTCATTTTTCTTCTCCTCCGTGTTCTTTCTCAAATTCTCCTGGTCACGGTCCTGTGAACTGGAACAGTGTTATCACATCACCAAAGTCGATGAAACCATTGTGGTTGAAATCGAAGAACGGTGCGTATTCATTGTCATTGATCGCCATCCATTCGAGGTTAATGAAGAAGTCGATGACATCGTAGAAATCCACCTTGCCATCGCCGTTGATATCCTCGTAGAGACCGTCTCCGTTCGGGTCTCTTGGGGTCATTCCCGGGGTCCAGTTGGGGCTTACTGACATGGGGATCGGGTTCAGGTTGTGGACACATACATGCAGGACATAAAACGGTTGAGTCGTAGGCACAAGTGTCATATTTGTTGCAGAATCGTCCTGCAACCGCGTGTAATTTGTCACATTGATATAGGTACAGTTCTGCTGAATCCCCATGAGGGTAATGTTCGCGAGGAGGACATTTGTCGCTCCGGGGCCGATATCATTGTCGAGATCGATACCTGCAAGAGTCAGGTTGTCATCGGGAAGCGTTGAGTTGGTAAACAGGAAATCATTTGCTGGCATCCAATCGGGACGTGCAACCGCCCAGAGCTCGACAGTTGCTGAATCATTGGATTTTATCGTGAAGTTGTATCCGAGCAGACCATTCTGGGTGTAATTGAGGAAGAACCTTATATTCGTCGTCGTATTGTTTGCGATATCAAGCTGCCCGATCGCGTCAGTAGTTACCATGTTAGTGAACTTGACGCCGGGCGGGGTATCAACTTCGACTACTTTTGAGATTGAGCTCGACCCGAAACTGTTGGATACCGTAAGGGTGACGGTATAGTTGCTAGGCGTACCGAACGTATGCGTCGGATTCGGTATTGTATCATTCAAGCTTCCATCATTGTACTTCCACGCCCATGAAGTCGGGGCACCCGTTGAAAGGTCGGTGAAATTCACCATGAGCGGTGCATAACCCTTATGCGGATCGTAAGAGAAGTTGGCAACCGGGAATGCCGGGGTTGGCGTATTCGCGAGCTTCATAACAAACCCGTCATCCCATCCACCGTACTTGCTTCCATCGAACCCTAATGAAGTCTTGTAGGAATTGAAGGTCGGGAAGTCATAGGAACTCGTGTACCCACATACCGTCACATTGATGGTGTCATTTGCGGCTATTCCCGTACCGACATCGTCAAGACCACCTCCGTAATATGTTGAGAAATTATAGGCAGAGAGATTGGACTCGATCATCGTAATGAAAGCATCAGTGAAAGCATGCTTCGTCCCAAACCCGACCAGCCAGTTCTTTACCGGGAAGTCTATCGAGTTTGTGTATCCCGTAACGTAGATATCATTCAGCGGGTCAAGGGCAATCGCCTGTCCGGCATCACTATTCTGCCCGCCAAGGTACGTTGACCATACAAAATCACTCAGGTCCGGGTTCATGATGGTGATGAAGGCATCGCCGAAATTGTTCGTGTAGTAGTTTGGTCCGTTAAAAGGCTGGAATGGGTCCTCAAGCGGGAAATCCGGCGAGTATGTTACCCCGGTGATATAAACATTGCCTGTTGTATTGCTTACTGTTATTCCCCGGCCTTCGTCATCGCCGCTTCCACCTAGATAGGTGGAACGGTTAAGTGCCAGGGTCGAATTGAATTTGGCGACGAACGCATCTTTTGCTCCCCGGTGGTAACCTATTGCCGGAGATACACCTTCTGTCGTAACATTGGTGATAGTGAGATTATTCGATTGAGTCCACCCGGTGATATAATTGTTTGACCCATCGGTTGCGATGCCAAGGCCCCAGTCATTAGAACTTCCACCGTAGTACCCGAGGGGTGTGGGGAGACCGCCTCCATTCGATATCGTTGCAATAAATGCATCGTATGCGGTCGACGCCACACCCTGATTGAACTGCGATCCATCGTTTATTGGGAAACCGTCAGTTATATTCGAGTTGGTATACCCGGTAACATTGAAGGAAGTGCCATCAACCGTATCGATTGAAGTACCTACATCGGTGAAGGCGCCCCCGAACGTTGTTGACATCTGGAGCTGTCCGGTATTGTCAAACCGGGCAACAAATACATCAGCCGAGTTATTCGTATGCTGGATGCCACCTCCTATGAACGGGAAATTCATTGATTCGGTGTAGCCCGTGATAGCTGAGTTATTGGTATTAAACAACACAATGCCATTTCCGACATCAGTTGCACTTCCACCGAGATACGTGGAATACATCAGGTTTTTGCCGTCAGGGCTGATTTTTGTCAGGAATACATCGGAATATCCATTTGCAGACCAGCCAAGGGAGGCATCATAAGCATTTTTCACCGGGAAATTTGTCGAACAGGTGTAGCCGGTAACATAAGCGTATCCCAATGGATCGACCGCCACTCCCAATGCCCGATCATTGAGGGCACCGCCAAGGTAACTGGAATATTTCAGCTGCGGGTCAATCACCAGTGCATATGACTTATCATACGGCCCTATATTGAATCCGACCTTTCCATCGCCAAGAATGCGGTATTGGGCTGCAACTGCTGTCTGCTGGCCGCCAATCACCTGGTACGCAACCGGTGCCGCCTCTGTCATAACACCCGACGGAGTTGTCACTTCAAGCGTCCCATCCGCTCCGTATACCAAATTGTCAATGCCATTGTAAGTAATTACGATGGCTGCCGGATCTGCTCCCGGAGCAACAGTGAATTCGCGTTTGAGGAGTCCATTGTATCCCTTGTAGGTTAAATCGATCCCCGGCAGGACGTTTTGGTAATCCACACCCCCGTAGGTCGGGATGCCGGTCTGCCATTCCTTTGGGTCGTTCCCGATATAGAAATTGGCGGTTCCCTGTTGAGGGTCAACCCCGGTGACGATTACAGCGGGATTTATCCCTGCAACCGTAGTTGAGAAACTGACCGGATTATCATCCTTCACCGTCGCAAGGACCACATTATCCCTGGTAAAAAAGATAGTGTGTCCCTCGGCTTTCGCCTGGAACAGCACAGAAGGGTCTGCCTGTCCCTGGTTCGGAATAAATACGAGCGGAAGTTTCATCAGATTGGCATTGACTACAGCCGCTCCGTCTGTATTTTGCCCTGCTGCACATGATACACCGGTAAATGCCAGCATCAGCATGAGCGTGAAAATCGTAACCTTGATCGGACTTAATCGCATGAGAAACATCTCCTCCGGCCACGGGCGTTATCGTTGCCGGATTTTATCAAAAGTATACCATCCCTGTACGAAGAACAGCAATTCATGCAAACGGCTGATGAAGCCGGAGCTATGAACATATCCAGTACATAACGAGATGATGCCACCATTCTACACTCTACCCCGGATCCGCACGGGAAGGGGTAATTTCCCTGCCGACCCTAGAATGATAAAAAGTTAATCATTTTACACTTATAAATAACTTTCCCCATAACGCCCCGGATATGGATGCAATTTTTAATTCATCCCCCCAATTCTGAAATAATTTAAAGCTGATGATCGCGCCAGTGAAGGCCATGAGCTGGCAGCATGCTTCCCATCGGGATGAGGTCCCGGGGTTAACGAACGCAGAGAAAAATAAAGGCAATTTTTAAAACGGGTCCCTCCTCAGGGTTCCGGAATTCTTTTTTAGCTCATTTCAATATTCTTGCGGTCCGGTTTATTCATACGATCATTGTAAAAAAAATTGTTGGATCTTGCAGAAGAAAGGATTTAAGAAATCCCGCGCCTCTAAAAGGACCGTTTACAGGCCGGGTTGACCTTACCGGTATTCCCTGATATCAAGGAGTTCAACGGGAATTCCCCAGAGATGGGATCTTGCGGAATTGTCCCTGGTTTTTTCTGCGGTAAAATTTACATGGAATCCATTTTTCATAAACTGCCCGTCGAGGTTTGACGGAATGTAGAGGTTTCCGTCATTCCCAATAATGCCGTAGAACCCACTGCCGAGATCCACCCACGTGACATTCCCTGTCATGGTGATTGTGGTGTCCAAAGGTTCCCCGGTTTCCGTAACAGAAACCAGGCGGACAGGATTCCCCCACATGTTGATTGTCGGGATGCTGGCCGGATATGCGGAGAAATTGATGCGGAGGCCATCTGTTTTTAACGATGAATTCAGGTTTACCGGGAGGTATTTGATACCATTATCGGCGTATATGCCGAAGAATCCATTCTCGAGATCAATATACCGGATCGTACCGTTGGATGTAATTCTGGTTTCTGTAACACTTCCGACCCGCACAAGCTCGATCAGGTCGATCGGTATGCCCCAGGCATGCACTCCCGGTTTATCGGGTCGTGCAATTCCCAAAAAACTTACCCGGAGACCATCCACCTGGAAAACCGGATCGATCTGCCCGGGAAGGAATTGTTCCCCGTCGTCTGCAACAATTCCAAAAAATCCGTTATCCATGGCTATCCAGCTGATGGTCCCGTTACCGGAAACCTCTCTTCCCGATACTGAGGGGGAAGGACCCGTCGGAACAGGTACGGGAGCCAGAACAGTTGTCGTATTATTTCTGACATCCGGCGTCTGGTTTTTCGTATTGTTCAAGGATTCATTGCCCACTGTTGAATCTGGGCCCAGGATTATTGAGGGATTTGGATTTGTGGCGGGTGATGTATCCGTTAAATCCCCCGTTTCCGGTAACGCTGGAATTTCTTTTCCCTTGAATGGGTTCGCCTTCACCGACCAGTTTAACATCGATGCAAGCTTGTCGAACATCCCTGCCTGGGAGGTTGATGCATTCGAAATGGCATCCGTATAATACGTGATATTTTTAGTTGCAGCCAGGACTGGCGTAAGCGTCGGCACTGGTGTCCCGGAGTTCGCCATTATCTGAACGGGTTGCGAGAACCCGTTGTCGAGAGGCACAGACTGGGAATTTCCGGATACTTTCAGTTCAAATGCTCCGGCGATCCCTACGATGGAAATAATCGCTCCGATCACTAAAAGAGGAGCCATGAATCTGACCAGACGGTTTTTACCTTTCATACGTGACCTGTTATGTCCTATATAAATCTTTTCTTAAATAAAAAACTATCCTTGACGCGGGAATATGCTTCAGCGCAAAAATCATCCGGTCGATTGCAATTCAGAGTGTATTTTCAGGTTTTTCTCGTACCTCCGACAATGATCCCGCATCAGTCTGTCAGGTCATCAACGGCGACAGGAAAGATTTTTCTTCGTCCCGGTAATAGTGGACGTATTTGGTTTACGGTGATCCTGTGATAAAGAAACTGGCAGTTAGAAAATTCAGAAATACCTATGATGTCTCCGGACTCGGATGCAGCAATACAGGGGAACTCACCCCTGCGGGTGACATAATCGGGCAGGAACGGGCCGTCCGTGCCCTCAATCTCGGTCTGAACATTGAAGAGAAAGGTTTCAACATATACGCTTCCGGCATTCCCGGGACGGGAAGGAAATCCACGGTGAGCAAATTCCTTAATGAACTGGCGAGGAAAAAACCGAAAGGAAGTGACTGGATTTATGTCTATAATTTCGGAAATCCCTATGAACCAAACGCAATACAGCTTCCTCCCGGCATGGGGCGACAGTTTAAGGACGATATGGCATCATTTGTAGAAGAAGCCAAGAGAACTATCCCCCAGGTCTTCGAAAGCGAGGATTATGCCGCAAAACGGCAGAATGCCATCCGGGCAATTGACGACGAAAAAGCAAAAATTATCAGCCAGCTGAATGCCGTTGCCCAGAGCAAAGGTTTTTCCATCCAGCCAGGTCCGCAGGGACTCCTGATAATCCCGGTGAAAGAGGGTAAACCCCTTACCGAGGATGAGTTCCTGGCACTTCCCGAAGAAGAACAGGCAGATTTCCAGAAAAAACGCGAGGACCTGTCCCTTGAGATGAGGAATGGTTTCCGGCAGCTCCGCGACCTTGACCAGAAGGGATTCGACGCCGTCAAGCAGCTCAACGAGGATGTATCAACGTATGCCATCGGTCACCTGCTGGCAGCGCTCCGGGATAAATATTCTTCAATGAAAGAAGTATTCGAATATATCGATGCCGTCCAGAAGGATACTATCGAAAACCTGCCCGAATTTCTCGGTATCCAACAGGAATCTCCCCAGGGAGCACCCCTGGTACCGGGCCAGATCACAAGGGAACTCATACTCCGGAAGTACCAGGTGAACGTGATTGTTGATAATTCAGCAACTAACGGAGCCCCGGTCATTTTTGAATATAATCCAACGTACCAGAACCTGTTCGGGAAGACCGAGAAGGAGGTCCAGTTCGGTATCATCAATACGGATTTCACTATGATACGGCCGGGGTCCATTCACAAGGCAAACGGTGGGTACCTGGTTATTCCCGTTGAAGACCTGTTCAGGTACCCGCTCTCATACGATGCCCTGAAAACTGCCTTAAAAACAGGAAAAGCCGCATTTGAGGAGCCGGCAGAGAAGATGGGGTTTATCACGACGAAAGGTCTGAAACCCGAACCGATCCCCCTCAATATCAAGGTCGTCCTGATCGGGACACCGATCGTAAACCAGATCCTGTATTCCCAGGACCCGGATTTTTATGAACTATTCAAGGTTAAAGCCGAATTTGACACGACGATGGAGAGAACAGAGAAAAACGTCCGGGATTATGCCGGGTTCATATGCACGCTCTGCAAACAATACAAACTTAAGCATCTCGACAGCTCCGCAGTCGCGAAAGTCGTCGAATACAGTTCACGACTTTCAGAGGACCAGCAGAAGCTGAGCACGCGTTTTTCCCTTATTGCAGATATTATCAGGGAGGCGAGTTATTATGCGACAATCGATCGGTCGTCATTCACAACAGGGAACCACATAGAAAAGGCGATCGAAGAGAAAATTTACCGGTCAAACCTGATCCAGGAAAAAATACAGGACTATATTACAAAAGGCATCTTCCTCATCGAAACGGAAGGCAACCGGGTTGGCCAGGTCAACGGTCTGTCGGTGATCAGCCTCGGCGATATAGAATTCGGAAGACCTTCCCGCGTAACGGCGAGCATAGGAGTAGGTCGCGGCGGGGTTATGGATATCGAACGGGAAGCTGCCATGGGTGGCCCTATTCACACCAAAGGCGTCCTTATCCTGTCAGGATACCTTGCAGGGAAATTTTCGCGCGATAAACCATTGAGTCTCTCAGCCCGTCTTGTCTTCGAACAGAGTTACGAAGGCGTGGAAGGAGATTCCGCGTCGAGCACGGAACTGTACGCGATACTATCGGCTCTTTCGGGGCTTCCCGTCAACCAGGCTCTCGCAGTAACCGGTTCGGTAAACCAGAACGGGGAAGTCCAGGCCATAGGAGGCGTTAATGAAAAAATTGAAGGTTTCTTTGAGGTTTGCAAGGCGAAAGGACTGACCGGAAAGCAGGGCGTAATGATCCCGTTCACCAATGTCAGGAACCTGATGCTGAAAGAAGAGATCATCGAAGCTGCGAATGCGGGGAAATTCACCATTTATCCTGTAAAGACCATTGACGAGGGTATAGAGGTGCTTACCGGCATTAAAGCAGGGGAGCCCGGGCCTGATGGGAAATATGAAGCAGATACCGTGAATTATCTCGTCGACAAACGGCTGAAGGAGATGGCGGAAACACTGAGAAATTTCCAGGCCGATCGATAATATTCGTATACATGGAGTATGTTTACCTGGAGTGATGGCGTGAAAAGATATCTCCCGTCAAATTTTTTGAACAGACAATTATTTTATAATCATGCTTCCCCCCGAAAACGGTCATAACCCTTCTTTTTTAACATCGTCAGGATTTTCCGCGGCCTGAAGAGATTCGGGTTTCATCTGGGGAAACAGGATTACTTCTTTGATCGAGTCCTGGTTGGTGAGCAGCATTACCAGCCGG
>Ga0335070_10008485_pt1 | contig 12054 bp, 12 predicted proteins | sample Lox_Sample_13_FD_206722 | JGI IMG/M metagenome (GOLD analysis project Ga0335070, IMG submission 206722) | Soil microbial communities from Loxahatchee National Wildlife Refuge, Florida, United States - Lox_Sample_1.3 | ecosystem: Environmental > Terrestrial > Soil > Wetlands | place: USA...
ATTTCCAAAGACGCTCCTTTTCAGCGGCGGAGCTTCCTACATTTCTGGCCATCCGGAGCTTTCACCTCAGGAATTTGCAGACCTGGCCGAAAGGGATGGGCAGGCCAAAATCGCCTGGGAAGCCTTGTTGGAAGGCGTGGTCAAGGACGTCGCTTCAGAATTAGCAGTGGTAACCCATCCGCGTGAGATCTTAATTTCTGGCAGGCTTTGCCGTACAGACAAGATTCGAGCCGAGCTCACCCGAAGGCTGTCCGTATTTGGCCCTGTACGGCGGGTGGAAGGTTTTGCCAGCGTAGCCAAAGAAGCCGCCCAGGGCGCTGCAATTATGGCGGATGGACTTGCCTCAGGCAAATCCAAGGATTTGGTTGATGTAATGGAAATCCGAGGAGCGAAAGGGACCATATTCGATCATTTGTATATTTCAAGCTCCGATGATTTAAAACGTAAGTATCTTGTTTGACGGACTCTCATCTTGTGCTCTTTGGGGGTTGTTCAAGAAGCTTCGTTTCTTGACAACCCCTCAAAAGCGTTAATTCGAATGCGACAAGAATGATCAATTATAAAAAACCCGATTGACCATAATACCTCTATGAAAATACTGCTTGTTGGGATCAGTGTGCGGGCCATGGCCGAATCCGCGGTACATAGTGGTTATCAAGTAATTGCCCTGGACGCTTTCGGCGACCTGGATCTCGAGGCGATCGCCGAATGCCATGCCCTCCAGCGAGAATTCCACCTCCCTTTCAGCGCCGGGTCACTTTACAAGGCCAGCCAGGGATTGACTTTTGAAGCAGTTGCCTATACCTCCAACCTGGAAAATCACCCGCGGCTGATCGATAAATTTAGTCAGCGCTATCTTGTGCTCGGCAATCCGTCCGGTGTAATCAGACGCATCCGCCACTGGCAGACATTAATCCCTGTCCTGGCGCGAGCGGGCTACTCCGTTCCTGAAACGGTTTTCCCAGGCAAAGGCAGCTTTTTTGATCCCGCTCGAAGCTGGCTGATCAAGCCAGTTTTAAGCGGCGGGGGACACGGCGTTGCCTATTGGAAGCGAAAGAAATTGCCTGGCCAGGCCTACATGCTCCAAGAATACGTGCCGGGCAGGCCGTGCTCGTTTTCTTTTGTCGCCAATGGGAGCAGTTGTGTTATGATTGGCATGACCGAACAACTGATCGGCGGCAGCGAATTTAACGCTGGCGGTTTCCTGTATTGTGGAAATCTACTACCAATTGGAACTACCCGGGAAGAAGCAGATCGCCGGGTTCTGCTCGGGCAAGCGCGAAAGCTTGCCGCTTATCTCACGCAGGAATACGCGCTGGTCGGCTTAAACACTGTGGATTTCATCCTGCATGACAGCCAAATATTTTTAACCGAGGTCAACCCGCGCTACTCAGCATCCATGGAATTGATTGAGTGGGCCTACGGACTGCCGGTGTTCAAGCTGCACGTGCAGGCCGTATTAACCGGCGAACTGCCAGATTTCGAATTGGAAACGAAGTTGGATGATCGATCCTCTTATGGAAAAGCGATCCTTTATGCCCACCAGGATGCAACTGCACCGGACACGCTAGCCTGGCACGAACGGGGGATCAGGGATATTCCCCACCCGGGCGAGCGCCTGGTACGCGGGACGCCCATTTGCACCTTGCTGGCAGAAGGGAAAGATCGCGAAAGCTGTCTGGCCGGCCTGATAGATAAGTCCAAGAGGATTCAAGGAGTGATTTATGCCTGAAGGCAAATTGACCCTCATTACCGGGCGTTCTACCCGCCAGGGAGCTGGCATTTCAACCGGTAAAGAGCTGGAAGAATATCAAACAGCGACGACGGTGATCTTGCTCAGCCCAATCGATATGGAACGATTTGGGCTGCATGACAAAGATGCGGTCAGGCTGAAAACGCGCTTTGGGTCAGCCACTGTAACGTGCCGGTCCGGAGACCTGCCGGCAGGAATTGCATTCCTGGCGTTTGGCCCGGCCGCCAACCAGTTAGTCGGCGGCGACACGCAGCTTTCCGGAATGCCCGATACGAAGGGATTTGAGATTGAAGTAGAACCTATCCCAGCTTGATTGATTGGATGGTAAAGGAGTCCCTAATGGTTTTTGAACATGCTGTTTGCGCCTTTTGCGGATGTGTTTGCGACGATATTGCTGTCACCGTCGAAGATGGACGCATCACGCAAGCAAAGAACGCCTGTGTTTTGGGAAAAGCCTGGTTTCTGAGCCACGGCCAGCCTTCAGACTTGCCGGCGGCCCGCATCAACGGCCATGCCGTGAGCCTGGAGGCCGGCATCGATTACGCCGCCAGCCTGCTTTCCCAGGCCCACTATCCAATTATTTATGGGTTGAGCAGCACCTCGTGTGAGGCCCAGCGCCAGGCCATCGCTCTTTCAGAGACGATTGGCGGCAACCTCGACTGCTGCACTTCAGTCTGCCACGGTCCGTCGGGGATGGCGGTCCAGGGCGTTGGCGAGCCCACCTGCACCCTGGGGGAAGTAAAGAATCGGGCCGATTTGTTAATTTACTGGGGCTCGAACCCGGCCGAATCGCACCCGCGCCACATGACACGCTACGCCGTCACCCCGAAGGGAATGTTCATCCCGAACGGCCGGAAGGATCGCACAGTTGTGCTGATCGACGTGCGCCCGACTCCCAGCTCGCGCGCCGCCGACATCCTGATCACGCCGAAACCCGGCAAAGATTTCGAATTGCTGTGGGCGCTGCGCGGTTTGATCCTCGGAAATAAGATCGAGGAGGCCAGCCTGGCTGAAACTGGAGTAACCCTGGAACAGCTTACCGACCTGGCAATCCGCATGAAAAAATCCCACTTTGGAATCATCTTTATCGGTCAGGGGCTTACCCAGAGCCGGGGCAAGCATTTGAATACCACGGCTGCTTTTATGTTGGTGCGCGACCTGAACCGAACCAACAAGTTTGCGCTCATGCCGATGCGCGGGCACGGGAATGTTACCGGGATCGATAACGTCCTGGCTTGGCAGACCGGCTTCCCGTTTGGGGTCAATTTCAGCAAAGGGTATCCACGGTTCAATCCGGGCGAATTTACGATCGTGGACGTGCTCAGCCGGGACGAGGCTGACCTGATCATGAGCGTGGCTTCTGACCCAATCGCCTCGCTGCCGGCAACGGCCAGGAAGCGGGCGGCCGAAGTCCCCATGATTGCTATTGACACGCACGAGAGCGAGACAACCCGCCGGGCTCAGGTGGCATTCATCGCCGCCACGGCCGGCATTGGGGCGGAAGGCACGGTTTACCGAATGGATAATGTGCCGCTGCACATGGATAAAATATTAGATCTGCCCTTCCCCTCGGATGAGGAGCTGCTGAGCCGCTTGCATACCCGCGTTAAGGAGCTGAAATCATGATCAGGATCATCAACGGCGAGGTATACGATCCCATCAACGGCATCAATGGCGAGGTGCGGGACATTTTCGTGGACGACCGATCGATCGCCGCGGCAGGTGCAGGCGGAACGACGATCGACGCAGCGGGCATGGTGGTGATGCCCGGCGGCATCGATATGCATTGCCATATAGCCGGGCCAAAAGTGAATATTGCCCGCAAGATGCGGCCGGAAGATCATCGCAACGACGTGCTGCCCCGCACGCAGTTCACCCGCTCTGGCGTTGGGGGCAGCATCCCATCCACGTTTACCACGGGCTACCGTTACGCAGCGATGGGGTATACCACGGCTTTCGACGCGGCTGTGCCGCCCCTGGCGGCGCGGCATGCGCACGAGGAATTGAACGATACGCCGGTAGTTGACAAAGGCTTTTACACCCTGATGGGAAACAATGAATTTATCATGCAGCACATAGCCTCGGGGGAAAAGGAGATTGTACGCAATTTTGCAGCCTGGCTGCTGAATGCGACCAAGGCCTATTCCATCAAGCTGGTGAATCCGGGCGGTGTGGAGCTGTGGAAATCCCTGGGCAATGCCCATACCCTGGACGACGAAGTAACCGGCTTTAAGGTGACTCCTCGCCAGATTATCCAGAGCCTGGCGGACGCCAGCATAGAGCTCAATCTGCCGCACCGGGTCCATATTCACTGCAACAACCTGGGGATTGCCGGAAACTGGGAAACCACCCTGGAAACAATGAAAGCGCTGGAGGACCGCCAGGGGCACCTGACGCACATCCAGTTCCACAGTTACGGCGGAACACCCGGCGGCCTGTTCCATTCGAAGGTGGTCGAGCTGGCGGATTACGTCAATTCGCACCCGAATCTGAGCGTGGACGTCGGGCAGGTCATGTTTGGCGATACAACTTCTATGACCGGCGACGGCCCGCTGGGCTACCTGCTCTACCAGGTGACCGGCCGGAAGTGGGTTAACGTGGACGTTGAGAATGAAGAGGGGTGCGGCATCGTGCCCATCGAATACAAGGATAAAAGCCACGTCCACGCCACCCAATGGGCCATCGGCCTGGAATGGTTCCTGTTGGTGAAGGACCCCTGGCGAATCGCATTGACGACCGACCACCCGAACGGGGCTTCATTCGCAAACTACCCGCGTATCATCCGCCTCTTGATGGATCGAGGATACCGCAAAGAATCCATGCAGCACGTCAATCCGAAAGCTCTGGCCGATACGACCCTGCCGGACCTGGACCGGGAGTACTCGCTGTACGAGATCGCCATCATCACCCGGGCAGCGCCGGCGCGCCTGCTGGGACTGGCGAAGAAGGGTCACCTTGGGGTTGGGGCGGATGCGGACATTACAATTTACGATAAGAACGACAATAAAGAGAAGATGTTCTCCGTCCCGCGCTATGTCATCAAGGATGGGCAGATTTTGGTTGAGGACGGCCACTTGCGCGAGGATGTATCCGGTCGCACCTTCTACGTAACCCCGGAATACGATCTGGAAGTCGAGAAAGAGATCCGGAAGTACTTTGACGCATATTACACGGTCGAATTTGAAAACTACCCGGTCCAACTCGAACATTATTTGCCAAGGCGTGAAGCAGTGATGTGCCGAGATATTAAATAGACCTGACAGGTTTCACTGAAACCAGTCGGTTATGGGTTCAGGTTCGATCAGATTATTGAAATTCAACTTTGAATCAGGGCACAGAAATGGGACTTATTATCAACGGGGTCGAAATAGAAGATACCTTTGCGGAAGCCTTCAAAATGTGGGGGACGCGGGTGATTATCACCGCTAAGAACCGCAAATGGGCTTTGCAAGCGGCAGTCACAATGACCGGCTTTGCCACGTCTGTGATTGGATGTAAATGTGAAGCCGGGATTGAAAGCGAGCTGGCTGACACCCCAGATGGGCGGCCTGGGGTAAGCGTCTTATTATTTACCCCCTCCAGGGATGACCTGTCCAAACGGCTGATCGAGCGCATCGGACAATGCGTGATGACCTGTCCGACCACAGCCTGCTTCAATGGGCTGAAGTCCAACGAGCAGCTTAAAATCGGCGGGCAACTGCGCTATTTCGGAGATGGCTACCAGGGCAGCAAGCTGATCGGCGGGCGGCGGTTCTGGCGCATCCCGGTCATGGAAGGGGAATTCTTGATCGAAGATAAGTTTGGGATCCAGAGCTCAGTGGGCGGGGGGAATTTCCTGATTCTAGGAAACGATCTTGACGCTACCCTTGAGGCGTCCGAACGGGCAGTCGAGGCGATGAAGAAGGTGAGCGGGGCAATCATGCCCTTTCCCGGTGGGATCGTCCGCAGCGGGAGCAAGGTAAAATCCCGGTATAAATTCCTGATCGCCTCAACCAATGACGCCTACTGCCCAACCCTGCGCGGGGCGGTTGACTCAGCGCTCGCGGAAGGGGAAAACAGCGTGCTTGAAATCGTGATCGATGGGCTGGACGAGGAATCCGTGGTTAAATCCACCCGCGCCGGTATTCGAGCTGCCTGTATCCCTGGCATCCGGCGCATTACCGCCGGAAATTACGGTGGGAACCTCGGGCAGTTCAAAATCCACCTGCACCAGGCGCTGCGGGAAGGACCGGCCTTATGACCACTTTACATCTCAAGTTCCGATCCAATTTTCCCCTGGATACCGAATCGATCACGCCGGATCAGTTCAAGGACAAACCGGTCTCCGAGATTGCCAGGCTGCCGGCCCTGCTGGGCAACCAGGCTGGAGCGCTGGGTGACTTCTTCACCATCATGGATGACAGCTCGCCTGTGATCACCCTGGAAGGCGACCTTGGGAGAGTCAAGCATATTGGAGCCGGGATGACCGAGGGGAAGATCGTGATCCACGGAAACGCCGGGATGCACCTGGGCGCCGGGATGCGCGGGGGCGAGATCACCGTCCACGGGGATACCGGCGATTGGGCTGGCGCTGAAATGACCGGGGGCAAGATCCACATTACCGGCAACGCGGGCCATGGATTGGGCGGCGCTTACCGGGGCAGCCGTCACGGTATGAACCGAGGGCTGATCCTTGTTGAAGGCAACGCCGGGAATGAAACAGGCGCCCTGATGCGCCGCGGCTTGATCGTAGTGTTAGGGAATGTGGCCGATTTCGCGGGCGCATTCATGCTGGCCGGCACGATCCTCGTCTTCGGCAAGCTGGGGGCGCGCACTGGCGCCGGCATGAAATATGGCACGATTGTGACCTTTCACCAGCCTGAGCTGCTGGCGACTTTCCATTATGACTGCGTTTACCGGCCTGGCTTCCTCAGCCTGCTCTTTAAGAGCCTGCGCTCGCAAGGCCTGCCGGTCGAGGCCGGGTGGGCTGCTGGCAGTTTCCGGCGCTACAGCGGCGATTTTAATACCCTGGGGAAAGGAGAAGTCTTGGTCTATGCTCAGGATGAACGCTAGAGCTGCAGATATCGCCCGGCGCATGGTTGAGGACAGCGAGGCGCTTGGAATTAACGTCATCACGCTTTCCAATGGAACAACCCTGATCGATGCGGGGGTAAACATGCCGGGCAGCCTGAAAGCAGGGCGCCTGTTCGCTGAAGCCTGCCTGGGAGGGCTAGGCCAGGTCAGCTTCAGCCGGTCTGAATACAATGATCCTGCCAGTGGCAGCTCGTTCTGGCTGCCCTCAGTCAGCGTCAGCGTCAGCCAACCGCATCTTGCCTGTATGGCAAGCCAGTACGCCGGCTGGGCCATCAATGGGGAGAAGTTCTTTGCAATGGGCTCAGGCCCGGCGCGGGCGCTGTATGCCGGCGAGGAACTCTTCAAAAAATTGGAATTTCAAGAACAGGCTGAAGTCGCCGTCCTGCTCCTGGAAGGTCGTAAACTGCCCGGGGAGGACGTGGCTGCAACCGTGGCAGGCAAATGCGGAATTCCAACCCAGGCTCTTACCCTGTTGATCGCCCCGACCGCAAGTATTGTGGGTTCGGTGCAAATTGCTGCCCGCATTGTGGAGACGGGCCTGCATAAGATGATCGAGCTGGGCTTCGATGTGCGCCAGGTCAGCTCCGGCTACGGCTTGTGCCCAATCGCGACCATCGCCTCCGACGATCTGCGCGCCATAGGCCGCACCAACGACGCAGTCCTGTACGGTGGGCAGGCCTTTTACACCGTTAGAACCAGCGATGAGGTCCTCGCCGGGCTGGTCGAAAAGGTGCCTTCCTCGGCCTCGCGCGACTACGGCACTCCCTTTTATGAGATCTTCCAGCGCTACGGCGGCGATTTCTACAAGATCGACCCGATGCTCTTCAGCCCGGCCCAGGTATCCTTCAACAACCTGGCCAGCGGTCACGTTTTTACTGCCGGAAGGGTGAACCCGGCCCTGCTGTATACATCCTTGCTCAGAGGCTAGGAATTGACCCCGAGAATTGGCATATTGTCCTCACAAGAGGGCTGGCACGTGCTGGCCCTGGAGGAAGCGCTGGCACGTCATGCGGCCCTCCCGGTCTATTTTTCAATCACCGGGCTGGCAGCCTGGATTGGAGGCAGATCACAGGTGGAGGTCCAGGGCGAACGCCTGGAAGATTGCCAGGCGTTGATAGTGCGGACCATTCCGAACGGCTCGCTGGAGCAGATCATCTTTCGGATGGATGCCCTTCACCGGCTCGAGAACCTGGGTGTAAAAATTTTGAATTCGCCCTCCGCCATCGAGCGCACCGTCGATAAATATTACACGGACTTCCTGCTGCGAGATGCGGGGATCCTGACCCCGCGCACCCTGATCACCGAAAACTTCGACCAGGCCCTCGCAGCATTCAGGGAAATGGGAGACGTGGTTGTCAAGCCCCTGTTCGGCTCTGAAGGCAAAGGTATGCTGCGAGTCTCGGACGAGGATACGGCTTACCGGGTCTTCCGGGCCCTGGAGCTGGAAAGGTACATCTTTTACATTCAGGAGTTCATTCCCCACGGGCAGGTGGATTACCGGGCATTTGTGGTCGGAGACCGGGTGATTGCAGCCATGCAGCGCCGGGGAAATAGCTGGAAAACCAACGTCGCCCAGGGCGCTGAAGTAGAACCGATCGAGCTTGAGGAACAGTTAAAGGACCTGAGCCTACAAGCAGCCCACCTGGTAGGCGCGGACTACGCCGGAATTGACCTGCTGCCGGCGGAGGATGGCCGCGTATTTGTGTTGGAAGTCAACAGTATCCCCGGCTGGCGCGGGCTGAGCAAGACTGTTCCCTTTAACATTGCCGACCTGATTGTGGAGCACTTGCTGTGTGTGCTGGATGGCCAGAAGAGTGGAAGGTAAGCATGAGGATGAGTGTTGCCCAGGCTGCGCAGGCAGCCTGCTTGCTGGAGGTCAGCGCCCCGAAGCCGGGCAATGTGAACTGCCAAAGCGATTTCACGGACCTGCGCTACGAGGAATTCCTGCTCAGCGCGGTGGCCATTGGCCCTGCAATGGAAAGCGCAGGCCGGCAAAGCCTCGGACAGACTATCCTGACCGCAATCCAGGACACGCACCGGATAGTGCAAACCAATACGAACCTCGGCATCGTGCTGCTGTTTACTCCCCTGGCAAGGGAGCTTTCACGCCTCCCCAATTCCTCCGGATGGAACAGTGCGGAGCCGGTAAACCTGGATAGACTGCGCAAGAGCCTGGCCGATGGCCTGGCTGAGCTCACGGTAGAGGACGCCCAAAAAACATTTGCAGCCATCCGCCTGGCGCAAGCAGGTGGGATGGGGCGCGTTTCCCAGGCAGACGTATCCGAAGAACCAACAATTACCCTTTTTCAGGCCATGGTCCTGGCGCAGGAGCGGGATTCGATCGCCCGGGAGTACACGACGGGCTTCGAGATCACTTTCCATACCGGCTACCCGGCCATAAAAAGAGCATATCCTTTGACAGGCGATTTCTCCGCAGCGATCGTGCAGGCGTACCTGACCATCCTGGCGCACGTCCCTGATACGTTGATCGCCCGGAAGAGGGGAATGGAAAAGGCAGCAGAAGTATCCGCTTGGGCAGCAGAAACGCTCAGGCTGGGCGGAGTTTTAACCATAGCAGGCCGGGAATCCGTTGCCAGGCTGGACGTTGCGTTAAGGGACGAACGCCACACACTCAACCCGGGCACCACGGCCGACCTGACAGCGGCTGCGCTGTTTTTATTCCTGTGCTGTCAGCCGGATACTTGATTCGTACCGCTTTACAAATCAGGCAAGGTATACAATGAATACAGGTTCGAAAGCAATCACCTATCGCCAGTTCAGGGCAAATGTATGGGATAATGTCGAAACCGGCGTGATCGTCGAGCAGGACGTTTCCCTGACCGTCAACGGGAATGTCTGGCTTACGTTCATGTGCACTCCTACCGACCTGGAGTCTTTAGCGGTAGGATTTCTTTATAATGAGAAGATCATCGATTCCTGTGAGGATATTGCCTCGGTGAGAGTCTGCCCGACTTTCGATAACGTGGACGTCTGGCTTCAAAAGACCGTTGGCCAGCCCGTGATGTGGAGGCGGACGACCGGATGCACGGGCGGAATGACCAGCACCATCCCGGACCCGTCTGAGCCGGCCAACAGGCCAGGTGATGGAATTACATTGAGCAGCCGGGATATCTTCCAGCTTCTGGATAAGTTGTTTGACTCGCAGGAATTGTACCGGCAGGTGGGCGGAGTTCACACTTCAGTATTAAGCGACGGACGACAGGTCATCACCAGTGCAGAAGATATCGGGCGGCACAACACTTTGGATAAAATTGCCGGGCGCTGCCTGCTCGACCACATTACTGTGCAAAAGTGCCTGCTGATCACAACCGGCAGGATCAGCTCTGAAATGATGCAGAAGGCCGCCAGGATGGGAGCATCCGTCTTAATTTCCCGCACGAGCCCCAGCTCGATGGCAATCGATATTGCCAGGCGGGAGGGGATCACGCTCGTCGGCTACGTCCACCGCGATCGTTTCAACGTCTATACCTGCCCTGACCGGCTGGTTTAGTGGATTTTAAAAAAACACTAAACAGGAAAAGTTAAAAATGAATCTGTGCCCCGTGATTATCGGCCCGCGCGGTGAAAACCTGGCCCGGGCCGTGTTTTGCCAGGTACTCTTTAGCGGCAAGTTCCAGGGTTTGGGTAGCGGCTTCCCCCTGGACCAACCCATAGACGGTTGGCCCCCAGGAGCTTTGGCCGGCTCCAGTGGCTCCCTGGCCGAGCAGAAAATCGATCATTTCCTCTGATAGACGGTTACTGAACCGACCGCCCTGGACGGCTGCGAAGCTATCGCCGACCAGGCGCTGAATTTGAGTCAGAGCTTCTCCGAACCGGCCAATATCGTTTTCCACCAGGGCCGGCAGCATCTTCATCAGCAGCAGGTGGCTGATCTTCTCCACCTGTGATACAGGCGAATGCGGCAGGTTGCGGAAGGCGGCCTGCTCCCGTTCCCCACTGAAACCTTCCGTCACTTGCGGCACAACGACCACAAAGCGCCATTCAGCCGGCACGGGATGGCGCATCAAGACCGGCGGGATGGAATTTACTCCCGGAGAGGAGGTTATCCCCTCAATCCGGTGCCCGCCATCCAGGACAAACCCGCCCTTTTGAAAGGTATTGACCCCAATCCCTGAATGCACCCCCCGGCCGACGGCGCAGGCGATCTCTTCAATCGAAAGATTCAAGCCTCCCAGCTTCACCAGGGCAGTGCCGACCGCCAGGGCCAATTGCGTGCCAGAACCCAGGCCTACGTGATTCGGGATATTGTTTTTCAAGACCAGGCGGGCTCCGCCCTGGATAGGATAATGTGCCAGGAAACGACGCGCAAATTTGGCCACTCGCTCGGTTTCCAGGCCTTCGACCAGCAGGGAATCGGCCGGTTCAGCGGTCAATACGATGTTTGGGTGCTCAATTGCAACCCCGATGCTGCCATACAGGCGGCCCATGCTGCCGTTCGTATCCAGCAGGCCGAGATGCAAACGAGACGCCGTCTTGATTTCGATCATGGCTTATTCGTCCACTTCTGGATATATTCGCATACCTGCTCGAAGGCCTTTTTTTCGGTTTCTCCCCCGGTCTTTTCCACGATTACTCGATATTCCTCAAGGTTATCGACTGTATTTTGAGCGTTCAAGTGCAGGCGGGTAGCCTTGATCGTCGCCTCGAGCACTGCGTTCTTGGCCCGGCAGAAGCCCAGGATTTCTCTTTGCCATCCCCTGTACACAACGCGGCATACTACTTCGGCGCGCTCGACGGTGCCACTTTCCTCGACGACCTCCACTTCTCGCCAGGAGCAGGCCTCCTTGAAAACGACGCCGGGCACAACCCGAGCCGAGAAATGCGGGAGAACGGCATCGTACAGGGCGGTCTGCACAAATGGCAGGACGTCGTCCGTGAGGTTGACCACGCCGTACCGGCTGGCTACCAGGTTGCGGTACGTGACAGTATCGCGAAAAGGACGGATGACGAGGGTGTCTTCGCCCCACCGGATGCCCATTGGCGCAAAATTAGCTTGTCCGGTGGGATCGAGGGAAGAAAAAATGGTCTCGATGATCATATTTCCGTTAGTCCTATTTCAGGCTACGATGCGGCTTGCTGGCTTAAGTATCCCCAGCGGAGGTCATCCTCCTGGATGTATCGCTTTCCAAGCTGGATCGCCAGCGCAGCCTTTTGCAGCTCCTTGCCCAGGTAGAAAGCATGCGAGGCTTCCTCCACATTCAACTGGG
>Ga0335070_10008486_pt1 | contig 12053 bp, 10 predicted proteins | sample Lox_Sample_13_FD_206722 | JGI IMG/M metagenome (GOLD analysis project Ga0335070, IMG submission 206722) | Soil microbial communities from Loxahatchee National Wildlife Refuge, Florida, United States - Lox_Sample_1.3 | ecosystem: Environmental > Terrestrial > Soil > Wetlands | place: USA...
GGGGCCGCCATGGTCGCCACCAGCGTCGGTATCACTGCGCGTGTGCTTGGCGACCTGGGGGTCTTGAGCAGCCGCACGGCCAGAATCATCCTGGGGGCGGCCGTTTTCGACGACATTCTCGGCATGGTGTTGCTAGCCATCGTAGCGGGCCTAGCCTCGGGTGAAGCCCTGCAGTGGTTTCACTTGGGCGTGCTGACGTTTGAAGCGGTGATTTTTGCGGTTTTCATGCTGTTCATTGGCTCGCGAATTATCCGGCCATTGCGCGCCAAGGTGGAACGGCTGTCGACGCAGAACGCTCCCCTGATCATCTCGCTGGCCATCTGCCTTTTGCTGTCGTGGCTGGCGGCGAAGATCGGTATGGCCGCCATCATTGGCGCGTTTTTCGCGGGCCTGATGTTCGCCGATTACGCTCCCGAATGGGGCTTGCTGCCGCGGGCCACTGCCATCAGCGACTTTCTCGCCCCTTATTTCTTTTTCACGATTGGCTCGCGCTTGGACCTCGGCAACATGGGCCGCGATCTTATTATTGACGCCCTGGTGATTTCGGCGCTGGCGGTGGTCTCAAAACTAGTCGGCTGCGGACTCCCGCTCATCGGAGAAGGCCTGCACACATCGGTTACAGTTGGAATTGGTATGATGCCGCGTGGTGAAGTGGCCTTGATCGTCGCACTTGTAGGGCTCAATTCCCACATCGTCACGGAGCGCACTTACGCCATCGTCGTTCTGATGACGGCGATCACCACCGTGCTCGCGCCACCGCTCTTGCGTTATCTGTTTCGCGACCAGGTGCGCGAGACTGCTGCCGCTGCCCTCGAATAAAATCTTAAAATCCACCACAGAGACACAGAGTCCTGGAGATTGCTCTGTGCCTCTGTGGTAGGTTTATCGATTGTTAATCCGTGCCAATTTCTAAGGAGAACCATGACCCTATCCGGCCGGATCGCGTTCGTCACCGGCGCGTCGCAAGGAATCGGGCGTGCCTGTGCCTTGCAACTAGCGATAACGGGAGCGGCCGTCGCGCTCTCGGCGCGCAACCAGGAAAAGCTGAACGCGGTGGCAGAAGAGATCCGCGCGGCGGGAGGCTCGGCCAGCTGCTTCCCGCTCGATGTCGCTGAAGAAGAGCAGATCAGAGCCGGGATTAAGGCCGCTATCACGCACTTCGGCAAGATCGACATCCTGGTAAACAATGCCGGCATCACGCATGATCAGTTGCTCATGCGAATGAAGCGCGCCGACTGGGACTCAGTTCTGAACACGAACCTGACTTCCGCTTATTTGTGTACGCAACAGGTGATCGGCTCCATGCTGAAGCAGCGCTGGGGTCGCATCATCAACATCACCAGCGTTTTTGGCCAGATGGGACAAGCAGGACAGGCAAACTACGCGTCCTCCAAAGCCGGGCTGATTGGCCTGACAATGGCGATCGCGCGCGAAGTTGCCTCCCGCAACATTACGTGTAATGCCGTGGCGCCGGGCTTCATCGATACGGCGATGACTTCAGCCCTCTCTGACGAATTCCGAGGAAATGCCCTGAAGGTAATCCCGCTCGGACGAATCGGTACGCCTGAAGACGTTGCTCATGCCGTTGGGTTCCTTGCCTCCGAGGAGGCGTCTTACATCACCGGACACGTGCTCAGCGTGAATGGCGGGATGTTGATGGGGTAACCGAGTGCGGGGTGCCCCAGGGCTCGCCGCATTTGCGAGACATGGGTGCGCTACGAGCCCGACGCCTGCCGCCGCAGTTTGCGGCTCTCGGCCAGAAGCGCCATCGAGTGCATGAGGTTCTGCAGGGTGACGATCCCGACCAGCCGCTGATCCTCGACCACGGGAATAAGGCTCAGATTCTTGGCGGTAAGCTTGCGAAACGCGGAGGCCAGCGACTCGCCGCGTCCTGCGACTTCGAAAATCCGGCTCATGACCGATTGTACGTAACCATTGCCTTGGGTTCGCAGCGCCTGCAGGATCTTCTGCCTGGAAATGACGCCGACCATGTCGCTGCCACGAATGACGGGGAAATCATCCTGCAAACAGTGCACGGCTTTCTCCAGGGCGTCCTCCAGCGTATCGGCGGGCGAGAGCGTGGCGAAATCGGTCAGCATGATGTCGTTCATCTGCACCGTCGCCAACACCGATTGAAAAACCACAGAGCGTTCTTCCAGCTGCGCTGCTATAAAAAGGAAAAAACCCACCATGGTCAGCCAGATGTTGGAACCGTGCAGCATCCCCGCGAGGATGAGCACCATTGCCAGGGCCTGGCTTATTGAAACCGCTCGCCGTGTGGCTTGCACGGAATCAAGCCTGCGCGCGAACAAGGCACGCAGCACGCGGCCGCCATCCATGGGGTAGGCAGGCAGCAGGTTGAAGGCCGCCAGGTACAAATTGGCCCACACCAGGCTGCGCAATAGATTCGAAGAGGTCAGGAAGGGCCAGGTTAGAAGGCCTGTCTCAGGCGAAATGGCGTTGATGGCACCTGCTGCGATCGCCGCAATAACGAAGTTAACCAGAGGGCCAGCCGCTGCCATGCGCAGGTCGCGCACCCAATTCTTAGCCCCTTCCGTTGCGTCGGTCAGGGCGAAAGTGTCGTCAAGAATGCTGACTCCGCCGATGGGCAGGAGGATGATGGCTTTCACCCGTACGCCCGAGCGGATTGCTACCCAAGCATGTCCGAGCTCATGAAGCAGAACCGAACCGAAAACGATACCGACCAAGGCAAGGCTGCGCTCGGGATTTGGCGGCGCATGACGGGCGGCGGATTCCGTCAGCCAGACGAAAGCCAGCAAGAAAAGAAACGTGAGATGAATTCGGATTTCAATTCCAAAGATTCGGCCTGCGGCAATGGACCAACTTTTCATGAAGGGCGCGCCACCTCTGGCGTGACATTCTATAGTTTAGACGAAGCCGGGGCGGATGCCGTTGTTAGGGGCTGCACAAAAGTACAGACCCGGCCGGGAGCGGTGGTGTGAGAGTGATCGCCGGCAGATTCCGTAGCCGACCCCTGCAATCCTTGCGAGGCATGGATATCCGCCCCACCTCAGATCGCTTGCGGGAAACCCTCTTCAATGTCCTGTGTGCCGGCAACCCCGCGGCGCTCGAGGGAACCGTCTGGCTGGATCTGTTCGCCGGGACAGGCGCCGTGGGCATTGAGGCGCTGAGCCGGGGCGCAGCCGAGGTCACCTTTGTGGAATCAGCACGCGAGGCGGCTACTACGATCGAAAAGAACTTGAGGTCTCTTGGGATCTCGGACGGATTTCATATTCTCCGGATGGATGTTCGAGGGGCGTTGCGGAAAATCAGTGAGGCGGGGCGCCCGGTGGATGTAGTTTTCATCGATCCTCCTTACCGCCTTGAGGACGCTTATCGCGAAACTCTGGAAGCTCTGCAACGAACGCCCCTGATTCGGGGGTCAACCATCGTTGTTGCCGAACACGACAGGAGATTCGAACCCGGAGCTGTGTTTGGTGAGCTGCGGCGCTGCCGCAAGCTGGAGCAGGGCGATTCCGCACTCAGCTTTTATAAACGCGTAAAGGCAGTAGAGACGTAGCTAGTAGGTCTCAACGGTTACCGCTGCGGGCCCAAACACAAGGTTCCCTTCGACTTCCCCCGGCTTCGCTCGGCCCTTCGGCGGGCAGGCTCTGGGCTCGGGCTTGCGGCCTCGCTCGGGATCATAGGTTTAGGGATTGCGCTGAGTGCTGACGACTAACAACGGGCAGGCTGTTTACATCAGCAGTTCATTCGTCCGCCGCACGATGGGATGCTGCATCTCTTGCAGCTCGTTCTTGACCTGGTTCAGGCCATAGACACACTGCTCGAAATGATCCGACAGCTTTGCGAACAGCGGAGCTACTTTGGAATATTCGAAGAACTCGAACTTGGACACGATGTAGTAGCTTTCCTTACCGGCCTTCATCCAATCGACGAAATTTTCCACGCGGTCACGGCGCAGACGGTACTTGTTGATGCTCTCCGGATACATGCCGGTAAAGAACAGGGTGTAGTCGCCGATATGCTTGCGCACCTGGCGTTCGCGATCGAACGACGGCGCCGGGCCATAGACGGGGTCCGACTCCATAAGCATCTCTCCGACATCCGCAAGCGGTCGTCCGGTAGCGTTGCGGATCATGTGCAACTGCTCGGCATCGCAGAACTCCGCTAGCAGGTGTGCCACGTAGGCAATCAGCTGCGGATCACGCAGGCCGATCTCGTGAGCGTAATGCCGGGCGACGAGTTCGTTGAACAACTGCTGCAGTGGATGCGATTCCGGAATCATGATTTGGGCCCCTTCGGAGAAGCTCCCAGCTTCTCGTTGGCACACTTGTGCGAGTAATTAACCCAGCTTGGTCACAAACACAAGTGACTTTCGTAAGCCGCGCCAAAAATTCACACAAAGTTAGAAGTGCAATCGCCACTGAAAGTTGCAGAGGCCTGAATTGTCAGCACCCGGCGTGAGTGGATGCTAATCAAAATTACCGGCGCGCGGGTAGGAACAGAACGCATTCGCGGTAACGCCAAGGTTAAATTCACCCAGGAGCAAAATTCGCATGCAGCGGCAGAACTTCTCCAGCGGCGCCCGCTGGGAGCCGATTGTCGGCTATTCGCGCGCGGTGCGCGTCGGACCATACATTCACGTCTCCGGAACCACGGCGCTTGGAGCCGACGGCGAGATTGTTGGGATCGGAGATTCCTATCAGCAAGCCGTTCAGATTCTCAAGAACATCGAGGCTGCGCTAAGCCGGGCAGGGGCTTCTCTGAGAGATGTTGTACGCACGCGCATGTACGTCACCAATATTGCCGACTGGGAAAAGGTGGGCAGGGCTCATGGAGAAGTATTCGGAGCCATCCGGCCGGCAACTTCCATGGTCGAAGTGAGCGCGCTGATCTCGCCGGAAATTTTGGTCGAGATCGAGGCTGACGCCTTCGTGGGCGAACAGAGATAAAGAAAGGGCCACCATGGAGACACAGAGACCCAGAGAAAAGCTGAGGAGTTCGTCGACGCTCTTGGCGTCCTCGGCGGTGAATCGCTTTTGTCGTACAATCGTGCGCTTCGAGGTGAGCGCATGCGCAACTACCGTTGGCTCCTCGTTGTTTGTGTCATCACTTGCTTCGCACCAGCTCAGACCACAAATCCTGCGGGACCGCCGCATTACACCGTCATCCGCGCGGGCACGCTCATCGACGGCAAATCGGAAGCTCCGAAGCACAATCAGGTGATCGTAGTCCGCGGTAATCGCATTGACCGCGTTTCCGATGCTGCCACCGCCAGAATTCCCGCCACCGCGGCTGTGATCGACCTCTCGCAAGCCACCGTGTTGCCCGGGCTCATCGATTCGCACACGCACATCTTCTTGCAGGGAGAAGATCCGGTACAGGGTGGATACGACGCCAACATTCTTCGACAGCCCTTGGCATACCGCGCCGCGCGAGCCACCGTGTCGGCTCGCCGCGCTCTGGAGCAGGGTTTCACCACGCTCCGCGACGTCGAGACCGAAGGCGCCGGATACGGCGACGTTGGAATCAAGGAGGCTATCGAAGATGGATATATCCCAGGTCCGCGCCTGTTTGTCGTGACCCGAGCGATTTCGACGACCGGCGGCTACATGCTCGAAGGCTATGCGCCCGAACTGGACATGCCCAAAGGCGCTCAGATCGTCGATGGTCCCGTCGAGGCCCGCAAAGCCGCGCGCGAGCAACTGGATCACGGCGCCGATTGGATCAAGGTCTACATGACCCACCGCTCCTGGGTCGGCAAGAACGGCGAACTGGTCTCGCAGCCCACGTTAACGCTCGAAGAGCTGAAAGCCATCGTGGATGAAACCCACGGCTGGGGAAAGAAAGTGGCGTGTCATGCCTACAACGGCATCGGCCTGCAGCGCGCGCTCGATGGCGGCTGCGATTCCATCGAGCACGGCCTTGAGATGACTGACGCGCAGATCGCGCAGATGGTCCGGCAAGGGACCTGGTATTGCCCGACTCTGAGCGTCTACTACATGGATTGGGCTCCGCCCGATACGCCCGACGGACAGCGCGACCGCAAGCGCGCCTCGGTGCACGAGGAGACCTTCAAGAAAGCTCTCGCCGCCAAAGTAAAGATTGTCTTCGGAACCGACATGGGCGGGATTCCCTGGACCGAACCCATTGCCCAGGAATTCAGGCATATGGTGGGCTTGGGTATGTCGACCTCCGACGCCATCATCAGCGCGACATCCCGTCCCGCGGAGATGCTCGACCAAGCGGGACAGATCGGCGTCGTTGCAGCCGGTGCGTTTGCCGACATCATTGCCGTTGACGGCGATCCACTGCGCGATATTAAGGCGCTGGAGACAGTACGGTTGGTCATGAAGAACGGAGCGCTCTTCAAGCAGTAGCTGCTCAATGCACGACGGGCAGACTTGTCATCCTATGCGACGCGAAAGACCTGCCTGTTAATTCGGGTCCTCACGCTTCTCGCTTCATTCCTGTCCCCCTGATTTTCTGAATTCATAAATACTGTGACAGTTGCTCTTGACACCGCGTACACCGGGTTCATAATGCGCCAATCGCAGGTAAGTGTCGGGAGGCGCTCATGACTTTGCTTGAGCTTTGTGACCCCGAATCGGCGGCTGTGCATCTGCAATCCAACGTGGCCGATGCTATCCGCATGATGCTGAACCGGCATGTCGGCGCGGTGGCCGTGGTGAATAGCGAGCGGCGCGTGGCGGGTATCTTCACCGAGCGCGACGTGCTGCGCAAACTATCCTTAAGCGGCCGCGACCCGGAGAAAACCTCTGTCTGTGAACTCATGACCACGCCGGTGGAACTGGCGACACTAGTCACCAGTCTTGGCGAGGCCATGTCTACGATGGTGGAGCGGCATTATCGCCACTTGCCGGTCGTTGATGACGACGCCCGGCTTCTGGGAATTGTCTCGATTCGCCACATCTTGCAGGCGCATATCGACGATCTGACACAGGAACTCGATTCTCTCGAACAGTATGTCTGCGCTGACGGTCCAGGGGGCTAGGCGCGCTTCTGCTGCGAAGGACTTCCTTACTGCAAGGCGATCATCGGAACTGCGGCAAGAGCGGCGAGAATTCCGACTGTCTTCCAACGCGTGAAGCGTTCTTTCAGGAAGAAGCGCGCCAGCAAAACTGTCACCGCTGGATACAAGGACACGAGCACCACCGCGGTATCGAATCGGCCGGTCTGATCGGCGCGGATGAAGAGCGCGGTTCCGGTCACGTCCAGAGAACCGGCAAAAAGAGCCAGCGCAGCATCGCGCGCGTCCAAAGGATGACGGCCGCGGCGGGCAAGAACAATGAGGGCGACCAGCACGAGCGATGCAAATCGGGAATACGCCGACGACCACAGCACGGAGCTGTCACCGGTGCGATTGATGCAGATGAAGAAGCCGGCAAAGCCGAGTCCTACCACCACCGCCAGGGAGAGACCCTCGGGGCGGCTCAGCTTTCCCTCCGGACGCGAGATCAGCCAAATCCCTAAACCGGCGAGAAGAAACCCAATCAGCGCGGCAGCATGCGGGACGCCTTCTACGCTCATGCCGTAGGCAGTCGGAATCGCGGCTGCCAGCACTGCGGCGATCGGTGCGATGAGTCCCATGTTACCCATCGCGAGCACTCGATAAAAAACCGCAAGAGCGGTACCCCCGAGCGCACCCGCTGCCAACGCCCATAATTCGCTACTCCGCGATGGTAAAGGGGCGTGGGTGCCCAGCGACAGGAACAGCATCAGGGCGAATCCGCTGGTATGCGCAAGCAGAGTGACCAGGAATGCGTCGGAGCGTTTGGCTGCGTACCCACCCGTAAAGTCACTCGTGCCCCAACACGCCACTGCGGCAAGGCTGAAGCTGGCGGAAACAATTTGCGAGGAGACGGCCATCGTGCAACGAGATTAGCACGCGATCAGTCGTCAGTCGTCAGCGAATGCTAAACGAAACCGATGGTCCGGCAAGTTATTACGAACTGCCTTGCCTCTTACAGAATTCGCTGCGGTGGCGGCTGTAGAAGAAGTAGATCAGCAGTCCGAGCACCAGCCAGACCACAAAGCGAACCCAAGTAATGACCGTTAAACCCATCATCAGCCCACCGCACAGGATGACGGAAATCAGCGGAAACCACGGCACAAATGGAACACGGAACGCACGCGGGCGATCGGGTTGGCGGCGGCGAAGAAGAATGACACCGAGCGACACCAGCACAAAGGCGAAGAGTGTACCGATATTGGCGAGGTCGGCGGCGTCGCTGATGGCGAAAAAGCCGGCAGGCAGGCCGACAGCGAATCCGGCGATCCAGGTTGAGATGTGCGGCGTCTTGAAGCGCTTGTGGACGGCCGAGAACATGCGCGGGAACAAGCCATCGCGCGACATCGCGTACCAGATCCGCGCCTGGCCATATTGATAGACGAGCAGAGAAGAGATCATGCCCATCAAAGCACCGATTACGATCACCGACTGCGCGAAGCGGCCAGCACCGAGGTGCTGCAGGGCATACGCGACGGGCGCTTCCCCGGCGGGACCGGAGACGAACGTCTGGTAACGCATCATGCCGAGCAGGACGATGGAGACGCCTATGTAGAGAACCGTGCAGACGATCAGCGATCCGATGATGCCGACGGGCAGGTCGCGTTGCGGATTCTTGGATTCTTCCGCGGCGGTAGAGACGGAGTCGAAGCCGATGTAGGTGAAGAAGACAATGGCGCCGCCAGTTACGATCCCGCCGAATCCAGAAGGAGCGAATGGCTTCCAGTTGGCCGGGTGAACCAGCATTCCACCGACCACAAGGAAAGTCAGGATGGCACCGATCTTGATGGCGACCATCACATTGTTAGCCTCGGCGGATTCCTTCACACCGCGCACCAGCAGCACGGTCAGAAGAAAAACAATCAGGAACGCCGGGAAGTTGAAGTAGGAGCCGGTCCAGTGGCCGGACTCCCACACGGGTGTGGACCAGCGGTCAGACAAGTTCAGTCCAAAGGCGGCGAGTTGCGATTTGGTGTAGGCCCCGAACCCGATCGCCACAACGACGTTGCTCACCACATATTCCAGGATCAGGTCCCAGCCAATGATCCAGGCAAAAATTTCGCCGAGCGTCGCATAGGAATACGTGTAAGCGCTGCCAGCAATGGGGATCATCGAGGCCAACTCGGCGTAGCACAAACCCGCGAAGCTGCACGCACAAGCGACCAACAGAAAAGAAATTGCAATCGATGGCCCAGCCGGCGGGCGCCCGTGCATGAGGACAGCGGAAGTGCCCCCTCCGCGCAGGAAGTTGACGATAATGTCGAGCACCTGCGCGTGAAGGATGGAAGGAGCCTGAAAGAACTCGCCGGCTGCCGCGGTTCCGGTAAGAACGAATATCCCGGACCCGATGATAGCGCCAATGCCAAGTGCCGTGAGCGACCAGGGGCCGAGCGTCTTCTTCAGGCGGTGGCCGGGATCTTCGGCTTCGGCAATCAGCTTGTCGATGGATTTACAGGCGAAGAGTTGATTGCCCGGTCGAGGCGAGGCCTCGGATTGCATAGTTGGTGTTTGTCCCAAAGGGTTGGCTCCCAAATTAAGCGGCGCGGGCGAGAGCGCCCGCGCCACACATGCTTATCGTTTAGCCTGACCGCGCGCCAGCTTTTTCACTTTGCGCTTTTTTGAGCCGCGCGGGTACTCGCGAGGCTTCTGCGGTTTCTCGGCCTTTCGCTTTTTGCGCGAGGTGCGCTTGGCTTTCTTGCGTTCTTCTTTGCTAAGGTTCTTCGTATTTGCCATTAGTCCTCTGAAGTTTCTAGTTTCCAGTTTCTAGTTTTCGGTCACAACACCCGGAAACTAGAAACTCGAAACCTGAAACTAGTTTCTACGCCCGCTCCAGCTGGGCATACTTCTCCACCAGCTTCTTCAGGCCAAACCGTGGGAATTGTACCGTAATCTTCGCTTCTTCACCTTCTCCCTCGCGCTGATAGACGGTGCCTTCGCCATATTTGGGATGACGAACCTTCTGGCCAGGACGGAATCCGCGTTTGCCAGTGGGCGCTTCTACCTGAACCTTGGGGACGGTGAATTTCTTGCCGCGGGAGGCGAAGAACTCGGCGATGTTGTCGATCGAGTTGTAGCTTTTGCCGGAGTACGAGGACTGTTTGGCTTTTTCCGGCTGGCGCCAGTTGGCGCTCTGGTCTTCGTCTTCGTAAGCAAAATGGGAGTCAAAGGCGTAGGTTTCTGGATGGCCCGGAGCGGCCGTCGCTGCGCGAGTTGTGCCCACCCCCGAGGTCCGGCTTCGGCGCGACCTGCCGAGGTCCTCGACTAGCTGCGGCGGGACTTCTTCCAGGAACCGCGAGGGCACACTCGCTTCGGGCAAATCGGTCCCATACCGACGGCGGTACACAGCGCGACTTAGGATCAGTGTATCCATGGCGCGGGTCATGCCGACGTAGCAGAGGCGGCGCTCTTCCTCGATGTCGTCGGGCTGGAGAAACGTGCGTGAGTGCGGAAACAGGCCTTCTTCCAGGCCACAGAGGAACACCAGCGGGAATTCCAAACCCTTGGCAGCATGGAGGGTCATCAGAGTGATTTGTGCGCGCTCGTCGTAGGCGTCAGCGTCACTCACCAGGGCGGCATGATCGAGGAACTGGTCGAGCGTTTCGCCGCGGTCTTTCGAGTCCATGGCGGCGTTGACCAATTCACGCAGGTTCTCGATGCGGGAATAGGCCTCCGGCGTATCTTCTGCTTCGAGAGCTTTGATGTACCCGGTGCGGTCGATCAGGAATTTCAGCAGTTCGGCGGTGCTGACAGTTGGGAGCGGGAAATCGGCGGGAACTTCGCCCACTTCCGTACTTTGCAAATCGTTCCCGGCAGGAATTGAGGGAACCAAGTCACCAGATTCGAGAGGAGCGGATGACTCGGTCTCGTCCGTGGGATCGCTGAAGTCGAAGGCGAGTGGATCAAACTCGGTTACGTCTTCCTGGGCGGCTACTTCGATCGCTGCGGGCGGAACCGGCTCGCCTTCCGCCTCGGCGGTCTGCTCCAGACGTTCGTTGTACGTGCCCGCGAGCATGGCGCGGGCGTCTTCGATCAAATTCCGAAAGCCTTTGAGCGCCGACAACGCGCGCTGCGGCAGCAATTGACGTGTTACCGTCTCGCCAATTGCACCCCAGAGCGACAGCCCGGTTTCCAGCGCGAGTTTCTCGACTACTTCGAGCGTGGTTTTGCCGATCCCACGCGTCGGGGTGTTAATCACGCGCAGCAACGATACCGAATCTTCGGGATTCTGAACGACTTTGAGATACGAGATCATGTCCTTGATCTCGGCCCGGTCATAGAAGGAGAAGCCGCCCACCACGTGGTATTTCAGGTTGTAGCGGCGCATCGCCTCTTCAAAGAGACGCGACTGGGAGTTGGTGCGATAAAGCACGGCCGCGCGGGGAGTGTCACCGTTGTTCGAAGCCTCACGAACGTAATTTGCGATCCTATCAGCGACATAGAGCGCCTCATTCTCGCCGTCGGGCGCTTCGTAGTAACCGATCTTTGTCCCACCTTGGCGCGACGTCCACAGGTTTTTGCCTTTGCGGCGCACGTTGTTCGCGACCACAGCGGAAGCGGCTTGCAGGATGTTCTGCGTGGAGCGGTAGTTCTGTTCGAGGCGGATGATCTTGGCTTCGGGAAAGTCTTCTTCGAATTCGAGGATGTTGCGGATATCGGCGCCGCGCCAGGAGTAGATCGACTGATCTTCATCGCCCACGGCGCAAACGTGGTGTAGCGAGCCGGCCAACAGGCGCATGAGTTCGTATTGCGGACGGTTCGTGTCCTGGTATTCGTCAACCAGAATGTAATGAAAGCGCCGGTTGTAGTAGTCGCGAACTTTCTGGGACGTCTTCAGCACGCGCACGGCTTCGAGCAGCAGGTCGTCAAAGTCGAGCGCGTTCGCCTTGCGCAGCTCTTTGCGGTACTCCTCGTAAATGTGGGCAACGCGTTCGGCTTTGGGGTCGGCGGATTGCAGGTAAATTTCCTGGGGGTCGAGCATGTGATTTTTCGCCCAAGAGATTCGGCCTTGCACAATGCGGGGCGTGAGCTGTTTATCGTCGAT
>Ga0335070_10008487_pt1 | contig 12053 bp, 12 predicted proteins | sample Lox_Sample_13_FD_206722 | JGI IMG/M metagenome (GOLD analysis project Ga0335070, IMG submission 206722) | Soil microbial communities from Loxahatchee National Wildlife Refuge, Florida, United States - Lox_Sample_1.3 | ecosystem: Environmental > Terrestrial > Soil > Wetlands | place: USA...
CGACCCCGACGAGGCGCCGTGGGTGGCGCTCGCCCTCTGGACGGCGGGCCTGTGGGCTGTCTTCATCGTCTCCGCCTTCAAGCTGCCGCACTACGGGCTGCCCGCGTACCCTGCCATCGCGCTGCTCGCCTCGCGCTGGTGGATCGAGGACACCTCGTCGGGCCGCCGCCCCGCGCTGCTCCATCTGGCCCTGCTGGCCCCGCTGGCCGCGGTGCTGGGCGTGATCGCTGCGGGCAACGGCGCGGCGTTCGTGGACGCGGTGTTCTCGGCGACGGACGTGTACACGCGCAAGGAGCTGTCCGGCGCGCAGGTCTCGCCGCTGCCGCCATGGTCCTTGCTCCAGCCCCTCGTGGCGCGCACCGCGCTTGTCCTCGCCGCCGGCGCCCTGGCGCTCGCGCTCTGCGCCTGGCGGCGCGCCGGCCGGTGGACGGCCGCCGTCGTGGCCGCCACCATGCTGGCCGTGATGCCGTCGGCGCTGCGCGCGCTCGATCTGGTGGTGACCGGCCGCGCGGTCGCGGGCATGGCGTCCGAGGTCCGCCGCCTCGCCGGGCCCGAGACCGTGCTCGTGCACGAAGGACCGATCGAGAACTCGGGGGCGCTCGAGCTCTACTCCGGCCGACGCCCCGTGCTCGTCGACGCGCGCCGGAGCGTGCTCGGCATCGGCGCCACGTTTCCCGACAGCGCGGAGGTCTTCTGGTCGGCGGAGAAGCTGCGCGAGGCCTGGCTGTCCGGGCGCCCGCTCCTCCTCGTCACGCCGCGCGATCCGCGCCATTCCCTGGTCGCCACGCTGCCGCCCGATCGCGTGAAGCTCGTCCGGGCCGAGAACGGCCGATGGCTCTACGCGTCAGTCGCCAACCCGCCCCGGTAGGCGTGGTGTGCTATCCGAGCGGGCCCGGGTCGTCGACGCGCCCCGACGGCCTCGGGCTCGAGGACGCTCGCCCGCGACCCCTGAACATCTATAACTTATATAAGAACAATATGGTAGGATGGACATGGGCGCCGATCTCGGAAGGCATCAGCCCGGAGGCGTCCTCTCGAGGGCGGCCATGCCCACCCAGCATCCACATGAGGTCAGCTATGTCTCACGAGCCACTCATCGGAAGCTTGTCTTTCTCCACGCGCGGCGAACGCCCGGGCGCGCTGTTCGCGACGGCAGGACGTGGCGAACTGGCTGCGGTAGTCACGGATTCCGATGGCAAAGGCGCGCGCGGTTCGGGCTTCGTCCATTCGGGCTTCGTCCGGATGACGAGCCGCGGGTAGGCCAGGCGAATGCAAGTCGGGGCCTTCGCCACTCCGTCGAGCGGTGGCTGGAGATGGCGGATCATGAACTATGCGGGCGAGATCGTCCAGGAGTCACACTCGGCCTTTTCCACCATCGGCGAGGCCGTGGCCGAGGGGAAGAAGCGGCTGGCGGAGATGAACGTGGTGGATCGTTCAGTCGCGCCGCGCCCGTATCGGTCGACGTCGCATCTGAGAGGCCGCTAGATCAATGGCAGGGGAGGCGGCGATGTTCGAGGAGAAGACCAGAGTTCTCCTTGTCGTTCCGCAGGCGCTCGTGGACCGGCGCGGGTGTGCGCGGGAGCGGCCACGACCGGGCTCAAACGGCCGGTCAGCCTCCAGATGGTCCTGCGCGCCCTTATTGACGAGGGGCTGAAGCGGCAAGGCGACCGGGCGATCCTGGGCAACGTCGCGGAGCAGGTCCAGGCGATCCTCCGGATCAGGAGCGAGGCAGCTCGCGCGGGGGTCCCGGGAAAGAGTCGGCGGGACCGCCTGATCGACGCCGCTCGAGGGGGCGATCGCCGCGGCTCGCAGGCACGGAGGTCGTGATGGGCGCGGGCCTCCTGCCGGTGACCCATCACCTGCGGCGTGGAGCCCGGAACTTCGAGAATACGGCGTACAACTCGCGCGTCCTGGCCTGGGTGACGGGCGGTGAGAGCCTGCACGACAATCACCACGCGCATCTGCGAGCTCCGAAGTTCCGCATGAGCCGGTTCGAGTTCGATCCCTCGTGGCTGGTCATCCGGTGCCTGGCCGCCGTCGGATTGGTCACGATAACCGGAGTGCCCGTGCAGGTTCCGCGGAGCTGAATGCGCCATCCGGGGGAGCGGGTCGGGAGCGAGAGCGGCTACGCTTGCTTGATGGTCTGAAGGGTCGCGGTGGAGACGAGCCGGCCGGGCAGGGTATGCGTGCGCTTCACAATGACGCCGTGGCTGACCGACTTTGCGATGATGGTGAGGGTGCCCGGCGGTGTATCGGCCGAGCCGGTCTGGAACCCTTGGAGCCGCCCCGACGGGCTGCTGCCCGCCGGGGCTCTCCTGCGCTTACGGCACGGTGACGGTCGTGCCGTCGCCGGTCGCGGTGATGGAGAACGTTCCGGCGCTGCTGGACGTGTACGTGTAGTTGCCCCAGGCCGGCGAGCCACCCGGAGGCGGTGTCGGCACGTTCGCCATGAAAGGGCCGGCGCTCTGGTTGAGCCCGTTGACGGCGGCAGAGGTCAGGTCGGTGAGAGCCGCGGGGAGGCTGCCCATGTGGGCGGCGTAGATGCTGACGGCCGAGGCCAGGGTACGCGTGTCAGCCTGGGCCTTGGCGATGCGGGCGCGGGTCTGGACGTTGGCGTAGAGCGGGATGGCGATGGCGGCCAGGATGCCGATGATGGCCACCACGATCATCAGCTCGATGAGCGTGAAGCCACGCTGGTTGTTCACCGGCCTGTGTCCCGATTGTGTCGACGTGATCAAGTTTGCGTCCTCCTTGTGTTCGAGCCAGGCCATGAGGGTATGGAAGATTCCTTAGGCCAGGCTCCAGGAGTGCAGATCCGGTGCCAATGGGTGAGCGACGGAGTAGCGGTCAAGAACGACCCTGGGGGGGCATATACACCGGCCACCATGGTGCGGTTGGGCAAGTGACGCGCTCTTCGCACCCCGCTTTGGGGGTCAAGCTCTTGAGATTGGAGCAAGCAGGAGCAGGAGTGTCCACGCGCATTGCGATCAGTGTGTCAGAGAGAGGGTAGGGACCGTCCGCCCGGCTTCACGACCTCCGGCCTGGCGAGGCCACATGGCCTGCGTGCTAGCATGAAGCCATGAAGGTCGTGATCATCGATGCCATCGCCCGCGAGGGCGTGGCCCACCTCCTGGAGCGCGGGTTCGAGGTCGAGGAAATTTCCTCGAAGCTGCCGCGCGCCGAGCTCTTCCAGAAGATCGCCGGCAGCGAGGCCATCATCACCCGCTCCTCCACGACCGTGAACGCGGAGTTCCTGGCCCACGCGCGCCGTCTCCGCTTCCTGGGGCGGGCCGGCGTGGGGGTGGACAACATCGACATCGACGCGTGCTCCCGGCAGGGGGTCATCGTCGCCAATGCGCCCCACGGCAACGTCGTCTCCGCCGCGGAGCACACGATCGGCATGTTGCTGGCGCTCGTGCGCAAGATTCCCGCGGCGCACGACGCCCTCAAGCAGCTTGTGTGGGACCGCGGCATCTATGGCTCGGAGCTCTCCCGGAAGACGGCCGGCGTCATCGGCCTGGGGAAGGTGGGCTCGCGCGTGGCCGCCCGCCTCCGCGCCTTCGACATGGAGGTGCTGGTCTACGACCCGTACATCCCAGAGAGCCGCGCCCGCGACCTCAACGTGCGCCTGACCGATCTCCAGGCGGTGCTCACGCAGTCCGACATCGTCACCGTCCACGTGCCGCTGTCGGACGAGACGGAGAACATGCTGGGCGCGGCCGAGATCGCGCTCATGAAGCCCGGCGTGCACCTCGTCAACTGCGCCCGGGGCGGCATCGTCAGCGAGGGCGCGCTGCTGGACGCGCTCGACGCGGGCCACGTGGCGGGCGCCGCCGTCGACGTGTGGACCGAGGAGCCGCCCGTCTCGCCCCAGGTCCGGCGGCTTGTCCAGCACCCACGCGTGGTGGTCACGCCGCATCTCGGCGCCAACTCGCAGGAGGCGCAGGTCAACGTGGCCATCGACGTGGCGCGCCAGCTCGTCGCCTTCCGCGACGGCGACCTGGTCGAGCACGCGGTCAACGTGCCCGTGGGCGACCGCGAGAGCATGGCCGAGCTGCGCCCGTTCGTGGCGCTGGCGGAGATCCTGGGCCGCTTCTGTCTCCAGCTCGAGAAGGACAACGTGGAGCGGGTCGCCGTCGAGGTGGCGGGCCACGTGGCCCGGCGCGATCCCGAGCTGATCGGCCGCGCGGTGCTGAAGGGTCTCCTGGGCGGCGTCACCGCGCAGTCCGTCAACCTCGTCAACGCGCGCTTCGTGGCGCGGGAGCGGGGGCTCGACGTGGCCATCGAGACGGACGAGGAAGCGCCGTCGGGCTACACGAACCTCGTCACGGTGACGACGCACGCGGGCTCCGGCCGGAAGATCATCGCGGGCACCGTCTTCGACGGGGTGCCGCGCATCGTGCGCCTGCGGGACCTCCACATCGAGTTCGTGCCGGAAGGGCACATCCTGGTGCTGTCCTACGAGGACCGGCCGGGCATGGTGGGCAAGATCGGCTCCATCCTCGGCCGCCGGAACGTCAACATCGCCTCCATGCACGTGGGGCGGCGCACGAAGCGGGGGAGCGCGATCGTCGTGCTCCTGCTCGACGAGGACGTGCCGCCGGAAGTGATGGAGGAGGTGGCCAAGGCCGTCGAGGCCGACTTCGCCCGCGTGATCCGATTGGGGGAGACATGAAGGCTCCACGCGGCACGACCTCGCGAGGGGCCGCGCGCTCGACCCGCCGCCCGCAGGGCTTCGAGTCGCGCCCGTGGGGCGGATTCGAGAACATCGTGGAAGGCGCAGGCTACAAGGTGAAGCGTCTCACCGTCGAGCCCGGCCACCGCATCAGCCTGCAGCGGCACCGCTTCCGCGCGGAGCACTGGGTCGTGGTGGAAGGCTCCCCGCGCGTCATCGTCAACGGCCGCGCGCGGCGCCTCAGGGCGCGCGGGTCGATCGACGTGCCGCGCGGCGCGTGGCACCGCATCGAGAATCCCGGCCGCCGTCCCGTCGTGATCGTGGAGGTCCAGCACGGCCCCTACCTCGGCGAGGACGACATCATCCGCAAGTCCGACGACTACGGCAGGTAGAACTACTTCAGGTAGGACGAGATGCCCAGATAGATCGCCGTCAGGCCCAGGTATTCGTGGAGGACCGCCTCGGCCTGGCGGCGCTTGCGCCACCAGTCCCCGTCGAGAAAATCGTCCTCGGGCACGACCTGCACGAGCGCTTCGATGTCCCCCGGCGCCTGCCGGCTCCACACGAGCTTCACGCGCCGCGAGTGCTGTGGCGAGGTCACGAGGATGACGCGCCGCCAGCTGCGAGCGCGGGCCGTCTCGCCCACGACCTTGAGCTCAGCCTCGGTGGTCTTGACGGGAGGCGTCAGAGCCACGATGGCGCGGGCGGGCACGCCCCCGTGCTCCAGGACGGCGCGCGCCTCGCCCTGGTAGTCGAAACGCCGGGCCCCGAGGGTGATCAGCTCCCGCACCCGATCCGGGGTGAACTGGTTGGACAGGACGACATCGGGAGCGAGCCCTTCGCGGTAGAGCCGGGCCGCGGTCTCCTCGCGGGTAGGGGTGCCACCGGCGACCACCACGATGGCGTCGGCCCTGGCCGGCGGGTCTTCCACGATCAGCGCGTGCCCGATCCAGCGGAGCGCGGGGCCGTGGCCGAGGACTGCGATCGCGGCCAGGGCAACCGCAGCGAGGACCAGCCACCGCGCGCGCGTCACCGCTCCAGCTCGACCAGGTACTCCTTGATCCGGCGGGAGTCGGGCGCGTCCGGCTTGAGCGCGAGGTACTTCCGGAAGGCTTCCCTCGCCTTGTCGCTCTGCTTGCTCTGGTAGTAGAGGAAGCCCATCTGGCGAAAGGGATCGGGGAAGGTTGCGTCGAGCGCGGCGGCGTCCTCGTACGCCTGGAGCGCCTGGGCCACCAGCATGGGCTTGTCGAACGGGTTCTTGGCGCGCTGGGCCTGGAGCCGGTAGAGATCGCCGTAGTACAGGTGCGTCGTGGGGTCCTTCGGGGCCAGCGCCAGCACCCGGTCCAGCTGGGCCTTGGCGAGCCCGAAGCGGCCGGCGCGAATGTCGAGCGCGGCGTTCTCCCGGACCACCGTCCGCGTGCGCATGGCGAAGTCATCGGTGCTCTGGACGACGTCCGAGGTGTCCATCCCCGCGTACTTCGTCTTCAGGAGCTCCTGGGTGTTGGCGATACGCTCGTCGAGCCTGGGATGATTGCCGAAGAAGAAGTTCTCGAGCTTGCTCCCGTCGCCGTGGTCGTCCTTGAGGAGCGCGAACGCGCGCGGGGCCTCGCGCGGGTCGTAGCCGGCCTTGACCATGCGATCCATGCCTTCACGGTCGGCCTCCCGCTCCAGGTCCCGCCCGAAGCCGTTGACGGAGGCGATGAAGGCGAGCTGCAGACCCAGCCCCAGGAGGATGTTCGACGTGGTCCGCAGCACCTCCGCGCTCACGTAGTTGCCTTTTTGCTGCTGGCTGCCCGTGGCCACCGCCACGCCCAGCGAGGCGGCGATGGCGAGAGCGGTGAACCAGATCTGCTTGTTCTGGGCATCACGGTTGAACATCAGCGCGTGCCGGTTCGTCACGTGGGTCATCTCGTGCCCGAGGATCATGGCCAGCTGGGATTCGTTCTCGACCCGGCTCAGGAGACCCGTGTGGATGTAGATCTTGCCGTTCGGCATGGCGAAGGCATTGAGCGTGGGATCGCGCCACACGGCGACCCGGGGGGCCGGCGCACCCGCCTGCTGCGCTTCCTCCGGGACGAGCCTCGCGGCCACTGAGGCCAGGTAGTCCTCCAGGAGCGGGTCGTCGTACGTCTTCCCGAGCTTGTTGAGCTTCTCCTCCTCCTTCTCGGCGTCGCTCCAGAGCTTCCGCTCGTCGGGCTCGGGCCGGAAGGGCTTGCCCTGGTAGCCCATGGGCGGGATGTTGGTCGAGGCGCATCCGGACAGGAGCGACCCCACCAGGATCCACGCCAGAAACTTTGTGGGCCATCCCCACCGATAGTACGATGCCCGCCAGGAGGTACTAGACATGCGCCGTTTCCTTGTTCTGTTGCTGTCCGTGGCGGCCTTGACGGCCTGCGCGTCCAACCCGCCGAAGGTCCAGCGCAGCGAGTTCGAGGACATCCCCGTCCCCAAGGGTCTCACCGTAGACCTTAACAAATCCACCATCATCGAGTCGCCCGAAGTGAAGGCCGCCCGCATCTTCTACAAGGGGCGCGTCGAGATCGAGAGCGTGGCCGTGGCGTTCCGGACGACCCTTGAGGCCAATGGCTGGAAGAACATCTCCGCCACCACCCTCTCCGATCAGGGTATCACCCAGATCTACGAGAAGCCGGCGAGCTCGCTCCAGGTGCGCATCTACGAGAGCTGGTACAACACCTGGGTCGAGATGTCCGCCACGCGCGTCGTCCAGGCAACCGGCCAGTCCAAGTAGGGCGTCGGAAGGGGTAGCCGCGAGGCTACCTCTTCTTGACGACCCGCTGCGCCACCTGGACGAGATGATCGAGCGCCCCGGGCTGCTTGCCCGTGAGGTGCACGCGGACGATGCGGCGCCCGGCATCCCGCAGGGCCTGCAGGTCCCCCAGCGCCTGCGCCGTCTTGAGAGTGGAGAATCCGTAGCCCGCGCCCGGGATGGCCATGTCCTCCTTGTCCTCCCCGGTGAGCTGCAGGAAGAGGCCGTTCGGGCGTCCTCCCAGGTGCAGCTGCACGGTGGAGTGGAGGTAGCGGGGACCGAAGGCCACGGTGGTGGCCACCCGCAGCCGATCGCGGAGGAGCGTGCGTAGCTCCTGGAGGCGCGTCGTGGTGTCCGCGGTGGGCGTGAGGTACGCCTGGATGGCGATGTAATCCCCCGCGCCCGCCTGCCCGAGGAAGGCCTGCAGTCCCTGGCTGAAGCTCACCGACTTCTTGCCGGTGTTGGTGGCGAGGACGAGGCCGTTCTCCTCGGCGTCGACCGGCCATTCCGGGAACCTGCGGGTCTTCTTCCACCCGGCGAGGAGCGCCGCCGTGTTCTCCCTGCTGCGGGCCACGTCCGGCTCGTCGAAGGGATTGACGCCCAGCGCGACCCCGGCCGCCGCCGTGGCCAGCTCCCACCGGAAGAACTCCGCGCCCACCTCGAGCGGCTCCTTGAGCGGTATCCGGATGACGGGATGGCCGGCGTCCTCGAGCGCGTTGAGCGCCGCCTCGGAGGTGTTGTCTCCGTCGAGCGTGATGGCGACGAAGACCCGATCCTCGCCGTACACGGCGGGAGGGCCCAGGGGCTCGTCGTCCACGGGCACGATGCCTTTCCCCTCCTTGCCGAGCGACTCGGCCAGGAGCTGCTCGATCCACGGGCCCAGCCCCCGAAGCTTGCGCGACAGGACCAGCGTCACCTTGTCGCGGCCGGCCTTCGCCAGCCCGGCGAGGGCGCCGCCCAGCCGCACCGCCGCGTTGTCGCGCGCGCCCACGGCATTGCCGCACGTCTCGACCATGGCATGCGCCCGGTCGAGCAGCGTCTTGACGTCGATGCCCATCAGCGCGGCCGGCACGAGCCCGAAGAAGGAGAGCGCCGAGTAGCGGCCGCCGACGGAGGCGGGATTGAGGAACGTCCGACGGAAGCCCTTCTCGGAGGCGACCTTGTCGAGGGGACGTCCCGGATCGGTGATGGCCACGAAGTGGATGCCCGCGCGCGGCACCGACGAGCCCTCGACCTGCCCCCGGAAGTATTCGTAGAAGGCCAGCGTCTCGGGCGTGTCCCCGGACTTGCTCGCCACCACGAAGAGCGTGCGCGCCAGGTTGAGGCGCTCCAGCGTCTGCTTCACGGCCGCGGGATCGGTCGAGTCGAGGAGCACCAGGTCCGGGAAGCCCATCTTGGAGCCGAAGGTCAGGTTGAACACATCGGCGGCGAGCGAGGCGCCGCCCATGCCGAGGAGCACGACATGGGTGAACTGCAGGCGCCGGATCTCGTCGGCGAAGGATTTGATGTCGTCGATGTGGCCGCGCATGATCGTGGGCGAGGTGAGCCAACCGAGGCGATTGCGGATGGCGGGCGCATCGCCTTTCCAGAGCGTCGCGTCCTTGACCCAGAGACGGTCGAGGAAGTCCTGGGACTCGAGGGCGTCCAGGGTCTCCTGCACCGTGGGGAGCTTGAACACCTCGTCGGTGGGCCGGGGCCTCGGGGGAGCGGCGACTTCCGCCGGGTCGTCCATGCGGATCGAGCCGCCCGCCTCGGCCGCCTCCAGACGCTCTACGACCGGCGGTGGCTCCGGAGCGGGCCGGGGCGGCCGCTCGGCGGGCATCTCCCGGGCCGGGGGCCTGGCGAACGGGCCGCCGGCGAAAGGACTCGGCGCGGCCGCCTTCTCCGGGGCCATGACGCCGCCTTCCAGGATCGCGATCTTCGAGACCTTCCGCGCGAAGCGCTCCTCGCCGGAGAAGGAGGCGCCGAGCCACGCCATGGCGATCGCCACGGCTCGGGACGCATCGACCTCGCGCGCACCCAGGCAGAGAACGTTCGCGTCGTCCTCCTCGCGCGACAGACGGGCCGCGTCGGGGTCGCGGCAGAGCGCGGCGCGAATGCCGCGGATCTTGTTGGCCGCGATGGAGGCGCCGGTGCCGCTTCCGCAGATCAGGACACCGGCGTCCACGAAGCCGCGGAGCACCGCCTGCCCGACGGCGCGCGCGTAGTCCGGGTGATCTACCGGGTCGGTCGAGAAGGTGCCGAGGTCGAGGAGATCGTGCCCGCCCGCCTCGAGGGCAACCGAGACCTGTGCCTTGAGCGGGAAGCCGGTGTCGTCGCACCCGATGGCAATGCGCATGGGTCGAGAATCCTATTCTCTCAGGAGAGGCGCGGAGTCACAACGCTTCCGTACAGGCGTCCCTGCCGAGCCCGGGCCCGGGCGTAGACATCGTGTCGCCGCGGATCGGGCTCGAGGACCCGTCCCGTGGCCTCGGGCGAGGGAAGCGCGTGCCCAACCCGAGCCAGGGCGAGGAGGGCCGCGCCGCGGCTGGACGCTTCGGCGGTCTCCCGCACGTTGATCGGCACCCCGAGCGCGTCGACGATGATCTGGCCCCAGACGCGCGAGGTATGGAGCGCGCCGCCGGAAGCGACGACGGCGTGGCCAGGGACGGCGAGCGGGCGCAGCCGCTCGTAGACGTCGGCCAGGCGATACGCGACGCCCTCGAGCAGGGCCCGGAGGATCTCCGGCGCTGTCGTCGAGAGCCCCATGCCGGTCACGGCTGCGCGGGCGTCGCCCCGCCAGCCGGGGCTCCGCTCGCCGGCCAGGAAGGGCAGGGCGGTGAGGCCGTGGCCGTCCGCCGGCACGGCGGCGAGTGCCGTCTCGAGCGCGCCCTCGTGGTCGGGAAGCGCCAGCGTCCGCCGCGCCCACGCGAGCACGTTGCCGCCCTCGGATGTGGCGCCCCCCACGAGGTGTCGCTCCCGGTCGACCCGGTAGTGCCACAGACCGTCCGGCACGGCGCCGGGTACGGCCGTCACGAGACGGAGGGCGGCCGAGGTGCCCAAGTTGAGCGCGATGCGCTGGGGCGTCGCGCAGTCCAGCCCCAGATTGGAGCAGGCCCCGTCGCCCACTCCGGGCAGCCACGGCACGCGAGCCAGCGTGGGCCAGCGGCCGCTGAACTCCGGGACGAGACCGGTGACCGGCGTGTCGTCGATGGGCGGCAGGCGCTCCGGTCCGATCTCGCATGCGGCGAGCATCGCGGGGTCCCATGAGCCTGTCCGCTGGTCGAGAAGGCCCGTGCCCGAGGCCATGCTGAGGCTCGACTGCCATCGCCCGCTCAGGCGCAGCAGGAGGTACTCGGCGAAGCCGCACCACGACGCCGCGCGATGCCAGAGATCCGCCCGGGACTCGCGCAGCCAGGTGAGCTTGGCGGGGAAGAACGCCGAATGGATCGGGGCGCCGGTCCGCTCGCGGATCGCGTCCGCGTCGAGGCGTGCCCGCAGCGCTTCCGCGGCCGGAGCGCTGCGCGTGTCCGCCCACGTGAGCACGCGGGTGAGCGGCCGCCGCTCTGCATCGAGGGCCAGCAGGCTGTGCCAGAAGACGGAGGCGCCCACCGCGGCCGGCGGCTCGCCTGCGGCGCCCAGGCAGCGGTCGATGGCCGAGGCCGTGGCGGCCACGAGCTCCTCGGGATCCAGTTCGGCGCCGCCGTCGGGCGTGGTGATCGCCTCCCAGGCCGCGCGGGCATCCGCGCCCGGCAGGGGGCGGCCGGCCGCGTCGTAGCCGATGGCCCGCACCGAGCTGGTCCCCACATCGAGCGCAAGGATCCACATGGGTGCGGTATATTCTCATCGAGCCCTCGGATTCGGGGGCCTGTTTTCACGCGACGCACCTCTGAACGAGGAGGTCCAATGGCTACGATCACCGTTCTGAGCCCGGAGGGCGACCGGCGAGAGTCGACCCTGGCCGTGCCGCCGCTGCCGGGAGATCTTCGCGGCCTCACGGTAGGCTTCGTGGACAACACCAAGCACAACTTCGATCTGCTCGTGCGGGAGATGGGCGATCTCCTCAAGGAGCGCTTCGGGGTGAAGGCGATCGTGGTTCGCCGGAAGGCCAACGCGTCCACCGCCGCGGCGGACGACATCATCGAGGGGCTCGTGAAAGACTGCGACCTGGTCTTCGCGGGCTCGGGAGACTGAGGGTCCTGCACGTCGTGGAGTCTCCACGACTCTCTGGAAGTGGCCAAGCGGGGGACGCCGTCGGGGCTGATCGGGACGACAGTCTTCCAGAATCTCGCCGTGAGTGAGATGGCCGCGCTGGGTGCCATGGCCCTGCCGCTCCTCGTGGTGCAGCATCCGCTCGGCGGCGAGAAGCCCGAGTCCGTCAGCCGCCGCGCCATGCAGGCGGTCGAGCAGCTGGCGAGCCTGCTTGGGTCTGGGTGAGGCGGCCGGCCCGCTTCCTCCTCTCCCGCCTCATTCCCTTCGCCGCCACCGGTCTCTGAAAGACCGCATGGGCATCTGTGTCCGATGAGGGCCCTGCGGTAGTGCCGGCGGCGCTCAGGCTCGCGCTGCTCGCGACGACGCTTTCGGGCGCGGCCGCTCTCGTCTACGAAGTGGTGTGGCTTCGGATGCTGGGCG
>Ga0335070_10008488_pt1 | contig 12052 bp, 13 predicted proteins | sample Lox_Sample_13_FD_206722 | JGI IMG/M metagenome (GOLD analysis project Ga0335070, IMG submission 206722) | Soil microbial communities from Loxahatchee National Wildlife Refuge, Florida, United States - Lox_Sample_1.3 | ecosystem: Environmental > Terrestrial > Soil > Wetlands | place: USA...
CTTGGAGCTGCTGGTTGAATTTGCTGCCGGCGTAAACCGGTATTGTCTTAATTCCCCCGTCAACGGATAGATCCACTATCATATATGGTTTACTTTCTGCAGTGAACCTTAGTGTTCCCGGATGAACCAGCGTTACCTCCCCAGTGAACTGTACACATTGACACTTTGCACTTACTTTATTGCAATATTGTTCTATACAAGCACCACCGGAAATAAATTCATGCATATCTGGAACTATATATTCATCTCCGTTACAATCTGCGGTTTTTGCACCATCAGCCATCACGTCTACTCCGTAACTTACCAACGAACAGGCCCCAATTCCACCTATGAGAAACGCAAAAAGAAAGAAGAGAAGGCCTTTGATTGTGCGCATATCCGCCTCCTTGGATGGAGTTAATCTCACGAGAATCTCTTTCGGGGAACTCACTGGACGATCCTTCCGGGCGTCCCCGGGTCTCGCACCTCACGATATCCTGAAAGGCACGCCTCAGGTCCAGTCCCGCGGTACCGCGGGACGGTTGCCCGGTGGCACCGCCATCTTTCCCATCTCGCTCCGGCGTCTCGTGCATACTGCGGGCTAGGGTTCTTCCTCTATCGAGCCTGAGGAACAGGAATAGGCCGGTTCAGGTACTGAGCGTAGTCCTTTGGCGCGGGTCGGTAGTGCTCGCTCATCAGCGGCGAGGAGATAATGAAATCCGCTGTGGCGCGATTGCAAGCCGTGGGGACATTATACACCACGGTGATCCGCAGGAGGGCCTTGACGTCAACATCGTGCGGCTGGGGCTGCATCGGGTCCCAAAAGAAGATGACAAAATCAATCTTACCCTCGGCTATCATGGCGCCTAACTGCTGATCGCCCCCGAGCGGGCCGGACTTCAACTTCAAGATATCAAAACCTGCAGCCGGAAGCCCGTTCTCCTCCAGCTTCTTTATTATGGCTCGTTCGATGAGCCTTCCCGTGGTCCCGGTGCACACCATCTTGTGGTTGACCAGCGTCTGGTAGTTCCACTGAACCCATTCGATCATATCCCTCTTCCTGTTGTCGTGGGCCACCAAGGCTATGGTCTTCGCCGTCTCCATATCTCCATTGTCTCCTTTAACAGATACTCCCCTTACTGACTGCTGTCGTTGGCATCCGCCGTTATCGGCTGGCCAATCGCAGCCTCGGCATCCTGTCGCTCCCATCGCTGCCGCCAAGTCAGCGCCGCTGTGCCATTCTCGTCGAGAGAAATAGTGAGGCCGGCAGGGGAAGATCCCTGGGGTATCTTACCCAGGGGGCACCTTGCGGACAACCGGCGCGAAGCTTGCGAGCTCCAAGCCCCCATCCACAAGTGCCAAAAAGCAAGAGGGATCGAGCTATAAGCGCTTGATCCCTCTGCGTCGCAAGTTGGTAGTCCCAACGGGAATCGAACCCGTGTCTTCGGCGTGAGAGGCCGATATCCTAGACCGCTAGACGATGGGACCGTGCAAGCAATCCGCCAAGTATTGGCTGGGGGACGAGGATTCGAACCTCGGTAGCATGATCCAGAGTCATGCGTCCTGCCGCTAGACGATCCCCCAGGAAGAAGCAAAAATTAGACGATCATTTTGGCAAAGTCAAGGGGAAACTGCGACGGGCAAACCTCTGGAGTCGGGTCTCGGGGCTAGGCGTCGGTGTGTAGAAAAGTTCTTGACAACAGCCGGAGGACCTTTATACTTACCCCTTGCTTTTCGTTGAGAAAAAAGGGGAAAGGAGCTCTTTGAAAGTCAGGGTCGATGAACTTCCAGAGGCCGGCAGGTTGTTCCATTTTCACCGGGACGCGGCCTGGTTTCTGGAGATGATGGGCTCTCCTGATGGCTCCAGTGACATCAGACTGGCTCGTCCGGTGAACGCTGACCTGGAGCTCGTTCCAGAGCGGGCCCAAGTCGAGATCAGCGGCCGGGTGAAGGCGACGCTCCTGCTCCTCTGTAGCCGTTGTTTGCGAGAGTATACCTTCGAGGTCGATGAGGCCGTCAGCGTGGTGCTCCTGAAGCCCCGCCCCGAGGAGACTCCTGCCGAGGTGGATCTCAGGGCCGAGGATCTGGATACGGAGCAGTTCGACGGCGAGACCATCGACCTCGATCGCATCGTCGGCGAGGAGCTTCTCCTCGCCCTTCCCCAGAAGGGGGTGTGCAGCCCTGAGTGCAAAGGCTTCTGCGCTGGCTGCGGCGCTGACCTCAATCGGGAGACCTGCACCTGCCCGGACCAGGGGAAGGTGTCCCCCTTTGCGGCACTGAAGGTCCTGAAGGATACAGAGTAGAACGCTTAAGACCGCTTGGCTGCCGGCCATCTCGTGACGAAGGATTGAATGCATGGCACTACCAAAGAAACGCCATTCGCGAAGCAGAAGGGACAAGCGCCGAACCCACGACCGACTTAAGGATCCTGCCCTCTCTCTCTGTTCGCAGTGCAACGAACCAAAACTGCCTCATCATGCCTGCCCGAGCTGTGGGACCTATAAGGGGCGCGAGATCATAAAGAGCAAGGAGGACTAAGGGTCTCTCATGGCTGGGATGCGCTTCGAGGATTTCTTTTAGCCGCGGACGGACCGTACCGTCCGGTCCGCGTAGGGTGCGGGCGCCGACAACTAGTTTATGGACCGGAAGGACGTGAACATCAATCGCTACGAGAAAGCCTCGGTGGCGGCCATCGCGGTTACCTTGGAGAAGGTGCGCCGTTCCGGGAAGCGGAACAGCGTCGATGTGGCGCTCTTGGACGCCTTCGCTGCGGGCATCGCGTCGGGAGCGGTCGGGATGCGCCGGTGAAGGGTTGAAGGCCTCTAGTCTAGTGATTGATCCTGCGAGAGGAGGAGGGGCGTGGATTACTTTCTGACCGACGAGCAAAAGATGATTAAGGAGATCGCCGCCAAGATCGCCCGGGAGAAGATCAAGCCGGTGCGGGCCGAGCTGGACGAGAAGGAAGAGTTTCCTCAGGAGATCATGAAGGTGCTGGCCCAGTCGGACCTCTTCGGATTGTACATCCCGGAGAAATACGGCGGCATGGGTGGAGGTGTCCTGGAGAACTGCCTGGCGGTAGAGGAACTGGCCCGCGGCTGCATTGCTGTGACGACGAGTTTTGCCGCCAGCGGCCTTGGGGCCTACCCGATTCTCATCGCCGGCAGCGAGGAGCAGAAAGAGAAATACCTTCCGGAGATCGCCAGCGGCGCCAAGCTGGCCGCCTTCGGTCTCACCGAGGCCAATGCCGGGAGCGATGCCGGAGGCATCCAGACCACAGCCCGAAAGGACGGCGACCACTACCTCCTTAACGGCACCAAGCAGTGGATCACCAACGGCGGCGAGGCGGAGATCTACACGGTCATCGCCATCACCGACCGGGCCAAGGGTGCCCGGGGCGCGAGCGCCTTTATCGTGGAGAAGGGGGACCCGGGCTTTTCTTTCGGCAAGAAGGAGAAGAAGATGGGGCTCCGCGCCTCCTCGACCCGGGAGCTCCTCTTCAACGACTGCCGCATTCCGGCGGATCGCCTCATCAGCCGGGAAGGCATGGGATTTATCATCACCATGAAGACCTTCGATCTTTCCCGGCCGGGGATCGGCGCCCTGGGCGTGGGCTTAAGCCAGGGAGCCCTCGACATCGCCGTGGAATATGCCCGCAAGCGGGTTCAGTTCGGGAAACCGATTATCTCCTTTCAGGCGGTGCAGCACATGCTGGCCGACATGGCCACAGAGACCGAGGCGGCGCGAGCCCTGGTCTATGCCACGGCCCGTTACATCGACGGCGGCGCCAAGGAGGTCTCCAAGATCGCCGCCATGTCCAAGCTCTTTCCCAGCGATGTGGCCATGCGGGTGACGACCAATGCGGTCCAGGTGCTCGGGGGCTACGGCTACATGCGGGAGTACCCGGTGGAGAAGATGATGCGGGATGCGAAGATCCTCCAGATCTACGAGGGGACCAACCAGATCCAGCGCAACATCATCGGCCAGGAGCTCAACAAGGAGTACGGCCGCTTCAAGGAGACGTTCTTTTAGATAAGGGGGAGGAGGCTTCGCCTCGTTCGAGATTTAAGGTTGGAGGCGCAAGATCAAGGTTGTCGAGTTGAATTGGTTGAGTTGGTTTTTTCCGGTTGCATGCGGTGTTGATAGCTGACAGCTGAAGGCTGAGAGCCAAGACTGAGGCCCGAGGGTAACCGCCCGGGAGTCTCGAGCGGCGGCTGATCAAGTCTTGGCTGCCGTATAACGTATAACGAATCACGTATAACCTACATCGCAAAACGAGGTCTTTCTCCATGCATATCCTCGTCTGTATCAAGCAGGTCCCGGACAGCAAGAACGTCCGGATAGATCCCGAGACGAACACCCTGGTGCGCCAGGGGGTGCAGAGCATCGTCAATCCCCACGACTGGTACGCCGTGGAGGCCGCTCTCAAGTTTCGCGACGCCCACGGCGGCAAGGTGACCGCCGTCACCATGGGGCCGCCTCAGGCGGAGGAGGCGCTGCGGGAGGTCCTCGCTCTCGGGGTCGACGCGGCCGCGCTCCTCACCGACCGCGCCTTTGCCGGGGCGGACACCTGGGCGACCTCGCTCACCCTGGCGCGGGCGGTGGCCAAGCTCGCGCCCGTGGATCTTGTCATCTGCGGCAAGCAGGCGATCGACGGGGATACAGCCCAGGTCGGTCCCGAGGTCGCGGCGCACCTCGATCTCCCCTATGTCACCTACGTGCGACGCCTTGAGCTCGTGGGCGGGTCTCGGCTCCGGGCCGAGCGGGTCACCGACCTCGGCTACGAGGTGGTGGAGACCGGGCTCCCGGCGGTGGTGACCGTGGTGAGGGAGATCGGCGACCCGAGGATGCCGGGGCTCAAGCACAAGATGCGGTCCCGCAAGCAGCAGATCCCCGTCATCAATGCCGCAGCCCTGGGCCTGAAACCCGAGGAGACCGGCCTCCAGGGCTCGTTCACCAAGGTGGTGCGCGTGTTTGCGCCGCCGCCGCGCTCCAACCGGGAGATGCTGAACGGCGCTGTGGAAAACCAGGTCGGGGAGCTCTTGAAACGCTTGCGAGAGGCGAGGGTGCCGGGTTTATGAAGGCTATAATCGATAAAGAGAAGTGCGTTGCATGTGGCGCCTGCGTGGACGCGTGTCCCCAGGGAGCGATCACAGTGGCGGAGGAGATCGCCCAGGTGGACGACCGCTGCAATCTCTGCGGCCTGTGCGTCGATGCCTGCACCTACGAGGCGATCAGTCTGCCGGAGGTCCGCGGTCCCAAGACCGAGGGAATCCAAGCCTACAGCGGGGTCTGGGTGGCGGGAGAACAGCACGACGGCGAGGTGCATCCCGTGACCCATGAACTGCTCGGCGCGGGGCGGAAGCTTGCCGACAAGCTCGGGGTAGAGCTCGCCGTGGTCCTCATGGGAGTTGGGCTGGCGCAGGCGGCGAAAGAGCTCATCGGCTACGGCGCCGACCGGGTGCACCTAGTGGAAGACCCGGCCCTGATTCCCTTCACCGACGAGATCCACGCCAAGGTGCTCGCCGAGCTTGTCCAGGCAAAGAAGCCGGAGATCCTACTTGCCGGAGCGACGGCGACGGGCCGCTCCTACATTCCCCGGGTGGCGGCGGCGCTGCGCACCGGGCTCACGGCCGACTGCACCGGCCTCGAGATCGGCGATGACGGCCTCCTTTACCAGACGCGGCCTGCCTTCGGCGGGAACGTCATGGCGACCATCATCTGTCCCAATCGGCGGCCGCAGATGGCCACCGTGCGACCTCGGGTCATGCGGAAGCCTGCCTTCGACACCCAGCGGCAGGGCATGGTGGAGACCTTCGCCCCCAGCCCGGCGGCGCTGCTCTCGCGGGTCAAGGTGGTCACCTCGGTGAAGGACGTCCAGGACACGACGCCGCTCACCGAGGCGGATGTGGTCGTCACCGGCGGCCGAGGCCTGCAGAAACCAGAGAACTTCAAGCTCATCAGGGAACTGGCCCTCCTGATCAACGGGGCGGTCGGCGCGAGCCGGAGCGTGGTCGACGAGGGCTGGATGCCCTACAGCCACCAGGTGGGGCAGACGGGAAAGACGGTCTCGCCGAAGCTCTACATGGCCTGCGGCGTCTCCGGGGCGATCCAGCATGTGGTGGGCATGCAGGGTTCAGAGATCATCGTGGCGGTGAACAAGGATCCCCACGCACCCATCTTCGATGTGGCCAACTACGGGGTGGTGGCGGATCTGTTCGAGTTCCTGCCGGCGCTCATCAGGAAGCTCAAGGAAGAGCGGGGGGAAGGATGATGCCAGCAAGCCCAAAGCGTGGCGGCGGCAGATGACCTCGGTGGTGGGCTCTGCCCAACCTACACCGAATTCCGGCCCTAACAGGTCAGGGGGAGAAACATGGCGGAAAACGAGAAGCGGGTGGCGGTGGTGACGGGAGGCTCGCGGGGTATCGGCCGTGCCATTATTTTGGCCCTGGCCGAGCCCGACCTCCAGGTGGTCTTCAACCACTTCGATCCTGACGACGTGGCGGCGGCGGAGACCGTGCGTCTGGCCGCGGAACGACGGTGCCAGGCCGAGGGCGAGAAGCTGGACGTATCCAACTACGGGGCGGTCCAGGAGTTCTTCCGGAAGGTGGCGGACCGCTTCGGCCGCATCGACATTCTGGTGAACAACGCCGGCATCACCAGGGACGGATTCCTCTCCCGCATGAAAGAGGCTGACTGGGATGCGGTGCTGGCGGTGAACCTGAAAAGCGCCTTCAACTGCACCCAGGCGGTTTCGCGCTACATGATGAAGCAGCGCTTCGGCCGGATCGTCAACATCGCCTCGGTGGTGGGCGCCATGGGAAACGCCGGCCAGGCCAACTACGCCGCATCCAAGGCCGGCGTCATCGGGTTCACCAAATCGATCGCCCGGGAGCTGGCGAGCCGGAACATCACGGTGAACGCGGTGGCGCCCGGATTCATCGAGACGGACATGACGGCGGTGCTTCCGGAGAAGGTAAAGGAGGCCTTCCTCGCCCAGATTCCCCTGGCGCGGGCCGGGCGGACGGAGGATGTGGCCCAGGCGGTGAAATTCCTCACCTCCGAGGCGGCCTCATACATTACCGGGCAGGTTATCCACGTGAACGGCGGCATGTACATGTAGCTCAAGCGAGAGAATTCTCTCGATACGCCCCGGGAACGTGTTAGACTAGGCACCTACAGGAGAGCTCCGGGGGCACCAGCGGGGTGGGAGAAGTCGAGGTCTGAGCATGCGACGTCGGGTTGTGGTTACCGGGTTAGGGCTGGTCACGCCGCTCGGGATCGGCGTTGACGAGACCTGGTCGGCGCTGGTGGCCGGGAAGTCGGGGATCGCCCCGATCACCAAGTTCGATCCGAGGGGCATGGCAACCAGGATTGCCGGCGAGGTCAAGAATTTCAAAGCGGAGGAATTCATCCCGGCCAAAGAAGTGCGGCGCATGGACGACTTTGTCGCCTACGCCCTCGCCGCAAGCCGCATGGCGGTCACCGCTTCCCGCCTCACGATCAACGGCAGCAATGCCGACCGAGTCGGAACGGTTGTCGGCTGCGGCCTCGGGGGCCTGCGCACCATCGAGAGGACCCACCGGCAGCTCATCGAGGAAGGCCCCCGGAAGGTCAGCCCCTTCTTCATCCCCATGCTCATCGCCAACATGGCTCCCGGCCAGATCTCCATCGCCTTCGGCGCCAAGGGGCCGAACCTCTCCATCGAGACCGCCTGCGCCGCCGGCAGCCATGCGGTGGGTGACGCCTTCAAACTGATCCAGTCCGGGGTTGCCGACGCCATGATCACCGGCGGGGTGGAAGCGACCATCACACCTCTCGCGGTGAGTGGGTTTAATGCCATGCGCGCCATTTCCACCCGCAACAGCGAGCCGGAAAAGGCCTCGCGGCCCTTCGACCGGGACCGAGACGGCTTTGTCCTCGCTGAGGGAAGCGGCATTCTGATCCTCGAGGCCTTGGATCTCGCCCTGAAACGGGGCGCACCGATACTCGCGGAGATCATCGGCTACGGCCTCACGGCAGACGCCTACCATATTGCGGCACCGGCCCCCTTCGGCGAGGGGATGGCGCGCTGCATGAAGATGGCCCTCGATGATGGAGGGCTTAAACCGGAGGAGGTCGGCTATATCAACGCCCACGGCACCTCGACGGATCTCAACGACAAGTGCGAGACCCAGGCCATCAAGACCGTGTTCGCGGCCCATAGCTACAAGCTCGCCGTGAGCTCCACCAAGTCCATGACGGGCCACCTGCTCGGCGGTGCAGGTGGCGTCGAGGCTGCATTCACCGTGCTCACCCTCCATCGGGGGATCCTCCCACCCACCATCAACTACGAGAACCCGGACCCGGACTGCGACCTGGACTACGTTCCCAACGTGAGCCGAAGGGCGGAGGTAGATGTGGCACTGTCCAACTCCTTCGGTTTCGGCGGTACCAACGCGACGCTCGTGTTCCGGCGCTACGATTCGAGAACGGGGAGGCCGGAATGAAGTTCATCATCGGCAGCGATCACGGGGGCTACGCCCTCAAGGAGCAGGTGAAGGGAATCCTGGAGAGCTTGGGCTATGCCATAGAAGATGTGGGCTGTCACAGCGAGGACTCCGTGGACTATCCCCAGTTTGGGAAGGAGGTGGCGGCACGGGTGGCGAGCGGGGAGTTCCCGCGCGGCTGCCTCATCTGCGGCTCGGGGCTGGGCATGTCGATTATGGCCAACCGCTTTCAGGGCGTCCGCGCCGCCCTTTGCAATGATCTCTATACTGCCATCCTCAGCCGGCGACACAACAATGCCAACATTTTGGTCATGGGCGGCCGACTGATCGGAGCCGAGCTGGCGAAGGAAATCGTGACCACGTGGCTGAGAACCCCCTTCGAGGGAGGCCGCCATGAGCGCCGGGTAGCGCAGCTCGATACCCTGTGTGAGCGAGGCCGTTGAGCGTTGGCGCGCATCAAGGAGGATGACTTTGTAAGAAGTCGCCGGGATCGACGGCACAAGCTTCAGATGCAAGGCGCGCAAATCTTGAGGAATGAGGCGTACAGACGCGTACGCCGCAATGACGACGGATGAAGCGCGACGCCGCAGCTGGGCCTTTTACGAAGCCGTCAGGGAAGGGACCGAATATGTCGTCGTACTTGGAGCAGGTGGACCCACAGATTGCTGAGGCGATTCGACTGGAGGAGCAGCGACAGCACCAGAGGCTCGAGCTCATCGCCTCGGAAAACTTCGTCAGCCGGGCCGTTCGGGAGGCCCAGGGGAGCGTGCTCACCAACAAGTACGCCGAGGGCTACCCGGGCAACCGCTACTATGGGGGCTGTGAGTTCGTGGACCGGGCGGAGAGCTTGGCGATCGAGCGAGCCAAGCGACTGTTCGGCGCTGAGTACGTGAACGTCCAGCCCCACTCGGGGTCACAGGCCAACATGGCGGTCTGCTTCTCTCTCCTCGAGCCGGGAGACCTCATCATGGGGATGGATCTCCGGCACGGCGGCCACCTCACCCACGGAAGCCCGGCGAGCTTTTCCGGACGGCTGTATCGTGTCATCTCTTACGGCGTGGACCGGCAGACGGAGACGATCGATCTCGACCAGCTGGAACGGCTGGCGAGGGAGCATCGGCCCAGACTGATCATCGCCGGGGCGAGCGCCTATCCCCGGACGATCGATTTCGCCTTCTTTCAGCGGGTGTGCGAGGAGATCGGCGCCTTCTTCATGGTGGACATGGCCCATATCGCCGGTCTGGTCGCGGCAGGCCTTCATCCCAACCCCGTGCCCTACGCCGATTTCGTCACCTCCACCACCCACAAGACCCTCCGGGGGCCGAGAGGGGGGTTCATCCTCGCCAAGGAGGCGCACGCCGGGAAGGTCGGCAAACAGGTGTTCCCGGGCATCCAGGGCGGGCCCCTCATGCACGTCATCGCCGCCAAGGCGGTAGCGTTCAAGGAGGCGCTCACGGAGGAGTTTCGCCTCTACCAGCAGCAGGTTGTCCTCAATGCCAAGCGCCTGGCGGCGGAGCTCCAGGAGAAAGGCTTTCGCATCGTCTCGGGTGGAACGGACAATCACCTGCTCATGGTGGACCTGCGGCCTCAAGGCCTGACCGGCATGGAGGCCGAGCTCGCGTTGGACCGGGCCGGCATCACGGTCAACAAGAACAGTATCCCCTTCGATCCCCAGAAACCGGGGGTCACGAGCGGCATCCGGATCGGAACCCCGGCGGTCACCACTCGCGGCATGGACGAGAAGGCCATGGTCGCCATCGCCCGGTTCATCCAGCGGGCCCTCGAGGCGGCGGGCAACGGTGAAGCCCTGGAAGGGATCCGGCTCGAAGTGGCGGAGTTTTGCGGCGCGTTTCCCCTGCACCAGTCCATGACCAAGCGGGAGGCTGCCTGAGCCATGGGGCGACCAACCTGGGAAGAGTACTTCATGGAGATCACCCGGCTGGTGGCCCACCGGTCCACGTGTCTACGGCGCCGGGTGGGTGCGGTCTTGGTGAAGGACAAACGGATCCTCGCCTCAGGCTACAACGGCGCCCCGAGCGGGCTGCCGCACTGCCTTGACGTGGGTTGCCTGCGGGAGTGGAACAATATCCCTTCCGGAGAGCGCCACGAACTCTGCCGCGGATTACATGCCGAGCAGAACGTGATCATCCAGGCGGCCCGTCACGGTATTGCCATCCAAGGTGCAACCCTCTTCTGCACGACGTTACCCTGCGCCATCTGCGCCAAGATGATCGTCAACGCCGGGATTACCACGGTCTACTATGAAGAGGGCTATGCCGACGAGCTTTCCCAGGGCTTGCTGAGGGATGGCGGCATCAAGGTCGTCCAATGGCAAGGGCTCGCGGAGGGAGCCACGCAATGAGGTGTGTCTACTGCGGCCACAGGAAAACTCAGGTGATCGACTCCCGGCCGGGACGGGACGGTAGCCACATCCGGCGCCGGCGCTCCTGCCCGGGGTGTGCGCGGCGATTCACGACCTTTGAGCAGCCGGGCGAGAAGGGTCCCGTGGTGGTCAAGCGCGACGGGCGCCTGGAGCCGTTCAATCGCGAAAAGATGCTGGCTGCGCTCAGGAAGGCGTGTGCGAAACTGCCGATAAGCGAAACGCGCCTGGACCGTTTGGTCGGGCAGATGGAGAGCCGGATGCAGCGGCACCGGCACCGCCGCCTTCGGAGCGAGACCATTGGCGACTGGGTCGCTGCCGCCCTGAAGGAGCTACACCCCGTTGCCTATATCCGCTACAGTATGGTCCACCGCCACATCGAGGATATCGAAACCCTCCGGGAGTTTGTCAGTGAGGGCTCCGAGGGGGAGTGATGGCGCCCGCGACCGCCCGCCTTTCTATCCCTTCCTGAGGGTTCTGTCCCTTGTAGCCCCACTCCGGTTCACTTAGGCTATTCCGCTAGCAATTCTCCCTGGCAGGTTGTGCGACAGCTGATCCCCGTAATTCCCTCTCCCCCACTGGGGGAGAGGGCAAAGGTGAGGGGGATGGGCGCCACACTTCACCCCCTCACCTTATCCTCTCCTCCTCCCGAGGGGGAAAGAAGGATTTTTTGGGGGTGGTCGGAAAGCCTGTGAGGGGCTAGGGTCCTGGGGCATTTTCGACTCCTTCATCCAGCCGTGGAGCCGGGCAGTTCATGGCTTGCCTCGGGCGGGCCGCGGGAATCTCCCTGGCATGACATAGTCGGCCGGCGGCGTTTCTCCATCCCCATGGAGGGTGAGGAACGCATTCTCGGTGGACACCGGTCAGGAAGCGGCCGTATAATAAAAAGCTACGTTTTGGCCGATATCTCCCCTGGGACAGGGAGGATTCGCCCGACAGGGTGAGCAGAGGGGGCTCTAGCCGTCATTGCCCGGAGACGACAGCAGATATATGCGCCTGGCGCTGCGGCTCGCCGCCCGAGGCATCGGCCGCACCTCGCCGAACCCGGTGGTGGGTGCGGTGGTGGTCCAGGGCGGAGCCGTGGTGGGGAAGGGCTACCATGAGCGGGCAGGAGGCCCCCACGCGGAGGTACACGCGCTCAAGGCTGCGGGAGAGCAGGCGCGGGGCGGGACCCTCTACGTGACCCTGGAGCCTTGCAATCACGTGG
>Ga0335070_10008489_pt1 | contig 12052 bp, 7 predicted proteins | sample Lox_Sample_13_FD_206722 | JGI IMG/M metagenome (GOLD analysis project Ga0335070, IMG submission 206722) | Soil microbial communities from Loxahatchee National Wildlife Refuge, Florida, United States - Lox_Sample_1.3 | ecosystem: Environmental > Terrestrial > Soil > Wetlands | place: USA: Florida...
GAGGCGCTGGCGCTGTGCATTGCGGTGGGCGGCGCCGACAAGGTGCTCTACGGCTCGGACTATCCGCACAATCTCGGCGACATCGAGGGCTGCCTCGCCCGCGTCGACGCCCTGCCGCAGAAGGAGCGGGAGGCGGTGCGCGGCGGCAATGCGGAGCGCATCTTCGCGCTGTGAGCCGCGCGGCCGCCCCGATCGCGCCCTTGAAAGTCGCGGCCATCCGTGCCATGTCGCTTCATCGCGCCGCCGCGCGGACGGTCCGATGAGGCGCGCGACCTCGCTCACGGTGACCGCCGCCATGTGGGTCAGCCTGCTGCTCGCCGGATGCACGGTCCTGACGCCGCTGCCGCGGCCGACCACGCTCGACGAGCGTCTCGCGGCGATACCGACGAAGAATCTGCCGGTCGCGCGGCCGGTGACGATCTCGTGGGACGACCACGCCGTGCCGTTCATCGAGGCCGAGAGCGACGAGGATCTCGCCTTCGCCCTCGGCCTCGTCCACGCCCATCTGCGGCTCGGCCAGATGGAGCTCTTGCGCCACATCGCCCAGGGCCGCACCGCCGAGATGGTCGGCCCGATCGCGACCGACGTCGACCGCTCGCTGCGCATCATGAATTTCGGCCGCGCCGCCGGCGAGATCGAGGCGGCGCTACCGCCCGCGACCCGTGCCTGGCTCGCCGCCTTCGTGCGCGGCGTCAATCACTACATCGCGAACGTCCGCGAGCTGCCGCACGAGTTCGCCGTGCTCGGCCTCAAGCGCGAGAAGTGGACCGTGCGCGATCTCCTGACCGTCGGGCGCCTCGCCGCGAGCGACGTCAACTGGCTGATCTGGTTCGCCGTGCTCGAGCTGCGCAAGCGTCCCGACTGGCCGGAGATCTGGGCGCGCCTGGTGCGCGAGGGCGGCGATTCCATGACCAGCTTCACCGCCAACACCGAAAGCGCCGCGCTGCGCGAGATGATCCTCGGCACGGGCAAGGTCGGCAGCAATTCGTGGGTCATTTCGGCCGCGCACAGCAAGAGCGGCGCGCCGCTCATGGCCAACGACCCGCATCTCGGCGTGCAGCTGCCCAATCTCTGGCTGATCGCCGGCATCAAATCGCCGTCCTATCACGCGGTCGGCCTGATGATTCCGGGCTTCCCGGTGATCGCCGTCGGCCGCAACCCGACCATCGCCTGGGGCGGCACCAACATGCGCGCCGCGGTCAGCGACCTCTACGACGCGACCAAGCTGATCGCGCGCGGCACCACCGAGCGCACCGAGAAGATCGCCGTGCGCTGGTGGCTCGACAGCAGCGTCACCGTGCGCGAGACGCCGCTCGGCCCGGTGCTGTCCGACGCGCCGGTGCTCAAGGACAAGACGACGACGCCCTTCGTGATGCACTGGGAAGGACATCAAGTCAGCGACGAGATCACGGCGCTGCTCGAGGTCAGCCGAGCGAAGAGCTTCGCCGAGTTTCGCGCCGCCTTCAAAAGCTTCGCCGTCTCGGGCCAGAACATGCTCTACGCCGACAAGGCCGGGAACATCGGCGAGGTCATGGCGGTGCGCCTGCCCGGCCGCGGCCAGGCGACGCCGCCCGATCTCATTCTCGATCCCGACGGCCCGGCGGCGCAGTGGCACGGCGCGTTCGACGCGACGACGCTGCCGGCCGTGCTCAATCCGCCCGCGGGCTTCCTCGCCTCGGCGAACAACCGGCCGGCCAAGACGCCGGTGCCGGCCGGCTATTTCTTCTCGCCCGACGACCGCATCAAGCGTATCGGCACCTTGCTCGGCGGCGGCAAGCGCTTCGGCCTCGACGATTTCAAGGCGATGCAGCTGGACGCCTATATGCCGTCGGCGGTGGCGCTGCGCGACCTGCTGGTCGGCAAGCTCGATGCGGCGGGCCTGGCCGCCGTCGCAGAGGGGCCGGAGCGCGCGCTGATCGACGCGATGCGCGCCTGGGACGGCACCTGGCCGGCCAGCTCGCGCGGCGCGCTCGCCTACGAGCTGTTCCGCGTTCACGTCGAGCGCGCGGTCTACGCGCGCCGGCTCGATCCGGCGGTCGCGGCGATGTATGTCAACTTCGCGCGCTCGACCGAGATCCTGCGCGACGAGATCGAGCGCTCCGATCCGGCGGCGCTGGCGGCCGATCTCAAGACGGCCCTCGGCCTCGCGGCCGAGCGCTTCGATGCGTTCAAGGATTGGGGCGAGATGCACCGCCTCGTGCTCGAGCATCCGTTCGCCAATATCCCGGTCCTGGGCAGCAAATACCGCTTCGGCGACCTGCGCGCCTCGGGCAACAGCGACACGCTGATGAAGACGGCGCACGCCTCGACCGACCAGCGCCACTCGACGCGCTACGGCTCGCAGGCGCGCCACGTCTCGGACCTCGCCGACATGGACGAGAACTATTTCGTCCTGCTCGGCGGCCAGGACGGCTGGCTCGGCAGCGCCAACTTCATCGACCAGATGCCGCTCTGGCAGGACGGCGGCTATATCCGCGTGCCGCTCAGGCCGGAGACGGTGCATGCCGAATTCCGCCGGCGCATGGTGCTGGAGCCGCGCCCGGCTACGTACTAGCCCTGACCGAATCCGCCTTTTCGCCCGCATAGGCCCTTGGTACTCTGCCCCGCGGCCGATAAGCATCGGGCGCGCCGGCCGCGTTGGGCTGCGGTGGCGGCACCGGGCACGGCCGAGGGCGCGCGGCGATACGGCCGGCGCCATCCGTCAGGGAGGTGGACATGACGGCGTCATCGGGCGAATCGCGCCGAAGTAGCGATCCGAGCCGGCCCTGGCTGGTGCATTACCCGCCGCACATCGACTGGTTTGCGCCGCTCGCGGAGAAGCCGCTGTTCGAGCTGCTCGACCATGCGGTCGCAACCTATCCCAACAACGCCTCCATCGATTTCCTGGGCAAGACCTACACCTATCGCGAGGTCGGCGAGCTGGTGAAGCGCGTCGCCAAGGGCCTGCAGACCATCGGCGTGACGCGCGGCACCAAGGTCGGCCTGTTCCTGCCGAACAGCCCCTATTCGGTGATCTTCTTCTTCGCGATCCTGAAGGCGGGCGGCGTCGTGGTGAACTACAACCCGCTCTATGCCGAGCGCGAGCTGGTCCACCAGATCCAGGATTCCGAAACCGACATCTTCATCACGCTCGACCTCAAGGCGCTCTACGACAAGGTGCCGCCGCTGCTCAGCCAGACGCGGCTCGCCAAGGTCGTGGTCTGCCGCCTGCAGGACGTGCTGCCGTTCCCGAAGAACCGGCTCTACCCGCTGGTTAAGCGCAAGGACGTCGCGATTTTCCCGCGCGACGACCAGCATGTCCGCTTCGCCGATCTGATCGCCAATGACGGCCGCTTCGCGCTGCACCCGGTCGACCCGCAGCGCGACCCCGCGGTGCTGCAATATACCGGCGGCACGACGGGCGTGCCGAAGGGCGCGATGCTCAGCCACGCCAATCTCTACGCCAACGCCATGCAGTGCGAAAAATGGTTCCCCGAGGGCGAGCCGGGCGGCGAGAGCGTGGTCGGCGTGCTGCCGCTGTTCCACGTGTTCGCGATGACCGTGGTCATGACCTACGGCATCTATGGCGGCGCCAAGCTCGTCCTCCTGCCGCGCTTCGAGATCGTCCAGCTGCTCGACACGATCACGAAGAAGAAGCCGACCATGATGCCGGGGGTGCCGACGCTGTTCACCGCCATCAACAACTACAAAGACCTGAAGAAATACGACCTGTCGTCGCTCAAATATTGCATCTCGGGCGGCGCGGCGCTGCCGCTCGAGGTCAAGCACAATTTCGAGCGCCTGTCGGGCTGCACGCTTGTCGAAGGCTACGGGCTTTCGGAGACCTCGCCCGTGGCGACGTGCAATCCGTTCCGCGGCGTCAACAAGTCCGGCTCGATCGGCCTGCCGCTGCCGGGCACCACCGTCGAGATCGCCTCGATCGAGCATCCGACGCGCCTGCTGCCGATCGGCGAGCGCGGCGAGGTGTGCATCAGCGGCCCGCAGGTCATGATCGGCTATTGGAAGCGGCCCGATGCGACGGCGCAGGCGATCGTCGACGGCCGCCTTCACACCGGCGACATCGGCTACATGGACGAGGAGGGCTACACCTTCATCGTCGACCGCCTCAAGGAGATGATCATCGCCGGCGGCTACAACATCTATCCGCGCAATGTCGAGGAGGCGATCTATCTGCATCCGGCGGTCGCCGAATGCGCCGTGGTCGGCATTCCCGATCCCTATCGCGGCCAGACGGTGAAGGCCTTCATCAAGCTTCAGGACGGCGCGAGCCTCGACGCCGGGGGCCTGCATCAATTCCTCATGGACAAGCTGTCGCCGATCGAGATGCCGAAGCAGGTCGAGTTCCGCACCGAGCTGCCGAAATCGGCGATCGGCAAGATCCTGAAGAAGGAGCTGCTCGCCGAAGAGGCGCGCCGCGCCGAGCAGGCCAAGGCGAGCCGGGCGGGCTGAGCGGCCTACCAGCCGCCGCCGCCGCCGCCGCCCCCGCCGCCGCCCGACGATCCGCCGCCGCCGCTGCCGGACGAGCTGCCGGGCGCGCTCGACGACGAGGCGATGGCGCCGGCGAAAGCGCCGCCGAGGCTGCCGGCGAAGCCGCCGGCGCCGAGCGAGCTCCACGCCGCGCCGTGATACCAGGCGGGGCTGTAGCCGGCGGCGCGCTCGCCGGCCGCCTCGAGCGTGGCGGCGAACTTGGCGCTCCACGCATTCTCGACGTCGAGCGCGAGCGCATAGGGCAGGTATTTCTCGAACAGCTCGGGCGTCAGCTCGGGCGGGTGCAGCGCCTCGAGGCGGTCCTGCTCGGCGACCGTCAGATAGAGCTTGAAGCCCTCGATCTGGTCCATGATGCGCCGGCCCTGGAGCGTCGGCGCGCGCAGCAGCCGGTGGAAGACCGCCCCGATGAAGGCGAGCAGGACCAGCAGGATCCCGGCCGGCAGCGACACCGCCGTGCCGAACATGAACAGGCCGAACGCCTCGCCGGCCAGGAACGGCACGGCGAACAGGCTCGAGAACACGGCGCCGGCCCAGGCGCGGTTGTGCCAGAGCCCGATCACCTGGCTGGTCAGGAAATAGCAGCCGACGGTCCAGCCGGTGAGCCACACCGCCATGAACAGCGCGGCGACCAGGTCGGGCGCGAAGGCGACGGCGCCGAGCACGGTCAGCCCGGTGATCGCCAGGCCGGGGATCAGCCAGCGCGCATTGCGCAGGAAGTAGATCTTCTCGAAGCCGAGCGCGAGCTGGCTCTTGAGCGCCGCGATCGCCTCCTTGATGCGCCTGTGGTTGACGTTCTTGAGCTCGATCGTGCCGCCGGTCGCGAACAGCGTCTCGAAGGCGGCGCGCTCGTCTGGCGTGAGCGCCTCGGTGCGGCCGTTGGCGCGGGTCAGGCTGTAACTGCCGCGCTCGTCCTCGATGGTCAGCCAGCCCTTGACCGCCATGCCGACGACGGCCGCGGCGAAGGCCTTCTGGTCGAAGCCCATGTGCATCACGTAGCGCATGGCGGCGGGCGAGAAGCCCTCGGGCGGATGGAACAGCGGGATGACCGTGCCGCGCGGCGGATCGCGCCCGACGCGCCACCAGGCGACGAGGTAGTAGGCGAGGGCGATGACCAGGCCGACGGCGGCAACGACCACGGCGGGATTGTCGTGCAGCAGCGCTAGTCTTTGGGCTCCGGCCGTCGGCGCCGCGACCACGCCCTTCTGCCAGGCGATCGCGATAGTGATGTTCTCGTGCGGTCCGAGCGGACGCGTCGTGGAGAACATCATGTCGCCGACGGAGCTGCGCCCCATCGCATAGTTGCGGCCCTTCTCGCCCTCGCCGCCGGTATAGGCGATGGCGTTGAAGGGGCCGGCGCCGGGCGGCAGCTCGACCGTGGCGCGGACATGCTCGATCGGGAAGATCCAGCCGGTGCCGGTGACGTTCCAGTAGAGCTCGTCGTAGTCCTTGAAGAAGCCGAGCTGGCCGGTGGTCACGTACGAGATCGTATAAGTGTACGTGCCGGGGCGCAGGAAGACGTTGCTCTGTCCAATATAGACTCTGATGCCATTCGACTGATTTTCCAAGCGGTATGGCTCGGGCCGGCCGTCGCGGCGTACGTCCGTTACCTGGAAGCCGACACGTACGCGCAGCCCGAGATCGTTGCTGTACTTGATCGGAAAGTCGCGATAGATGCCGCGCTTGATCTGGTCCCCCTCGGCGACGACGCGGATCGTCTCGGTCACCGTCAGCGAAGCGTCGGGCCCCACGCGGATGCGGCTGTCGAAATCGAGGATGCGCTCGGCGGCCGGGGCGGCCGGCGACAGCACAAGCACAAGGGCGGCGGCCAGCAGCAGCCGGGCCATCTCAGACCTGGACCTTCGGCGCGGCGCGCTCGGCGGCGTCCTCGAGCTGGAAGTACTCGGCGCGCTGGAACCCGAACAGGCGCGCGACGATCAGGCTCGGGAACGACTCGACCATGACATTGAGATCGCGCACCGTGCCGTTGTAGTAGCGCCGCGCGAGCTGCAGCTCGTTCTCGACGTCGGTCAGGCGCTGCTGCAGGTCGAGAAACACGGTGTTGGCCTTGAGCTCGGGATAGTTCTCGGCGACCGCAAATAATCCATAGAGCCGGTCGGAGAGCGCGCCCTCGAGTCGCCCGCGCTCGGCCGGGCCCGAGGCCGTCTGCGTCTTGGCGCGCAGCTCGGTCAGGTCGGTCAGCACGCGCGCCTCGTAGACGCGATACGCCCTGACCGTCTCGACCAGGTTCGGGATCAGGTCGAAGCGCCGCTTGAGCTGCACGTCGACGCCGGCCCAGGCCTCGGCCGCCAGCGCGCGCCGGCGGATGAAGCGGTTATAGGTCGCGACCGCCGCCAGCAGGACCAGCAGGACGAGCGCGATCGCGACATAGACCCAAAGCCCGGCCATGGCCCTTCCCGGCCTTACGGCGCGCCGACACCCCGGAGGCCTAGACCCTGCCCGATTCCGCTGGTTTTGGCGCGGAAAAAAGCATGCCCAGCGCGGGCTTGACCTTTCGATCCAGCTTCGCTATTTTACCAAACGTTCGTTTGGTATCCCTTCGGCAGCCGGACCGCCATGGCGCTCAAGAAGGCCGACCGCGACACGGTGATCGACAGCGCGCTGCGGCTGTTCCGCGAGCACGGCTATCACGCCACGTCCATGGCCGACATCTCCGAGGCTTGCGGGCTGCTCAAGGGCAGCATCTACCACTACTTCCCGGGCAAGAAGGAGCTGGCCGTCGCCGCCCTCGACCGCGTGATCGCGGAGGGGCGCGAGCGGCTGTTCCGGCCCGCCGCCAATGACAATCTGCCGGCCGAGGCGCGGCTGCGCCGGCTCGCCGATGCGGTCGAGGGCTACTTCATCGGCCGCGAGGGCGGCTGCCTGATGGGCAATCTTGCGCTCGAGGTCGGCGACGAGATCCCGGAGTTCGGCGACCGCATCCGCCGCTATTTCGCCGAATGGGCCGACGCGCTGACGCTGCTGCTCGAGGAGCGCTATGGCCGCGCCCGCGCGCGCGAGCTGGCCGAGGATATGATCGCGCGGGCCCAGGGCGCCATCATGCTGATGGGCATCACCGGCGACGAGGAGCCGCTGCGCCGCGCCGGGCGCGACGCCGTGGCGCTGCTCGCCGCATCGTGACGTGAATGCTGGTCGCCCGCGTCGCTCGGCGGGACTAGACTGGATGTACCCAAGAGCCGCTAGAGGTCGGGAAAGGAAACGCAGATGAAAGACGTCGTCATAGCCGGCTACGCGCGGTCGCCCTTCGGCGTCGCCTACAAGGGCACGCTGACCAAGGTGCGTCCGGACGATCTCGCCGCCGCCGTGCTCAAGGCCCTGGTCAAGAAGACCGGCGTCAACACCGACGATATCGAGGACCTGATCGTCGGCTGCGCCATGCCGGAAGGCGAGCAGGGCTTCAACATGGCGCGCTATGTCGTGTTCCTCGCCGACCTGCCGATCCACATGGGCGGCATCACGGTCAACCGCTGGTGCGGCTCGTCGATGCAGGCGATCCACATGGCCGCGGGCGCCGTGCAGATGGGCGCGGGCGACGCGTTCCTGTGCGCCGGCGTCGAATCGATGACGCGCGTGCCGATGATGGGCTTCAACCCGTCGCCCAATCCCGTGCTCGCGAAGAAGTGGCCCGAGACCTATTTCTCGATGGGCATCACGGCCGAGAAGGTCGCCGAGAAATACCAGGTGCCGCGCGACAAGCAGCAGGAATTCGCCATCCTGAGCCACCAGAAGGCGGCCAAGGCCCAGGCCGAGGGCCGCTTCAAGGACGAGATCGTGCCGATAGAGACGCCCGCCGGCATCGTCGACAAGGACGGCGCGATCCGCCCCGACACCAACATGGAAGCGCTCTCGGGCCTGAAGCCGGCCTTCGACAAGGACGGCACGGTGACGGCCGGCACGTCCTCGCCGCTGACCGACGGCGCCTCGGCGACGCTCGTGTGCAGCGCCGACTACGCGAAGCAGCACAAGCTCACGGTGCTCGCCAAGATCCGCGCCATCGCCGGCACCGGCCTCGAGCCCGAGATCATGGGCATGGGCCCGGTCGAGGCGACGCGCAAGGCCTTGAAGCGCGCCGGCCTCAAGATCGGCGACATCGATGTGATGGAGCTCAACGAGGCCTTCGCCTCGCAGTCGGTCGCGTGCATCCGCGAACTCGGCATCGACCCGAAGAAGGTCAATCTCGACGGCGGCGCGATCGCTTTGGGCCATCCGCTCGGCGCGTCGGGCGCGCGCATCACCGGCAAGGCGGCGAGCAATTTGAGGCGCGAGGGCGGCAAATACGCCGTCGCCACCATGTGCATCGGCGGCGGCCAGGGCATCGCGACGGTGCTCGAGGCGGCGTAGCGGCCATGCTTCGAGACGGCCGCTGCGCGGCCTCCTCAGCATGAGGTCCTTATAAAACGATCCTCACCCTGAGGAGCGGGCGCAGCCCGCGTCTCGAAGGGTGGCCTAGCGAGGCGAGGGAACCATGGAAATCAAGAAGGCGGCGGTCATCGGCGCGGGCGTCATGGGCGGCGGCATCGCCGCGCACATCGCCAATGCGGGCGTGCCCGTCGTGCTCATGGACATCGTGCCGAAAGGCGCCAACAACCGGAACGTCGTCGCCGAGACGGCGCTCGAGCGCCTGAAGAAGAGCGACCCGGCGGCGTTCATGCACGCGAAGAACGCGCGCCTGGTCACGCCGGCGAACGTCGAGGACAATCTCGACATGCTCGCCGACTGCGACTGGATCGTCGAGGCGGTGATCGAGAAGCTCGACATCAAGCACGACCTCTACGCCAAGGTCGAGCAGCACCGGAAGCCTGGCGCCATCGTCTCGTCCAACACCTCGACGATACCGCTCGCCCAGCTCGTTCAGGGCCGCAGCGAGGACTTCGCCAAGCACTTCCTGGTCACGCATTTCTTCAACCCGCCGCGCTATATGCGCCTGCTCGAGATCGTCGCCGGCTCGAAGACGAGCAAGGACGCGGTCGAGACCATCCGCCAATTCGCCGATCTGCGCCTGGGCAAGGGCGTGGTCGACTGCAAGGACACGCCGGGCTTCATCGCCAACCGCATCGGCACGCTGTGGATCCAGGTCGCGGTCAACGAGGCGGTCGACGGCGGGCTCACCGTCGAGGAGGCGGACTCGGTGATGGGCCGGCCGATCGGCTTTCCCAAGACCGGCATCTTCGGCCTGATCGATCTGGTCGGCCTCGACCTCATGCCGCATGTCGGCAAGAGCCTCTTCGACAACGTGCCGAAGGACGACCGCTATCGCGCGCTCTACCGCGAGTCGGCGCAGTTCCAGAAGATGATCGCCGACGGCTACACCGGCCGCAAGGGCAAGGGCGGCTTCTATCGCCTCAACCGCGAGGGTGGCCAGCGCGTCAAGGAATCGATCAACCTCAAGACCGGCAAATACGCGCCGTCGACCAAGCCGCGGCTCGACAGCGTCGCCGCCGGCGCCAAGGATCTGCGCGCGCTGGTCACGCATCCCGACAAGGGCGGCCGCTATGCCTGGACCGTGCTGGCCGAGACGCTGTCCTACGCGGCGGCGCTGGTGCCGGCCATCGCCGACGACGTGGTGTCGGTCGACGAGGCGATGCGCCTCGGCTACGCCTGGAAATGGGGACCGTTCGAGCTGATCGACAGGCTCGGGCCGAAATGGTTCGCCGAGCGCCTCAAGGCCGACAAGCGGCCGGTGCCGAAGCTGCTCGATCAGGTCGGCGACGGCACGTTCTACCGCACCGAAGGCGGCAGGCTGCAATACTTCACGACCGCCGGCAAATACGCCGACGCCAAGCGCGGCCCGGGCGTGCTGTCGCTCGCCGACATCAAGCGCGCCTCGAAGCCAGTGACAAAGAACGGCTCGGCCTCGCTGTGGGACATCGGCGACGGCGTCGCCTGCCTCGAGTTCCACACCAAGATGAACTCGCTCGACCCCGACGTCATGGCGATGGTCGAGAAGGCGATCGACACCGTGCAGAAGCAGTTCAAGGCGCTGGTCATCTACAACGAGGGCAGCAATTTCTCGGTCGGCGCCAATCTCGGCCTGGTGCTGTTCGCCGCCAATGTCGGCGTCTGGCCGATGGTCGAGCAGGGCATCGAGGGCGGCCAGCGCACCTACAAGAAGCTCAAATACGCGCCCTTCCCGGTGATAGGCGCGCCGTCGGGCATGGCGCTCGGCGGCGGCTGCGAGATCCTCCTGCACTGCGCGGCGGTGCAGGCGCATGCCGAATCCTATATCGGCCTGGTCGAGGTCGGCGTCGGCGTCATCCCCGGCTGGGGCGGCTGCAAGGAGCTCTTGACGCGCTGGTACGTCGAGAAGAAGCGGCCGGGCGGGCCGATGCCGCCGGTGGCGAAAGCGTTCGAGACCATCGGCACGGCGCAGGTCGGCAAGTCCGCCGCCGAGTCGCAGGAGCTGAAGTTCCTGCGCGAGTCCGACGGCATCACCATGAACCGCGACCGCCTGCTCGCCGACGCCAAGGCCAAGGCGCTCAAGATGGTCGACGGCTACAAGCCGCCCGAGCCGGTCGAGATCAAGCCGGCCGGCGCCGGCGGCCGCACCGCGCTCGAGCTCGCCGTCGACGGCCTCTCGCGCCAGGGCAAGGCGACGCCCTACGACGTGGTCGTGTCCGAGGCGCTCGCCGAGGTGCTGACCGGCGACGGCGCCGACGTCACCGACGTGCTGACCGAGGACAAGCTCTACGCGCTCGAGCGCAAGGCGTTCCTGCGCCTCGTCAAGGACCCACGCACGCTGGCGCGCATGGAGACCATGCTGGAGACGGGAAAGCCGCTGCGTAATTGATGAAAATGAACCACAGAGGCACAGAGACACAGTGAAAAAAGGTTGATTACAGGAGACGGGGAGGCGGGGAGAAGATGATTTGCGCTTCGCGCTCTTGTTCTTTCTCCCCGTCTCCCCGTCTCCTGTGAGATTTTCCTCCGTGTCTCTGTGCCTCTGTGGTGAATCCTTCTTCCTAGAAAGGGAGTAAGCCCATGCCGACCTATCAGGCGCCGCTGCGCGACATCCATTTCGTGCTCGACGAGGTTCTGGGCATCGAGAAGCTGACCAAGCTGCCCGGCTACGAGGAGGCGACGGCCGACACCATCGCGGCGATTCTCGAGGAAGCCGCGAAGATGTGCGAGAACGAGCTGGCGCCGCTCAACCTGCCCGGCGACAGCGAGGGCTGCGTCTTCGAGAACGGCGTCGTGCGCACGCCCAAGGGCTTCAAGGAGGCCTACGACACCTTCATCGCCGCCGGCTGGATGGGCCTCTCCTGCGATCCGAAATATGGCGGCCAGGGCCTGCCCAAGACCGTGCACGTCGTGTTCGAGGAGATGATGTCCTCGGCCAACTGCTCCTTCGGCATGTATCCCGGCCTCTCGACCGGCGCCTACAACGCCATCGAGCTGCACGCCAGCGACACGCTCAAGGACCTCTATCTGCCGAAGCTGGTCGAGGGCACCTGGAGCGGCACCATGTGCCTGACCGAGCCGCACAGCGGCACCGATCTCGGCCTGATCCGCACCAAGGCCGAGCCGGTCGGCGACGGCAGCTACAAGA
>Ga0335070_10008490_pt1 | contig 12052 bp, 18 predicted proteins | sample Lox_Sample_13_FD_206722 | JGI IMG/M metagenome (GOLD analysis project Ga0335070, IMG submission 206722) | Soil microbial communities from Loxahatchee National Wildlife Refuge, Florida, United States - Lox_Sample_1.3 | ecosystem: Environmental > Terrestrial > Soil > Wetlands | place: USA...
CCTAGCGTGCGTTCGTTCGACCATCCGAACGACGGAGGAGACGGTTGAGCTCGAGATCGAAGTCGGTGCCCGTCCTTGCCCTCATGCTGACCGCTGCGATGCTCGCCGCGACCGGTGCGGCAGCGTCCTCGACGAGGACTCCGCAGCTGGTCGGCGCGGCCGTCCCGGGCGGCACGCTGCGCGTCGTCGTTCCGGCCCGATGGCACAATCCCACCGTGACGAGCGTCACGTACGCCTGGCTCGCCTGCGACTCGGTCGATTGCGGGCTCATCTCCTTCGGCTCGCAGTCCAGCCTGGTCGTCCCGCATCACCTCGACCCGAATCGGACGTGGCGGATCATCGTCGTCGTCACGGCGAGGAGCGGTCGGGGTGCGACGAGCATCTCTCTCACGAGCCCGGTCGTCCCGCCCGACTCGCCCTGAGCCTGGTCGCGCGACGGGCGCGATCGCCGGGCGGTGGCTAGGATCGTCCGGTGGCGCCCGGCGACGTCCAGCGGGCTTTCGCGCAGGCGGCGGCGGAGGACGGGATCGTGCTGGGGAGCTCGTCGTTCGGCTGGCTGTGCGAGCAGGGTCACGTCGGGCTCGAGCGCGTCGCGAAGGCCCGGCGCGATCCGGCGCTCGTCGGGCCGGTGACGGCGGCGGTCGAGCAGCTCCGCGCCATCTTCGTCCGCCTCAAGGGCGACGTCTCGGTCCTGTACGCGTCGCGCGAGAACCTGCTGCTCCCCGTCGAGCTCGTGCACGAGCCGACCGGAACCGTGATCGAGGTCGACGAGCAGCCGCACTTCACCTCGTTCCGCCTGGCTGCGCTCGAGCTCTACGCCGCCGACGCGAGGCTGGGGTTCGACCTCGACGAGTACAAGGAGCTCTGCCGTGCCTGGTGCTCGAGGACCGACGGCCTCTCACGCGGTCTGGCGGCGAAGGGATTCGGTCTCGGCGGCGTGCAGCGGGAACGGGCGTACCGCGACGCGCTCCTGGACCTGGCCGCGCCGGCGATGGGCCACCCGCCGGTCGTGCGGATCGCGGGCGTGGACGGCGACGGGGCGGCGGCCTACGCCCGCCACCGGGCGTCGCTCGCGACGCTTCTCGCCTAGGGCTTCCTGTCGGGCCCCTGGTACCCGTCGATCACCGAGACGTTGACGGTCGAGCACCGCCCGCAGCGGATGCGGACCTTCTTCGTCATCTGCACCGGGTGCATGGCCACCGCGAGGACGTTGCCGCAGGTGACGCAGACGTAGTCGTCCGGGCCGTTGCCGCGGAAGACGGGCCGGTCGGCGTCCTCCTGGATCGCGGTGCCGCCGTCGAACGGCACCTCGCCCTCGAGGATCTGTCGCATCGTGATGCGCATCCGGCGGCTCAGAGCGCGGCGAGCTTGCCGGCGAAGTCCTGGACCAGCGCGTCGAGCACGCCGACCATGACTCCTTCGCCCATGGACGCCGCCTTGCCCGTGATCTGCGCGCTCGTGTGGATCGTCCCGCCGCCGTCCGTGAGCGCGAACGTGACGTCCGCGTTCGCGTATCCCTGGCCGCCGGCCTCCCTCGACTTGACGCGCATGACGACGCGATGGCTCGCGGCGTCCTGCTCGACGATCTCGACCGTGCCGGTGAACGTCATCGACATCGCGCCCATCTTCACCTTGATCTCGGCCCTGACGGAGTCGGGGCCGAGGCTCTCGAGCACGCTGCCGCCCTCGACGCACGGCACCACGCGCTCGAGGTCGAGGATCGTCGCAAAGCTCTCGTCGATCGGCCTCGCGGTGGAGAAGGGATGGTCGAGCTCGACGGCCATGACGACCTCATCCTAGTTCCACTAGGCTCCCGCCGGTGTCGATCCCGGCAGGCACATACATGCTCGGACCGGAGAACGGCGTCCTCTCCGTGCGGACCGGGCGCACCGGCGCGGCGGCCAAGGCCGGACACGACCTCCTCATCCACGTCACCGCCTGGCACGCGACGCTCGAGGTGGGCGAGGATCCCGCGCAGACGAGCATCGTGCTCGACGCAGACGCCACCTCCCTGCGCGTGCGCGAGGGCACCGGGGGCATGCAGGCGCTCGGCGACGACGACAGGGCGAGCATCCAGGAGACGATCGACGACGAGATCCTGAAGCGGGAGGCGATCGCGTTCCGCTCGACCGCCGTCGAGGCCGACGGCAGCCGGCTACGCGTGCAGGGCGAGCTGACGCTCGCCGGCAGGACCGGCCCGATCGCGTTCGACCTCGAGGTCGACGATCAGGGCACGCTCAGGGGCAGCGCCGTGGTCAAGCAGACCGACTGGGGCATCACGCCCTACTCGGCCCTGTTCGGAGCGCTGAAGGTCGCCGACGAGGTCGAGGTCGCGATCGACGCCGGTCTGTCCGCTCAGTCGCGGTAGACGGTCTGTGCGTCGAGCCCGCCCTCGACCCCCGGCGGCAGGGCGCCGGTGCCGTGCGCGTAGAGGGCGATCTCCTCGACCGTCTTGACCTGCGTGGGGTCGTTCTCGTCCCCGCCGACCCACGCGCCGTTGAACCATCTGAGTGTCTCCGGTGCGGCTCCCAGCGCCATGCCGGCGAGCAGCTGCCCCTTCGCGCGAATCTTTCCGGCGGCGCTGACGATCGCCGCCGACGTGCCGGCGGACGGGCTCGTGTTGTAGCCGTGACCGACGCCGAACCGGTCGGTGTCCGCGGGAACGACCTTGACGTCGAGCGCAGGGACGCCGAGCTCGTCGGCGACGAGCTGCGCATACCTGCCCTCGTTCCCGTCGGACTCGGTGGTCAGGCTGAGCACCATCTTGCCGGTCGGGTGCACGCGCAGAAAGACTGCCCGGTAAGCCTCGTTAGCCATCGCTGCCCCTCCTCGTGACTGGTGGTTCGCTGTTCTCCTTCGCGAGGCGCTGCCGCTCCTGGTGGGCGGTCAGCGCGTTGTGCTCCTCCAGGTCGCAGAACGCGGGCTGCGGTCCGCCCAGCGGGTTCGGAGGCACCGCGGGTCGCCCGCAGCCCGGGTAGATGCACGTCTTGGCCGGGGTCTCAGGCATCGGTCACCCACCCGGGCGTGGTCCTGCCCCTGCTCGGGGCGTGCCCGCTGGGCATCCCGACCGAGCTGCCCGGGACCGGGGTGGCGCTGGCCCACGGCTCGTGCTCGGGCGCGGCCTCGCCGGCGCCCGGCGGCTTCAAGGTCCACGACTCGGCCCCGATCGCGTCGGCGACCTCGCCGAGGGCCTCGAAGCTGTGGCCGCTGACGAGCGCGTCGCAGTGCGGCAGCGCGGCCACCATGCCGCCGGCCTGCACGGAGAAGGCGCCCGCGCTGACGCGCGGATTGACCCAGACGATCCTGTGGGCCAGGCGCGCGAGGCGCCCCATCTCGCGTCCGACGAGCATCGGGTCGCCGCGCTCCCAGCCGTCGGAGAGGATGACGATCACGGCGCCGCGGGCCATGCCGCGACGGCCGTGCCGGTCGTTGAACTCCCTCAGCGCGTCGCCGATCCGCGTCCCGCTCGACCAGTCGGGCGCGGCGGCGGCGGCGCGCTGGATGGCGCGCTCCGGGTTGCGGGAGGCCAGCGCGCGGGTGAGGCGGGTCAGCCGCGTGGCGAACACGAACGCCTCGGCGTTCGGACCGCTGCCGGCGGCGCAGGTGAGGAACTGCAGATAGGCGCGCGCGTAGGGCTCCATCGAGCCGGAGATGTCGCACAGCAGCACGAGCCTGCGGCGGACGATGCGGCGGTGCCGGCGCGCCAGGCGGATGGGGTCGCCGCCCGTGCGCAGGCTGGCGCGCAGCGTCCGCCGCATGTCGACGTGCTCCCCGTGGTGCCCCTTCTCGTGGCGGCGGGTGCGCCGCAGCGGGGTTGCGAGCTCCAGGCGCGACATCAGCCGGTACAGCCGGGCGAGCTCGTGCGGCTCGAGCGCGTCGAAGCTCTTGCGTCCCAGCAGCTCCTCGTCGCTCGCCATCGCCAGCGGAATCTCGACCTCGGCCGCGTCCTCCTCGCCGCGCTCGCCGGGCGGTGACGACGACACGCTCGCGTGCAGATCGGGCACACCCGAGTCCCGGGCCGTCGCCTTGTGATCGACCGCCGGCCGGTCGTCCGGCGGCGCGGCGACGGTCCGCGCGTCTTCGGGCTCGAAGTCCTCGCCTTCGGGCCGATTGCCGAAGACCGCGAAGAACACCGCGTCGAACGCCGGCACCTGCGCCTGGTCGGACACGAACACGGCGCGGGCGGTCCAGTACAGCCGCCGGCGCGTGATCGGCCGCACGAGCGTGAGCGCCCGGGCGAAGTCGGCCGTGCGCCCGGGGGTGATGGGCACGCCGCGGTCGTGCAGGCGGCGGCTCAACGCCCCCACGAGCGGCGGCAGGTCGAGGGTGATCGTCTCGACTCCGAACGCGTCAGTCACGGGTAGGCACGAGCTGCTCGAGGCCGGCCGCGCGGATCACCTCCTGGTCCTCGCTGTACTTCAGCACGGAGCCGAGGGTGAGGTCCACCGTCGCGGCGTCCAGGTGCTCGACGCCGAGCACGCTCAGGGCCGCCAGCCAGTCGATCGCCTCGGCGACGCCCGGCGGCTTCTGGACATCGCTGTCGCGCATGCGCGAGACGGCGTTCGCCACCTGCACCGCCAGCGTCTCGGAGGCGCCCTTGACGCGGCGGCGGACGATCTCGACCTCGCGCTGCGGGGTCGGGTATGGGATCCAGTGGTAGAGGCAGCGGCGCTTGACCGCGTCGTGGAGGTCGCGGGTCCGGTTGGAGGTCAGCACGATGATCGGCGGATGCGTGGCCCGGATCGTGCCGATCTCCGGGATCGTCACGCTGGCGTCCGCGAGCAGCTCGAGCAGGAACGCCTCGAAGTCGTCGTCGGCGCGGTCGATCTCGTCGATCAGCAGCACCGCGGGCCGCGGGCCGGGGTGCTCGAGCGCCCGCAGGAGCGGGCGGCGGATGAGATAGTCCGGGCCGAACAGCTCCTCCTCGCCGAGCGTCGAGCCCCTGGAGTCGGCGAGGCGGATGCTCAGCAGCTGACGCGGGTAGTTCCACTCGTACAGCGCCTCCGCCGCGTCGATCCCCTCGTAGCACTGGAGGCGGATCAGCGGCGTCTCCAGCACGAGCGCGAGCGACTTGGCGGCCTCGGTCTTGCCGACACCCGCCTCTCCCTCGAGCAGCAAGGGCTGCGGCAGGCGCAGGCACAGGAACATCGACGTCGCCAGGCCGTCGTCGACGATGTAGTCGACGTCGGCGAGGCGACGGGCGAGCGTCTCGATGTCGGGCACGAGCCGGCGGATCTCGCCGGCCGCTTCGCCCATGACCTCACCGGCGCTCATGGGCTATTCCACCGCGACTGCATGCTCGTGTTGCGCCTGGAACTTGGTCCTGCAGCCCTCGCAGCAGAAGTAGACCGTTTCGCCCTCGTACTCGAGCGACGGCGTGCCGGGGACGGCGGCGACGGTCATCCCGCAGATCGGGTCGACCGCGAGCGGCGGCTGGCTGGAGCTGGGCGCGCTCGCCGCAGCGGCGACACGCGCGTGCTCGGGAGCCGCGGCGCGCCCGCCGCGACGCACGGAGACGATCGTCACGAGGATCGACAGCGCGATCTCGGCGGGAGTGCGGGCGCCGATGTCGATCCCGGCCGGCACGTCGATCAGCTCGAGGTGCTCGTCGGGAACCCCGTCGGCGCGCAGGTCGGCGAGCACGCCGGCGCCGCGCTTGGGGCTGGCCACGAGGCCGACGTACGGCACGCCCGCCTCCAGACCGCGCCGCAGCGTGTGCAGCTCGTCTCGCCCGTGCGCTGCGACGACGAGGGCGAGGTCGCCGGCCGCCGGCTCGGGCGCACCTCCCTCCACGACGACGAGGCCGAGCCCGAGCTCTGCGCCGAGCGACCGCACCGCCGCCGCGATCGGCGTGTCGCCCACGACGAGGACGCGCGGCGCGGGGAGCACCGGCTCGAGGAAGATCTCGATCGCGCCGCCGGACAGGCACGGGTTCTGGGCCGTCACGGCTCCCTCCTCGATCTCGATCTCCCGACCGGTTCCGGGGTCTTCGCCGACCGGCCCGTCGGGAACGATTCGCAACAGCACCGCCTCCTCGGTCTCGATCGCCTTCAACGCGTACACGCGCACGCTCTGCTGTGCACACACACCACCTACGAACCCCTCGATCGTGCCGTCGCCGAGCACGAGCGCCACGTCTCCCGCCTGCACGCTCGTCGGACGCTGCGCGCGTACCACGGTAGCTGTCACGAACGGTGTGCCCTGTGCGGCGAGCTCCTCCGCCCGCCGCGACAGGACGCCGGTGATCATTGCGGCGGCTCTGGACGCCCCTGCATCGCCGCCCAGACGCGGGCCGGAGTGCACGGCATGTCGATGTGGTCGACGCCGTGCGTCTCGTGCAGCGCGTCGATGACCGCGTTCACGATCGCGGGCGGCGACCCGACGTTCGGCGACTCGCCGACGCCCTTGGCTCCGAGCGGGTGGTGCGGGCACGGCGTGAACGTCGCGCCGAGCTCGAAGTCGGGGCATTCGAGCGCGGTCGGGATGAGGTAGTCCATGAACGACGAGTTGAGGCAGTTGCCCTCCTCGTCGAACGAGATGAGCTCCATCAGCGCGATACCGACGCCCTCGGCGAGGCCGCCGTGGATCTGGCCGTCGACGATCATCGGGTTGATGCGCACGCCGCAATCGTCGACCGCGATGAAGCGCCTGATCGTCACCTGGGCCGTGTCGGGGTCGATGTCGACGACGGCGATGTACGCGCCGTAGGGATACGTGAGGTTGGGCGGATCGTAGATCACCTGCGCGTCGAGCCCGCCCTCCATCCCTTCCGGCAGCGGCTCGCCGCTGTAGGCGCGCTCCGCGATCTCCTCGATCAACGCGCCCTTCTCGGGGTCTCCCTTGACGTACCAGCGGCCCTTCTCCCAGGCGAGATCCTCCGGCCTGGCCTCGAGCATCGTCGCCGCGATCAGGCGCGCCTTGTCCCGCACCTTGCGCGAGACGACGGCGACCGCCGCGCCGGACACCGGCGTCGAGCGGCTGCCGTAGGTGCCGAGCCCGTACGGCGAGCGGTCGGTGTCGCCGTGGCGGACCTCGACGTCCTCGGGCGGGATGCCGAGCTCCTCGGCGACGATCTGCGCGAACGTCGTCTCGTGGCCCTGCCCCTGCGTCTGGGCGCTGATGCTGACGACCGCCTTGCCCGCCGGGTGCACGCGCAGGTCGGCGCCGTCGTTCATGGCCAGGCCGAGGATGTCCATGTGCTTGCGCGGCCCTGCGCCGACTCCCTCGGTGAAGAACGACACACCGATGCCCATCAGCTCGCCGCGCTCGCGCTTCTCCGCCTGTTCGCGGCGCAGATCCTCGTAGCCGGCGATGCGCATCGCCTCGCGCATCGTCTCGGCGTAGTTGCCCGAGTCGAACGTCCAGCCGGTGGTCGTCTCGTACGGGAACTGCTCGGGCCTGATGAAGCTGCGCATCCGCAGCTCGATCGGATCGACCTCCATCTCGAGCGCGAGCGCGTCGACCATCCGCTCGACGAGGTAGACGGCCTCGGTGATGCGGAACGAGCAGCGGTACGCCACACCGCCCGGTGCCTTGTTCGTGTACACCGCCTTGACCTTCACGTGCGCCGCCTCGAGGTCGTACGACCCGCAGACGATGTGGAAGAACCCGGCCGGGAACTTCGTCGGCTGCGCGGTGCTGTCGAAGGCGCCGTGGTCCGCGATGACGTCGACCCGCAGGCCGGTGATCTTGCCGTTCTTCGCGCACATCTCGGCGTGCATGACGTAGTCGCGCGCGAATCCGGTCGACACGAGGTTCTCGGTGCGGTTCTCGACCCACTTGACGGGGACGCCCGCGACGATCGAGCCGCCGATCGCGCACACGTAGCCCGGGTAGACCGGCACCTTGTTGCCGAAGCCGCCGCCGATGTCCGAGCAGCGGATCCGGATCATGTGCTCCGCAAGACCTGCCACATGCGCGTACACGGTGCGGTGGGCGTGCGGCGCCTGGTTGCCGTTGTAGATGTCGAGCTGGCCCGTCTCCGGATTGAAGTCGGCGATCATGCCGCACGTCTCGAGCGGCGCCGGATGGCAGCGCGGATAGAGGATGTCGCGCGACACGACGACGTCGGCCTCGGCGAACGCGCGGTCCGTCGCGGCCTCGTCACCGGCCTCCCAGGTCGGGCTTGCGAGGTTGTCGCGCTGCCCGGTCTTGTCGTCGCGGATCAGCGGCGCGTCCGGGTCCAGCGCCTTGCGGGCGTTGACGACCACCGGCAGCGGCTCGTACTCGACGTCGATCAGCTGGAGCGCGTCGTTCGCCGAATACTCGTCGGTCGCGATCACGAAGGCGACCTCCTGGCCCTGGAAGCGGACCTTGTCGCCGGCGAGCACGGCCTGCGTGTCGTAGGAGATCGTCGGCATCCACGCCAGCCCGAGCGTCTCGAGGTCCTTGGCGGTGATGACCGCGGCGACCTTCGGGTGGGCGAGCGCCCGCGAGGTGTCGATCGAGACGATGCGCGCGTGCGCGTACGGGCTGCGGAGGAGGGCTCCGTGGAGCATCCCCGGCAAGCGGATGTCGTCGAGGTAGTTGCCCTTGCCGCGGATGAAGCGCGCGTCCTCCTTGCGCTTCAGGCGGCCGAATCCGATCGGACGCTCGGTCTCGGCGCTCGGAAGGTTCTCGACGTCGATAGCCATGCTCAGACCCCCTGTCTCGCGGCGGCTTCGTGCTCAGCGGCCCAGCGCACGGCGCTGACGATGTTCTTGTACCCGGTGCAGCGGCAGATCGCTCCCGAGATGGCCGTACGGATCTCGTGCTCGGTCGGATCGGGATTCTCGTCGAGCAGGGCCCGGGCGGTCATCAGCATCCCCGGCGTGCAGAAGCCGCACTGGAGCGCGTGCCGCTCGTGGAAGCCCATCTGCACCGGGTCCAGCCGGCCGGCGACCTCGAGCGACTCGACGGTGCGGATCTCGTGCCCCTCGCACATCGCTGCCAGCGTCGTGCAGGACTTGATCGGCTTGCCGTCCATCAGGACGACGCAGGCGCCGCAGTTGGAGGTGTCGCAGCCCCAGTGCGTGCCGGTCAGGCCGAGCGTCTCGCGAATGAAGTGCACGAGCAGCAGGCGCGGCTCGATCTCGCGGGAGACCTTCTCGCCGTTGACGGTGATCGAGACGTCCATGGTCAGTCCTCCTGATGGATCGCGCGCGCCGTCGCGCGGAGCAGGGCGCGCTTCGTGAGGACGGCGGCGAGATGGCGCTTGTACTCGACCGGCCCCCGGCCGTCCGCGGTCGGGGAGCAGTCCGCCGAGGCGATCTCGCCCGCCTGCGCGAACAGCTCGTCCGACGGGGCCTTGCCGCGCAGCAGCTCCTCGGCCCGGGAGAGATGGATCGTCGTCAGCCCGACCGCGCTGAGCGCGATGCCGGCGTCGGCGATCCTGCCGGCCTCGAGCCACACCGCCGCCGACGCGGCTGCGATCGCCCAGTCGCCGGCGCGGCGCTCGACCTTCTCGTGCGCGCTGCCGTGGCCCCGGCGCAGCGGAATCCGTATCTCGGTGAGCAGCTCGCCGTCGCCGACGGCGGTCACGTAGGGGCCGACGTGGAAGTCCTCCATCTCGACCATCCGCTCGCCGCCGGCTCCCCGGATCACGACCTTCGCCTTGACCGCCGAGCAGACGGCGGAGAGGTCCTCGGCCGGGTCGGCCTGGCAGAGCGAGCCGCCGATCGTGCCGCGGTTGCGCACGACCGGATCGGCGATCACCTGCTCCGCGTCGCGAAACAGGGGCGCGTACCGGAAGAGCAGCTCCGACTTGAGCAGGTCCGCGTGGCGGGTCAGCGCGCCGATCAAGACCTCGTCGCCCTCCTCGCGGATGTAGGAGAGCTCGGTGAGGTCGTTGATGTCGATCAGGTGCGCCGGGTTCGCGAGCCGGAGCTTCATCATCGGCAGCAGGCTGTGCCCGCCCGCAATGACGCGCGCCTCCGGGCCGAGCCGATGCAGCGCCGCGATCGCGCCCTCGACGCTCGTCGCGCGCTCGTACTCGAATGCCGCGGGGGTCTGCAAGGTGCTCCTTTCGCTCGAGGAACCCGTGATTTTACCGGCGCGCGGGGAGCCGCTTGCGCGGCTTCCCGATGTCGTCCCGCTGCTCGTACTGGACGGGCGCGTCGGTGCCGATCACCGGCGACCTCGGCATCGACGCCGGTTTCGACTGGCGCGCCTCCGGGTAGAGCAGCCGCGCGGCGAGGCTTCCGCCCTCGACGTTCCGCAGCGGGAAGCCGGCCGGGTTGCCGAGGGCGATCGGCGCCTCGCGACCGAGCCGGGCGAGCGTGAGCGTCCCTTGCGTGTAGACCTCGCCGATACGCGGCGCCTTGACCTCCGTGCTCTCGGGGAACTTCCTGAAGCCGGCGGCGCCCGCGCCGGCGTACAGGCCCTCGACGAGGCCGACGGCGTCCGTCATGCCTGCCTTCTTCACGAGCAGGCCCTCGAGCAGGTCGACGCCGGCGTCGAGCTGCTCGTTGATCGTGGTGACGACGTCGTTGACGGGCGCGCTCTTCTGCACGATCTCGCCGACGTGGCCGATGACCTCGTCCAGGCCGCCGGTGATCTTTCGCAGCTGCACGATCACCGCGACGAGGTAGACGACGAGCGCGACGACGATCAGGACGACGGCGAGGGCCGTCAGCGCGCCGACTGCCATGAATGCGAGCACCGGTGCCATCGTCCCTCCTATTCCGCGTCGTCGAGGATCACGTCGAGGGAGCCGCCGTAGTTCGCGACCCCCGCGACCGTCTGGGTGACCTGGTCCTGCGTCGTCAGCAGCAGCGCGGCGGCGTCGAGGTCCTTCGATGCCGCGGCCGCCACCCTCGCGATCTCCTGCACGCTCGGGACGATGCTCGTGGCGGCGTCCAGCACGGCGCGTAGCAGGTAGACGACGACCGGCAGGACGACCACGAGCAGGACGACGTCTCCGATCCACCAGAGGGTCATCGCGGCCTCCTCTCGGCGACGATCGCGGCCTTTCTCGCGATCCCCGGCAGCGCGCCGAGGATGATGTCGAACTGTCCGTTGATCGCCGTGACGGCGCCCTCGAGCGGGCGCAGGTGCTCCGACTCGACGCCCTGCAGCGCCGTTGCGAGCGTCGCCAGCCCCGCGGAGATCCTCGCCAGGCCCCTGCGCACCTCGATCAGCGCGACCGCCAGCACGAGCACGACGCCCGCGGTCAGCACGACGCTCAGGAGGGCGAGTGCGTGCGTGCTGCTCATGGGCCGACCTCCGGCCCATGAGCTCGGGGAAGGGTCGGGGTTCCTGCGGGGGAACCGGGAGGTTCCCCCGCACAACGATCGAAGAAGGGAGCTCGTGAGGGAAACATGGTTTCCCTCACGGGAGCGAGCCGAAGGCGAGCGACGCTCATGCCACTTCACCGAACCCGTCGGTGAGCGCGTTCATGTAGCCGTCCTGGATCACCGCTTCGTCGACGATCAGCCCGAGCACGGGCGCCGTCGCCTCGAGCTGCGGGATGTTCGCCGTGTTCGAGGCGATCTTGCCCGCGGTCTCCAGCAGGCCGTCGACGGACTTCTCGATGCTCCCGACCGCCTCGACGAGCACCGTCAGCAGGATCGCGACGATCACCGCCGCGCCGAAGCAGATGCTCAGAGCGATCGCCCAGTAGGTGTGAGCCGAGATGGCAGCAAGCGTGAGCGTCATTTCCCGACCGCCACCTTCCGCAGGGATCGAGCCGCGTGCAGGATCCTCACCCCCGAGTCGTTGATCCGCGCGATGCCGCCGAGCTCGTCGGTCTGCCGGCGCACCACCTCGAGCGCCTGCTCGGCCGTCTTCGCCTGCCTGGCGATCCTCAGCGCGAGGAGCACGATCACGATCACGAGCACCGCCGCCACCGCGATCACCGCGATGCCGAGCGCGATCCCCACCTGCCATTCGCCGGCATACGCCGTCAGCGTGAGCACGCGACAACCTTCCTGTTCATGGTTGCGCTCATCCCGGCGACGCCGCCGGTGAGAGCCTGCCGGCCCCGCCCGCGCCCTCGCGCCGCGCCAGGAGCAGCATGAGCACCCCGTAGAGGATCACGATGATGCCGACGATCAGCACCAGGGGCCCGATGAAG
>Ga0335070_10008491_pt1 | contig 12052 bp, 9 predicted proteins | sample Lox_Sample_13_FD_206722 | JGI IMG/M metagenome (GOLD analysis project Ga0335070, IMG submission 206722) | Soil microbial communities from Loxahatchee National Wildlife Refuge, Florida, United States - Lox_Sample_1.3 | ecosystem: Environmental > Terrestrial > Soil > Wetlands | place: USA: Florida...
GCAGCCAGCGCGACGGCCAGGATGGCTGGGCCGCCGGCATCGCCTACAACTTCGCCTCGAGCCTGTTCAGCGTCGGCTGGGCGCTCCGCGGCTTCAGCGACCACTACTCGACCACGAGCCTCACCCCCGCGGAGAACCGGGCGACCCTCGAGGCCACCGCGCTCGTGGGCTTCCCGATCACGAGCCGCAGTACGGTGACGCTGCAGTACACTCACAGCAACTTCCGCGACACCAAGCCCACGCAGCTCGTATCCGGCGCGGTGAGCGTGCGCCTGACGAACCGGGCCAACCTGTTCGTCACGACCAGCTACACGGAGCAGCCGGGTTCGAAGCCCGACACGGCCGTCTTCACCGGACTCACGTTCTATCTGGGCGACAGCACCACCGCGAGCGCCTCGAATCAGGTCAGCCGCCATCAGAACGTCTCGGCCGTCGACGTGCAGCGCTCCCTGCCGCTGGGCGAGGGCTTCGGCTATCGGGCCCGGGGGCAGCGGGTCGAGCAGGACAATCCACAGGTGGACGGACGGAGCGGCGGGAGCACGGTGGAGTACCAGGGCCTGGTCGACGCACAGTATCAGGGCCCCTTCGGCTTCTACGAGGCCGCCTACGAGCGCCAAGGCAGCCGCGACTCCTCGGCGCTGACCGCCGCCGTCGGCCTCATCGCCATCGGCGGCGGTGTCCATCTGAGCCGGCCGGTGCAGGACGGGTACGCCCTGATCAACGTCCCGGGCGTGCCGGGCGTGCGCGGCTCGCTCAACAACCAGGAGGTCGGGCGAACCGACCGGAACGGCAAGCTCCTGGTTCCGAACTTGCTGCCCTACTACGGCAACCGCCTGAGCATCGCGGACCAGGACATCCCGATCGACTACAGCATCGCGACGACCGAGCGGCTGGTCGGCCCGCCGGTCAAGGGCGGCTCGGTGGTTACCTTCCCGGCGCGCCGCGTGCAGGCCTTCATGGGCACGCTCGTGGTGGAGACCGAGGGTCGCAGCGTGACGCCGGCCTACGGCCAGCTCAGGGTCACCGCAGACGGACAGACGTTCGAGTCGCCGATCGGCCGCGACGGTGAGTTCTACCTGGAGAACCTCCCACGCGGTCGACACCCCGCGGTCGTCGACCACAAGGAGGGGGTCTGCCACTTCACGCTCGAGGCACCGCCATCACTCACTACACTGGTGGATCTCGGGGCCCTGCGGTGTATCGTGCGATGAGCCGAGATGAGTGCGAGAAAGGACGGTCGATGACAGGCACGAGGCTCGTCACGAACTTGGTCGTCGCGGTCGGCACGCTGATCTGGGCCGGCGCCGTCGAGGCCGCCTGCACCATCACCACCACCGCGGTGAACTTCGGCAGCTACAACGTGTTCAGCGCCTCGGCGGACGATGCCACCGGACAGGTGCGCTTCCGCTGCACCGGCTCCCCCACGCCCTCCGTGACGATTCAGCTCGACAAGGGCGGGGCGCCAAGCTTCACGCCGCGACAGCTCCGGATGGGCAGCGAGATCCTCAACTACAACCTCTACCTGGACTCCACCCGCACGACGATCTGGGGGGATGGGACCGGAGGCAGTCAGGTCTACGTCCGGGCCAACCCGCCCAACGGCTCCAACATCAACGTGACCGTCTACGGGCGCATTCCGCCCGGTCAGGACGTCAGCGCGGGCACCTACTCGAACACGGTGACCGCGACGATCTTCTTCTAGAGCCCATGCTATGGCGGTGGCGCCATACCTGTTGAACCGGGCCCATAGGACGGACGCCACCGAACCGGCCGCAAGCCAGTTGCGCGAGCGGCTCGTGTCCGGAAGCTGTTGATTCGCGGCGCGAAAATTCTCCGGAGCTGTCACCGCCGCCCGGCACCGTGATGGTATCCCCCTTGCCCTACTCTGGGCAGCTGTCGCACAATGCTGAGCCACGCGGCGCACGCGAGAGGGGAGCTGGCGGATGCGAGATCGGGCCGGTCGGAGCGCGTTGCTGGTTGCGACGCTGCTGCTCGCCCCTTCGGCCGCCGCCTGGGCCGGCTCCGCGCAGGCTCCCCTCAGCGTCGGAGCGATCGTCCCTGCACAGTGCGTGGTCAGCACGCCGGGATCGCTCGGGACCGGCGAGGCGTCGGGTACACCGGTCGCGATGCGCTGCACCAAGGGCACGCTGCCCTCGGGCTCCGCGACACCTAGCGCCGGAGCCGTCGGGCCGCGCATCAGCCGGGACGTCGTCCTCGCGCCGGCGCTCTCGCCGAGCACGGCGCCGTATCCGTTGGCCGAGAGCGACCCAGTAAGGGCAGAGCAGGGCGCACCGCGCCTCGTGATCACGGTCAACTTCTAGTCATCGCTCAGGCCGTATGACCGCGACTGTCAACTGCGTGTCAGGATCTGTGATCACCGCTGCACGATCAGGCGCTCGATCGACAGGAACCCCGCTTGTATTTCCAGCAGCTGTGGTCACCGCAGCGAGCGTGCAGCCTGGGTGCTCCCCGGCACTGTTCTTGCTCTGACACAGCCGACATGGACGAGACCCTGCCGAGCATCCTGTGCGTCGACGACGATGTCGACATCCTCGAGCTGCTCAAGGAGTACTTCACGGAGCAGGGGTTCGTCGTGCTCACGGCCACCAACGGCGTGGAGGCGTTCCTCCAGGTCAAGCGCTGGCGGCCCAAGGCGGTGATCCTCGATCTCTTCATGCCCCGTCTGGGCGGCATCGGCGCGCTCGGTCGGATCAAGGCGCTCAATCCCGAGGTCGTGGTGATCCTGGTCAGCGGGATGGGCAACGCGCTCGAGCTGGTCACGGAGGCGGGCCTGAGCGTGGCGGGCGCCTTCACCAAGCCGCTCGACCTGGTGAAGGTCTCGGACACCCTCGCTCGGGCCGGCGTGGTCGCTCCCGCAGCCCTCGTCGCCGGCGAAGCCTCCCGATCCAGGCGGCCGGTCCGCGCCCGGGTGCTGGTCGTCGACGACGAGCTCGAGTTCCGAAAGGTGCTGGTGGAGTACCTGGAGGAACGCGGCTTCGACGTGACCGAGGCTCAATCCGGCGAGGAGGCGCTCGACCGGGTCCCGGACTTCCGGCCGCACATCGTCCTGATGGACGTGATGATGACGGGTATGGGCGGCCTCGAGGCCCTGCGTCGCATCAAGGCCACGTCAGCCGAGACCTGCGTGATCATGGTGACCGCGGTGGAGGAGATCGACGCTGCGCGTGGCGCTCTCGCGGTCGGGGCCTCCGACTACGTCACCAAGCCGTTCAGCTTCCAGTATCTCGACTCGGTGCTCGAGGTCCACATGCTGATGGACCACATCGACCCGAAGTCGGCCTAGCGCCCGCTCCCCTCGCTCAGCAGCGCGTCCGCCGCCTCCTCGCCCGACCGCACACAGTCTGCGATGCCGACCCCTCGGTAGGCGCCTCCGACCAGCCGGAGCCCGGGTAGCCGCGCCACCGCCTGCTCGATGGCCTCCGCCCGCACGCCGTGGCCCACGTGGTACTGGGGCATCGCCCGGGGGTAGCGCTCGACGCGGACGAAGAGCGGCTCGGCGGTGACCGCGAGCAGCTCAGCGAGCTCGCGACGGGCCGTGGCGACCAGGGAACCGTCCTCGGCGTCGAGGACCGCCTCGTTCAGCGCCCCACCCATGAACACCCGCAACAGGGCGTGCCCAGCGGGCGCGCGGCCCGGGTACTTCACGCTCGAGAACGTGCAGGCGATGATCGGGCGGCGCTCGATCTGCGGGACCACGAAGCCGAAGCCGTCCAGCGGGTGCCCGATGTCGTCGCGCCGGTACGCCAGGGTCACGGTGGCCGACGAGGCGTACGGGATGCCGTCGAGCAGGTGGGCGAGACCTGGATCGACGTAACGCAGCAGGCGCGCGGCCTGGTGCGATTCCGGCGCCAGGATGAGGGCGTCCGCATCGAGGCTGGCGCCGCTCCCGGCGGCGAGTCGCCAGCCCGCGCCTGCGCGAGTGACCCCGGTGACCGGCTCCTTGAGCCGGACCGCTCCGGGAGGCAGGCGGGTGGCCAGCTCCCGCGTCAGCTCCTCCATGCCACCGGCCATGGTGACGAACAGCGACCACCGCGCACCGCTGGTGCCGGCCTGCAGCGCGGGCCCCTTCCGCCCGGCCCGCCAGAGCGCCAGGATCACGCTGCGGTGGCGGCGCTCCATCTCGAGGAAGCGCGGCATCGTCGCGGCCAACGACAGCTCGTCGGGATCCGCGGTGTAGATGCCGGCGACCAGGGGCTGGGCCACGCGCTGGAGCGCCTCGCGGCCGAGCCGTCGTCGAACGAACGAGCCGAGGCTCTCGTCCGGGTCCGAGCCGCGCGGCAGCACCAGGTCGAGGGCCATCCGGAGCTTGCCGGGCCACGAGAAGAGCGAGGAGGCGAGGAACGGGCCGAAGCGCGTGGGCGCCAGGAGCTGGAAACCGTCCGGCAGCGGGTGGAGACGGCCCCGGAAGACCACGTAGGTGCGGCGGAAGCGATCGTCGGTCCGGAGCAGGCGGCTCTCGAGCCCGAGCCGGCGGCAGAGCGCGAGGGCCCACGGCTTCTCGGAGAGAAACGAATCGGGGCCGCACTCCACGAGGAACCCGTCGCGATGCTCGGTCTGGATCGTGCCCCCGAGCCGCTCCGCCGCTTCGAGCAGCGTCAGCTCGAGCGCGTGGCCGCGCTCCCGCGCGACCTCCACCGCCCGGTGCGCGGCGGCGAGACCGGAGATGCCGCCCCCGACGACGACGAGCCTCACGACACGGGCCCTCGCAGGACCAGATCGGCGAGCATGGCCACGAAGGCCGGGTGGTCGTTGGCGGCGGCCGCCCGGTGGAACGCGAGCCCGCACGACTCCGCCACCGCGCGGGCTTCCACGTCGAGGTCGTAGAGCACCTCGACGTGATCGCAGACGAAGCCGATCGGGACCACCACCACGTCGCGCGCGCCCTCGCGGGCGAGGGCGCGGATGACGTCGCTCACGTCGGGCTCGAGCCACGGATCGCGGGGCGAGCCGCTCCGGCTCTGGTACGCGATCGACCAGCGGGCCCGCCCCAGACGCTCCGCGACGAGGGCGGCCACCCGCGCCAGCTCGGCGGTATAGGGCGAGCCCGCGGCCATGGCCAGCGGCACGCTGTGGGCGGTGAAGACGAGCCGCGCGTCGTCGCGCTGCGCCGGCTCGATCGAGTCGAGGGCGGCGCGCGCCCGATCCGCCATCGTCTCGATGAAGCGCGGATGGGCGGCCCACGTGCCAGCGTAGACCACCTCCGGCGCGTCTGGCCCCACCTTCTCGCGGGCGGCGGCCACGTCCTCCACGTAGCGCCCCCACGAGGCTTCGGTCTGGAGCGACGACAGGATGATGCCGAGGGCCCGGCGGACGCCCCGGTCCTTCATCTCGGCCAGCGTCTCGTGGAGGAACGGATGCCAGTTCCGCATGCCGACCCAGACCGGCAGCGGACGGCCCGCCGCCGCAAGCGTGGCCTGGAGCGCCCGGGCCTGGCCGCGGGTGAGCGCGTTGAGCGGCGAGCGGCCGCCGATCAGCTCGTAGTGATGGGCGACCTCCTCGAGCCGCTCGGGCGGAATGCGGCGACCGGTCGTCACGATCTGGAGGAACGGACGGATGTCCTCCGGGCGCTCCGGCCCCCCGAAGGCGACGAGGAGCACCGCGTCGAACGCGCTCACCGCGCCGACAGGTCGTGGACGATGTCCACGAGCGCCTTCACGTGCTCCACCGGCGTCTCCTTGTGGATGCCGTGGCCCAGGTTGAAGATGTGCCCGGGCCGGCCGGCCGCGGCCTGGAGGATCTCGCGCGCGGCGCGCCGGATCGCGTCCACCCCGGCCAGCAGCACCGCCGGATCCAGGTTGCCCTGCACCGCCACGTCGTGGCCGAGCCGGTCCCAGGCGGGACCGAGCTCCACCCGCCAGTCGAGCCCGATCACGTCGCCACCGGCCGCCTTCATCAGCGGCAGCAGCCCACCGGTGCCGACGCCGAAGTGAATGACCGGGACGCCCGGCCGCAGGGCCCGGATGGCGCGCCGCGAGTGCGGCTCCACGAACTGCCGGTAGTCGGACGGCGACAGCGCGCCCACCCACGAGTCGAACAGCTGGACCGCCTGGGCGCCGGCCTCGATCTGCCCGTTGAGGTACGCGCCGGTGATGTCGGCGAGCCGGGTCATCATGGCGCCCCACGCCTCCGGCTCCTCGCGCATGAAGACCTTGGTGAGGAGAAAGTCGCGCGACGGGCCGCCCTCGATCAGGTAGGAGGCGAGCGTGAAGGGCGCTCCCGCGAAGCCGATCAGGGGGACCCGATCGGCGAGAGCCTTGCGCACGCGGGTCACCGTGTCGAAGACGAAGCCGAGGGCGTCGTCCACGTCGACGCCCGGCAGCGCACGAGCGGCCGCCGCGCTCCGCACCGGCCGGCCGATGCGCGGGCCGTCGCCGGCGGTGAACTCGAGCCCCACCCCGAGCGGCTCCAGCACCAGCAGGATGTCGGCGAAGAGGATCGCCGCGTCCACCCCGAGGCGCTCCACCGGCTGGAGCGTGACCTCGGCGGCCGCCTCGGGATGCTTGCAGAGCTCGAGGAAGCCGAGTCGTGCGCGCACCGCACGGTACTCCGCCATGTAGCGTCCCGCCTGCCGCATGAGCCAGATCGGTGTGAACGGCGTCGGGCGGCGGGAGCACGCTTGGAGAAAGGCAGAGGGCACGACCGGCGGCATGCTGCCCCGAGCCTACAGGCGGGGTCTGGCGCAGTCAAGGAAGCGGGGCTATCATCCCGCGCGAGGAGGCCCACCGCCCATGTCCTTTCTCTCCGGCAAGCAGGCGTTCCTTCAGATCCTGAAAGACGAAGGCGTCGACACCATGTTCGGCAATCCCGGCACCACCGAGCTGCCCCTGATGGACGGGCTCGTGCGCGAGCCGGGGATCCGCTACGTCCTGGCGCTCCAGGAGGCGGTCGCCATCAGCATGGCCGACGGCTACGCGCAGGCCAGCGGCAAGCTCGGCGTCGTCAACGTCCACACCTCCCCCGGGCTGGGCAACGCGATGGGCATGCTCTACGACGCCTATGAGGCGGGTACCCCGCTCCTCGTCACGGCGGGCCAGCACGATCAGGCCATGAACCTGACCGAGCCCATTCTCTGGTCGGATCTGCCGCCGGTGGCGCGCCCGTACGTGAAGTGGTCGTACGAGATCACGCGCCTCGAGGACCTGCCCCGGGCGGTCCGCCGCGCGGTCAAGACTGCGATGGCGCATCCCACCGGCCCCGTGTTCATCTCGCTGCCGGTGGACGTGCTGAACGCGGAGCGCGAGCTGGATCTGCTCCATTCCACCCGGGTGGCTCCGCGCATCCGCGGTGACCGCGCCGCGATCGAGGCGGCCGCCGATCTCCTGGCGAAGGCGTCGCGCCCGATCCTCGTGTCCGGTGACGCGGTCGCCCACGGCGACGCGCTCGCCGAGATGGCGCAGCTCGCCGAGGTGCTGGGCGCGCCGGTCTACACCGAATGCGTGCCGTCCACCTGCTCGTTCCCCTTCACCCACCCGCTTTATCACGGTCCGTTCCCGCGTCTCGGTCAGCCCATCCGCCAGCTCCTCATGCAGCACGACCTCCTCTTCTCGGTGGGCGGGGACCTCTTCACGCTCTCGCTGCCGTCGGACGTGGAGCCGATGCCGGAAGGCCTGCCGCTCATCCACCTCGACCTCGATCCCTGGGAGATCGGCAAGAACTACCCGGCGCAGGTGGCCATCCAGGGCGACCCGAAGGCCACGCTGCCCGAGCTGGTGGAGGCGCTCAAGCGGAGGCTCTCCCCGTCGCAGGCCAAGGACGTGAGCGCACGGGTGGAGAAGCTGCGGGTGGCGCAGGAGGCACGCCGCGAGGCGCTGCGCCAGGAGGCGGCCGCCCAGGCGAGCCGCGTGCCGATCAGCCCGCTCGCGCTGGTGGGCGCGGTCGCGGGCGCGGTGCCCGACGAGGCCATCATCGTGGACGAGACCATCTCGTCGAGCCACGGCGTGCGCGAGCTGCTCCGGGCCCGCGACCATCGCGGCTTCTACGGCCTGCGCGGCGGCGGTATCGGCTGGGGCCTGCCCGCTTCGCTCGGGGTCAAGCTCGCGCAGCCCAGCCGTCCGGTGATCGCGCTCATCGGCGACGGCAGCGCCATGTACACGATCCAGTCGCTCTGGTCGGCCGCGCACGACTCGATCGCGGTGGTGTTCGTGATCTTCAACAACCAGTCCTACCGCATCCTCAAGCAGCGCACCCAGGCCCTCAAGGGCTTCTCGGCCGAGGACAACACCTACGTGGCGATGGACCTGGTGAAGCCCGGTCTCGACTACGTGGGCCTCGCCAAGGCGCAGGGCGTACCGGGCGAGATGGTCGAGAAGGCGTCCGGAGTGGCCGACGCGATCAAGCGCGGAATGGCCTCCGGCGGACCGTACCTGATCGACGTCCGCATCGACGGAGCGCTCCGGGGCTGATCGGCGCTACTGGATCACCTGATCCGCGCGCACGAGTAAGGATGGGGGGATCGTCAGGCCGAGCGCCTTGGCCGTCTTGAGGTTGACGACGAACTCGAACTTCTCCGGGCGCTGGACCGGCAGGTCGGCGGGCCGGGCCCCTTTCAGGATCTGCGCCACGTAGTGGCTCGCGGAGCGGCGGAAGGCGTCGGGCTGGTTCGGGCCGTACGCCATCAGGAGCCCGAAGGCCGGGAAGTTGGTGAACAGGGTGATTCCCGGTAGCCGGTGCTTGAGCGCCAGCTCGCAGATCCGCGCGCGGTGGAGCGAGAGGAGCGGCGAGGTCAGGACGATCAGGCAGTCGGCGCGCTCGCGGCTGGCCGCGGAAAACGCGTCGGCGAGGTCCTCCGAGCGCTTCACCCCGATCGGCTTGAGCACGAGCCCCTTCACGCGCACCGCCTCCTGCGTGGCGTCGAACTGCGTCCGCCCGATCGTCTCGTCCCACAGGACGCCGACCCGGACGAGACCCGGCACACCCTCCTTCAGGAGCTGGAGCAGCTTGCCGGTCATCTCGGGCTGATCGAGGAAGAAGCCGGTCAGGTTGCCGCCGGGCCGGGCGATGGTCGCGATCCAGCCACTGGCCACCGGATCGGTTTCGTAGTCGAGGGCGACCACGATGGGCACGGTCTGGCTCGCCTCGCGGACCGCCTGGGTCGCGTACGGATTCGACGTGACGAGGGCGTCGACCGGGAGCGCGGCCAGCTCGCGGGCCAGGGCCTGCAAGCCGTCGAACTTGCCGTGCGCGTATCGGACCTCGATGCGGACGTTCTTGCCGCGGGTGTAGCCGGCTTCCTGCAGGCCGGCGAGGAACGCGCCGACCGAGGAGCGGTCGGCGGGATCGCTGGGCGTGCCGGGACGGAGCAGGCCGACCCGAGGGATCCCGGCGATCGGCTGGGCCTCCGCGACGAGCGGCGAGGCGAGGAGGCCGGTCGCCAGAGTGGCAACGAAGGTCCGCCGATCCACGGGGCGATCAGCCCGCCTCGGCGTCGGCGGTTGCGAGCAGCTCCCGGACGCGATCGGTGAGGAGCTCGGGCGTGAACGGCTTGGCCACGAACGCGGAGTGCTCGGTGGCGAGCGCGGCGCGCGCGGAGGCGTCCTGCACGTAGCCCGAGATGTAGAGCACAGGGAGCGTCGTCCGCAGCGCCCGCAGACGCTCGGCGAGATCGCGGCCGGACATTCCCGGCATCACCATGTCGGTCACCAGCAGGTGGATCTCGCCCTCGTGGCGCGCCGCCGCCTCGATCGCGGAGGCCCCGTCGGCGGCTTCGACCACGCGGTAGCCGACGCGGCGCAGGATCTCGGTGGCCAGCTCGAGCACCTCCGGTTCGTCGTCCACCACCAGCACCGTGCGCGCGGTGGTGCGCAGCCGCCGGCCCGCGTCCGCGGGCGGCCCCGCCGCCACCGGCTCCTCCACGCGGGGCAGGTAGATGACGAAGGTCGTGCCGCGCCCGGGCTCGCTCTGCACCTCGATGTGCCCGCGACTCTGCTCCACGATGCCGTAGACCGTGGAGAGCCCGAGGCCCGTCCCCTTCCCCTGCTCCTTGGTCGTGAAGAACGGCTCGAAGATGTGGGCGACCGTGTCCGCGCTCATCCCGGTACCGGTATCGCTGACCGTGAGCGTGACGTACGGCCCCGGGGGCAGGCTGGCCTGGCCCAGCGCAGTGGCGGAGCCCACCTGCACGTCGCGGACCGCGACGGTCACCCGCCCCCCGTTGGGCATCGCGTCCCGCGCGTTGACGATCAGATTCATCACCACCTGCTGCATCTGGCTCGGGTCGACCATGACCCGGCCCGAGCCCTCCACCGGCAAGACGGAGAACTCCAGGTCCTCCCCGATCATCCGCTGCAGCATCGGGGCCAGCTCGGCCATCAGGGGACCCAGCTCGAGGACCCGGGGCTGGACGACCTGCTTGCGGGAAAAGGCGAGGAGCTGGCTCGTGAGCGCCACCGCACGCTGGGACGTCTTCTGGATCAGCTCCACATCGCGGTGCATCGGCTCGCCCGGCTTCAGGCGGCTCAGCAGGATGTGCGCGCGCCCGCTGATCACGGTGAGCAGGTTGTTGAAGTCGTGGGCCACCCCGCCGGCGAGGCGGCCGATCGCCTCCATCTTCTGCGCCTGCTGCAGCTGCATCTCCAGGCTGGCCCGCGCCGCCTCGGCCTGCTTCTGCGTGGTCAGGTCGCGGACGTAGGCGTTGAACACGGGCCGCTCCTTCGTGCCCGCCCGGGTCACCGTGAGCTCCGCCGGGAACTCGCTGCGGTCCCCGCGCAGGGCGGTCACCTCGATCCGTCCGCCGATGACCAGGGTCTGTCCGGTGGCGAGGTGACGCGCCAGCCCGCGGCGATGGGCCTCCCGGAACGCGGGTGGGATGATGACCGAGGCGAGCTCCTGCCCGAGCACCTCGTCGCGGGTGCGGCCGAACATGCGCTCGGCCGCCGGATTGAACTCGGTGATCCGGCCCTCGGCATCCATCGCCACGAAGGCGTCCATCGCCGACTCGAGGACCGCGCGGTGACGGGCCTCGCTCGCGCGCAGCACGGCCTCGGCCCGGTTCCGCTCGGAGACGTCGATCATGCTCCCGACCATGCGTACCGCCCGGCCGGTGGGCTCGCGGACGAAGCGGCCCCGATCCAGCACGTCGAGATAGCGGCCGTCGCGGGCCCGGAAGCGGTACTCGGCCACGAAGTCCCGGTCTCCCGCCGAGGCCATGGTGAGCGCGCCGTGGACCCGCAGCTGGTCCTCGGGATGCACGCGCTCGAGCCACCAGTCGGAGGTGGTCGCGACCTCGTCCAGCCGGTAGCCGCACATCTCGCTCAGGCCCGGCGTCCACGCCACGGTGCCCTGTCGCAGGTTCCGATCGTAGATCGCGGAGCTCACCGCGGAGGCGGCCAGCTCGAAGCGCTCGTTGGCGTGGCGCATCCGACGCTCGGCCAGCTGCACCTCCGCGCCGAGGCGGCGAGCCCTGAGCAGCGCGCGGGTCTGGAGCAGCGTGATCACGAAGGCGAGGACGCTGATCAGGAGCCCACTCCCGAGCACCCAGTACGGCACGAGTCGCTCGGGGCCCGCGTGAAAGGCTGCCCGCGTGGCGAACCGGACCGTCCACGTCTGCCCACCGAACTCGAGCGGCACCGTGCCGCTCATCTCCCGGCCCGTCGCGGGGTCGGGGTCGCGGCCGTAGAGCAAGTTCGCGGGCGCCACCCCGCCCGTGTCGTAGATCTGCACGCTCACCCGCTCGGAGACCGCGGATCCGAGCAGGGCGCTCATCATCAGATCGGGCTGGAACGACATGGACGCGAACCCGGCGAGCGCCTGCCGCCGCTCGTCGACGCCGGCCGGGGTCCGGCCATCCCGGTAGACCGGCATGAAGACGACGAAGCCGATCCTCCGATCGGAGCGGAACAGCGCGAACCGATCGCTCATCGCGGGCTGGCCGCTGTCCCGAGCGCGATCCATCGCAGCTTGGTTCTCGGCCCGCGACCCGACGTCCAGGCCGAGGATGCTCTCGTCGAAGCCGGCCGCCGGCTCCGCGAACGCGACCGGGTGGTGCTCGCGCCGGTCGGAGGTCGGGTGGATCTCGTACCGGGGAAGCCCGCTC
>Ga0335070_10008492_pt1 | contig 12051 bp, 7 predicted proteins | sample Lox_Sample_13_FD_206722 | JGI IMG/M metagenome (GOLD analysis project Ga0335070, IMG submission 206722) | Soil microbial communities from Loxahatchee National Wildlife Refuge, Florida, United States - Lox_Sample_1.3 | ecosystem: Environmental > Terrestrial > Soil > Wetlands | place: USA: Florida...
CGCCGACGGCGCAGTTGCGGATGAAGTCGCGCCGGTTCAGGTTATCCTTGGATGCCATGTTCCCTCCTCGTGAGCGGGCCGATGGCGAGGGCGCCCGCACTGTCCCGCTCAATTTAACCCAGGTCGAGCGCGGTTTTCAAGGACATCGCCCCCGCCTGCCAGAGGGCGGGAGTCCGGATCGGCGGATTTCGCGTCGGCGCGAGCGAGGCGAAGGCCCACATCGGCATGGACATCCGCATCGTCGACGGGCTTACGAGCGAGATCCTCTTCTCCACGCGCTCGACCGCCGATGCGACGAGGACGGGGTTCAAGGTCGGCTACTCCGCCGCGGACTTCGGCACGAACCTGGGGGCCTTCCAGCAGACGCCTCTCGGCGAGGCCACCCGGAGGGCCATCGAATACGCCGTCGCGAAGATCGTCAACGAATTCGGCACGCAGGCCCCTCCGGCGACATTCTGACCGTTTACAGGGCGAGGACGGCCAAAGCCGGGAACGAGGTCCTGACGGTCGGGGAAGATCAGATCGGGAGGATCCGGCTGACCTCGGTCGGCGACTCGGCCTCTTCTGCGGCCGTCGTGGAGGGCAGCGGCTTCAAGACGGGGGATATCGTCAGGAGCGGCGGCTGAAGGCGGCCACCCGACCGATCCAAGGCGAAATCCCCGCGGCGAGCCGAAACTCGTCTTCTCTCTCTCCGAAGCACGAAGCAGATTGGATCAGGCCGGGCCCAGTTCTTTATAAGAGGACCCCGCCTGCCGATTATTCCGGGCCTTGTCTCCGCGCAGCCTAATCCAAATTAATGGAGGAGCCGAGGAAAAAATCTATCTTAGTGAACATCGACGGCCTGGAATTCTTGCCCCGACGCTTACGACTTTTTGCATCCGTTTGAATCAATTCCGGATTCGGAGGGGCGATTCCCCCCGGCTCGGGTTGGCATTGATTATGCACGGATATTCAAAGAGTTAGGTGACCGGCGCGAAGGTTGGCAAATGAGAGGGATTGCCGGGACGGGTCATTTCGAGACAGCGCGGGTCCGGAAGTGTTCCGAGGATCCGCCGCGAGAGCCAAAGGGGTGACGTTCCAAAGGAACGCGAAACGCGACGAAGGCAATGGGAGGAGTGGCTGACCACTGCGGGGCGGAGGAAAGCAAACTCCCGAACAGGAGGAACGAGTGAAAAGAAGCTTAATTCTGCTTTCTTTGCTGCTGCTATCTTTCTCTCTAATGGCCCAGGTGAGGACCGGGACAATTTGGGGACACGTCACCGACACTCAAGGCGCCCCTCTTCCGGGCGTCTCCGTGACCCTGAAGTCGCCATTCTCGGCTCCCATGACTGCAGTCACCGACGAGCAGGGCATCTTCCGGTTCCCGTCGCTCGAGCCGAGTACCAATTACGCGTTGGCGGCAGAGCTCCAGGGGTTCAAGAAGCAGGAAAAAACGGGCGTCATCGTTAGCCTCGGACAACAGTCGAAGATCGATCTGGTCCTCGAGCAGGGCAAGATGGAAGAGGAAGTGACGGTAGTCGCAGTGACGCCGACCGTCGATGCCAAGAAAACGGCGATCGGGAAGAACGTGACGCAGGATACACTGCAGTCCCTACCGACATCCCGCGACCCGTGGAACGTCATGCAGATGGCGCCGTCGATCATCATGGACCGCGAGAATGTCGGCGGCAGCGAATCGGGCCAGCAGGCCGGCTATGTCGCAAAGGGCGACCCGACGGCCGGCAACAATAATGTCTGGTCCCTCGACGGGGTCGTCGTCACTGACCCGGCGGCCATCGGCGCGTCCCCGACATACTGGGACTTCGACGCGTTCGAGGAGATGAACATCGTCACCGGCGGCGCGGACGTCACCGTGCAGACGGGTGGGGTCGCCCTGAACATGGTCACCCGCCGCGGCGGCAACAAGGTCAGCTTCGGCGGCCGGTTCTACCTGACCGACGACGCCTTTCAGGCGAACAACCTGACGGCCGCACTTCAAGCCGAGGGAGTTCCCGGCATCAACAAGATCATTCAGATCAAGGATTACGGTTTCAATCTCGGCGGCCCCGTCTGGAAGGATCATCTGTGGCTGTGGGGTTCCTATGGTATTCAGGACATAAATGCGCTTACGATGTTTGGCAAACCGCAGAAGCCGACCCTCGCCGATTACACAGCCAAGTTGAACGCCCAATTCATCGTTTCGAACCGCATCGAAGCGATGTGGATGGCCGGATCAAAGGTCTTCATCGGACGTTCATCGAGCCCGGGCTTTCCGGAGGGGTTCGACCAGGGCCAGCCCCAGCATTGGGGATCGCCTATCATCAAGATCCAGGACGAGCAGCTGGTCGGCAACGATCTCCTGTTTTCGGCCAAGTACGCCTACATGAATGCCTCGTTCTCGCTCATCCCTCACAGTGACCCGGGCATGAATCACTTGGCCCTGTATGATGCAGCTCAGGGCGTCTCCTATGATAACTCCTACTACATTACAACCCGGCCGATGCACGACCTCGATTTCCACGTCCAATATTATGACGACAAGCTGTTCGGCGTTAGCCACGAGATCAAACTGGGCGTCGAGTATTCAACCCGGCGGGTCACATCCGAAACCGCCTACCCCGGGAACATCGACTTGAACTACGACTTGAATTATCCCGATATGTGGTGGGCCGACGCTCCCGGCTCCTCGAGCGGGCATCCTGGATACACGCCGGGCATGCAGCAGTGGAACCTCGCCGAAGAGTCCAATCCCGATTGGAGCGTCAAGCAGCTCACAGCGTTCGCCCAGGACACGATCACGGCAAAGCGCTTCAACTTCATGCTGGGCCTCCGCTTTGACCACCAAGTGCCGTATATCAATTCCAGCACATATGGGACCGTCAATAGCAATCCCGTCTGGAGCGAGAACTTCGATTCGGCGGTCACGGCCGCGCTCGCGGACTTCATGCGTCCCCTAAATGTTCCCAACATTAGCCCCAAGTATCACTGGAATGTCTTTTCCCCTCGCATCGGGATCACCTACGACCTCTTCGGCACGGGAAAGACCGTCCTCAAGTTGAGTGGTGCGATGTACGGCGATTTCATGGGCACGGGGTCATCGGCTTACCTATTTACCCCGTACAACATCCCGGCTTATTTAGGAGCCCCTGGTGCTCCCAACCTCTACTTCTGGTGGCTCGACACCAACGGCGATGGGATTGTCCAACCCAATGAGGTTTGGGGCAACGACCCGAATACGTATGCTCCTATTCCTCTCCTTAAGGCCAGTGGTTCAACTTATGCTGTTAACCCTGATTTCATCAACGCCACCCAGTTCAACCAGTGGTGGGGCTTCGTCCCCTTCTCCGGGGAACCGACGGCCTCGGGATACACGGTTAACTCGAATGCGGGGTCATCCAGGACCTGGGAACTTTTATTCTCTATCGATCACGAGTTAATGCCCGATTTCAGCGTCGGCCTGGACGCCACGTACCGGAAGTTCAATCACTTCAGCTGGGACGTCCCGTATTACTGGAACGGCCCTCTCGGCGATTACAGCGTCGGGAGCGAGCCGTATATGTTGCAATCCAGCGACTACCAGTGGGCCGGCTTGATTCCCTCGACAATCTCTTACACCTCCGGAGGCCAGACCTATAACGTCGACGTCGGCACCGGGGCCGGGCATAACTACTATCTCCTGACGCTTCCTTATTCGGGGACTCCGTACGCCTATCACGAGCTCAACAGCAACTACCAGACGTTCTGGGGGATCGACCTCACCTTCAACAAGCGCTTATCGAACAAGTGGATGCTGGACGGGTCCATATCGTACATGGACCAGCGGATGCACTACGGGAACGGCATCCTGGATACGACGAACCTTTGGGCACTCCAGGACAATCTTTATGCTCCGCGGATAGGCGCGAGCTCAGGGAAGATCGACGCCTCGGTCTTCTCTCATTGGATGCTCAAACTGGAAGGCTTCTACCAGCTGCCGTACGATTTTAACATCTCCTTCACATTTAGCGCGCGTGCGGGCTATCCTATTCCCCATTATATGGACATCGTCGACTACACATGGGAGAATGCCAACGCACATACCGTCCAGACCTACCTGGATGTCTTCCCCTCAACAAAGCTCCCGACTTTCTACCAGTTAAACCTGCGTCTTGAGAAGATGGTCAAGCTCGGTGACACAGGCCGCATCTACATCATGGCGGACGCTTTCAATGTGACCAACGCGGCGATCATCAACCGGCGGTATGACATGAACGAAGGCACCCTCTACGTTAACGTCAAGGACGAAGAAGGCAACGTCACCGACTACTCGTTCGAGCCCTATCCGCACCGCTATCAAGCGTACTCGATCCTGAACCCCTTCATCATGCGTTTCGGGGTCCGCTTCCAGTTCTAGGCAAGGCAGAAAGCGCACAGCAGCACGAGTTCAAGGCCCCGCCCCCGGCCTGGGGCGGGGCTTTTTTTCGCGGGGAAGCATAGAGAGAGGGCCATCCGCATCAATGAACTAGGCTGGGACCTCGGCCGGAAGCACTTCGGGGACGGTCAGAAAAGAAGGTGCGTCATTAGGGCGCGTTGGTTCGGGCGGCTTCCAGACCGGCCAGCGCCTTCGCGGCGTCCGCAACCTCGGGCAGGCCAGAGTCGGCGTCCTTCCACAGGTCGAGGAACTTGTGATACTCCTCGACGGCCCGCGCCCGGTCACCCCTCCTCTCGTCGATCTTCCCGAGCATGTAATAAGCCCTGGAATAGACGTCCCCATGGCTCAGTCGGCCGCTGGTCAGGAGGGTGATCCGGCTGTACTCCTCGCGGGCGCTGTTCAGGTCCCCCGATTCAAGATAGGCCCGGGCCAGGCCGTCAAAGAGCAGGGCGTGCGGATCGTGGTACGCGCCGTTCTCGCAATAGAGATTCCGGATGGCGTCACGGAGATGGGAGATGGCGGCCCGGTAGTTCTTTCGCGCCATGTCGATGAGCCCGGTCAAGTAGCCGAACCAGACCAGCTCTTCAGGTTTCGACGTCTTCGCGATCGTCTCTCTCAGGGTTTCCGCCGTCTTTTCCGCGTCCCCGACAGAACCCCGCTCGACTTGGATCTTCGCCTTGATGATCAGCGATGTTTCGGCGAGACTCAGCGTGCCCAGCAGCCAGGGGGATTGGGTCGAGACCGCCTCTTTCTCCGCAACATCCATCGCCTCCAAGGCCTCGCCGTAGCGTCCGGCCTTTTCAAGGACAAAAGGCAGAGCCCCGAACACGTTGGTGCGGACGTTGAGGTCCCACTGACTTTCCTTCAAGTTCCTCCGCGCCCAATCGACGGCCTCGGCGAATCTTCCCCGGACCAAGCAGACGTGCCAATGATACCAGCAGGCTTCCGTTTCGAGGTCGCAGGCCTTGTCCGCCGCCCCGAGGTCGTCCTTGCAGAGGAGGACCTCGCCGGTGGCCTCGTGGCCGTTGAAATGGGCGTTCTGGCGATAGGCCTCTTCCGTCTCGGCCAACGCGCGGTCGAACTGCCTCCGGCAGAGGTAATTCAGTCCGAGCAGCTCGCGGAGGGGAGCGGCGTCTTCGACCTCCCTGAGGAAGGAAAGGCAGACCCGCTCGGCGTCTTGATACATCCCCTTGCGCATCTGATACAGACCCAGATCGCTGGCAATGGCCGCCGTCGGAGTCAACCGATAGAGAATGGCGTATTCGCGGATGACCTTATCGAGATCCCCCCGTCTTGCGTAGACGCGGGCCAGGAGTTGACGGCCCAGGGCGTTGGCCGGATAGGCCGTCAAGAGCCGGGCAAGCACTTCGGCCGCCTTATCGTTTTCCTGGTCGTCGAGCAGAGCTCGTGCTTCGATGATCAGCCGTTCGTTCTCGGGCAGCCGCGCCTTCAAGGCGAGGGCCTTTTCGAGACACCGTCTGGAGTTGGCGATATCCCTGAACGCCGCGTGCACGGACGAGAGCGCCTGGAAGGCCATGGCGAATTCCGGGTCGACGTCAACCGCCTTCTCGAAGCATTCCCTGGCCTGTACGGCCTCGTCGGGCCTGTTCCAATGTCTCATCCCTTCGAGATAGTAGTTCAGGGCCTGGGGAACGGCCGTCGTGACCTGTCCGGCCTCCTTGGGGAGGTCATGGGCGATCTGGACCGCGCTGAAGTTCATCAACGTCATGACCCGTCGCGCCAGGTCGTCGATCGTCGGGATGACGCCCTTCTCGCCGTTGGCTTCGATCCGGAGCGCGACCGGCGTTTCTCGGGTCGACGGCCTTTCGAGCATAGCCGTGACGACGATATTGTCCCCTTCCCTGACGTATCCGCCGCTCAGAACGTGGGTGGCACGGCATCGGGAGGCGATCTTCCGGATTTCCTCCGAGGAATACCGGGGGGCCAGGGTCAGGCCGAACTTTCTCAGGGCGGAGTACACCTCGTCGTCGGGGACGACCCGGATGAACTTCGACTGAGAAAGGGTGGCGCCGAGAAGGCAGGCAATGCCGTCCCGCCAGTGGTCGAGCCCGGAGTCGCCGGTATGATTCTCGAAAGCCAGCACGGCAAGGGTCGGCTGGTCGAAGGCGGGGTTTTGGACGACCTCTCGGCGCGTCCGGTCCGCCCGGAAGAGGATCACGCCGATAGCCACGATCGCAGGAAGGGCAATGACGGCGGCCAGTCTCCCCGTCCGGGCTAAACGGCCGCCCGATCCTCTGGATCTTGCGAACTTAACGAGTCCCGTCTCCGCCGCACTCCCCTCATGGAGCTTCTCGGCCAGCCAGCGGTCGAGCTCGTCCCGGTAAGCGTATATGCGGGCCTTGGGAGAGCCGTCCAGCCGGTGGACGGGCAAACCCAGCTCGCGCTCCCATCTTTGGCAGGTCCTGACGTCGCGGCCAAGATAGGCGGCGATCTCCTTCCAGGAATCAAGAAGTCTGCCCTCTTCCATTGCCAACCCCAGGTGGATGCCTCGGGTACTCCCCTAACGCCTTACACGCGGGATTCTAAGGAGGGCGAAGGGCCGTGTCAACAGTCAACGAGAAGCGGGCGGAGACGTGCGGGCCTCGAGCGTTGCCAGCGCCTTCGCGGCGTCCGCAACCTCGGGCAGGCCAGGGTCGGCGTCCTTCCACAGATCGAGGAACCTGCGGCATTCTTCGATCGCTCGCGCCCGGTCGCCTTTCCGCTCGTCGATCTTCCCCAGCATGTAGAACGCTTTTGCATAGATGTCGGCTTGATCGAGCCTTCCTATCGTGCGCAGAGTGATCGTCTCGTAGGTTTCCCTGGCCTTGTTCAGGTCGCCGAACTCATACAGCGACCGCCCCAAGCGTTCGTAGAACAGGAGACGGTCTTCGACCCTGTCGGGCGCGAGATCCAGGCGTCCAACCGCACGCTTGAACAGGTCCGCGGCCTTCCGATAGTTCCCTCTTCCGACTTCGACTTGGCCTTGGATGTACTCAGGCCACCGGAGTTCCTTCCCATTTATGCCCCGGCCGACCAGGGCCGCGAGCTCCTGTGCCGTGGCTAAGGCCTCCTCAAATGATCCCCTCTCCGCCTGGAGCCTTCCCTTAAGGAAAAGGTCCGACTTGCGCTCGCTGGGCAGGTAAGGCAACTCGGACTCGCCCGCAGTTCTTCGGAAATCCTCCGCGAGCTTCACGGAGCGGGCCTCGGCCTGGAGGGCCTCGTCGTACCTTCCGGCCTTTTCGAGCGTCCTCGCCTGCAACCGATATGCCCGAGCTTCGCCTTCCTTGCTGCCCTTGGCTTCCTCCTGGAGTTGCCTGGTCAGGCGAAGCGCTTCCTGATATTGTCCCCGCATAAGGGCCAGGCACCACAAACAGGACGTCTTTCCCGGCAGACCCTTCGCGCAAACCTGGCGATAAACCCTCTCCGCGCCGGCGAGGTCGCCCTTGTAGACCAGGGCGTGGCCGACGTACGCCTGCAGGTCCGGCCTGAGGAGATAGCATTTCTCGGCCTCGGCCAGGGCCGCGTCGAACTTCCCCGCGTACAGGCTCGCGTCGATCAGGCAATAGTGAAGGTAATAATTTTCCTCGACATCCGCAAGGAAGGAGCGGCAGATGTCCTCGGCCTTTTGATAGAGGCCTCCAGCCAGATACTCACGGGCGAGGTTCCCCACGACCAGAGGCGTTCTCTGGATCTCGAGCGCGGCCTCCAATCTGCGGATGGAGCTCCCGACCTCTCCGACTGCATTGTAAGCGAGGCCAAGCATGACTTGTCCCCCAGCGTGTCCAGGGTACTCCTTCACCAGTTTCTTGAGGACGGCGATACCCTGGGGGTAGTCCTCGTCGAAGCAAAGGGCCTGGCCTTGGATGAAGAATTTCTCATTTTCAGGGAGGAGGACGCTCAACGCCAGGGCCTTCTTGAAGCATCGGCGGAAATCGGCGGTGTAACCAAGAATGGAGTACTTGACTCCCAGGGAACGGTAGGCCATGGCGAAATCGGGGTCGAGCTCGACGGCCTTCTCCAAATAGGGGATGGCCTCTCCATGGGCAAGCTGCCAAGTCCGCTCTTGGCCGTCGATATAGTACTTGAGCGCCTCGGGAGACGACGTCGTGACACGGCCGGCTTCCTTTTCGAGCTCATGCCGGATCTGGGCCTCCGTGAAGTCCAATCTCGCCAGGACCCAGTGCGTCAGGTCGTCCACTTTCGGGATTATGTTCGACTCCCCATCGGCCTCCAAGCGGAGCACGGCGTCCTGCTCCACTGTTCCCGGTTTCTTAAGCCGGGCCGTGATGATAAAACGTCCGCCAGCTTTGATAAATCTGCCGGACAGGGCGTGCGTCGCGCCGCACGCCATCGCGATCTTCACGATCTCGTCCGAGGAATACCTCCCGGCTTCGCTCAGGCCGAGCTTCTTCAGGACCGTGTACATCTCATCGCCCGTAACGACCTCGATGGACTTCGACTGCGAGAGCGAAGCATTGAGAAGCTCGGCCAGTCCCTCACGCCAGTGATCGAGCCCGGCGTCGCCGGAATCGTTGGTGAAAAACAGCACGGCGAGCGTCGGCTGTCGCGAAGCGGAAGACCGGAGCCCCGTGCCCGCCGACCGGCCCAAAAGCCAGAGGACAACGCTCAGCCCGATCAGAGCCAGGAAAGCCAACACCAGCGCGAGCGAGGCCTTTCGCGACAGCTTGAGAGTCGCGCCGCGAGTCGTGATTAGCTCGGTCAGCCCGCCGTTTTGTCGTTCCCGCTCGTGGAGCTTCTGCTCGAGCCAACGGTCAAGCTCATGGGCATAAGCGAAAATGCGGGCTTTGGGAGAGTCCTCCAGCCGGTGGATGGGCAATCCGAGTTCGCGTTCCCATCTCTGGCACGTGCGCACGTCACGGTTGAGATAGGATGATATTTCTTTCCAGGACTCGAGGATTCTGCTCGAATCCATCCCGGCCCCCTCTTAACGGACCGAAATAAATTCCACCTGTCGCAATTCTATGGATGAAAAAACCGTATGTCAACCCTTCCGGACAGTCTGTCAGCCATTGTCATACTATGCCGCATTGTACCGTTTTTTGGACGTTGACAGCCCGCCTCACTGAATCCCATATTATGTGCAACTTTATGGGTTGATGTGGGGTAAGAATGGCTGGACATGAACCGAACGTGCTAAGAAGAATCGGGGTCGCTCTGTTCGGAGGCCTCCAAGTGAACGGTCCCGGGGCGCATCCTGCCAGGATGCCGCAGGAGAAAGGTCCGATCTCCGACGGACAGTTCTCGGCCGAGCTCTTGGACCTCATCTCCCGGCGTATTTGCCTGGAGCACCCGCTATGCCTGAAAGCCGTTATCCGCCAGTTCGAGAAAGAGATCATCATGTACGTCCTCGGCATGACCCATTGGAACCAGAAGAAGGCGGCCGAGATCCTGGGAGTCAAGCACACGACCCTCAACTACTGGGTCCGCCAGTTCGGCCTCGCCCCCGGCCGGAGAGGTGAGGCTGTCCCAAAGGCGGACGCCCTGCCGCCCGCCGCACCCGCCGCGACCGCCGGAGCGGAGGACCAAGACTCGACCCACTGAGCGGCCTGCTCTCCAACTTATCGCATCTCCTTTCGCTGTTAAGTCCGATTCTTGGATTCAAAAAACCGTCCGAACCCAGCTCATCCGGTGAAATGCGCCACGGAGTGGCACAGAGCGACTTCGTCTCTGACGCTCTTGCCTTCCGTCATTCCCGTCCGATTGTAAAAGCAAAGGCTCCGTTGCGATCGTCAAAAAGGGAACCGCAAGGATCGGATGAGAGTCAGAAGGAGATCATACCCGCAGCCGGGAATTCGATACCGGTTGCCGGCGATGGTGGCCGCAGTCGTCCTGGCGACGGCTGTCCTGCCTTCGTTCCTCTCGTCCGCGACTCTTGCTCCCTTGGGCCCGGCGGCAACCGCGTTCCTCTGGATGGCCCTCTCCCCGCCGGAGACCGCCCGGGCCGGCCGTGAGCTCAAGAAGGCGGAGAGCGCCGACCGGGTCTGTCTGGACTATGCTTGGCGCGGTCCCGAGGGCAGCCCTCTCTCGGTCTCAGTTTCGATCTCCAGGACGGACCTCGAGGAGTCCGAAAGAGCGTTCGGCTACGTCAAGGCCGAGCTCGAGACTGACCTCTTGGCCCGAGAAGCCGCCCTCCGACAAGAGGAGGCCTTGTCACCCATGGCCGCCGCGCGCCGGCTGATCGCGCGAAGTCCTTTTGCGGAGTTCATCGAGGCTCGAGAATCCGAAGGGGGCGAGGTCGCTCTCGTCGTGCCGGAGGGGCGGCCGATTCCGGCCGGGGCCGGGGCCGAGGTCGAACGGTTGAGCGGCCGTCTCGCCTCCGCCTGGGCGGCCTCGAAGAGGAAGATCGCCGCGATCCTCAGGAAACGCGTCGAGTCCTACTTCGAGGCACACGGGCTCGTCCGCGTCGACGAGGGAATCGGCGTTCGCTACGACGCCCTGGTCCGGCGGAGCCTGCCGCTTGTCGGCCCCATCGCCCGCGAACTCAAGGCGATGAGCGACCGCGAGCTCCATGGCCGGGACCTAGAAGCCGTTTTGTCATTCGTCCAGCAGATCCCCGTGGCGCAGGTCCCGGAGGAGGAAAACGGTCGCTACACGACGGGATGCCGCGTCCCCCTGGCTGTTCTCGCGGACGACGGCGGCGACTGCGACTCCAAGGCCGTCCTCTTCACGGCTCTCTGGCGCTGCCTCCACAACTTCCCCGCCGTCCTGGTCATGGTCCCCGAACACATGCTTGTCGGCGTCGCTGGCTCGTTTGGCGACGGCGCCTCCGTTGCCTTGGACTCCCATCGGTTCCTGCTTTGCGAGGTCTGTTCCCGGAAGCCTGTCCCTCCGGGGTCCATCTCGGAATACGCGGCGAAATCCATCGCCAGGGGGCAGGTCAGGTACAAAATCCTCGGCCCGCGCTGACCGCCTATTTCTTTGGTGCCGCCTTCCCCTCTTCGGGAGCCGCGGCCGGGGGCTGGCTTGGACGGGCTTCCGCGGGCTTCGGCGCGGCCGGCTTCTTCTCGCCCTTCGGCTTCTTCTCCTTGGCTTCCGCGGGGCCCTTCTTCGACTTCTCGGGCTTGCCGCCCTCTTCTTCCTTCGCGGGTGCCGCCGCTCTGGCCGCTTTCCTCTTCACCAACTCCTCGGCCAGCTTTTCCTGGGCGGCGATGACCCTCATCCGGCGATTCACGGTCCTGATCTCCGCCTTCAGGTTCCTGACAAGAGGGTCCTTGTCGGCCTTGGCGGGCTCGACGCCCTTGACCGAGAGCGATTTCAGCCGGTCCTTCAGCTTTTGCTCGAAATAGACCTTGTGCCGCAGGTGGATTTCTTTCCTTTTCGACGCCATTCTCTCCTCCTCATCGCTTCCGCTCGTTATTCCGGCGGGAACGGGCCGCTCAGCGTTCCTTCTTGCCCGCCGAGCCGATCAGTGTAAGCCGTATATTTATATCAGGGTTCCGGCCAAAAAGCCATCCCTGGGCCTTAACAAAGACCTTGAAAAGCCGATCCCGCCTGCGCTATAGTGAGGCAAAGCGTAAGGGGTATGGGGACATGAACTGTCCTGCCTGCCACTCTGAAAATCCTGCCGACAGCCAATTCTGCCATAAGTGCGGGTCGTCCATCGACATCCCCGCCTCCCCGACCCTCTCCTACTCGCCCGC
>Ga0335070_10008494_pt1 | contig 12049 bp, 8 predicted proteins | sample Lox_Sample_13_FD_206722 | JGI IMG/M metagenome (GOLD analysis project Ga0335070, IMG submission 206722) | Soil microbial communities from Loxahatchee National Wildlife Refuge, Florida, United States - Lox_Sample_1.3 | ecosystem: Environmental > Terrestrial > Soil > Wetlands | place: USA: Florida...
CCGACGGACCGGTGTTCAAGATCCGCGACGACCCCCGGGCGACCCGGATCGGCCGGTTGCTGCGTCGTTGGAGCCTCGACGAACTACCTCAGCTTTTCAACGTAATGCTGGGAGACATGTCGATCGTGGGGCCACGACCTCCTATCCCCAGCGAGGTCGTACAGTACGACCGCTGGCAGCGCCGACGGCTCAGCATGCGACCCGGTCTGACTTGTCTTTGGCAGATCAAGGGCCGGCATCGCATCGGCTTCGACGAATGGATGCAATTGGATCTGTTTTACATCGACAACTGGTCATTGAAGCTCGATTTCCTCATTATGTGCAGGACGATACCGACGGTGTTCGGGGGAACAGGCGCATGAACCCTGAATGTTCATGCCCGGCGCCGTCGCGCCCGCGATGCCTCGCGCAAGCGAGATCCTCGTACCGCAGCACCATGGACGTTCTTCGATGTGAGAGGCGGTGGCAATGATCGGTCTGATCAACTGGATGATGGCGCTCGCCGTGCTCTCGCTGGGCCAAGCCTCCCAGCCCGAGCCCGGCGAACCATCGCCGGAGCCGACGACTGAGAAGCCGTTATCGCAGTCAGTGCGGGCGGAGTTGCGAGCCCCGCGGACGGTCGTGCCCGTGGGAAGCGAAGTCATCGTCGAGTTTTCGATCCAGAACCGCACCGACGCCCCGGTGAAGCTCACCGTACCGGGCGCACTGCCCGCCCGGGAACGATCGGACTACGGCATGGGGTTGCCGCTGGAGCACGTCTTCTCGGGGCCGAATTTCCGGGCCCTGCAGGTCACGTCGGATGAGAACCCGCAGATGGGCGATCGGGTGATGCGCAAGCCGGAATACCCGGTGCCTGCAATCACCGTGGCACCGTTCGGCACAGTGGGTCTGCGTTTCGACGTAGCCAGGTTCTATCCGGGATTACATCAGAGCGGCAAGTACCGGCTGGTATGGCGACCTTACGGAGGGGCGTTGGAGAGCGAGCCGCTGACGATCGACGTCATGCAGTACAAGCAGGTCACGATGGAGACCGAGTACGGCTCGCTGGTCATCGAGCTGCTGTACGACAAGGCCCCGCGACACGTGGCCAATTTCCTCGACCTCGTCGAGCAGCGCTTTTACAACGGCAAGACATTCCACACCGTCTACCCCGGTCAGTTCATCCTGGGCGGCTGCCCGAAAGGCGACGGGACCGGACGGCGTCCGGACGGGGTTCGCCTGCAACCGGAATTCAACGACACGCCTTTTGAAGAAGGCACCGTAGGCATGGCACTGATCGAGGGCGATCCCAATTCGGGGAGCAGCCAGTTCTTCATCTGCCTTGGCCGCCAGACCTCCTGGGACGGCCGTTATACGGCCTTCGGCCAGGTTCGCGGGCCGCAGTCCCTGGCCACGCTCGAGAAGCTTGGCCAAGTATCGGTCGATGCCCAGCACCGACCGATCAAGCCGCTGGTCATCAAGAGCATGACCGCCACGGACATGCCCTTCCCGCCGCGACATGTGAAATAGCCGGACCTATCGGGTTTTCCCCAACGGAGCCTTGTTCCCAATACCCGGCTTGACGGGTGCGGCCCTCCGAGCCCCCGCAGATAGAAGCTCCCGCGCGAGCCGACCTCCTGCCCACCTGTGATTATGCGCGAAAAACTGGTAAGATAGTCTTCTGTGAGTCGCCCGGTCCCGGGAAGAGGGGAGTACACAGCTCACACCTCGGGACCAAGGAGGCGCGAAGGCAAATCCTGGTTGAAAGGTCGGAGGTACGGCGCTGCCCTCCTGATGCGGGCATGGCGCGCGGTCGCACCATCACCCGACCCGTGAAGGAGCTTGGCGATGCCGACGAATACATGCAGATTCCTCGCGTTCTGTTTCCTGTGCGCCATTGTGGTCCTCTCGCCCACAGCGTCAGTCTGGAGTGACGACGGCGGCGGGGGCGGCGATGTCTTTCTCATGATGCCCGGGCAATGGACGCCGATCCCCGAATGGAGTAGCCCCAGCGTACTGCCGGCCCTGTTCGGCGAGGAGATCCATCGACCGGCCGTGCGGATCCAGCCGGGCCCCGGCGCGAGACCAGCCATCGTCGCTTCGGTCTATGCGAAGCCGGCGCTTTACGGCCTGACGTCGTCGCTCGACGGGAACCAACTCATCTCGCTGACTTATGGCGGCACGGTTGAAACCGGCGTTGTCATGCCGCTGCCGGGATCTCCCGGTCTCCCCGGCGAGATTCGCGGGCTGGCGTTCGATCCACTCAGCGGGACGGTCTATGCTCTGTTCGGCTACCCGGAGGACCCTGAGTGGACTCCTCCGTCATCTGTTTGCGCGATCGATGCGGGGACCGGGACATACACCTGCAACCAGATCCCCTCGCAATATCCGCACATGGTCGGCCTGGCCTTGGACTCGGCCCGAGACGTCTTCTACACGATCATGTTTGCGCCAGAAGGACCGTGGTTGCTGGCCCTTAGACCTTTCCCGTTTGTCGATATGCTCTGGATGATCGGGCTGCCGACACCGGGCAGCAATTACACGGTCACGGACCTGGCCTTCGATCCTGAGGGCGACGTGCTCTATGCCTTGTATTCGAGCGACATCAATACCTGCCGGCTCGTCGCGTACCACGTGGACTCAGGGGTGATGCGGACGATCGATCTGACGGGGCCATATGCCGCGGAGCCGTACAAGGCTGCGTGGGATCCTTGCTCGCGCAGGCTGCTGTTCCTTGGGCGATTGAGCAGCGCGCTTTTCTCCCTGGACCCCGTGATGGATTCGGCGCCGCAACTGGTCGGTCTGATCGCCAGCAATGAGCCGAGTGTGATCGCTTTCTGTAGGCCGGAGTCGTGGGGACTCGATTATGCCACGTATGACGGCGGGACTTTGTGGAACCGCGAACCGATCGACAACCGACAAGGGAGCGAGTGGGACCCCCTGTGGTACTGGGGAGATCAGCGCTTTCACACTTGCGGGGCGGCGTCAGATCCTGAACTCGGCCGGATCGACGGAATGTCTTTCCTCTACCGCGATGGCCTGCTGCCCGTGGTTGCCTGGACCCAGCGGGTCGATGGCCAGTTCAGCGAGATTCTTGTAGCCGCGAAGGATCCCGGCACGGGCGAATGGGGCGCGGTCGGCTGGAATGCCTACGGGATTCCCTCTAACAAACTGCCGGGCATCAGCTCCACATTTGCGTTCGCCACGGATCCCAAGATCATGAGCGGCCTCGTGGGCGGGCAGGAGAGGCTCATCGTGGCATGGCTCGAGCGATTCGACTCGCCGGCTTCCAGCGGAGAGGTATATGCCCGATATTATGACGAGGGCGCCTGCCAATGGCTGGAGCTGGGGCTGGGCTGTGCGAGCGACTACGGTCTGACGCAAACCGGCGGCACGGTGGACAGCTTCGACGCGGCCGTCCTCAGCGCGGCGGACCCCAGCGATCGCAGAATCGTCGTGGCCTACTCGTGCGCCGCTGAAGATCGACAATCCATTTGTGTCAAGACGTGGAAGGATGCCTTCCAATACTGGGATGAGTTCTCGTCCGGTTCGGCGTCTCCGGGCTACGGCATATCGCAGCCGCCCGAGGCAGGCATGTTGGACAGCCATCCCGCCATCGCCGCCGGTCCCGACTCGGGCACGCTGTTTATCGCCTGGCGGCGTCAGACCCCTGGCCAGCCCTGGCAGGTCATGGGGAGACAGTATTTTGGCGCGTGGCCCGCGGGGTGGCACGGTATCGGCGGTGGCGACATCATCCATCGCCCGGCGCTGACTTCGGCAACCATTTCTCACCCGACCGCGACATTCGACAAACAGTACGTGGTTGCGTGGGAGCAGGATCTTCCGACGGAGGCGGGCAAGCGGGAAGTACTCGTCAAAGTCTGGAAGGATTACTCGTGGCAGGAGATCGGGGCCGGCTCCAGCAGCGCGGGCGGGATCAGCGGAAGCTACGCCATCGAGTCGGTGTATCCCCAACTGCTGACGGACCCGAACTTGCAGCCGGTCGTGGCCTGGGACGAGGGCGGCCTGGCCTTTGTACGGCGCTTTGATCAGCCGCTTACCCAATCCGCCGACTGCGACAACGACTGGTATCCCGACGATGCCGAGATCGCCAATTGTTCTCCGGGAGACAAGTCGTGCGCGGACTGCAACAAGAACGGCGTTCCGGACGGATGCGACATCGCCACCGGCTACTCGCTGGATATCGACCCGCCGAACGGCGTTCCTGACGAGTGCGAGGCCCCGCCCATCGGCGACCTGAACTGTGACCGGGCGGTGGATATCCGGGATATTCCCCATTTTGTGCAGGCCCTGGTGGACCCGGTGGGGTATCAGCAAGCGCACAGCGGGCCGCCCTTTGGACCGTGTGACTGGTTACTGGCGGACGTGAACGGCGATTCAAGCATCGACGGAAGGGACGTGACGGCCTTCGTGGAGGTCCTTCTGGCTCAATGAGCTAAGGCGTTCCGCTCGAGGGGATCAGGGCGCGGAGGTCTTCCCGGGTGGGATCAGCCGCGAGGATGCCGCGGATGAATCCGGTCGCCTCGTCCACTTTTCCCACGCAGATCAGCGCCGCTGCCAGGCTATGCTGGGCGGCGCGATGATCGGGCTGAGTCGCGAGTACCTTGCGGAAGCTTGAAATGGCCAGATCGAAATGGCCCTGGTTGGCCCCGATCACGCCGAGGTTGTAGAGGGCGTCGGTGTAACGAGGACGATACCGCAGGGCGTGCTCATAGGCGCGGGCGGCGTCATCCGCCCGGCCGGCCTCCAGGTATGTATTCCCCAGATTCAAGTACGCCTCGGGATATTTGGGGGCGATGGCCAAGACGCGATTGAACAATTCAACGGCCTCGGCGAGACGGCCCTGTCGGGCAGCGACCGTGGCCAAGTCATTGAGGGCGACATAGTCTTCGGGGTCGAGACTCAAGGCGCGGCGGTATTGCTCGCTCGCTTCGGCGAATCGCCCAAGGCCTGCCAGGGCATCGCCCATCCCGCGGGCCGCGCCGCTGTATTGCGGGTCGCCCGCCTGGGCTCGCTGATAACAGTCGAAGGCCTCGTCGTACCGGCCCATGTCGAGCAGCACGCTCGCCTCGATCATCAGCGCGTCCACGTCGTTGGGGCGAAGGGCGAAGGCTTGGTGAAGCTGGTCCAGGGCATCGGCGTAGCGACGCTGATCAGCCAGGGCCACGGCGTGATTTACGTAAGAAAACGAGTACGGCCGCCGTTCCAGATGGACGGTCCAGTTGGATGCGAACGCGGCAACGCCGGCGGCAACGGCTGGCCCCGCCAGAGCGCGAAGTTGACGTCCGCGGAGCAACAACACCGCTTCGATGAGAGCGGTACCGGCGAACATCGCCAGCACCGGCACGAGCGGCATGCGATATCGGGCGAAGACGACGAATGCTGCCACGCTGACAGTAGTGACGAGCAGCCACGCATAGAACAGCCACAACTCTCGAAAGCGACGGACGGTCAGCCAGATCCCGGCTACCGCGAGCGGGCACAGAACACCAAAGTGGAGAAAGTAATCACCGGCGCGAAGCAACAGGGAGTCCTGCTTGTAGAGGTAGTAGTCCTCGGTGTCAGGAGCTTCGTAGGCGTTCCAGGTCATCAGGCATTTCTTGGCCGTCAGGTAGAGCCACGCGCCTGGATCGGCCTTGACGTAGTCCATCGCGGCATGGAGGTAGTACGCGGACACTTCTCGCGGCGACAGGCTCCGGCCGGAGGCCTTCTCGGCGGCGCGGGTCCACTCCTCCTGCTCGTGCTCACCGGTAGAGCGGCCGCGCTTGAACGGCAGGTAGGTGCCGGTGGCCTTGGGATTGTTGCCCATGGCGAAGTTCTGACCGAGGTTGGGCGTGGTCAGCACCAGTTCGCCGGTGACGATGCGATTCCGCAGCGCCCATGGCGAGAGGACAATCAGGAGAGCAATCATGCTCGCCGCGATGAGAAGCAACCGCCTCGGGGCGGGAGCCGGCCGGGCGGTGAACCACAGCCACGCAATGAGGAGCGGGACGAGGGCAAGGGCGTTCTGCCTGGTCAATATGAGCAACCCCAGCACTGCTCCCGACAGACACCAGCGCCTCCAGTCCGCCCTCCCTTTGCAGATCGCCATCGACCACAGTAGCAGCACATCCAGGAATGACGCCAGGCTGGTCTTCTGAATGAGCCCGTCAAAGAAGATTGCCGGCGGATAGATCGCCAGGAGGATCCCGGCAATGACTGCGGCACGCGCGTCAAAGAACCGCCGACACGCCGAAATCAGCAGGACGCATGAGGCCGCACCGAGGACAACCTGCAAGCATCTCGGCGCCCATGGACCGCCGCCGGCGAGCCGGCGCACGGCCCCCAGCACATAGGCATAGAGCGGTGCATGGACGAAGTCCGCCGGCCCGAGCCAATCGCCTGCGGCGATTCCTGCCGCCCGCTCTTCGTACACCGCCCCATCGGAGAGCGGCTGACGAAAGAAGCCGATGTTCCTGATCTCGCAGAGACAGACGACACGAAGCATCAATGCCAACAGGAAGATGGCGATCGGTGCCCGAATTCTCGCCAGGTGAAGCCATCGGCCTTGCGTCATGCCACGATTCTACCTTACAGTTCCGGGAAAGCCGATTTCTCAGGCAGAATGGGCGTCTGGACCCGGCATGGCGGTTATGAACGGATGTCAGCCTGAATCGCCTCGCGACACGATTGATTGGCAGCGTGCGGCACAACCAGGGGAAAAACTACCGCACGTGTTTGCGGCTCCAGATTTCCAGCAACCATCAATGACATGAGAGGGGAAATGGTCATGCCCCGCGTAAGACGCGTCTTGTTTCTTATCGCGATCGTCTCAGGTTGCAGCATTCAGCTGGACTCCATCCTGCTCAAGCCTTCGGCGGACTTCCGCCTGCGTCCGGCGGACTTGAATTACACAGCCGAGGCGACTGTTCTTACGGGAGCAAATGCCGCAGCGGTGAGCACCTGGTATGTCAAGACGAGCGGGACATCCAAGGGCTGCGTGGTGATCATCCCGGGGGCGGACGCGAACAAGGGGCGATATTCCCTCCTCCTGCCGATCTTCGTGGACAAGGGCTGGGATGTGGTGCTGTACGATTACCCGGGCTTCGGGGACAGCCCCGGAACGGCAACGTTCGATGGGGTCATGGAGAGTACACGAGCGGCGCTGGACTATGCCTTCCGGCAACACACTGTCGTGGTCGGCTTCGGGGTAAGCATGGGAACCGACGTGCTGGCCCGGGTGGCGGTGGACTATCCGTTGGCGGCGTGCATCTTCGAGAGCGCCGGCGATTTGCGGGAGATCGGCTCCGACTTGCTGGCGTTCCAACATGCGCCTGCGGAGCTCGGAGCCCTGGCCGACACGGTGATCGCGGCCAACGCGTCGGAGGATTTCGACTTGAGGCGGTGGATCCAGGAAGTGCGGATGCCCAAGCTGTTCCTGCACTCGCCGGATGACACGCTGACCCCTTGGGAGAAACTGTGGGAAATCTTCAAGCTGGCGCCGCAGCCCAAGCACCTAGTCACCACACAAGGGGATCATGCGGAGCAGGTCTTCGTTGATCCCGATCTGTACCGCTCGCTTGTCAACGGCTGGCTGGATGGCGCCCTCAAGCTCGATCCAATCGGTATCCAGGGATACCAGCAGATCCTGGATAACGAGCTCCGCGCGAGTTACGCGGACTACGGGTTGACGCCCCCGGCGTGAGGTCGCCGGCATGGCGGCGCGATGCGGCAGCCCCTCCACCCCACCCTGGAGGGCATTTCCCGGCCTTTTGAATCCTCGCCCAAGCCGATATAATCCCCTCGTGCGATGCGCGGAGGCGGCTTCGCACTCGGCGCCATGAGGCGTTGATGGCTCGGTCTCATGCAATGCGTTGCGTGGACAACGGGTCAGGCTGGAAACAGAGCAGCCCATTCGCGTATACCCATGTGCCGTGAGGTGCTGGGCTGGAGCGGATTGGCGCCGAGTGCGAGGCCGCACCGCCATTACATGGCGGTCTGCGAATAACCAAGGGAGGATACCGAAGCCGGCACTCCCGCGTGCCCTGTGTGAGCACCCATGTCATATACCGTCCTAGCCAGGAAATTCCGCAGCCAGACGTTTGAGGAGGTCGTCGGGCAGGACGCCATCACGGCCACGCTGAAGAACGCCATCGGCCAGAACCGCGTCCACCACGGCTATCTCTTCTGCGGCACGCGCGGCGTGGGCAAGACCTCGATGGCCAGAATCCTGGCCAAAGCCTTGAACTGCCTCTCGTCGGACGGCCCGACCGTCACGCCGTGCGGGAAATGCGATTCCTGTGAGGCTGTGGCCCGCGGGGAAGATGTCGACGTGGTCGAGATCGACGCGGCCAGCAACACCGGCGTCGATAACATCCGAGAGCTGCGAAACAACGCGGTCTACCGCCCGGCCCGGTCGCGGTTCAAGATCTACATCATCGACGAAGTGCACATGCTGAGCAAAGGGGCGTTCAACGCCCTGCTCAAGACGCTGGAGGAGCCGCCCAGCCACGTCAAGTTCATCTTTGCGACCACCGAACCTGAAAAGGTTCCGCCCACTATTCTCAGCCGCGTGCAGCGATTCGATTTCAAGACCATCCCTCCGGAGGACATCGCCAGGCAACTGCTGATGATCTGTCGCGAGGAGGGCGTCGAGGCGGAGGAGCCGGGCATCAAGCGGCTGGCCCGGCTGGCCAACGGCTCGATGCGAGACGCCTTGTCACTGCTCGACCAGGTGATGTCGATGGCGGGCACGAAGATCACCACCGACATCGTGAACGAGCTCTTCCCGGCGGCGCATGATGAGTTGTTTGCCCAACTGATCGACCGGCTGGCCGCAGGGGATGCGGCGGGGGCATTGGCCGTGGCGGACCGCAGCCTGAGCCAGGGGCAATCGCTGGACCACTGGTGCTCGCTGCTGATCGGGCAGATCCGCGATCTGATGATGCTGCGCGTGTGCGGAGAAGAGACGGACCTGGTGGACGTCCCCGCCGGTCTTCGCACCCAGCTGGTCGAGCAGGCCAAGCAGTTCGACGCCGGCTCCTATGTGTACATGATTACGGTGCTGGAGGAGCTGCGGCGGAGCGTGAAATACAGCGGCAGCGGCCGGGCCTTGACCGAAGCAGCGATGGTGAGACTGGCGGAGGCGCCGAATTTCTCATCCATAGAATCGCTCTTGGCCCAAGTAAAGGGGGGCGACGCCGGAACTACGTCGGCGCGAGCAGCCGCCCAGCGCCCCGCGTCGCCGCCGGTCGCGGCCCCGCGACGTACGGCATCCCCGCCGGCCTCGATGCCCACCGGGACCGCGGTCACGCCTGCGCCCGCCGGCCCACCCGGCGCTGCGGGAAAGCCGAAGGCCGCCCCGCGGACAGGCACCGCCAAGGAGACACGCCGCGGACGTCAGCCTCGCGCGGAAGCGTCTTCGGAAGCGGTCGCCTCGCCTGGGCGGAGGATGACGCAAGCGGATCTGAAGGCCGCGCAGGCCGATCCGACTGTGCAATCAGCGCTGAATATCTTCGGCGGTAACATTGTCCACGTGCGCCGAGACGAGCCGTCGGTGAAAGTACCGGGCGAACCGAAACAGGAACCAGACTAGATCACCGCGGAGGCAGGTTATGTTGGGCGGACTTGGGAATCTGGCCGGCATGATGAAGCAGGCCAAGGAAATGCAGTCCAAGATGAAGGAGATGCAGGAAGCGCTGGCCAATTCCCGGTTCCAGGCCGACAGCGGCGCTGGAGCCGTCGCCGCGACGGTCACTGGAAAGCTGGAGCTCGTGGAGTTGAAGATCAATCCCGAGACAGTCAAATCCGGCGATGTGGAGATGCTCGAAGACCTGGTCAAGTCGGCGATTTGCGCGGCCCAACGGAAGGCGGTTGACGGCGTCAAGCAGGAGATGGCCAAGCTCACGGGCGGTCTGAACCTGCCCGGACTGGATGCACTCCTGGGAGGCGGACAGTAGAAGCGTGGCCGAGCCACTTCCACCATCGTTGTCACGGCTGAAGGCCGAGTTTGAGAAACTGCCGGGCATCGGGCCTCGCAGCGCTGAGCGGCTAACGTTTCACATCCTCAAGTCCGACAAGGAGTCGGCCCTGGCCCTGGCCCAGGCCATCCGCGACGTGAAAGAGCAGGTCCGACACTGCCGCATCTGCTACAACCTGACGGAGAGCGATCCTTGCGCGATTTGTGCCGATCCGCGGCGCGACCAGAGCCAGGTCTTCGTGGTCGAGCAGCCCAAGGACGTCATGCTCCTGGAATCGACCGGCCTGATCCGCGGGGTCTATCACGTCCTGATGGGCCATATCGCGCCGCTGGACGGCATTGAGCCGGGCGACCTGACGATCGATGCGCTGGTGGCGCGGGTGAAGACCGGCAAGGTCGCGGAAGTAGTCATCGCCACCAATCCCACCATGGAAGGCGAAGGGACGGCCCTGCACCTCAAGAGCGTCCTGGCGTCGTACAAGGTGAAGGTCACGCAGCTTGCCCGAGGGCTGCCGGCCGGTTCGCAAATCGAGTATGCCAGCCGCGAAGTGCTTCGGGACGCCATCGAGGGCCGACGGAGCTTCTAAGGCCTCCGCTCGGACCACCACGTCCGTTGCATCGCCCTCGTGCCAATGGCCCGCCCGGGCTCCCAGCCCACGCTCCTACTGCCCGCCCGTCGCCCGCGCCGGCATCGTCCAGTTCCGCACCGGCAGCCCCAGCTCTTGCATCTTCTCCGAGACAAAGCCGTAGCGTGGGCCATTGGGCCCACGGTCCTGAACGCTTGCATCTTCTCCGCCATCAACCCGAACCGGGGAACAAAGGGGGACATTCTACTTTTTCGTTAAAGCAGAATGTCCCCCTTCTCCCCCGCGAGCTGGAGCCGTAGCGACCGTCGGCAACACGGCCAATAAGTAACCCAACGACATCACAACCTTGTGGACTCGCATGTGCTGTCTCCTTATGCAGGATGCCTTCGATTGGCGCCTCGGTCGCTTGACCGAGCTGCGTCAATCGGGTAAAATGTTTATCATGATGCGAGCGATCAGAGAGCCGCTTTCCGCTCACGCCGCTTTGGTTGTGCTCACAGTTTTGCCTGTAATGGTTGTCGCCCAGACGGCCGCACGGGGCGACGCGATCACAATTACACAGTGGGATCCGGGGGTGCTTGTGAACTCGCCCTTCGGCTATGATGACGACGGCTGGACCACGGTGGAAAACCCCTGCCATCGCACGCTGTTTGCGCAGGCTGGAAGTTCTGTGAGTTCGAGCACTATTGACTTCGCTTGGGCTGCGCAGTCCGGGACCTTTCTCATCGAATCCCAGCAGGCTGCCGTAGCTGCGGCATCGGGTCCGAGCACAATCACCTCTGCCCCGGGCTTCATCCGCCTCACCACCACCGAACCCATGCCGCTGAGCATCGACGCATCTTGGACCTTCGACCTGCCTGCCTGGTGGATGCGCAGCACCCTCCTCGTCAGCGTGTACGGTTACACCAGCCACACATCACTGTTCTCGGAAACCACGGGCGGGCAAACCTCCTGGCCCGGCGGTTTTTCCAACACCGTCACCATCACCGCCGACGAAATCGTCCTTCCCCCGGGCGAAACCTGGGTCCTGCGCTATGACATGAACATCTACAACGACTGCGAAAGCTCGGCATACACAGCCACCGGCAGCGGCTATGTCAACTTCCAGATCACACCGGAGCCAGCAACCCTCTTCCCTCTGGCCCTCGCCCTGTTTGCGGTGCCACGCCGGCGACACCGCCCGCTGGCGCGCCCATAGCTTCACGGCGTCGACCAGGCCGCTTCAGCGGCCTTTCCCGAAGGGCTTCAGGCCAGTCCCTCTGGGGCTGGTTGGCGAGGGGCGCCCGATCTTCTCTTCTCATCTCTCTCCTGCCTGCAGCCCGTTTCAACGGGCTTCGCAGCACCCCGCTGGCCGCCATCATCCGGTGCGAGGATCCGCTCCAAACGATCATGCGCGGTCCCGGCCGCGTGGTGTTGTTTCTGGTTGGTGACGTATTGCACCACCCAGGGCAGGTCCTTGGTACCGAAGCTGACAACGCCATACCCGGCCTGCCAGTCCAGCACC
>Ga0335070_10008496_pt1 | contig 12047 bp, 8 predicted proteins | sample Lox_Sample_13_FD_206722 | JGI IMG/M metagenome (GOLD analysis project Ga0335070, IMG submission 206722) | Soil microbial communities from Loxahatchee National Wildlife Refuge, Florida, United States - Lox_Sample_1.3 | ecosystem: Environmental > Terrestrial > Soil > Wetlands | place: USA: Florida...
CGCCTCCTCCGACCGCCGTCGCCGATCTCAGGACGCAGCCCACGGGGGTGGAAGAGGTGGACCCGCGGCGGACCGCCAGAGGGGTGCGTATGCTCCTCAGGGCAGAAGGGTTCGCTCAGGTGCAGGTCGTCATGTCCCGGCTGCTGGAGGACAAGCGGCTCACCCGCAGCGGCGATCTCTTCGCCGATTCGGTCCTGAGGCACAGTGTCATCGACCAGGATATCTGGCACTACGTGGCGGATCTACTCCCCTCGCTCGATCAGTGGGTGAGCCAGGGCCCCTCGAGCTCCATGGCCCGTACGTTCCGGGGCGGCTACCACTATGGCGCGGCTTTGCAGGCCCGAAAAGAGGGCTGGGCCCCGAGCGTGACGGAACGAGGCTGGGCCCTCATGCGCGAGCACCTGGCACTGGCCCAGCGTGACCTGGAGGCCGCCTACACTCTGGATCCCGCCAATCCTCTCCCCTCATCCCTGATGACCTCGATCGCGCGCTTGACCGGCGCCGACCTGCAGTCCCTGGACCTGCACTTCCGGCGGGCCCTGCAGTACGATCCAACCTTCTACACGCCGTACTCAGCCAAGCTGAACTACCTGATGCCAAAGTGGAGCGGAACGGAGGCAGCGATGTTTGCCTTCGCCAGGGAATCCATGGCGCAGGCTCCGCGGGGGAGCGCCATCCCGTTCCTGCTGAGCGAGGCCCATTCCGAGAAGGGGCAACACCTGGTGAAGGACGACAGACACTATCTCGGTACGCCCGAGGTCTGGCTCGAGATCCAGAACGTGCACCGGCGACTCATGGAGGATTTCCCCCGGTCTGGAAACTGGCCAACCGAGTATGCGCTCCTGGTCAGACGCGCCGGCCAGCTCGAGATTGCCGGCCAGTATCACGACCTAGCCCTGGAGCGTGATCCGGAGGAGTTCTCTGTCCGATACGAGCGCGGCCGTTTCTTCGAGGAGGTCCTGGGGGACCTCCACCGGGCCCTGAGCGAGTACGCGGAGGCGAATCGGATCGAGCGCTGGAGCCGCAAGGTCCTGTACCGGCAGGGCGGCGTCCTGTCCCAGACCAAACAATGGCACCAGGCGATCTCGACCTATGGGATGCTCGTCGGGATGGATCCCGAGAATCCCCAGGCCTACTACCAGCGGGCCGGCAGCCTCTTCAATCTGGAGCAGTACCAGCAGGCGGATCTCCGCACCCTCAAGTCCTTGTCCCAGTGATCCGGACCCCGTCCTCTGCTGGGGCTGACGCAGCCGTGCTCGCGAATCTGCACGGCACGTCGATTGCGCTTCCGTTCACCGGCGCCCTGCGGGTCCCGCCGGGACCGGCCCAGCCCCCGGCGCGACGCACCTCCGCCATATCTCCCTCTGCTCGCCAACGGCTCCCTCCCGGATTCCCTTCCCATGCCCACCGCTTACGCTCGAAGAGCACGCAAGGTGACGAAAGTGGCAACGTCCCCAATATTTAGGGGACGTTGTTGACTAATCGGAATAACTTGCACCCCTCCCCTGACGGGGCACTTGCCCTCGACCGCGCAGTTGCAGCGTGGAATCCGGGCGCCCCCAGCGTCCGGCCCTCGGGCATTCCCTGCTTGATCTCCCCCGCGCCGCAAGTGTAGGCTAGCCCCGCGGTGGGCTTGAAGATGCGGACAGACAACCGGGAGCCGATCCAAATGGGGCCGAGCGGATTCCGCGTGGCGGCACGACTCGAAATCGAGCATGGCGCCTACACGACCGCCGCACAGGGAAGAGGGTGGGTCTCCAGCCGCTGGCCAAGTCTTATTTTTTACGCCCACATGCTCTCCATCACCTACCGATGCAGCGCCAAGGCCAAGCGGGGGATCTTTGACGACGCCGCGTGGAGTGCGGGCAGCCTCGAAACCGTCCGCGCCCTGGAGCACGTCGGCGCGCGATTCGAGGTCACCGGCCTCGAGCACGTGGCCGCGCTCGAGGGCCCCTGCCTCTTCATCGGCAACCACATGAGCGTCCTGGAGACCTACGTCCTGCCCGTCCTCATCCTCCCCTACCGGCCGATCACGTACGTGGTCAAGCGAAGCCTCGTGGAGTATCCCATCTTCGGTCACGTGATGCGCTCCCGCGACCCCATCACCGTGGGGCGCACCAATCCCCGGGAGGACCTGAAGTCGGTCCTGGAAGGCGGTGTGGACCGGCTGGCGAAGGGCATCTCCATCGTCGTTTTCCCGCAGAGCACGCGCACCGCGATCTTCGACCGCGAGGCATTCAACACCATCGGCGTCAAGCTCGCCAGGCGGGCCTCCGTGCCGGTGATTCCCCTCGCCCTCAAGACTGACGCCTGGGGCAACGGCCGGTTGCACAAGGACTTCGGACGGATCGATCCCTCCCGGACCGTCCACTTCGCTTTCGGCCCTCCCCTCCGCATCACCGGCCGGGGCGGCGAGGAGCACGAGAGGATCATTCGCTTCATCACGGCCCATCTGGCGGAATGGGGAGGAACGGTCACGGGATAGCTCCCGGTGCACCGTGACGAGGCGCTGGACCACGAATCCCTCTGGCGCACCACCAAGGCCCTGAGCCCCGCCTACGCAGCCGTCAGCAACGAGCGGCGCACGGTGCTGCAGGAGATCGCGGTCTATTTCGAGAGCGAGGATTGAGGCCGCCCGCCATGTCGCACACCATCGGGGTCATCGACGTCGGATCAAACACCAGCCGGCTGATCATCATGGCCTACACGCCCGGCGTCTCCTTCCGCCTGGTGGATCAGCTCCGCGAGCGTGCCCGCCTCGGCGAGGGGATGGGGGCGGAGAACCTGCTCCGCCCCGAGCCCATGGACCGGACCGTCCGCCTGCTCAAGGTCTTCCGCGGCCTGTGCCAGGCGACCGGCACCGACGCCATCCTCGCCGTGGGGACCAGTGCCGTCCGTGACGCCCGCAACCAGGCCGAGTTCCTCCGGCGCGTGCAGGCGGGCACCGGGCTCACGCTCCGCGTCCTCAGCGGGGACGAGGAGGCCACCTACGGCTACCTGGGGGCGGTGAACAGCGTGGCGATCCGAAGCGGCCTGATGGTCGACATCGGGGGCGGGAGCCTGGAGCTGGTGCGCGTGCAGGATCGACGTCTCCGCCGGAGCGTCATGCTCCCCGCCGGCGCGGTTCGCCTCACCGAGGCCTTCCTCCGCTCCGACCCGCCCAAGGCGGCCGAGATCCGCACCCTGACGCGGTACCTCGAGTACATGCTGGACGACCTCGACTGGGTCGAGACACGACCGGGGGACCTTCTGGTCGGCATGGGCGGAACGATCCGCGCCCTGGCGAAGATCGATCAGCGTCTGCAGGAGTATCCGCTCGACCTGGTGCACGGCTACAGGCTGACCCGGCGGCGATCGGAGGAGATCGTCGCCGAGCTGGCCCGCCTGCCGCTCCGCAAGCGCCGCAAGCTCCCCGGCCTCACCACCGACCGGGCCGACGTCCTCATGGGGGGTGCTGTGGCCCTGCTCGCGGTCATGCGACGGTCAGGCCGCGCCGAGCTGCTGGTCTCGGGCCAGGGCCTGCGCGAGGGGCTGTTCTACGAGCACTTCCTCCGCGACTCGGGGACTTCGACCGTGCCGGACGCCCGCGCCTTCGCGGTCGCCAACCTGTCCTTCCTCTACGATGTGAACTGGCCTCACGCGCGGCACGTGGAATTCCTGGCCATCTCCCTCTTCGACCAGCTGCGGCGGCTCCACGGGTACGGACCGGCGGAGCGCGTGCTCCTCTCCCACGCCGCGCTGCTCCACGACGTGGGCCTGGCCATCGACTACTACACGCACCAACCTGATCCTGCACGCCGAACTGCCGGGCTTTACCCACCGCGAGATGGCCCTCATCTCCCAGCTCGCCCTCTACCACCGGCGAGGCCTGCCGAAGGGGCAGGTGTACCCGGGGCTGCTCGGCCGACAGGACTCGGAGCTGATCGAGAAGCTGGGCGCCCTGCTCCGCCTCGCCGAGTACCTGGAGCGCAGCCGCACCCAGGTCATCCAGGCCCTCCGCTGCCGCATCCAGGCAGACCGCGTGACCCTGGAGTGCCAGACCCGCGGGGATGCCTCGACCGAGCTGTGGGCGACCGAGCGGAAGGCCGATCTGTTCCGGCGCGCGTACCGGCGGGACCTCGTGCTCCGGACCCGCCCCGCCCCGCACCCCACGGGGAAGGGCGGGCGGCCCGCGACCGTAAGCGGGACGCTGCCGGAGCGCATGCAGGAACTGATAGCGCTGTCGCGTTGAGGCCGCGGCCGAGGGAGGCGGGGAGAGGGCGCATCGCGCCACGGCACCCAGCGTACCGCTGGGTATTCGCGGGACCCCCGATTGAGCCTTCCCTGGCGCTCTCTGCGCCCGGGCGAGAGAATCGTTCCTGCCGGCTTGGCGTGCTTCGCGGCTTGGCGGGTCGTTTCTCTTCGGGTCCGGTCAGAGGCGGGCGAGGATCCTGCCCAGTCGGCGGCGAGGGGCGATCCCAGCCACCCCCTCCCAGAGCGGGGGAAAGGTCCGGACGAGATCCTCGAGATCCGATTCGAGGCTGGCTAGGTAGGCGCGCGCCGCCGCGGTCTCCGCAGCCCCCGGGTCGATGGATCCCGCCAGGTAGGCGCGGAGGCGCTGCGACGCGACATCGGCGTCATGCAGCCGACCGAGGTGGTCCTGGGCGCCGACCGCCGCCTCGAGGAGCGGACGGACGCTCACCGTCCCGAGCACCCCCTGGAAGAACTCCAGGAGGTAGCGGTAGCGCTTGATCTCGATCCGCAGCGCGTGGAGCGTCCGGACCGAGGGGGCCTCCACCGCCTCGTAGGCCCGGACGGCGGCGAACTGGCCCCACAGGGCGGCGGGCAGCACGTCCCGCACCCGCGGCGGTCCGGCAGGGTCCGGGCGGGCGCCCGCCCCGTCGGTCGGCCCCCCACCGGCCCCGGCGTACCGGGCCGGATCTCCCAGGAAGGCATCCAGATCTCCCAGCAGTCGCGTGTACCGCTTGCCGGCGAGCAATCCCTGCAGCGCCCCGCGGGCCTCGACCCGCTCCGCCTCGAGGGCGGCCGTCCAGCCGTCCAGGCGCTCCGCGGCTGCGCCGCCGCGCGAGCAGTAGGCCCCGGCATTGGCCAGCATCACGTCCAGGTCCCGGACTCCCCCGAGCACCTGGGCCGCCCCCCGGAGCCCCCGCCGCAGCCGCCGGAGCGCCTTACGCCTGAGATGCGGGCGGCCGATGCGGAGGGCGGCCCGCAGCCGCCGGATAGCAACCCGCATGTCGTGAACCGCCTCCTCGTCGCCCGCGACGGCGGCGCCCTCGAGCCTCTTGAGCCTCCCCCGCTGGACGGCCACGATCCGGCCGAGCGCCTCGACCATGGGATCGGCCGCGCGAATCCGGAGGCGCCTGCCCCCTGCGACCCGGCGGCCAGCCGGGGGCGCCGGCGTGGGCGCGGCCGGCGTGGCCTCGACTGCTGCCACCGCCCCGGCCGCCGCGGCCGGCTCGCCGTCGCCGGGAGAGAGGGCCGCGGGCGGGAAGACGCCGAGACGGGAGCGCTCGAAGACTCGCACCCAGAACCGGACCTGTGCTGGCCGCAGGCCCGAGGCCACCGCCGCCCGATCCGGATCCGGGTCCTCGACCCAGTACAGGATGGCGCGCGCCCGTCGGCCCAGGACCGCATCGTCTCCCGCGGTCAGGCCGCGGAGACTCTCCGCCTCCCGCGGCGAAAGCTGCAGGCTCATCGTCCTTCCCTCGCGCCCCCCGGCCCGGCGACGTCGGCCGGCCGGCTGAGGGGTCGGAAGCGCGTCGCCCCGGCGGCCGCCGACCGCGCGGCCTCGACCGCCTCCTGGTAGAACCGCTCCTGCGCGCGCACCGGGGGGCCGCTCCTCGGGACGCGCTCGTACCGCCCGTCGGGCAGGAGCCGGGAGGCCTTCACGTTGTCCGCGAAGTAGACCTCCAGGATGCCGATTAGCCGGCGCACCAGCGCCGGCGCCTTGACCGGGAAGAGGATCTCCAGGCGCTTGTCCAGGTTCCGGCTCATCCAGTCGGCGCTGCCCAGGTAGACTTCCTCGTGCCCCCCGTTCCGGAAGTAGAAGATCCGGGTGTGCTCCAGGAACCGGTCCACGATGGAGCGGACCTCGATCGTCTCGGAGACCCCCTTCACCCCGGGCCGCAGGCAGCAGATGCCCCGCACGTTCAGCAGCACCTTGACACCGGCCCGGCTGGCCCGGTAGAGCGCCTGGCATGTCTCCTGGTCCTGCAGCGAGTTGACCTTGGCCATGATCAAGCCGGACTGGTCCGGCGTGGAGGCCTGGATCTCGCGGTCGATGAGGTCGGCGAACCGCTGCCGCAGCTCGGTCGGTGCGATGCTGAGGGCCGACCAGCCGACCGCCTCCGAGACGCCCGTCAGCAGGTTGAAGAAGGCGGCCACGTCGGCCGCCAGCTCGCGGTCGGCGGTGAGCAGCCCGATGTCGGAGTACAGCCGCGCGGTCCGCTCGTTGTAGTTCCCGGTGGACAGGTGTACGTAGCGCCGGATGCGGGTGGCCTCGCGCCGGACGATCAGCAGGGCCTTGGCGTGGGTCTTGAACCCGGCGACCCCATAGATCACGTGACAGCCCGCATCCTCGAGCCGACGCGCCCACCCCACATTCCGGGCCTCGTCGAAGCGCGCCCGCAGCTCCAGCAGGACCGTGACCTGTTTACCGTTGCGGGCCGCCCGCTCCAGGGCCCGCACGATCGCCGAGTCCCCGCTGGTCCGGTACAGCACCACCTTGACGGCCAGCACGCCGGGGTCCTCCACCGCCTCGGCGAGGAGGTCGACGACCGGGTCGAAGCTCTCGTAGGGGAGGAACAGCAGGGCATCGTGGTCCTGGATCGCCGCCCACAGATCGGTGGCCCCCAACAGGTCCCGCGGCGGCTGCGGGGGCCATTCCGGAACGCGCAGGGCATCCAGGCCCGGGCGGTTGATCAGCTCCACCAGCGCGGTGGCATCCAGCATCCCCTCCACTTCCATGACGGCCTCGGGTGGGACGGCGAGCCACTCCGGGAGCCAGCGCTTGACGCGGGGGTCGGCCTCGGTGGCCAGCTCCAGCCGGACCGGGGCGCGACGGCGGCGCGAGACCACCGCCTCCTCCACAGCCTGGAGGAGATCCCCGGCCTCGTCGTCGTGGATGGCGATGTCGGCGTCGCGGGTGATCCGAAACACGCCGGTGCCGCGCACCTCGGCTCCCGGGAAGAGGAGGTCGATGTTGGCGGCCAGCACGTGCTCGAGTCGCACCAGGTTGGTCCCGCTCTGGGCCGGAACCGTGAGGAAGCGCGGAAACCCCGAGGGCTGCGGGACGACCACGATCCGCTCGGACGGCTGCCCGGCGGCCCCCTGGACCACCGCCAGGTAGAGCTGGAGCCCCGGCAGGAGCGGCGGGGGGTCCAGCTCCTGCACGGCGAGCGGCGTGAGCACGGGCAGGAGGTCCGCGCCGAACAGCTCCCGGAGGTACCGCCGCTGCTCCTGCGTCCACTCGGCCGGCTCGAGCACGGCCAGGCCCCGCGCCCGGAGCTGGGCCAGCACGGCGGCGATACCCTTGCCCTGCTCCTCCGCCATGCGCCGGACGCGCCCGCCGATCTGCTCGAGCTGCTGGGCGGCCGTGAGCCCGCTCGCGTCCCGCCGCCGCCGGCCCGCCTCGCGCTGGTGCAGCAGCCCCGCCACGCGGATCATGAAGAACTCGTCCAGGTTCGAGCCGACGATGGCCAGGAACTTGAGGCGCTCGAGGAGCGGGAGCTCCTCGGTCAGTCCCTCCTGGAGCACCCGGTCGTTGAACTCGAGCCAGGAGAGCTCGCGGTTGAGGTACAGCTCCGGCGCGCCCAGATCGACTTTGCCCATGACCCCTCGCCCGCCCGACGGCCCGCTCCGGCCGTCTATCCCGCTGCCGCCGACAGGGCCGGCCGCCCTTCCTCCAGGCGAATCCGCAGCCCGAAGACGTCCTCGAAGAGATCCCCCTTCTGGCCGATGGCTCGCCGTTCGAGGGTGAGATCGGCCACCCCGGGGACGGTGATCACGAACTCGTCACCTTTCCGCTCGCCCTGGAAGTCCCGGACCTGCTGTCCGTGGGCGCGGTCGAGCGCATCGGCCACCCGCAGGAGTGCGGCCAGCTTGTTCACCAGGATGCGCCGATCTCGGGGCAGTGCCACGTACTCCAGGTGCGAGGGCTGGGGGACGGCGCGCCGGTGGTAGCGGGCCACGTGGGCCAGCAGGACGTGCTCGTCCCGGCTCAGCCCGAAGATCTCCGCGTTGGCGATCAGGTAGTAGCTGTGCTTGTGGTGGGACCGGTTGCTCACGAACCCGCCGACCTCGTGCAGCAGCCCCGCCGCCCGGAGCAGCAGGCGATGCCGCGCCGCAAGCCCGTGCTCCGCCTGCAGCAGGTCGAAGAGCTTGGCGGACAGGTCGGCCACGTTCTGGGCGTGCCGCCGGTCCACATGGTACTTGCGCGCCACGGCCAGGGCCGACCGGATGACGCCCTTGGTCAGCGCCTCGTCCTCCCGGCCGGTGACGCGGGCCGCCAGGTCGAGCAGCAGGCCGTCTCGCATGGAGCCCGGGGACACCAGGAACTGCGTGACGCCGGTGGCCTCGAGCAGGGCCTGGTAGACCAGGAGGGCCGGGTTCAGGGTCTCCGCTTCGGAAAATGGCAGCCCGAACTTGTGGGCGATCTCTTCGGTCGTGTGCCGCTCACACTGCCGGACCAATTTGTCGAGCTGAACGCGGGCAATCGGGATCATCCCTCCGTCGGCCGGGATCTGTTTCCCGGTGTGCTGAGCCGCGAAGCGGGCGTCCCCGCCGATGGCGACGAAGGTCTGGATCCGATCCAGCGGGAGCGCGCTCTGCGTGGCGGTGAGCACGTTGGAGATCTGCTGGCGCATCAGGCCGGCGGTGCGCTGAGCTGTCTCCCCGCCGGCAAGCAACCCCTCTTGGAGCCGGATGGAGCCGAGCGGCAGGCTCTGCGACTCCATGATCTCCCCCCGGTCCACCACGGTCAGGAGCGTGCTCCCCCCGCCCACATGGGCCACCAGGACCAGCCCGCGCTTTGCCCCGGCTTCGCCGCCCAGCTGACGCCGCACCGCCGCCACGGTGAGGCGGCTCTCCTCGGAGGTGTCTATGACCTCGACCTCGAGCCCCGTGGTCATCAGGGTCCGGTCGAGGAACGTGTCGGCGTTGGCCGCTTCGCGAACCGCGCTAGTGGCCACCGCGCGCAGATGGTGCACTCGATACGGGTCGAGGATGCGGCGGTACTCGCGGAGGATCCCGACGGCGGCCCGCAGGGTCTGCCCGCCGAGCCGCCCGCGCCGGAAGCTGTCCTGACCCAGACGGATGCCCTGCTGGAGCTGCTCCAGGACCTCCACGCGGCCATCCGGCAGCACCTCAGCCACGGCCATGCGGATGGCGTTGGAGCCGACGTCGATCGCCGCGATGGTCTGCGCCTCGGGTCCGAGTTCTTTCCGAATCTCCGGCTGACTCTCCGTCGTGCTCATGCGGGCGATCCTCAGTGGGGCCGCCGCTCAGCGGGTACTCCCGCGAGCGGGATTTGGAGGCGCTGCGCCTGGGGGACCCCCGCGACCCCGCGGCCGATGGTGATCGTCCGGGACTCGACGCGACGACGCGCAGCGGTTGAAGCGCCGTCCGGGCGTTCCCCGATGGATTCCGATGGGCAGGCCGAGTGGAAATCCTTCGGCAGCAGGTGATAAAGCATACCCCGGGTGGGCGGAGCCAGGCAAGGTCTTTCCGCGGGGCCTGGCGCGGCGCGCCTTGACCCGCGCGGTCTGATCGGATAGCCTCCCGGACGCATCTCGGGATCGCACGCAGGCGGACACTCCGCCCGAAGACGCTCGGACGCCCAGGGAGCCGCCCCCATGAAAGTCTTGCTGCTCGCCGCGCTCCTCATCGCCAGTCTGGCGTCGGTCGCCCAGGCGGCCTCGACCCAGACGCTCTTCATCATCCAGCGCAGCATCAACAAGAACGAGGTCCACTACGACGCCCGCCTCGACGGGGACGGGAATCTTGACCCCGCGCAGCCGGTGGAGGTCTACTGGCTGATGCTGGCCGAGGACGGACGGCGCGAGGATTTGAACTTGGTCGAGCGCGAGGAGGCGTACGGCTTCACCATCGAGGCGAACCCGGCCGACCAGTCGTACCGGATGATCCTGAAGGCCGAAAAGAGCCGCCCCATCAAGGTGTACATGGACGGGAGGGTGGCGCGGGCCGACATCGCCATCGATGGCCAGCCCTCGCACCTGGAGCGGATCTACATCGACAGCGTCGAGGGGTACTTCCGCCCCAAGGTCCTGTTCGTCGAGCTCGTCGGAACCGCCCCCCGGAGCGGCGAGAAGCGAACGGAGAAGATCGTCCCCTAGCCCGCATTATTCGCGAATGAAGCCCGCGAACAATGCGGGCGTAACAGAAGCCCTGGTGATTGGTGGCCCGGGGCGGATCAAGCCTCCTTGGGGCCTCTCGACACCGCACCCATCACGGTGGATGCAGGACAGATGCCCGGTGGAGCTACCACCAGGCTTCTTCTCGCTCCAGGATTGGCCGGTCCCATGTCAGCCCGGATTATTCACGGTTCTTTCGTGAATAATCCGGGCTAGAGCGTCACCGACTCCCCCAGCCCCGGCAGCACCGCCTCGATCTGGTACTGCTCCTGCAGCTTCGCCGCCAGGGCCTGCCGGGCCGCGTCCTCGCCGTGGCAGAGGACGACCCGCGGGCGGGAGGCGGCCATCGCCCCGAACCAGCGCAGCAGGTCGGTCTGTCCGGCGTGGGCGCTGAAGCCGCCCAGGGTGTGGACGCTCGCCTTGACGGCGATCGGCTCGCCGAAGATCTTGACCGTCTTCCGCCCCTCCACCAGCTCGCGCCCCAGGGTCCCCGCCGCCTGAAAGCCCACGATCAGCACCGCCGTCTCCGGGCGCCAGAGGTTGTACTTCAGGTGGTGCAGGATCCGGCCGCCATTGCACATGCCGCTCCCCGCCATGATCAGGCAGGGGCCGGCGGCCGTGTTGAGGGCCTGGGACTCCTCCGGCGTCGCCGTGGCGTGCACGGTACTCAGGTCCTCGAGGATCGGGTGCACCCGCTCGAGCGCCCGGAACTCCTCGTCCATCAGCTCGGGGTGGTGGAGGTAGATCCGGCTGGCCTCGACGGCCATGGGGCTGTCCAGGAACACGGGGAATTTCGGCAGCGCCCCTTCCCGGAAGGCCACCGCCAGGTGGTACAGGATCTCCTGGGTGCGCCCGATGGCGAAGGTGGGAACCAGGACCTTACCCCGCCGCTCCACCATGCTGCGTACGATGTCCCGGAACTCCCTGACGGTCTCGGGCAGCGGCCGGTGGTCACGATCCCCGTAGGTCGATTCGAGAAACACCAGGTCCGCCCGGGAGACCGGCTCGGCGTCCCGCAGGATCGGCGCCCCCTGCGGCCCCAGGTCACCCGAGAACAGGACCACCCGCCGCCCCCCAGGTTCTGCGACAGTCAGCTCGATGCTGGCCGAGCCCAGCATGTGGCCCGCCTCCAGCCACCGGGCCTGGATCCCCGGCGCCACCTCCACCGGCTGGCGGTAGGTCACGGTCCGGAACCGGCCCAGGATGGCCTCGACGTCGGCGGCCGAGTAGAGCGGATCCAGCGGGGCCTGGCCGGCCCGCTCCCGCCTGCGGTTGACCCGCTCCAGATCGTGGGCCTGCAGCTTCGCCGAATCGTGCAGGACCAGGCTGGTCAGCTCGCGAGTCGCCTCGGTGCAATAGACCCCGGCCCGGAACCCCTGCTGCCCGAGCAGCGGGAGCCGCCCGACGTGGTCCAGGTGGCCGTGGGTCAGGAGCACCCCGTTGAGGCGCCGCACGGCGATCCCCCGGGGGATCCGGTTCCGGGCGTCCGCCATCTGCCCGCCCTGGTAGAGCCCGAAGTCCACCAGGACGCTGCCCTGGCCGCTCTGGACGTGATAGGCCGAGCCGGTGACGTCTCCGGCCGCCCCGTACAGGGTCACCTGCATGCCTCTCCTCCTTCGGGGGGCCGCCCCCATTCGCCCAGGACCGGGCGGCCGCGCTCGGCGTACTTTATCCCAC
>Ga0335070_10008498_pt1 | contig 12045 bp, 10 predicted proteins | sample Lox_Sample_13_FD_206722 | JGI IMG/M metagenome (GOLD analysis project Ga0335070, IMG submission 206722) | Soil microbial communities from Loxahatchee National Wildlife Refuge, Florida, United States - Lox_Sample_1.3 | ecosystem: Environmental > Terrestrial > Soil > Wetlands | place: USA...
GGCCATCGAAATCGGGGCCTTTACGAAGGTATCTTTCTCTTAAGTGAATGAAAGGATTTCTAACTTAGAATCTCAAATGAGGGAAGTGCAGGAATGGAAAAAGCAGGTTCAGGGAAGGTTTTAATAACTCCAGATCCGAACTATCTCTAAAGTGTCATTTTTCAACAACGTCCCCATCATTTCGTTCTGCGATTCATAATGGGCTAAGACCCTCTTGACACGTTCAGCATCCCATCCTGGTGGAAATCCACTTTGTTTCATTTCTTCTTTCTCCTTCTGTCCGCGAACCTGTGGTATTGAATGGATACTATCAAAAGTAGGAGCCGAAGGGAAGTTCAGAGGTCTTTCAATCTATGCCCGCCACAGTGCTTCGCCGTTCGACCAAAATCACGTCTCGCCAAGTACCGGCGAGATTACCGTAGGTCATCTTGCCTATTTTCTCACGTCTTCCGATTTCCCTAAATCCATGCTTTCTTACGAGGCGGAGGCTCGGTGTATTCTCCGGGAAGATAACTCCTTGCAGTGTCCATAGCCCGGCCTTTTCGGTTGAGTTTATGATTGCCTTAAGCAGGGTTGCCCCTATGCCTGTGCCTCTATGCCCGGCCGCCACATACAGACTGAGTTCCGCTATGCCCGAGTAAACGCAGCGGTTGGAAACAGGGCTGAGTGCAGCCCATGCCAGAATGGTATCGCCTTCTCTGACCACTAACCGGTGGTCCGGCAGGTGAGTAGAATCCCACTTCTCCCAATCAGGAGCATCTGCCTCAAAGGTAGAATTGCCCGTGGCGATGCCTTCGAGGTAGATCGACCGGACCTGCTGCCAGTCTTCCGGTTTGATGATGTCTGTCAGGTATTCCATTTCCCTCGTCTGCTGATGACATCGCCGCTGAGGCGCGGCCTATTGGACCTCGCTTCCAGTCGGCTTGTTGGGCGTATCATCCTATCTCATTGTCAGCACCGAGAACCTAATCTCGAGAAACTTATCAAATGGGATTCCGAAGGCGAATGCGCCGATAAACCACCCCGCCAGGGAGCCGGCAACACCATAGCTTGCACCCAATATGGTCAGAGGAACACCCAGAATACAACAACCTAGAATCATGAGTGGCCAATAGAACCAACGATGCGTGCATACCAGCCTTGCATGGCAAGAAGGACAGGACATCCTGCCTAACGGGGTTTTGATATATCGCTTCCACGTCAGCAAGATGTCATTATCGCACTGTGGACATTTCATATCTTTTCCATCCAACGAGCCCGTAGGAAAAATCCTTTGGACGAGTGAGAATAAAGATAAGGCATTCTTTCCTTTTGCCGTCAGATAGCAACATTCAAGTCCGATCGCAGCCCTGCGCGCTTTTTCGAGGCCTTATAAGCGTTAGACGGAGATTTGAAGTACTTTCACCTCTGTTTCGATCCGGTCATTGAGCTTGTCTTTTTCAACTTCGAGATCATATCTTGCCTGAAGATTTAGCCAGAACCTTTCTGATAGGTTGAAATAGCGGGACAATCTCAGAGCTGTATCGGCGGTGATGGAACGCTTGCCGTGAACAATTTCGTTTATACGACGCGCGGGAACATTGATGTCCTTGGCCAATTTATACTGACTGATGGCCAGCGGTTTCAAAAATTCTTCCATAAGAATTTCACCTGGATGGATTGGCGCAAGCACTTTTTTCCTCATGGGGGTGACCTCCTAATGATAATCCGCGATTTCAACTTCATAAGCATCGCCTTCCGACCAGCGAAAACATATACGCCACTGGTCATTGATACGAATGCTATGTTGTCCTTGGCGATTACCTATAAGTTTCTCTAAGCGACACTCAGAAACAGATGGTCACAACCTATTCTTATAGTCCTGATAATTGAACTCTTTAATTAAGCGAAATCCTGACTTATCACTCCATATCCCAATGGGAGGATGATTGATGCCGTTGAACATCGTTGTTTTGACGGTTGTGTAATGAATCATGTCGTCAAATATGATTTTATCGCCGGGGTGTAGTTCTTTTTCAAATGACCAATTCCCCATGTAGTCGCCTGCGAGACAACTATTTCCTCCCATTCTGTAGGTTGGCTTCCCTGCCAGTTCATCGGTGGCGCCCAGGATGACGGGTTTATAGGGCATCTCTAAGCAATCGGGCATATGGCAGGTAAATGAAACGTCGAGGATCGCTGTTTTGATGCCGTTATTCTCAACAATATCTAATACCGTAGAAATCAGGTAACCAGTTTGATAGGTGAAAGCACTGCCGGGTTCCAACATGACTTTAATGCCGTAGGTGTTTCTGAAATCAGTCAGGATTTTGATCAAATGGTTTATATCGTAGCCTTTTTTTGTTATCAGGTGGCCACCACCCATGTTCACCCATTTGAGCTTAGGTAAGAATCTACCAAATTTCTTTATGAAAACGGCCAGTAATTTTTCGAGGGCAAAGGAATCCGCCTCGAACAACGTGTGGAAGTGAAGCCCTTCAACTTCCTGAGGTAAGGTATTTCCAAGCCGCTCAGCAGTGATGCCGAACCGGGAGCCGGGTTTACAGGGATTATAGATGTCATGGGGGGAATCTGAGAACTCGGGGTTTACGCGCAAGCCGATGGAAACACCTTTTTGACTCGCGACCTTAGAATACTTCTGCAATTGGTTTATGGAATTGAAGGAAATATGGCTGCTATATTTTAGAAGGTCAGAGATCGTCTTTTCTTCATAAGCAGGCGAATAAGTGTGAGCCCTTACTCCGAGTTCCTCGAAAGCCAATCGCGCTTCATTGAGCGAACTGGCCGAAGCGCCAAATCCGTATTCTTTGAAGATCGGGAAGACCCCCCAGTTCGCGAAGGCTTTAAACGCAACGAGGATATCGACCGAGGCTGCGTCTTTTACTTGTTTTATTAATTCGAAGTTATTACGGAGGAGGGCCTCATCGATCACATAACAAGGAGGTGGGACCTTATTAAAATCCACAGACATCGTTGATCTTCACCCTTTACCAGGTTGCTCAAAAATGCCAAGATGCAAGGCTCCCGACATCCTGAGGAGTGAGGCGTACTTTGGCGTACGCTGCAACAACGAAGGACGAGGGAAACGCAGCAGATGGACGTTTTTCAGCAACCTGTTACAACTCCAAGTCGATATCGTGCAATTCATGCCACGGCAGTCCGTGAATATTTAACTGTTCCATAAAGGGATCGGGGTCGAACTGCTCAACATTAAACACGCCGGCTTTCTTCCATTTCCCCGTTACAAACATCATCGCGCCAATCATTGCAGGAACTCCGGTGGTATAACTGACGCCTTGTGCGCCGGTCTCCTTATAGGCATCCTGGTGTTTGCAATTATTATAGACGTAATAGGTCTTCTTCTTGCGATCCTTTATCCCCTTGATTCGGCAGCCGATGGAAGTTTCGCCCGAATAATGTTCACCAAGGTCGCCCGGATTGGGCAACACTGCCTTGAGAAATTGAAGCGGCACGATTTCTTTGCCTTCGTACAGGATAGGTTTAATGCTAGCCATGCCAATATTCTGGATCACACGTAAATGGGTTAAATATTCCTGGCCGAAAGTCATCCAGAAACGGGCCCGTTTCAAGGTCGAAAAGTGCTTGACCAGAGATTCCAATTCTTCGTGGAAAATTAAATAAGATTCCCGGGGTCCGATATTGGGATAATTTAGCGGTTTGTGAATCTCGTGGGGCTCTGTTTCAATCCATTTTCCGTTTTCCCAATATTTGCCTCTCTGGGTGACTTCGCGAATATTGATTTCGGGGTTGAAGTTGGTGGCGAAGGGTTTTCCATGGTCGCCTGCATTGCAGTCAACGATATCCAGAGTGTGAATCTCGTCGAAATGATGTTTGGAGGCATAGGCGGTGAAAACCCCTGTCACTCCGGGATCAAAGCCGCAGCCTAAAATTGCAGTCAGTCCTGCCTTTTTAAATCGGTTATGGTACGCCCACTGCCATTTATATTCGAATTTGGCGATCTCGGGTTGCTCATAATTTGCGGTATCCAGGTAGCTCACCCCTGTCTCGAGGCAAGCATCCATGATCGCTAAGTCTTGATAAGGGAGGGCGACGTTGATGACGATCTCTGGTTTGAAGTTTTTGAATAATCTGACTAACTGTCGAACATCATCCGCATCCACCTGAGCGGTCTTAATCTTTCGAGCCCCGATGGCTTTGGCAATGGCATCGCACTTCGATTTTGTGCGGCTTGCCAGAAGAATGTCCGTAAACACCTGTGGGACCTTGGCGACTTTATGGGCGACAACGGTCCCCACACCCCCCGCTCCGATAATCAGCACCTTCGCCATGATCGATCCCCACCCATCCCTATAATGGATATTTTTTCTTATGGATAAGATTTTGCTTCTATTGGCAATAGGTCATTCTCAAACAAGCGGTTCTAAATCCGAAGCACGAAATCCGAAACAATCTCAAATAGCCGAATTCAAAATGATCCAAACGAATAAAAGTTCGGGACATTTTAATTTTGAGAATTCCAATTTATTTCGGATCTCGATATTCGGATTTGTTCAACCTCCATGATCCCTGAGGTCCATTGTGACCTAAAAGAATAGTATAAGAAGAATTTAGTTTAATAAAATAAACTCGAAAAAAATTATAACGCCGTTTTTAGGTTTGTCAAGGGATTTTTTGTGAATCAATTCCAGAGACCTCCCCCTCACCCCCGCCCTCTCCCACTAGGGGAGAGGGGGGGACTAAGGACTTAACCGGGGGGAGGGAATGAAGGGAAGCGGATCCCAATCCTGCATCTTTACAGGGAGTTGCTTTTGAGTTAATTCTTCTGAGAGGAACCCATGGAAAAGATCATCATTCGGGGCGCCAAGGTTCATAATCTAAAGAATATCGATGTGGAGATTCCCCGTAACTGCCTGGTGGTGATTACCGGTCTGAGCGGTTCGGGCAAGTCCACGCTCGCCTTTGACACCCTTTATGCCGAGGGACAAAGGAGGTATGTGGAGTCCCTCTCCGCCTATGCACGGCAATTTCTTGAGCAGATGGAGAGGGCCAACGTAGAATCGATCGAGGGCCTTTCTCCCGCGATTGCCATCGATCAAAGAGGTATGTCACGAAACCCGCGCTCGACTGTGGGTACGGTGACGGAGATCTACGATTACCTCCGGCTCCTCTTTGCCAGGGTCGGAGAACCTTTCTGCCCCCATTGCGGTTCTCCCATTTCGTCGCAGACCCTTCAGCAGATGACGGAGACCCTTCTCCACCTTCCCAAAGGGACATCCCTCACTATCTTTTCCCCGATCGTCAGAGACAAAAAAGGGGAGTATCGGAAGGAACTGGAGAACCTCCGCAGGGACGGTTTCGTGAGGGTGAGAATTGACGGCCAGATGAGAGACCTTAGTGAAGAGATCCGTTTGGATAAGAATAAACGCCACGAGATCGACGTGGTGGTGGACCGTCTGGCGGTTAAGGAAGGAGCGGAGAAGAGAATCAACGATTCCTTGGAGATCGCCTCACATCTTTCAGAAGGGATTGTGAAAGTGGAGAGAGAAGGGATCGCTCCCATCGTCTTCAGCCAGAAGTTTTCCTGCATCCAGTGTGGATTCAGTTTCCCCGAGATCACGCCCCGGATGTTCTCTTTCAACAGTCCCCAGGGCGCCTGTTCCGGCTGCAGCGGGTTGGGGACGAAGCGCTATTTTGACCCCGGCCTCATCGTTCCGAATCCCTCTCTCTCGCTGAACGAAGGCGCGATTCTTCCGTGGAAGGAGAGGGAAGGAGCTTTTCTAAAACCGATCCTGGAAGGATTGGCGAAACAGTACCGTTTCGACCCCGATGTTCCTTTTAATCGGTTGTCAAAATCGGTTCAGCATCTCCTCCTCTATGGGTCCGAAGGAGAAAAGATCTCTTTCAAGGTGAAGGGAAAGGGGAAGGCCCATCTCTTCCGGCAGGAATTTGAGGGGGTGATTCCGGAAATGGAGAGGAGATGGAAAGAGCAGGAGGAAGACGATGAGGAATTAGAGGCGTTTATGAATGTGGCTCCCTGTCCCGATTGCGGCGGGGCGCGACTGAAGAAAGAAGTGCTTTCCGTGAAGGTAGGTGGAAAGTCGATTGCCGAAGTCACCCATCTTTACGTCAAGGAGGCGTTGAATTTTCTGAAGCGTTTGGAGTTATCTCCGAGATCTCAAAGAATTGCTCAAGGAATCCTGAAAGAGATCGAAGAGCGATTGAGGTTTATGGTGGAGGTCGGCCTGGATTATCTCACCCTTGACCGGACGGCGGCTACTCTCTCCGGGGGCGAGTCTCAACGCATCCGTCTGGCGACCCAGATCGGGTCGAGTCTGGTGGGGGTTCTCTACATCTTGGATGAGCCCAGTATCGGGCTCCATCAAAGGGACCACCTGCGTCTTCTGGGGACATTGAAGCGATTGAGAGACCTGGGAAATACCGTCATCGTCGTCGAACATGATGAGGAGACGATTCGATCCGCCGATTATATCATCGATATGGGACCCGGACCTGGAGAGAGGGGAGGCGAAGTGGTCTTCACGGGATCTCCCGATGCTTTGGCGAAGGCGAAGCATTCCTTGACCGGACAGTATCTTTCGGGAGGAAAAAGCATTCCTCTTCCAACGCAGAGAAGACCAGTCATGGGGAGATTCCTTGTCTTGCGGGGTGCCACGGCAAATAATCTGAAGAACATTGATGTGAAGATCCCCGTGGGGGTGTTCACCTGTGTCACGGGCGTTTCTGGGTCGGGGAAATCGACCTTGATCATCGATACGCTCTATTGCCTGTTGGCGCAGCAGATCTATCGCCTTTCCCAGCGTTGTGTCCCTGTTGAGGGGATCGAAGGGTTGGAGTATGTGGATAAAGTGATCCACGTGGATCAAATGCCGATCGGAAGGACACCCCGATCTAACCCGGCAACCTATACCGGCGTATTCCAGCCCATCCGGGACCTCTTTGCCCAGCTTCCCGAATCGAGGATGAGAGGGTTTATGCCAGGGCGCTTCAGCTTCAACGTGTCCGGCGGCCGGTGCGAAACGTGCCGTGGGGACGGCGTTTTGAAGGTGGAGATGCAATTTCTTCCGGATGTTTATGTGACCTGTGAAGAGTGCCATGGGAAACGCTACAATCGAGAGACGCTTGATATCCGGTATAAAGGGAGAACGATCTCTGAAGTGTTGGAGATGACGGCAGAGGAGGCGGATGACTTTTTTCAGGCGATCCCGGCGATCCGCCAAAAACTCCAGACTCTCTGCGATGTCGGATTGGGTTACCTTAAGCTGGGTCAACCGGCCACAACCCTCTCGGGCGGAGAGGCCCAGAGGATTAAGCTGGCAAGGGAATTGAGCAAGAGGGAGACGGGCAGAAGCGTCTACATTCTGGATGAGCCGACGACGGGGCTTCATTTTGCAGATATTCAGAGATTGCTCGACGTCCTCAACCGGCTCACGGATAGGGGAAACACCGTCATCGTGATCGAGCACAACATGGAAGTGATCAAGTCAGCCGATTACATCATTGACCTCGGTCCGGAAGGGGGAGAAAACGGGGGGGAAGTCGTCGGAAGCGGAACGCCTGAGGAATTGACCAAAAATCCGCTGTCTTTTACGGGGCAATATTTGAAAAAGAAAATGGCCGATGTTATTCATTGACCCTTTTGGCCGTTTAACCGGAGATTTATGATAAGGAGAGGGCGCTATGGAAGAGAAAGGAAAATCAAGTACAGGACTCGACGAGAATGTGGCTGGTTTCTTCTGTTATCTCCTCGGATTCATCACGGGGATTGTCTTTTTAGTCGTGGAAAAGGAGAGTGGCTTCGTTAAGTTTCATGCCAGGCAATCCACCATCACTTTCCTCGGCCTTTTAGTCTTGATGATCGTCATCGGATGGATCCCCGTCCTTAATATCTTGATCTTTGTTCTCAGCCTCATCCTGTGGCTCATCCTGATGGTCAAAGCCCTTCGTGGAGAGAAATATAGGTTGCCCGTCGTTGGGAAATTGGCAGAGGAAAAGACAGGACAATAACGTGAGAATGAAATCAGTCAAAAGGCGATTCTCTCATGAAGCGTAAAGCACAGAAGAAAGGACAGAAAAAAAATCGGAAGAAAGGCGGCGCAGGGAAAGCTCTGTTTTTTCTCGTCCTTATCGGTCTTGGTTTATTTCTGGCCTACCAGTTTCGCAAAGAAATATTAAAATCGCTGGAGCCTTTCTTGAAAAAGACACCCGAGAAAAGGCTGGCAAGGAGGGCGGAGAAAGAGCCGGAGAAGAAAACGCCACAGAGAGAGTGGAAGATGGTTACTCTTTATTTTTCGGAAGAAAAAGAGGAATATCTGGCAGGTGAAAAAAGAGAGATCCTAGACAAAGGAAGTCCCCAGGAAGAGGCGAAGGAAATCATTCAGGAGCTGATTAAGGGGCCGAAGGGAAAACTGATTCGAACCCTTCCCCTCCGGACAAAATTGTTGGCCCTCCGGATCGATGGCAAAGGTGTTGCCGAAGTTAATTTCGACGAAGCTCTTTCCAGAGATCATCCTGGGGGAAGCTCAGCCGAGATGATGACGGTCTATTCGATCGTCAATTCCCTCGTTCTCAATTTTCCGCAGATCAAAGGGGTTCAGATTCTCATCGAGGGAGAAAAAGGTCGAAGCATCACGGGCCACCTCGCTCTGGACCGGCCCATTTTATCCAGAGCCGATCTGATTAGGAAATAGTAAAAGGACTGTGATTCAGACAATAAGACGATAGACGTCAGACATTAGACTGGAGAGGGAAGATGGTGTGAAATTCCAAAGACCGAGCATTTGTCAGAGGAGTTGCTGTTTGCTATGGTCGAAGGAATTTCGAAAAAATGATCTATAGACGTAATGGTTTATTTCAGCAAACTCCGATGTCTACGCTCTGAGGTCTAGCGTGCGAATTGCAGAGAAGAGGAACAGGGAATTGATTTGAGAAGCGATTGATGATAGTATTTAAAACTATTAGGAATTTTAGGTCATTCGATGCTTGAAGCCAAATATATTCGTGAACATCTTGACGAGGTACGGGAAAGACTTGCCCTCAGAGGTCAAACCATCGATCTGGACCGGTTCGTGCAGTTGGACGGGGAGCGGAGAAAAACGATCCAGGAGTGGGAGAGATTGAGAGCCCTCCAGAAGAAAGTCTCGGATGAGGTGAGCAGGAAGAAAAGGGAAGGGCAGGATGCTTCCGGATTGATTGAGGAGATGAAGAAAGTCTCTCAAGAATTGAAGGGATTGGACACGATGATCGAAGAGAAGGAGAAAGCGCTGCAAGATTTTCTCCTCGTCGTCCCAAACCTCCCCCATCCCTCTGTTCCCGTGGGAAAAGATTCGTCTGACAATGCTGAGGTGAGGCGATGGGGTGAGATCCCAAAATTCGATTTTGAGCCCAAACCCCATTGGGATTTAGGGGAGGAGTTAGGGATCCTCGATTTCAAAAACGGAGCGAAGATTACCGGAGCACGTTTCACCCTGTATTGGGATCTTGGAGCGAAGCTGGAAAGAGCGCTGATCAACTTCATGCTGGATCTCCATACGCGGGAACACGGGTACCGCGAAGTGCTGCCTCCCTTCATGGTCAATCGAACAACGATGACGGGCACCGGCCAGCTTCCAAAATTCGAAGAAGAGCTTTTTAAGGTGGAGGGGACCGATTACTTTCTGATCCCGACAGCAGAAGTCCCTTTGACGAATATTCACCAGGCCGACGTTCTTGAAGAGAAGATGCTTCCTCTTTATTATGCTGCTTACACCCCTTGTTTCAGGAAGGAGGCTGGATCTTACGGGAAAGACACGCGAGGGTTGATTCGGCAACATCAGTTCAATAAAGTGGAGTTGGTCAAGTTTACGACGCCCGAGAGCTCTTACGATGAACTTGAGAAATTGCTCTCCAATGCCGAGGAGGTTCTAAAAAGGTTGAAACTTGCCTACAGGGTTGTTAATCTTTGTTCCGGGGATTTAGGGTTTTCAGCCTCGAAGACTTACGACATTGAGGTTTGGCTTCCTGGCCAGAGTACGTATAAGGAGATTTCCTCCTGTAGCAACTTTGAGGATTTTCAAGCCAGAAGGGCGAAGATTCGGTACCGTATTACTGGAAAGACGAAAACAGAGTTTGTCCATACCCTGAATGGCTCCGGGCTGGCCGTCGGAAGGACTCTCGTGGCGATATTGGAAAATTATCAACAAGCGGATGGGAGCGTGACGATCCCCGAAGCTTTACGGCCTTATTTATACGGAGTTGAGAAAATAGAAAGAAAGAAGTGAGATTATGAGAGCGCTATGCTCCATGCGCTATGCGCTTTGCTTTGAGTTAGAACGGAGGGATGGCCGAGTGGCTTAAGGCGGCGGTCTTGAAAACCGCTTCTCCGAAAGGGGACGTGGGTTCGGCGACCCCGCCAGGGGCGGGGGAGGCGGAGGGAGCGAGCACATCCTACTCCTTCGTCGAAGACGAAAAGAAGTCGGTAGTGAATAAGATTTTGTGAGAAGGCCGATTGTAATAGCGGAGGGATGGCCGAGTGGTTTAAGGCGTCCCGTCTGAAACGGGATTCTCCGTAAAGTCGGACGTGGGCTCGGCGACCCCGCCAAGGGCGGGGGAGGCGGAGGGAGCGAGGCGAGCGAGCACATCCTACTCCTTCGTCGAAGACGAAAAGAAGTCGGTAGTGGATAAAGTTTTGTGAGAAGATTGATTGCAATAGCGGAGGGATGGCCGAGTGGTTTAAGGCGGCGGTCTTGAAAACCGCTTCTCCGAAAGGGGACGTGGGTTCGAATCCTACTCCCTCCGCCAGACTGATGTTTGAAACGGAGAGATGCCCGAGAGGCCGAAGGGGCTCGCCTGCTAAGCGAGTATCCCCCTTAAAAGGGGATCGAGGGTTCGAATCCCTCTCTCTCCGCCATGCACCACGTGGGGTGCATGGCATGCCCTGAACTCGATGTAGTTCAGGGCGCCAGTATTTAACGAACCACGTAGGGTTCGTGGCTTGCTAGTCTTAAGAGTTAACAGGTTATCCTTTATTAAGAATTTCTTTTTCGGAGGATCAGGATGAAATTTATGAGAATGCCTATGAAACACGGGGTGATACTTTTCACGGTTTTTGCGTTTTTGTTCGTCATCGGGTTAGAGATTACCTTGGCTCAAAAGATGTCTACTTTTGAAGGAAGCGTTTCCGGTATAACTACTAGGTTCAAAAAAGGGATTATCAGCGTCAAAGGGAATAAGGGAGAGATTATAAATTTCGCCGTGGGTATTCGGACTGTTTATGTCCCTTCGCGTTATCCCGGTGTCGGAGAACGGGTGAAGATCACTTATGCCCTTGAAAGAGGGCAGAATGCGGCCTATACGGTTGAAATACTTTCGGCCCCCACGCCTCCCCCTCCAAAAAGCAAATGATGGTAAAAACGCGCCCATAGCTCAGATGGATAGAGCGTCGGACTACGAATCCGCAGGTCGCCCGTTCGAGTCGGGCTGGGCGCGCCAATAATATTAAGAGGCTATGGTTTTGATGCCATAGCCTCTTTTTCGTTACTATTCATAGATGTCCATCATTCCAGCAATTCCTGCGCTCAAAACTGTTTCAGGTTGGCTTTCTGAAGGTGGTCAATCACAAAGGGGGGTAAGGATCAGTTCCTCTTCTTCAAAGTCGGCAAAATCTGATCGGATGCCCTCTAATTTTTGTCTCAAATTTCTTACCTCTTCCTGCGATGAAAAATTGGCCATCACCGCTGGGAAACAATCCACTCCCTCCCCTGAAAGGTTCTCCAATGCTTTTAACTGGAGGGTGAATCTTTCAGGCATGGCTCCAGTGAGACGTGTAAAGTCTTCCGGAGAAGCTCCCTTCAAGCTCACACGGACATGGAGGTTAGGAAAACGGGAAAGATCCTTTGCATAAGAAAGGTCATGACCAATTAAAATGCCATTCGTTTCCAAGATAAACTGAATCTCCTTGGGAATGAGCTGAAGAATCTGCAAGAGATGAGAACGATGGAGAGTGGGTTCGTTGTCGCTAATCCTCACCTGGTTAAATCCCTTCTTACGAGTAATCGAGAAGAGGTT
>Ga0335070_10008499_pt1 | contig 12044 bp, 12 predicted proteins | sample Lox_Sample_13_FD_206722 | JGI IMG/M metagenome (GOLD analysis project Ga0335070, IMG submission 206722) | Soil microbial communities from Loxahatchee National Wildlife Refuge, Florida, United States - Lox_Sample_1.3 | ecosystem: Environmental > Terrestrial > Soil > Wetlands | place: USA...
GCGTCGATCATCCGGTTCGCGTTGCTGCCCGCATACAGGTCCTTTACCACCTTGGTGATCTTGTCGCCATCGGAGGTGAAGTCCTGCAGCATCCGGATCCGCGAATCGTAGGCGATCAGCGCCGCCTCCCCCTGATCTCCGATCAGCAGCGGCGAGATCAGGTTCCCGATCTTCCGTACCTGAGGAAGTATGCCCTCGACGTGGGCATTGGCCTGAAGGCAGATCACGACGGAGATCGGTGTGTACGTCACATCCACCGTGATGTTCTGCTCTTTGCCATTGTCGTAAAGATGAAACTGGAAGGGCTGGAGCCCGTTCACGTAGCTGCCGTCGCGATCGTACACCAGCACGGGCGCCGTCACGTGGATAACCGTGGTGGTGATCTTGACCGGCGGCTGGCCCGGCTCCGCCGGCTTCGGCGGAGGAGTCTGTTGTGGCTGTTGTGCAGCGAGCAGGCCGCACGCAAAAATGACACTGGACAGTCGTCGCATACAGATCCTCTTCAAGCGTGTTCGGTCCGCCCTCGCAGCAGTTCAAGCACGTGGGGCACTAATTCCACGATAGCATCCAGGGATTGAACCGCCCCCTTCGGCGACCCCGGCAAGTTCACAATCAGTACCTTCCCCCGCGTCCCCGCCACCGCACGCGACAGGACCGCCAGCGGCGTCGATTCGCGCCCGCGCGCCCGCATCAGCTCGCTGAATCCCGGAATTTCGCGATGCAGCACCGCCCGCGTCGCCTCCGGCGTCACGTCCCGCGCCGCGACCCCGGTGCCGCCTGTGGTAAAGATGGCCGACACGTCACCTCCGTCGGCCAACGCCGCCAGGCACCGCGAAATGTCCACGGCGACATCCGGCAGCACTTCCGCCACCGAGACCCGCCAGCCCAGTTGTTCCAATCTTTCACGCACCGCCGGGCCGGAGCGGTCCTCGCGCGTCCCGGCGCTCACGCTGTCGCTGATCGTCAGCACGGCGGCCTCGATCACGATTCGCCTCCGCGCCGCGGACGCCGGTATTCGCCGCTCTTCCCGCCCGTTTTCTCCAACAGATACAGATCCTGGATTTCGATTCCCTTGTCCAGCGCTTTCGTCATGTCGTAAACAGTCAGCGCAGCAGCGGCGGCAGCGGTCAGCGCCTCCATTTCGACACCGGTCTGTGCATTAGTAGATGCGCTGGAGACGATCCTAATTCCATTTTTTTCGACCGTTGCCTCCACATCCGCGTGGGTCAGCATCAGCGGATGGCACAGGGGAATCAGCTCACTGGTACGCTTGGCCGCCGCAATTCCGGCAATCCGCGCGACTTCCAGCGGGTTCCCTTTGGGATTCCGGGGCAGTTCCTTCAGCACGCGCGGCGCGATCCGCACGAACGCGTGCGCCCGTGCCGTGCGCATGGTCTCCGTCTTCCCGGAAACATCCACCATCCGCGCGTTGCCCGCGGCATCGTAGTGCGAGAGTTTCTTCATTTCATCAGCACCCGGATCAACTCGCCTTTCTCATATACCGGGCGCTCCGGGTCGGCGACCAGATAGGCATTGGCTCGCGTCAAAGCCGGGACATCGCCCGAACCGTGCCACTCCACCGGAGTCACTTCGTCGCCGCCTTCGCTCAATCGCGCCGGCAAAAAGCGGGTGAGGCCCGTCCGATGCCGGAACTCGCGAGTCAGCCGCACCAAGGGCATCGGGAGCGGTGTCTCGTCCTGCCCGCCGATCAGCTCCAGCGCCGCCCGCGCGAAGATCTCGAACGTCACCATGGTCGACGACGGATTCCCCGGCAGCCCGAAGAAGAACGTGCCACCTGCGCGCCCAAACACCAGGGGCTGCCCAGGCTGAATCAGCACGCGGTCGAAATAGAACTCCGCCCCGAGCTCCGCCAGGACCGGCTCCACTACGTCATACTTGCCAGCCGATACGCCGCCTGAAAGCAGCAGCAGATCCGCCTTCAACCCCCGCGCGATCAACTCTCGCGTGTGCGCCACCGTGTCGCGGGCGATCCCGAGCACCTGCGCGCTGCCGCCCGCCCGCGTCACCTGCGCGGCCAGCGACCACGCATTGGAATTGCGAATCTGGTAATCCGCCGGGGCCTCCTCGATCTCCACTATCTCATCGCCGGTCGGCACGATCGCCACTTCGGGCTTGCGGTAGACTTCGACCGCAGCCCGTCCAAACGCCGCCAGCATGGCAACGTCGGTGTAGTCGAGCCGCTTGCCCTTGTGCAGCACGGTCTCGCCGGCCGCCGCTTCGCACCCCCGCGGATTGATGAACTGCTGCGCCTCCGCCGGCCGGTCCACGATCACCAGCCCGTTGTCCCGCTGCGTGTGCTCCACCATCACCACCGCGTCGGCGCCGGCTGGCAACGGGGCGCCGGTCATGATCTCCACCGCCTGCCCCGCGCCCACCGCGCCTTCGAACCGGTCTCCGGCGCGCACTTCTCCGATCACCGCCAGGCGCCCCGGAACATCCGCCGTGCGGATCGCGAACCCGTCCCTCACGGAGCGTGCCAGGGCCGGCACATCCCGATCCGCAGCCACGTCTTCCGCGAGCACGCGTCCCGCGGCGCTTCGGAGCGCCACGGGCTCGGCGGCAGGAACGCGCCGCGCTTTTCGCACAACCTGGATCACAGTCTTCCGCGCCTCGGAAAAGGAGAGAGCATCCACGCTTCTTATGGTAGCGCCGGCGCCTATAGTAAAATCGTGCAAGCGCTTTCTTCTGGGCAGGAGGGCTATCCTTGCAATCTCCCGACGTCATCATCATCGGCGGCGGCATCGTCGGCTCCAGCATCGCGTATCACCTCACCGAATCCGGCTGCACCAATGTCCTCATCCTGGAACGAGAATCGCACCAGGGCAAAGGCTCGACCGGAAAATCGATGGGCGGCGTGCGCGCCCAGTTCTCCACCTCCGAATCGATCAAGATGTCCCTGTACTCCATCCCGTTCTTTAATTCCTTCGAAGAGGTCATGGGCCATCCCTCCGGCTACCGCGCGCAAGGCTACCTCTTCGTCGCCACCAACCAGCGCCACCTCGATTACCTGTGCCAGAACTACACCCGCCAGGTGGCCGCGGGGCTTAAGACCGTCCAGCTCCTCAAGCCCGCGGACGTGGCACACTTCGCCCCCGAAATCCGTTGCGGCGATGTTCTGGGCGGCGCCTTCTGCTCCACCGACGGCTTCGTCGACCCGCACAGCGTCATGACGGGCTTTGCGCAGCGCGCCATCGAGCGCGGGGTACAGGTTCTCCGCAGTGCCGAAGTCACCGCCATCCTCACCGACTCTCGCGGTGTCGCCGGAGTCGTAACCACCGTCGGGACGTTTTCTTCGCGCACCGTGGTGAACGCCGCCGGCGCATGGGCGGGACAGGTAGCTCGCATGGCCGGAGTCGATCTTCCGGTCGAACCCTTGCGCCGCATGCTCGTGCCCACCGAACCGTTCGACAAGGTTGCCCAGAGCTCACCCATGGTCGTCGATATGGCCACCGGATTTCACTACCGCCCCGAAGGCCGCGGCATCCTGATGGCCTGGAACGACCCCGAGGAAACGCCCGGCTTCAAACTCAACTTCGACCCTGCTTTCATCGAGAAGATCCTCACCCGCGGCGTCACCCGTCTGCCCGTTCTCGAAGAGGCCGAAGTCAATCCCAAGCGCGCGTGGGCCGGACTCTACGAGATGACGCCCGATCACCACCCGGTTCTCGGTCCCGTCCAATCGCTTCCCGGCTTTTTCCTCGCCAACGGATTCAGCGGCCACGGCGTGATGCATTCCCCGGCCACCGGCCGCGTCACCGCCGACCTCATCCTCAAGGGCCGCACCGACCTCATCGACAGCGCGCTTCTATCGATCGACCGCTTTGCCGCCGGCCATTTGCTTCACGAAACGGCGATCTTATAAGCTCGCATTCAATGCCTCTCACCGACGACGTGACTTTCCGCCGTCTCTGCCGCGCACGCGATTTCCTCGCCGCCTCGATTTCCGATCCCATTACGCTCGACAGCGCCGCGCGCGAAGCCTGCCTCTCGCCGTTCCATTTCCAGCGCCTCTTCGCCCGCGTCTTCGGCGAGACCCCTCACGATTTCCTCACCCGCCGGCGGATGGACCTGGCCCAGCAGCTCCTCGCCGCCGGTGACCAGCCGGTCACCGATATCTGCCTCCAGATCGGCTACACCAGCCTCGGCACGTTCAGCTCGCGCTTCGCCGCCCGCACCGGCCAATCGCCTTCCGCCTTCCGCCGCGAAGCCCGCCGCCTGCTTGCCCCCTCGTGCGGATGGCGCATCTACCGCATCCCCGATTGTTACGCGGCTTTCTTCCGAATACCGCAAGATTGAAGAAGTGGGCGCCCCGCACCTCGGCTATATTCGTTCCATGATTCAACGCTTCTCGCACTCGACCCTTTACGTCACCGATCAGGACGCCGCCCGCGACTTCTACGTCAACAAGCTCGGCTTCGACCTCCGCATGGACCAGGAAGCCGGCGGTTTCCGCTGGCTCACCGTCGGGCCCAAAGGCCAGCCCGATTTTCAACTGATCCTGATGCAAGTGGGCGCCAACATGGGCGGCGACGCCGAATCCGCCGCCAAACTTGCCGCCCTCCTCACCGGCGGCAAGCTCGCGGCAGCCGGTGTCTTCGAAACGGCGGACTGCCGCAAGACCTGGCAGGAGCTCTCCGACAAGGGGGTCGAATTTCTCTCGCCGCCTGAAGACAAGTTCTATGGCGTCGAAGCGGTCTTCAAGGACCCCAGCGGCAACCGGTTCAGCCTTACTCAGCCAAAGAAGTTCTGATTCCGGGCAGGTCGGGAGCGCCGGGAACCCGCCCCCACAATTACACCGATTCGAGGGCGGCGACGGACTCGCAGTCGCCGTTTTCGGCGAGTTTGTGCACAAGCTCGGTGCCAAACGCAAAGCCCTTGTCGAAGGCCTGGAGGTTCAGCTTCGCCAGCGCCGGAGGGACCGAGTCTTCGACGGCTTTGCGAAGAGCATCCGCATCCAGGAGATTGGTCACGGCTCCGAAGAAACCGACCATGACGATGTTCAACACCACCTTGCGGCCCAGTTCTTCGGCGAGGCGGGTTGCGGGGACTCCATAGACCTGGATGTTCTCCGGGACGTGGTCCACTCGGACCAGATCCTGCTCGGTGATCAGGATTCCGCCGGGTTTGAGCTGCGGCGAGAAACGGGTGTAGGCTTCCTGGCTCATGACCACCAGCACGTCCGGGCGCGTCACGTAGGGATAGAGAATCGGATCGCGCGACAGAATGACCTGGGCGCTCGAGGATCCGCCGCGGGCCTCGGGACCAAAGCTCTGCGTCATGGTGGCGAACCCGCCTTCGAAGATGGCCGCGGCCTTGCCGATCACGCTGGCTGCCAGAATCACGCCCTGGCCGCCAAAGCCGGCGATTCGGATTTCGGTTAGCATTCGCTGCAACATGAGACCTCCGGTTCGGCGTAGCGGTCGCCGAGCGACGCCGTCATCTGCGCCTTGAGCAGCTCGAAATAATCGGGCCGCTCGCGATCCACGAACTTGCCGACCACGATTTCACCGCTCTTGGTGAGCGCGCATTCGCCGGTGGGCGCGCCGTTGCGCACCTTGCTCACTTCCTTGTAGAACTTCATGGTGTCGAGACCGTCGCCCATTTTGTTGCGGCGCTGGTATAACGTGGGGCAGGGCGAGATCACCTCGATGAAGCAGAAGCCTTTCTTCTTGAGCACATCTTCCATGGAGCGGGAGAGCTGCTTCACGTGGTACGTGGTCCAGCGGGCTACGTAGGCCGCGCCGGCGGCTTCGGCTAGCTGGACGAGATTGAAGCTGGGCTCGAAGACGCCATAGGGAGACGTTGCGGAGATCACCTGGCCGGGCGTAGTGGGAGCGGTCTGGCCGCCGGTCATGGCGTAAGTCAGGTTGTTGACACAGATGACCTTGAGGTCCATGTTGCGGCGGGCGGCGTGGATGAAGTGGTTGCCGCCGATGGCGAACAAGTCGCCGTCGCCGGAGTACACCACCACCGAGAGCTCGGGATTGGCGAGCTTGAGGCCGGTGGCGAACGGGATCGCGCGGCCGTGAGTGGTGTGGAAGCTGTCGAGCGCGGCGTAGCCCGCCACCCGGCCGGTGCAGCCGATGCCGCTCACCACGGCGACTTTGTCGAGGTTCAGCTTCGAGGCTTCCAGCGCGCGGGCGAAGCAGTTGACCGTGGTGCCGATGCCGCATCCAGGACACCAGATGTGCGGCATACGGTCCATACGCAGCAGTTTCTCGACCGGGTTCTGGACTTGGGAGTCGGCGGCCGGGGATCGGGGGTCGGGGGGCGCGGTGCGCTCTGGTGCGAGGGTGGAACTGTTCATCGGGCTGCCTCCACAATGGCTTTGAGAATCACTTCCGGCTGATGGACGGTTCCGCCGGCGTGCGGTACGGAGATCACTTTGGCTTTGCCCCCGGCGGAGCGTTCCACCTCGCGGACCATCTGGCCGAGGTTCAGTTCCGGCACCACGAAGGCCTTCACGCGGCCGGCAAGGTCGCGAATGTGCCGTTCGGGGAAGGGCCAGGCGGAAATGATGCGAAACTTGCCGGCTTTGACGCCCTGCTCGCGCGCCAGTTGGATGGCCCGCTGCGCCACTCGCGAGGTGATGCCGTAGCTGAGCACAACCACCTCGGCATCGTCGAGATTCTCAGCCTCGAAAATCGCACGGCCGTTGGTGAAGGGCTCGAGTTTGTCGACGAGCCGGTTCACCAGGCGGTCCTGCGTGTCCACGGTCATGCTGGGATAGCCGCGCTCATCGTGGGTGAGGCCGGTGACATGGAAGCGGTAGCCGTCGCCGGCCTTCACCATCTCGGGGACCAGGGTCTCGTCGGTGGAGAAGGGCCGGAACTCGGCGGGGGGCTTCCTGGTAAAGTTACGCGGCCGGATTTCGATCTTTCCTGCCTCGGGGATCACGACCTTTTCCGTCATGTGGCCGACGCATTCATCGAGCATCATCATGACAGGCACGCGAAACTCTTCGGCCAGGTTGAACGCGGTGACGGTGAGGTCGAAACATTCCTGCGGCGAGTTGGGGCAGAGGGCGATGATGCCGTAGTCGCCGTGCGAGCCCCACTTGGCCTGCATCATGTCGGCCTGCGCAGGCAGGGTGGGAAGTCCGGTGGAGGGGCCGCCGCGCTGCACGTTGACGAACACGCAGGGTGTTTCGGTGATGGCGGCATAGCCGATGTGCTCCATCATGAGGGAGAAGCCGGGGCCGGAGGTGACGGTGAACGCCTTGGCGCCGCCCCATACGGCGCCTGCAATGGCGATGGAGGCGGCCAGTTCGTCCTCCATTTGAATGAAGATGCCGCCGACGGTGGGAATACGCCAGGCGAAGCGCTCAACTACCTCGGTAGAAGGGGTGATTGGATATCCTGCGGCAAATCGCGCACCGGCTGCGAGGGTTCCCTCACAGCAGGCGTGGTCACCGTCGAGAAAATGGACACCGGTGAGAACACCTTTGGGGTCAGCGTGCATTGCGGGCTCCGAAGATGGCGAAGTCGGGACAGTACATTCCGCACAAGTCGCAGCCCGAGCATTTGTCTGCAGCGACTACGTGGGGCGGATGGTAACCCTTAGAATTGAAAGCGGATGAGAGCGCCAGAACGTGCGTGGGACAGAACTCGACACAGAACCCGCATCCTTTGCAGCGTTCGGCGGTGATGGCAACGAATCCTTTGGCCAATTGCGTCCTCCTTGGCGGGGGCCGATGGGGGAGGAGCACGCCAAGGGCCACTTGGAATATTAAGATCTTTTTAGTCTGTATTGTTTAGGGAGTATCTAGCGCACGAGTTCATACCACGGAGAGTCCGCGTTCAGACGCATGCGGTCACGGCCTTCGACTGCCGGGAGCCGCCTGCCGGAGCCATCTAACGGGTAAGCGGTCACGCCGCGGAACTCGAGCACGCAATCCACTGATTGCATGAGGACCGTGCCGGCTCCGGAATACGCGCCGGATGGGCGGGCATCGTTTGAGCTCAGCGTCCACCAGTCTGTCGTGCCGGGATAGTTGATGAGTTTCTGCCCGCGCAGGACCGTATATCCGGGTAGAGAGAGCAGCATGCGCGTGGATTTCTCTAGGGGCTGGTTGTCGAGGGCGGTGAGCAGGAATGCGATGAATCCATGCGACTCGATCCGGACCGGGCCTGCCGAGGCGGGTGCGTCTCCGATAAAGCCGAAGATGCCGGCCACCTGCGGTGCTTCAATGCGAAGCAGTTTCCGGGCAGGGTCGAACGTGAGTTCGCCCGTGTCGGCGCGGAACGGGGCGGACACGGATTTCGCGGCCTCGGGCAGTGCGCCGGAGCCGTTGGTATCGACGGCGACCCGGTGCACGAACGCGACATTCGCGTCGTAGCCTGCCGATGCCTTCAGGAAACGCACGGCATTCCCGTTGCTCTTCTGACGTGCGGACTCCATGCGCGCTTCGAGCGGCAGGGGGATGTTGATCTGCTGCTTCGCGGGGGCGACCGCGCCCGTGCGGAAGATCCATGCGGACTGCCCGATGTTGGGCCACTTGGTCCAATCGCCGTTCAGGTTGAAGCTGGAGGGGCCACCGCGGTCCCAGTCGCGTCCGTGTTCCCAGGCGAAGTGCATGAGCGCGTCCCAATCCTGGAATGCGGCGAAGGCGGCGAGGGCCGGGTCGATTTCGGCTGCGTACTGGTTGGGGAAGGGCTGGTTGAACTCGCTGAGCGTGAAGGGGCGCCCCGCCTGGCGTGTCGCGGCCATGTTGAGAAAGGTGGCGAAGCCCGTGCCGCTGGACGTGGTATTGCGCTGGCGCCAGTCGCGCCCGTCCCAGGCCCGGTTGGGGAAGTTGTAGTGATCGATGTAAAAGTGGTTGTCCTGGTAATCGAGATCCTGGTGGGAATCGTAGTTCAGCAGTCCGCCGAAGCCGACCTGCGTGCCGGTCACCGGCACCAGAGCGTCGGTCGATTCGCGCACCGCCGTCAGCATACGGCGCAGGTAGGCGCGATCGCGGTCCACCAGAAACTGGATGGTAAGGTCGGTCGAATCCTGGCGGTCCCCGAGGAATGCCTTCTTCTGCCGCTCCAACTCGTCGCGATACTCGCCCGTCACCAGCCGGTCGATCGCGTTTTTCTGCCAGGCGTCGATGAGGGAGGTCTCGTTGTCGATCTCCACCATGGCGAGCACGGGATCGCCTTTGAGCTTGAGCGCTTCGATGAGCTTGCGGGCGTACTCCACCTGGAGATCGACCATGCGGGGATAGAAGATGTGAAGCGGTTTGCTTTGCGTAGGCAGGCGGTCGGCTCCGGGAATGGCCGGGACGTTGTCGACGGCCGGGCGGAACTCATAGCCGACGTGGAGGTTGAGATTGACGTAGATGCCTTCGGCCTGGAGCGCATCCAGGAACCCGCGCAGGCGCGCGATGGATATCGGATTGAGAGTCGGGTAGGGGCCGGTGGTGAGAGTGCTGCGCGCGTCCTGCGGATTGCGATCGGGCGAAGAGTCCATGTGGTGCAGGCGGACCAGGTTGACGCCGAGACGGCGCAGACGCCTGGCGATGCGCGCGGCGTCCTCGGGTTCGGGGAAATTCGCGCCGAATGCTGTGTTTACACCGAAGAGGCGGATGCGCCGGCCGCCGGCGGTGAAGAAATGGCCATTCTTCACGATCACACGGTCGGCCGGCGTGAGCGGGTGATTGAGGTTGCTGAAATCGGGAGCGCCGGTGAGGTGATCCTGATCGGCGGCGAACGGATAGAGCCGGTCCTGGGCAGCGGCGGGCAAGGACAGGGCAAGCGCCAGAAAGATTGCGCGGGGCATCTCGGATCCTTGCGTGGGATTTTAGCGCGCTGCTCTGCCCGCGTCTCAGCGCACAGAGCGACGCCCCAGCTTCTTCATCAAGGCGCTGGCCATGACCATCGCCGCTCCCACACACAGCAGGATGCCCGTGGAAGGCTCCGGCGCCGCCTGCGATGCAAGATCGCCCGGCGAGTCCGGGGATGGGTCGGCCAGGCCCAGAAACTCCTGATTAGAGGTGTAGGGCGTCACCGGAGTGTAGATGCGGAGCCGGGAGTAGAGCAACGGATCCATCTGGGCCGTGGAGACCGCGGCCGCCGCCTGGCTCATCAACGCGGCAGCGGAGGTGCTTTGGATCGGGGTCGAAGGAGTGAACAGACTCCACAAGGCATACTGGTAGTCCGCCGTTAGATCGTGCGGCGCAGACTGCTGAGATAGTTGCAGAACCAGGTATGCCGCCTCTTCATATTGCGTCACCGACTGCGACCAATCGTTGGGGTTCACGAACCGGGCATACTGGAGCGGATTCGCGCCGGTGAGCGTCGAGACCTCGTAGGTGAACGGACCCGAGGGTACGTAGGTGGTGTGCAGGTAGTCGTCGCAGACGAGTTCGCTATCGACACCATTGACAGCCGCGGTGAGGAAGCCGTTGTAGGTGCCGTACTGGGTGTTTGCCGGCAAGCTCTGGAACTGGATGGTGTCGCCAAAGGCCGTGGCGGCGAGGGCCAGCCCGACTACGAAAAGATGTCTCATCATGTGTATCTATCGGCCGAATGGACGGAAACTTTACTCCCGCGGCCTGTCTTTACCAGCGCAGGATCAGAGGGACTGAGGGCCGGAAGTCCTTCGTCCGACACTGCGCGCCGCGATCGAACTCCAATTCCATCAGGTGCATGTCGTCGGAATCGAGCGTGATCACGCCCGCGCGAACCATCGCCGCCGTGACGGACTTCGCGGGAAGCCCGGGACTGACAACCCTCACGCGGGTGAATTCGCGGAATCCGGCCGAGTGCGCGCGGGGCTGCGGCAGGCGACGGACGTTTTCCGTGAAGCACCACATCGGCTCGACGAGACTCGTCGGCGCGGCGATCCGAAGTTCCAGACCGGGCATGGTTTCGGGACGGTAGTCCCAGCCTTCGAAAGGGTACTCCTTCTCTGCCCCAGCGCGCGGACGCAGAATGATGCCGAAAGGCGACGCTCCGCGCCCAAGGTCCGACCATCTTTCCCAGAGCCGGGTGGGACGCGAAGCGGCACTCTGCGCCTCCGTCACCTCCGCAATCCAGATCAGTTCCAGCATGGCGTTCTCGAAGAAGAATCGCCGGCAGGCCGTTCCCTGCCCCGGATGGACGTTGGGCGAACCCTCGGTGAGACCGAATTTTACAAGTTCGTCCGCCGCCGGCGCGCCGCGCGAGGTGAGAATGAAGACATGATCGACCTCGACCTGCATTACGCCCTATGATGCCACGGGGCCGCGGGTCGCGACCCTGCTACCTTGTACTTGATGTCTTCTCATTCCGACCATAGCTTCGGTTTCGCCACCCGTGCGCTCCATGCAGGCCAGCAGCCGGATTCCGATACCGGAGCGCGCGCCGTCCCGGTGTATCAGACCACTTCGTACGTCTTCGAGGACACAGCACACGCAGCCGCCCTGTTCAACCTGCAGCGGCTGGGCAACATCTACACCCGGATCATGAATCCGACCACGGCGGTGTTCGAAGAGCGCATGGCCTCGCTGGAGCGCGGCGTGGGCGCCCTGGCGGTGGGCAGCGGGCAGGCGGCACAGTTCATCGCTCTGGCGAGCCTTCTGGAGGCGGGTGACGAGATCGTTTCGGCCAACACGCTTTATGGCGGCACCTACACGCAGTTCGATGTGTCTTTCCGCCGCCTGGGCATTCAGACCACCTTCGTGGACCCAGACGATCCCGAGAACTTCCGCCGCGCGATCACGCCAAAAACGCGAGTTCTGTACGGCGAGACCATCGGCAATCCGCGGATGAACGTGCTCGATATCGCCGCGGTGGCCGCCATCGCGCACGAGCACAATCTGCCGCTGGTGGTGGATAACACGTTCGCTTCGCCCTACCTGTGCCGGCCGATCGAGCACGGCGCGGATATCGTGGTGCACTCGGCGACCAAGTTCATCGGAGGCCACGGAACTTCGATCGGCGGCATCATCGTGGACAGCGGGCGCTTTCCGTGGGATCGCGGGCGATTCCCGCAGCTTCTGGAGCCGAGCAAGGGCTATCACGGCATCCGCTTCTACGAAACGTTCGGCGATTTCGCTT
>Ga0335070_10008501_pt1 | contig 12043 bp, 11 predicted proteins | sample Lox_Sample_13_FD_206722 | JGI IMG/M metagenome (GOLD analysis project Ga0335070, IMG submission 206722) | Soil microbial communities from Loxahatchee National Wildlife Refuge, Florida, United States - Lox_Sample_1.3 | ecosystem: Environmental > Terrestrial > Soil > Wetlands | place: USA...
GGAATCTGGTTGCTTTCAAAGATCGGCTTGGCAAAGAAGGTCCGGGTCGCCAAGTACGATCCCGCTGATCCAAGGCCTGCCGGACTCTAACCTCCGGCAGCGCTATGCGAGCTGCGTCCCTGTCAGGCTCTCCAGAATAGCGATGGGCGCAGACTCCCGCGTCACCATCACCCGCGGATCGATAAGAAAAGTCTGTTCCAGCGCAAACTGGCCCGCAAGCACCGCGTGCGGCACTGTTTCCGTGTAGACCATCCAGCTGGAGCCCGGCGCAAACTCAACAACCTCCCGGTCGCATGTGCGCTGGAACTCTGCATCTTCCTTCATCGCATTGTGCAGCCGCATCATGAACTCGTCATAGGGCGTGCGCTTCCACTGCGGGACAAGCTTGCCCAGTCCCGTCGCCCTTGCCACCCGCTTCGCAGCGTGCGTTACGACGCTTTCTGATCGCGGCAAGGAAAGTTTGCCGGGTGCGAAGGCATGAACCACATCTCCGAATGGCTTGCCCACCACCCATTCGCGCGTGCGGCTCGGGTGAATGTTGTTGAAGAACCGCAGAATCCGCCATCCGCGCGTGGGCCGAGTCGGAAATGAATCTGTGTGCAGCAGGTCATTGCGCTGCCGCACCGGCAGATCCCTGCCCTGCTCTTCGATTGGCCTGAAGCTCGCGTAGTCAAGGCGCCAGCCGCCTGCATAGGGCGCAAGAAAACCCTTGAGAAATACCTGCACCGCTTCGGAATACCGGTGCATCACTCCCCGCATCCGTTCGAGTGCTTCCGCGGGTGTCGACTCGCGATCGACGCCGCTCAGCAGGTCGCGGTCCGGCTTGTACGCAATGTTCTTGTGCAACTGGCTGCTCGACTGCTGCTGTTCCAGAAGGAATTCAAGGTCCGCCGGCGGGATCGCGATCGGCGTTCGGGGAAAGTAGAGAATTTCTCCCGCTTCAAGGCGCGCACACCAGTCGTGGATCTGCTCCGCGGGAATCGCCGCACCAGCACTTACCGGCTCTGGCGGAATCGCATGTACAGGCATCGACAGGACCTCACTTCTTTAACTTGGCCCGGAACCATAACGTGCCAAAAACCGGAAGCGCCACAAGCAACACCAGCACCCCGGCAGGAAATCCGACATAGCGGTAGCTGTATGCGTAATTCAGTGTGTGATGGCCGGCCACATTCCAAGCAAGCAGTGCAAAGATCGCCAGCGTGGTCGTCGCGAAGAATGTGAAGAAGGCAGATGCGAAAGCGAGCAGAAGGCTCGTCAGCAGCCCAAATCCTTCCAGCGGGAATCCCAGAAAGCTTCCGCCGCTCCGAGTATGACTTTGCACCGATTGCATCTGCAATGCCGCCTCCGTCATCTAGAATAGCTTTTTATGGCCAGCAGCGCACAGATCGAGCTTTGGCACGCGGAGAAGGTTGCAACGCAGGTTTCTATCGCCTTTGCGTCCAATGGGATTCGCTATGCCATGTGGGGCGAAACTCGCGTCTCCGAAGACGATCTTGAGCGTCTTGTCTGCGCTGTGCCGGCTTCGCTTGCTCCCGCGTTGAGCACGCGCGCATATTACTTCGTTCCCCTGGCCATCGCCGATACGGGCGAAACGATGATCGCACCTGCTTACACTGTCGATCTGGGTGATCGCGCGGTTTGTCATCGCAACGCTGCTTTCGGCGCCACGGACGCGGTGTTTCTTTCCACGCGGCTTGTGGAAGACCGCTTCGGCCTCGCGTTCGAATTCTTCATCAATGTCTCCCACAACTTCGTCGAGGCCGCGGGAGTGCCCGATAGCTTCTCCCGTCTCGTCTGGTCGCAGGCTGACGCGCAGGTCCGCGGCGAAACAAGCCAGGATGCCTGGGAGGCGCGCCGCCGTTCGCTCGAGTCGCGCACCGGTCAGCAGGGGATCGACGAGCGCGCCCGCACTACGTACTTTGAGGCCGCATTCTCCGACGCGCTGGCCATTTACATGCTCTCGCTCGCCGTCGACTTCGACTACCACGACCTCCGCGAGCGCGAGTATCCGCTCCTTGCTGCGCCGGCTCTCGCCGAACGCCTGCGTCACGTCGCAAGCATCTTCCCGCCCAACCCGGGCTACGAGTTCCAGGTTTTCTACCGCCGCAAAGGCTGAGCACCAACCCGCAAACTCCCATTGGTCATCCCGAGCGCAGTCGACGGACCTGCAGTGGTTCCTGCCGGCATCACCCGAACCCGGAGTGCCGCGTGCCCCATCCATGATGCGGCACTATCGCATCATGGGTGGGAAACCACAAGAGACGTTCGGCAGTGGGTCCCGAAGAACGGCGTGGACGTGGGCACCAAATTCAGTACTGGGAGAGACGCAAACTGGCCTTTTGCTCAGTTTCGGTGGGGGATGAGGTTCTAGGATCCGCACTCGATGGCTGATTCTCAACCTTCCAGACGAATGCCGGCCCAATTCCGAAGCCGCAAATCGGCCTACCCCAATTGCAGATCATTTCCCTCCTGCGGCGCACAATGAAGTTGTGAACTGTGTGAGCTGACGCCTGACCCTGACCACTGATCCCTGGCCCTAACTCCTTTCCCGAGAGGAATTTGCCAGTAACTCCAATCACAAGAGGAATTTGGCGGCATGCCCAGAGGCTAACTCCTTACCGGAGAGGAATTTGGCTCAAAAGACGGGGGTGGGGTACCGGCTCTTCAAGCATCGAAGCCGACGTTCGACGGCTGATGGCTAATCGCTAAGAGCTGCTTCCATACAGGTTGGTGCTCAAAAACTCGTTCCGGAACTTGCCGTCGGGATCGTGTCGCCCCAACAGTGCCTTGAAATCGCCCAGCCGGGAGTATTGTGCCTGCAACCGTGCTGGCGAAATCGTGAACAGTTTGCCCCAGTGCGGCCGCGGACCGAAAGGCTCAAGCTGCGCCTCGATAAGCGGAAGGATCTTGCTCACCTCCGGCCACTGCGGCTTCCAGGTGAAGTGCAGCGCCAGCGACGGCCGTTGATACGCGGTGCTCATCCACAGCTCGTCGGCGGCGATGGTGCGCAACTCGGTCACAAACAGGTGCGGTGTGATGCGGTCGCGCAGCTTCTCCACCGCAAGAATCGCTTCGTAGCCCCGTTCACGCGGAACGAAATACTCCGTTTGCAGTTCGCGCCCGCTCGAGGGCGTGAAGTTCATCTTGAAGTGCGGCAGTCGCTCAAACCACGGCCCCGGGATACCCTCCTGCTCTGTGCAACTCTCGGCGGGATGGCCGTCGATCGGATGCAACTTCTCGGTTGCGCGTTTTGCCCCGTAGAATTCGGCCGTCCACTCGTTCTTGTCGCCCGATGCGAGCCGCCTCTTGATCCACACCTGCGTGGCGCGATGATTCTGCCAGTCCGTAAACAGGCTCACACTGTACCCGGCGCCGAAGATGTCCTCAAAATGATGTTCGAGCTGATCGAACGAGAGATTGCGATAGACCGTCTGAGCCACTTGAAACGTCGGCAGCAGATTGAGCGTCACGCGCGTGACCACGCCCAGCGCGCCCAGTCCAACCACCACACCGTTGAACCGATCGTCATAGTTCTTGCGCGAGATTTCCATCACCGCGCCATTGGCTGTAACGATTTCGAGTCCTGAAACCGCCGTCGCCAGGTTGCCGTTATGAACTCCAGATCCGTGCGTTGCCGTCGCAATCGCACCCGCAACAGAAATGTGCGGGAGTGAAGCAAGATTGTGCAGCGCGAATCCGCGCGACTCGATCACCGGCGCCAGTTGCCCATATTTCACGCCGCCACCGACCGTCACCATCTTCGCCTTGTCATCAACGGTGATTTCGTCGAGGCGCATCAGCGAGATCTGGTTTTGCGTGCTGTCGGCAATCGTGTTGAACGAGTGGCGCGTGCCGAGGGGACGCAGCTTCGAGCAACTCTTCACAACCGCGCGAACCTCGTCCTCCGTTGCCGGCGTGTGGACGCGGTCGGTGCTGTAGGTGATGTTTCCAGCCCAGTTCTCCCGCGGCGCGGGTTGCTGCTGGCCCTTGGAGAATCGGGACAACATGCTTCCCGCTACAACAACTCCTGAAGCCTTGATAAACTCCCGCTTGTTCATCGTGCGTGATCGACCCCCGAATTCAGATTGGCATCAGCGCATATCGGCCTCCGCCGGTCGAAAGGATTGTCAGGTTCATGACAACGAAAAGCAAGTCGTAATCCCAGCCATAAGTCTTTTCTTTCCAGAATCCGGTCTTCCACCTGAACTCCTTCATCAAGACCGCGACACAATCTCACGAAGATCCGGAGTAACGAGGCAGGGTCATCAGGTACTTTTGCGCTTCAACGGGAATTGACAGTTATGTACCCTGTACATGATGGCCTGATCGTTGGCCCTGGCAACAGCAAAACCAGAGATACCGTGTCCTGGACGACTACAGCCTCGTTGACGCGACCATCAGGGAGCGGCACCGTCCATGAGTTCGTCTTGGCTGCACCAGCTCTGGTTTTGCTCTTAGGAGGAGGAAGAATCCCGATGACGGAGACGGCGAAGAAAGCGACGACCCCCAAGAAACCACGCGCGACCGTAGCCAAATCAACTGCGCCGAAGGCAGCGGCGACGAAGACGAAGACTGTCAAATCAAAGATTGCAATCATGGTGTCCCACGAAGAGATCGCCGCCCTCGCCCATCGGCTTTGGACCGAGCGCGGCCAGGGGCACGGACATCACGAAGAGGACTGGCTCCGGGCCGAACAGCAGCTTCTCGGCAAGGCCTCCTAGGCCTTGGCCTCCGAGTCGTACGCTACGCGCCCCTCGCTGATGGTCCAGCGCACTTTGCCCTGCATGGCCCAGCCGTCAAAGGGAGTGTTGCGCGATTTCGATCGCGTCTCTGCCACGCGGTAGGTCCATTCCGATTTCGGATCAAACACCACGACGTCGCCGAAGCTGCCGACCGCAAGCGTGCCGCGGCCTTTCAATCCGAGAAGCGCGGCCGGCTGGGCACTGAGGAGGCTCAGCACGCGGCCGAGCGGCAGCTTCCACTCGCGGTGCAGCCAGCGCAGGCAGAGCCCCAGGGCTGTCTCGAGGCCGGTGATGCCGTTGGGCGCGTTTTCAAACTCCACTTCCTTCTCATGCGTTGCGTGGGGAGCGTGGTCGGTTGCAATCGCATCCACAACGCCATCGAGAATGGCCTCGATCATGGCGTCGCGATCCGCCGCGGAGCGTAACGGCGGATTCATCTTGGCGTTGGTGTTGTACCGGCCCACGTACTCGTCTGTGAGCAGAAAGTGGTGTGGCGCCACTTCGCAGGTCACGCGCAATCCGTTGCGTCGTGCCTGCCTCACCGCAGCGATTGCAGCGGCCGTCGAGGTGTGCGCGACATGCAGGTGGACGCGCGCGTCCCGGAGTTCGGTAACCAGCCGTATATCGCGTTCCACGAGGCTGCTCTCTGCCTCCGCCGGCATTCCCCGCAATCCCAGCCGGAACGCTGCATATCCCGCATTCATACTCGCACCCTGCGTGATGCGCGTGTCTTCTGCGTGCTGGATGACGCTGAGTCCCACCCGTGCGGCTGCGGCGAGCGTCTCTCGCATCACGCTATCTTTCAGAATTGGATGCCCGTCATCGGTCACGGCCACGGCACCCGCGGCCTTCAGTGCTGCAAAGTCGTTTAGCGCTTCGCCCTTTGAACCTCGCGTTGCGGCGCCGATTGGATACACGCGGATGGCTGCCCCGCGCTCCGGGGCGAGCATCCAGCGGGTGATTTCCGGCGAGTCGTTCACGGGGTTCGTGTTAGGCATGGCGGCCACCGCTGTGAACCCGCCCGCCGCTGCCGCTGCCGTGCCGGTGGCAATTGTCTCCTTGTATCCTTGTCCCGGCTCGCGCAAGTGAACGTGGATGTCAACGAGGCCAGGGGCAACGGTCATCCCCGCAGCATCCAGCACATCCGCGCCATTGGCCGACTTCAGCTTTCCCGGCCCCGCAATCTCCGCGACGCGGCCGTCCTTGATCAGGATGTCCTTTGCTGCATCAACGCCCGCGCCCGGGTCAATGACATGTCCTCCGCGAATCGCCAGTGCCGTCATGCGCAGCCTTCCTTTTCGCCCGCCTTCAGTGCGCGTTCCACCACCGCCATCCGGATCGCAACCCCATGCCTTACCTGCTCGAGAATCACTGACTGCGGCCCATCCGCCACGCCGGCGGTCAACTCGAGGCCGCGAATGATGGGGCCCGGGTGCATGACTAAAGCAGACGGTGCAAATGTGGCAAGCCGCTGGCCGGTGAGTTGATAGCCTGCCTTGTATTGCTCGAGATCGATCTGCATGCCTGCCAGTCGCTCCGCCTGAATTCGCAGCATCATGACGACTGTAGATCGGCGAAGTGCAGCATCGAAATCACGCTCAATGCTGATTCCAGGTCCAGAAAGCCCCGCGAGCTCCGGCAGCAGTTCTTTGGGTCCGCACAAGACAACGTGTGCTCCGAGACGCGGCAGGAGGAGCATGTTCGATCGGGCCACACGGCTGTGAAGGATATCGCCAACAATCGTGACAGAAACACCAGAAAGAGTGTCGCCCTGCACGTGGTCAATGCCGGGCTGCAGATGCGCCAGAATGGTCCGCAGATCGAGCAGGGCCTGTGTCGGATGTTCATGCATCCCATCTCCGGCATTCAGCACTGGCAGACGTGTAGCCTCTTCCAGAAGCCACGGCGCGCCTGAGGAATTGTGACGCAAAATGATTGTCTCGGCTCCCAGCGCTCGCAGGGTCAGCCCCGTGTCTTTCAGAGTCTCGCCCTTCTCAATGCTCGAACTGAGGCTGGAGACAAGGGTGGTATCGGCTCCCAGGCCCTTTGCAGCGAGTTCGAAGCTCGTACGCGTGCGCGTCGAGGACTCATAGAACAACAGCGCAACGCGTCGCTTTGCAAGGATACGGTCCCGCGTCAGTGGATCCTGATGCTCCAGGGCTGTCGCGCGGACAAGAACCCGGCTGACTTCCTCGAGCGTCAGGTCCCCAACGGAAAGAAGTGAACCTGGATGATAAGGAAATGCCGAAGCAGGAGCAGGTGGCAGGCTAAGTTGGCGACGTGCTTGCATTGCGGTCGAGTTCATACGATCCAGTTCCACGCTCAGGACTGCAGACGCGAGTGAGTTGATTCATGGCGAGCGGTGCGCTGTAAGCACGCCGGCTTCAAGGTTGAGCTAATCGGCCCTCTCTACCAGCAGCACCTGCTCGTCGTGATCCACCTCGTTGAACTTCACTTCGATGATCTCCCGGCTGCTGGTGGGCACGTGCTTGCCCACATAGGTAGCTTCAATCGGCAACTCACGGTGACCGCGATCGATCAAAACCGCAAGTTGAACGCGGCGTGGACGGCCATGATCGAAGAGGGCATCGAGTGCTGCGCGAATCGTTCGCCCTGTATAGAGAACGTCGTCACATAGCACCACGTCCCGGCCTTCGACTTCGCACCCAAGGGAGCCCACGGTAACAACGGGTCGAACGTCCGTTGTCGATAGGTCGTCGCGGTAGAACTGAATGTCCAGAACTCCCGTATCTACCTGCCGCTTTTCGATGACCGAGATGAGCTTTGCAAGCCGCTCAGCAAGCGGGACTCCACGGCGCTTGATGCCGATCAACGTCAAGTCCTCGCTGCCGTTGCTTTTCTCGACAATCTCATGTGCAAGACGCACCAGCGTGCGCTCGATCTCAGATGCAGACATCAGCCGGCCCTTGATGCGTAGAGCAGGCAAGTTTGCTTTTTCACTCATGGGTTCTCTCGTGCCGCTTGTCTCACGCCGGATCATACGAGGCAACGGGCTTGATCAGCAAGCTGTGAAGAAGTGGATTCTCACGATTGGCAATCTGCATTCAAGCTTGATCAGTAAATCCTAGATCTCCGGTCTGCGGTGTCTTCCCACCAGTCGTGCACCCAGCGCGCCGCCCGCTGTGGCAAAAAGCACCAGGAAAGCACAGCTCGTTGCCACTCCGAATGCCTGAAAGCCCGCATGACCCTCTGGCGAGAGCATCCAATTGCGTTGTGTAGCGGCCTGTGCCGCGTCAGCAACCCCCATTTGAGATGCCCACTGTTGAGTCAGCTGTTCGCTCTTCTCCACACGATCTTTCCACTCGGAATCGATCTCGCCAGATCGGTGAAAGACGACTCTCTCCATAAAGAGCGCGCCCCCGCTGATGCCAAAGGCAAGCCAGGCAGCGAGGATACCCGTCACCAGACCAATGCGAGCACCTGCTCCAATAGTGATCCATGCAGGCCGCTGGGTCCTGATGTAAAGAACGACCGCCCAGACTGCTGCGAGGCCCATCCATATCAAGCCAAGCGCACTTAGCGGAGAAATCCCGCTCGAAAGCAGGCCGGCAGGGATTGCCAGGGCGATTGCAGCCCGCATGCCGGGCTTCCAATCAATGCAACTGGCATCCTTCACTCCTTCGGGCCAGCCCTCCGTCTGCGGCTGTGCATTGGTGCCCTCAGCCGTGTAAACCAGTTGCGGTAATCCGCAGTTTGGGCAGAAGCAACTTTCCCCCGGAACGGATTGGTGGCAGCGATTGCAGGTCGTTTCCATGCTCACTAGAAGCCTATAGCATCAGGCGTCCTCACGTGCAGATCGACCCGAGCGCTAGGGTTGCCGCTGCGCTCTCCCGGCCTTTCCATGCCGATGGTGGCTTCTCGGGAGTCTGACAGCCATCTGCAGGGGTGCGTACCCCCTGGCTCTGCAGAACTTGCATCGTACCGGATATTGAAATCTCAAGAATCTGGGAAGATCCGACAGGCGGAATTGTGCTCTTCGCAAGTCGGAGGAACCGCAATCGTGGCAATAAAGAGACATAAAGCCTCCAAACTCACGAGTGGTCGGGAACAGAATCTGCTACCTCGGCGTCTATTCCAGCACTGCGTTCCGTGCAAACCAGTCTTCGACTGTCGACTCGGCAGCCCGTACAGCCTCTTCCAGTGTCATATTCGTTGAATCCAACAAGACCGCATCAAGAGCTGGCTTGAGCGGAGAGTCAGCTCTGTTGCGGTCGCGCTCATCCCGAGCACGAAGATCGCGGATGACTTCTTCTGGCTGCCTTGGAGCACTCGTGCCCAGTTGTTCAAAGCGCCGCAAACCGCGCACTTCCGGAGCCGCATCCAGAAATATCTTCACCTCGGCGTTCGGAAACACAACAGTTCCGATGTCCCGGCCCTCCATGACAACACCGCCTTTGGATCCCAATTCCTGCTGGCGCCGGACCATCGAGGCTCGAACCGCAGGAAACACGCTCACACGCGACGCAGCTTCTGTGACAGTTCGATTGCGAATCTGTCCGGTTACATCTTCGCCGTCGAGCAGAACACGATTCTCTTCCTCTCCGGGCTCAAGGTCGATTGAAGTCTCTCGGGCGAGCTGCTCAAGCGCGCCTTGGTCATCCAGTGGAACCTCCGATCGAAGTGCCTTGAGAGCCAAGGCGCGATACATCGCGCCTGTCTCAAGATTCAACAGACCGAAGCGCCGCGCCAGGTACCGAGCTACTGTGCTTTTTCCGGCACCGGCAGGGCCATCGATTGCAATGACGATGTTGGGTCGAGCCAATCTGGTTCTTTCCGCAATCATCCGCGCTTTTTCGAAGCCTGTTTGGTTCGGGCGCTGAATTCAAAGCGCTTACTCATAGCGCCGGCCGTAGCCAATGGCTTACGGGTTCCGTGTGCCGGGCGCGAAGAGTCTTTGCGCGCGATTCCTCCCTTGCGGGCAGCGTTTTCTGGCTTCGAAGCTGCTTTGGTTGGGCTCGCGTGGCTGTTTCGCTTGGCAGAAGCGAGTTTGCTCCATGCTGTCCCAGTCGATTTCGCCGACTGCGATCGATGGTTTCCATTTGAGGCACGACCGGTTGGCCGTGTCGCGGTTCCAGGCCGAATTCCGGAACGGGAACCAATAGACTTTCCGTTCCCGCCAGAGGATTTCTGAGCATTCTGGCTCCAACGACTCGCTGATCCCGGCCTTGCAGCACCGCGCTTCCGGGGGCCTTGAGTTCGCGCTTCGACGGAACGGCGAACAGGACGCCCATTCTGAGAGGCTTGTCCGAGTCTCGGCGCAGCGGACATCTTTCGATCCCGGTTTGTGTGCGCCGAATGGCCGAAGTCCTGATGCGAGGTCTCTTTCTCCCTGTTCAATCCAGTTCTCTGCAAAGCGCGGGATTTGTCCGCTTCGTGCGAGTCATAGGCGCGACCGTTCGTCGAGACAGGCACTGAGATGGTCGGGGCTGGCATGTCGTCTTCCCTGTCAAACGAGCGCGTGAAGTACGCAGATGCTGGCATCGATGCGCTCGCATAGAGGGTTGTCTGCGGAGCGAATTCGGGCAGAGTTCCCGCAACGTAAAAATGCGGTGCATGACCCAGTGAGATTGTATGAACCTGCCGCGTGGCGACAAGTCCGCGAAGGACTTCGCGGATCTTGCTGCGCGCGGTGAGGGGGGCAAGGAACAATTCCACCTCTTCCATCGTGGCGGCGATAACGGCCTGCAGATAGATCGACGCAAGAACTGAAATTGCAGTGACTTGAGAAGTCGAGGCGCCCTCCGCGATTGCCCGCTGAAAACGAGTGCGCAGAAGTTGCCATTTTGCCGCGTGCCCAGGCGCTGAAACTACCGGAATAATGCGAAGTTGCTGCCAGAGCTCAGTGATCGCGCGCAGCACGGCTGCTTCGCTTACTTCACGTCCAAGTGCCTGTTTGAGTTGTGAGATAGAAGCGTCGCCCGCCTCAAGCTGCTTGTAGGCCAGGACAGCGAGCTGCGAAACCTGGCGGGATCCGGTCAGTTGAGGGCTGCGGCGCCAGTCGCGGTCGCCACGCAAAGCATAAACATAAGGCAAAACCCACCCGGCGACGATAAAGTCAGGCTGTTCACCCGGAGTTCCAACAAGATTGAGCCGGACGGCTACTCCCTCCGACTCGAGGCGGACCAGTAAGTCCTCCGCGAGTGCGATTTGCTTTGAATCGGGATTCAATTCCTGACGGCCGCAAACGGCCTCGACAAACGACGGTGCAACGGAAGATGTGAATTGCCGCTTGGGAAGGAAAAGGCACAATCCAGTCTCTTCGATCCAGGTACGGGCATCTTCCAACGTGAGTGTCCCAAGGCCGTTTTGGCGCATCCGTTCGGTGCGCGCTGCTTCTAATTGCTCAGATGTCAAAGAAAAACCTCGCTTCCAGGCTGGCGTTCAAGCCCGGCATCTCTCTCCTGAGAGGAGGGGTGCCACCCTCTTCATCTTAAATGCGAATCAGATTCGATGGAAGGCCCGCTGGATGTCCTTCCACGAGTACAACAATGCAATGGGACGGCCGTGGGGGCAGCTCGTCGGGTGTTCGGTCCTGGCAAGCTCCGACAGTAGCCATTCCATCTGAACCTGGTCAAGAGGTGTGTTCACTTTAATCGCGGAATGACACGCAATCGAGGCGGCGATGCGCAGCCGCAAGGCCATAAGGTCCTCATTTGATTTGGGTTCGTTCGAAACTGCGCCGGCTTGCTCGATAATCTCTGTCAACATCCGCTCAAGGGAGCCGCCGCCAAGGCCCACGGGTGCAGCCTTTACCGCAAGTGTCTGAGGACCAAAGGGTTCCACTTCAAATCCGTTTCGCTCGAGTTCCTGAGAGATCTGCGCAAACACAACCATCTGCCATGGCTTCAGCTCTACCAGCAGAGGCATAAGAAGCTGCTGGCGCTGAACCTGTTCCACCCGGCGGTCGCGAAGAATCTTCTCAAAAAGCACTCTCTCGTGTGCGACGTGCTGATCGATGATCCAAAGGCCGTCCGTTCCGGCGGCAAGAATGAATGAATCGCGCAGCTGCCCCATGGGGCGCAGCGCGCCGAGGTGATTCAGGGTCGTTGCGGCCTGTTCGGCTTCCACCTCGGCCGTCTCGAGGGCCGTACTCACCTGGCTGGGTGCGACGTCCGGCGAGCAACTCTCAACGCTCGATCGGCCCGGAAGCTCAACGGTCGACCCTACGGCATTGCCGAGAGCGCCGCTCAACAAAAGGTCGGTCACGGTGGAATTGCTCTCAAATGGAAGCTGCCCGGGGTATGCCGGAATCGGCATGGGTGTCAGCTCGAACGCCT
>Ga0335070_10008503_pt1 | contig 12040 bp, 20 predicted proteins | sample Lox_Sample_13_FD_206722 | JGI IMG/M metagenome (GOLD analysis project Ga0335070, IMG submission 206722) | Soil microbial communities from Loxahatchee National Wildlife Refuge, Florida, United States - Lox_Sample_1.3 | ecosystem: Environmental > Terrestrial > Soil > Wetlands | place: USA...
AGTGCATTCGGTGCGCACGGCTACCTATCCGGGCAAAGAGCGGCGGCGCGGAAAGTTCGCGGGCTACCGTCCGGATTGGAAGAAGGCGTACGTGCGGTTGCGCAGTGGCGAGAAAATGCCGGAGTACGCGCAGAATTTGTAAACCCGGCGTCGGTCGTTAGTCGTTCGCCAACTTGCTAACCACCAACGACTGACGACCAGCGACGAAGTAAGAAGTCAAGGTTCAGAACATGCCGATCAAAACATACAGACCAACGACGCAGACGCTGCGGTATCGCACGACGCTCGTCAACGACGACATCACGACGAAGAATCCGCATAAGCCGCTGGTTGAGCCGAAGCAGCGCACTGGCGGAAGGCGCAATTCGGGCGACATCACGATGCGCTTCATTGGCGGCGGGCACAAGCGGAAGCTGCGCATCGTTGACTTCAAACGCGACAAGGTCGGGATTGCGGCGACGGTGCAGACGATCGAATACGATCCGAATCGCTCTTCGCGCATCGCGCTTCTGGCGTACGCCGATGGCGAGAAGCGGTACATCCTGCAACCGGATGGGCTGAAGGTTGGTCAAAAAGTTGTGAGCGGGCCGGATGCCGACATACTTGTAGGGAATGCCCTGCCGCTGCGGAATATTCCGCCCGGCACGGTGATCCACAACATCGAGTTGAAACCTGGCAAAGGCGCACAGATGGTACGGTCGGCGGGCGGATCGGCCCAGTTAGTGGCCAAGGAGTCTGATTACGCGCTGGTGAAACTGCCTTCGGGCGAGACGCGCAAGGTTTCGCAGGACTGCATGGCAACGATCGGCCAGGTCGGCAATATCGATCACGAAAACGTGACGATCGGCAAAGCCGGACGTTCCCGGTGGCTGGGATGGCGTCCGCATAACCGGGGCGTATCGATGAACCCGGTGGACCATCCGCATGGCGGCGGTGAAGGAAAGACATCCGGTGGGCGCCATCCGGTGACCCCGTGGGGCCAGCCGACGCGCGGCTATAAGACGCGGAACAACAAGCGCACGGATAAGTTCATCGTGAGCCGGAGCAAGAAGTAGTCGTCTGCGCTGGTCCTGAGCACAGTGCTCAGGGCTGGCAGTCGGGGTAGGGTAGGGATTCCTCGACTTCGCTCGGAATGACAACGGGTTTTGAGAGCTGTTGGCCGAGAGCTGACGGCTGAAAGCTGAGAGCTGAATTTATGGCGCGTTCAACGAAGAAAGGTGCATTCGTCGATGCTTACCTGCAGACGCGGGTAGAGCAGATGAATTCGCGTAATGAGAAGAAAGTGCTGCGCACGTGGTCGCGGCGGTCGACCGTGTTGCCCGAGATGGTCGGGCACACGATCGCGGTACACAACGGGAAGAAATTTATCCCGGTGTATGTGACCGAAAACATGGTGGGACACAAGCTGGGTGAGTTCAGCTTCACGCGGACCTTCAAGGGCCACTCGATGAGGGCGGCGACGGAAGCGGCGGCGAAGCCAGCTGGTATCCCGGGAGGACCGGGAGCCCCGGCTCCGGCGGCGGGTGCGGCTCCGGCAGCACCGGCGCCGAAAGCATAGGGAAGCTTCTAGCTACTAGCTTCTGGCTACTAGCTAGGCACTTTGAGATCGAAGATTTGTTGCGCAAGACAGTTTCTAGCTTCTGGTTTTAGCTAGGAGCTGGCAGCTAGGAGCTAGCAGCGAATATGGAATTTCGAGCGGAAAAGAAGTTTTTGCGAGTTTCGCCACAGAAGGCGCGGCTGGTGCTGGACTTGATCAAGGGGCGCCGCGTGGAAGATGCTCGCAACACGCTGATGTTCACCAAGAAGCGCGTGGCGGAGCACGTGGGCAAGCTGCTGCAGTCGGCACTCGACAATGCCAACTTTCTCACGACCGAGAAGGGGTTGGATGTCGAGATCGACAATCTGTACGTGAAGAGCGCGGTGGCGAATGATGGGCCGCGCATGAAGCGCATTCGCCCGGCGCCGCAGGGACGTGCGTACCGGTATCAGCGGCGTATTGCGCACATTGAACTCGTTTTGGCCGAGCGCGGGAAGAATGGCGAGGCGGTTGCGACGGTGGTAGGCGAGGAAGCGGCGGCTCCGGCTCCTGCGAAGACTCGTAGGCGAGTTCCAACGGCGAAGTTGGCTGGGAAGAAGAAAGCAGCCGCGAAGTAAGTTCAGCTGCGCGGGCAAGTTGCCCGGGCGACAGCCGGCCGGTGGCCGGCGCTACGTGGTAGGAAGTTTTAGGAGAAGCAATGGGACAAAAAGTCCATCCTTATGGTTTCAGGCTTGGATTCACCAAGCCGTGGAAGTCGCGCTGGTTTGCGGAGCGGGACTATGACAAACAGTTGCATGAGGACGTGAAGCTGAAGAATGAGCTGAAGGAGAAGCTCAAGTCGGCGGGCGTCAGTGCAATTGAGATTGAGCGTCCGGGGAACAAGCTGCGCATCATCATCAAGACGGCGCGGCCAGGGATCATCATCGGGCGAAAGGGCGCGGAAATCGACAAGCTGAAAGGTGAGCTGCAGAAGCGCACCGGCGGTAAGGACATTTTCGTCGATATCCAGGAAGTACATAAACCCGAGCTGGATGCGCAGCTGGTGTCGGAATCGATTGCGCTGCAACTGGAAAAGCGCGTGGGATTCCGTCGCGCAATGCGCAAAGCGGTTGACTCAGCTCTGCGCTTCGGATGCAAAGGGATCAAGGTCCGCGTGAGCGGACGGTTGAATGGAAACGAAATCGCGCGGTCGGAGTGGTATTTGCAGGGGCGTTTGCCGCTGCATACGCTGCGCGCCGATATCGATTTCGGATTCAGCGAGGCGCGAACGACATACGGCGTCATCGGCGTGAAGTGCTGGGTGTACAAAGGCGAGATCCTGCAGCAGAAGAAGCGCGAAGGGCAGCAGGTCGCGGCCGTCGGATTCTAGAGATTGCAGAAGCCGGAAGGAAGAACGCAGAAGTGAATTCCAGCTCCGATTTAAGGTTAGCTGGAAGCCAGGAGCTAGAAGCTAAGAGCTGATTTTATGTTGATGCCAAAGAAAGTGAAGTATCGGAAACAGCAGCGCGGGCGCATGACCGGGAAGGCGTGGCGCGGGTCGACGCTGTCGTTCGGCGACTACGGGCTGAAGGTACTCGAGCCGGGGTGGGTGACCGACCGCCAGATCGAAGCGAGCCGTGTGGCCATGACGCGCTTCGTCAAGCGCGGCGGCAAGATCTGGATTCGCGTGTTCCCCGACAAGCCGGTCACAAAGAAGCCGGCTGAAACCCGTATGGGTAAGGGCAAAGGCGCGCCGGATCACTGGGTCGCGGTCGTGAAACCGGGCAAGATTCTGTTCGAGATGGAAGGCGTTTCCCATCAGGACGCGAGTGAGGCGATGCGGCTGGCATCGCACAAGCTGGCGCTACGTACGCAGTTGGTGAAGCGCGAGGGAGCGCACTAACGTAGTCGTGCGTCCTGAGCTGCGAGTCGCGAGCAAAAATCAAGAGACTGCCTTTACTGACAACTGGGTACTGGCAACTGGGAACTGAATTTATGAAGGTCGACAAAATTCGAAACTTAACTGACGCAGAGCTGAGCCATCAGGAGCGGGATCTCGCCGATCAGCTGTTCAAGCTGAAGTTCCAGATGAATATGGGACAGAGCGAGAGCCTGAAGAAGATTCGCGGGCTGCGCAAGGATATTGCGCGCGTAAAGACCATCCTGGTTGAGCGCAAGCATGCGGCCGCTACGGAGAAGAAATAATGGCGGAAACGACACAGAAGGCGCAGGGCCGCCGCAAGGAAGTGGTGGGCGAGGTTGTCTCGAACAAGATGCATAAGACCATCGTCGTGCAGGTGACGCGCAAGAAGTCACATCCGTTTTACGGGCGCGTGATCGCGCGGCACAAGAAGTTTTATGCGCACGATGAGACCAATCAGGCGCACGTGGGCGATCTGGTACGGATTCAGGAGACGCGTCCGCTCTCGAAGTTGAAGCGGTGGAAGCTGAAAGACATTGTGCGCAAGGCCGCGCTGCTGCCGGAAGCTGCAGTCGATGCCGCGAGTTAAGTTTCGTCCGTGAGGGCGAGTGTTCTAAAGGGAGATCGAAGCCATGGCTGTGATGATGAGATCGATGCTGGAGGTCGCCGACAATTCCGGCGCGCGCAAGCTGCAGATGATTTTGCCGCTCGGCGGATCGACGGGATTGAATGCCGGGCTTGGCGACATAATCACGGCAGCGGTAAAAGAGTCCGCGCCCGAGGGCCAGGTGCAGAAGGGCAAAGTTGTGAAAGCTGTCATCGTGCGCACGCGCAAAGAGCACCGTCGCAGGGATGGAACTTATATTCGCTTCGATCAGAACGCAGCCGTGCTGATCAACGAAGCGGGCGAGCCGGTTGGAACACGCGTGTTCGGTCCGGTGGCGCGCGAGTTGAGAGAGAAGAAGTTTTTGAAGATTGTTTCCTTGGCGCCGGAAGTGATCTAAAAGCAGGTTTCAAGGTTTCAGAGTTTCAAGGTTTCAAGGTGCCTTGAGAATCGGATGCCTTCGCTGGCGCGGGAACTTTGAGACATTGAAACCTTGAAACTTTGAAACCTGAGATGGATATGGCTATTGCAACCACAGCACACACGAGAGTAGACATCCGGCGGAATGACACCGTGAAGGTGATCACCGGACGCGACAAAGGCAAGGAAGGGCGCGTGCTGCGCGTGTTTCCGAATGACGCAAAGATTCTGGTGGAGCACGTGATGATGGTGAAAAAACACGTGCGTCCGAATCCTCAGCGGAACATCAAGGGCGGGATCGCGGAGCAGGAGAGCCGGATTGCAATCTCGAACGTGCAACTGGTTTGTCCGACCTGCGGGCCGGTCCGGATCGGGCACGAAGTGCGCGGCGATCGCAAAGTGCGAGTGTGCAAGAAGTGCGGAACCACATTGGACAAGTAGATTGAGTCATTGAGTGATTGGGCCATTGATTGAAGAGCTTTTCAATCGCGCAATCATCCGATCACACAATTCCTCAATTCTCACGAACCGGTAACCACTCCGAAACCGTGAGAGGAAGTTGAAGAGACATGGCAAAAGAGAAAAAGGGACAAAAGGAAGCGTCGGCGCAGGAGCAGAAGGCGCCCGAGCAGGCACGGCACAGCGCCAAGGAGAAGCCACGGCTACGCGTACGGTTTGAGAAGGAAGTGGCTCCGGCGCTGCTGAAGGAGTTGGACCTGAAGAACCCGATGGCGGTCCCGCGACTCCACAAGATTGTCGTCAACATGGGTGTGGGCGAGGCGACGCAGAATGCGAAGGTCCTCGATCCGGCCGTGAACGAACTGGGACAAATCACCGGACAGAAGCCCGTCGTGACGCGGGCGAAGAAGTCGATCGCCGCCTTCAAAGTTCGCCAGGGACAGTCGATCGGGGCGATGGTTACGCTGCGCGGCGACCGGATGTACGAGTTCCTCGACCGGTTGGTGAATATCGTTCTGCCGCGCGTGCGCGACTTCCGCGGAGTTTCGACGAAATCTTTCGATGGGCGAGGGAATTACACGCTCGGGCTGCACGATCAGCTAATCTTTCCGGAGATCTCGTACGAGAAGGTCGACAAGCTGAAGGGCATGAACGTCACGATTGTGACGACAGCGCAGAACGACAATCAGGCGCGGTCGTTGCTGAAACACATGGGAATGCCGTTTAGGGCCTAGGTTTCAAAGTTTCAGGGTTTCAAAGTTTCAAAACTGACAAGGATTGAATGGCGACTACAGCAAAACGAGTCAAGGACGCGAGAAAACCCAAGTTCTCCACGCGCAAGCACAACCGTTGCAAACTCTGCGGACGTCCGCGCGGTTATCTGCGCAAATTTGGCATTTGCCGGTTGTGTTTCCGGCAACTGGCGCTGCGTGGGGAGATTCCCGGGGTTTCGAAGTCATCCTGGTAAACCGTCGTCGGTCATCGGTCGCCCGTCGTCAGCGAATTGCTAACGACCAAAGACCAAAGACCAACGACTGAGCAACAAGCCGCTGCAGGTTCTCCGCATGGGGCGGAGCGAACGGGTGGCTCAAGGAGAAGCAGACGATGAGGTTGACCGATCCGGTCGCAGACATGCTGACGCGAGTGCGCAACGCACTCCAGGCCCGGCACCAGAAGGTGGATATCCCGGCTTCGCGCTTGAAGCTGGAGATTGCCCGCATCCTCAAAGAGGAAGGCTATATCTCCAATTTCAAAGCGACCGAGGAAGAGGGCCACAAGATCATCCGGATTTATCTGAAGTATGGCGCCAACAACGAGGCGGCCATCTCGAAGGCGGAGCGTGTGTCGCGCCCGGGATGCCGTGTGTATGTTCGTCGCAGCGAGATTCCACGCGTGCTGGGTGGCATGGGGATCAACATCCTCACGACACCGCGCGGCGTGATGACCGGCCGCCAGGCACGCAAGGAAGGCGTGGGCGGCGAGTTGCTGTGCGAGATTTACTAAAGGAGCAGTGAGCCATGAGCAGTGAGCGGTGAGCGGTGAGCAAACCGAATTAGGTGGCTCATCGCTCGACGCTAAAGCTCATAGCTAAAGAGCTTATGTCACGAATTGGAAAAAAGCCGATCGCGATCCCCAAGGGAGTCACGGTCAAGATCGAAGGAAACACGGTCCTGGTGCAGGGCCCGAAGGGCAAAGTGGATACTCCACTGCCGGCCGGAATCAAGGTCGAGCAGAAGGACGGGCATCTGCTTGCCATTCGCGAGAACGATTCGCAGTCGGCCGTGCACGGACTGGCGCGGGCTCTTGTGAACAACGCCGTGGAGGGCGTGACCAAGGGTTGGACCCGCGAACTGGAAATCGTGGGCATCGGCTATCGCGCCGAGATGAAGGGCAAGGGACTCGTCGTCTTTAACCTTGGGTTTTCGCACCCGATCGAGTATCCGTTGCCGAACGGGGTGGACGCTGCGATCGATCCGAAACAAACGCGCATCACGCTGACCGGAATTGACCGGCAGAAGGTCGGACAGGTTGCCGCCGAGATGCGATCGCTCCGTCCGCCGGACCCGTACAAGAACAAGGGCGTGCGTTACGTAGGTGAACGCCTGAAGAAGAAGGTTGGAAAGACGGGAGCGAAGTAGACCGGCGTTAGACGCTGGTCATTGGTCGCTGGCCGGCGAGCAATGGGTCGTCACAGCTGACGGCCAACGACAAACGACCAAGGACGAATTTCATGCTTACGAAGATTTCGAAAAACAAGAAGCGCGGATTTAGTCACGACCGCATCCGCAAGAAGCTGCAGGGGACGGCCGAGCGTCCGCGGCTGAATGTGTATCGTTCACTGAATCATATCTATGTGCAGGTGATCGACGACCTCAGCGGCAAGACGCTGGTTTCCGCCAGCAGCGCGGAAGGCAAGAAGGAAGAGCGCCGCAGTGGTGGAAACGTCGCCTCAGCGAAGGCTGTGGGCAAGACCATTGCCGAGCGCGCGAAGGCGAAGGGTGTCACCAAGGTCGTCTTCGATCGTGGCGGATATATTTATCACGGGCGCGTGAAAGCATTGGCCGATGCGGCCCGGGAAGCGGGATTGCAGTTCTAGCTGTGAGCCGCGAGCTGCGAGCAAAATTAATTTGCTTTTGGCTCCAAGCTCGAAGCTCGGGACTCGAAGCTAAAAATTATGCCAACAGTGATTAAGAAACTCGATGCAGGGGCGTACCAGCTGAAGGACCAGGTGGTGGCCATCAACCGCGTGACCAAGGTCGTCAAGGGCGGAAAGAATCTTTCGTTTGCCGCGCTGGTTGTTGTCGGAGATCCGTCTGCCGGAGTCGTTGGCTACGGATCGGGGAAGGCGAAGGAAGTGCCACAGGCCATCCGCAAGGGAATTGAGTCGGCGAAGAAGAACCTGATGAAGGTGAATCTGACGCAGACCAGCATCGCGCACCTGGTGCTTGGACGCTATGGCTCCGGTAAGGTTCTGCTGAAGCCGGCTCCCGAAGGAACGGGCGTGATTGCAGGCGGCGCGGTGCGCGCGGTGATGACTTCGGCAGGCGTGCAGAACGTTCTGACCAAGTCGATCGGCACCACCAATCCGCATAACGTAATCAAGGCGACGTTTGATGCGCTCAAGCAGTTGAAGAATAGAGAGAGCGTGGCAAATCTGCGCGGCAAGGTCGCGGAAGAGCTTTAGTCCCGAGACGCGAGTCCCAAGACGCGAGTTTCGGAGGGTTTGGGAAGGGCACGACTTTAGTCGTGCCGTGTAGCGAGCGGTAACCGGGGCTTTAGCCCCTGAGGTCGGCAATGGCGAAGAAATCAAACTCGGGCGGCGGGAAGATCCAGTTGAAGTGGGTCCGGTCTGCGATTTGTGCCCCAGAAAAGCAGAAATTGGTGATCAAGGGCTTGGGATTCACCCGGCTGAACCAGGTGATCGAGCGTCCCGATACCGCCGCAATCCGCGGGATGGTGGCGAAAGTGCCGCATTTGATCGAAGTGGTGGAGTGAAAGCGAAGTTTCAAAGTTTCAAAGAGCCAGCGCACCAAGTCTTTGTCACCTTTGAAACCTTGAAACGTGGATTTACCTATGAACCTATCGAACATTCACAGACCGAAGAAGGCGACCGAGAAGCGGAAGCGCGTGGGGCGCGGTATGGGCTCAGGCATGGGAAAGACGTCGACTCGTGGCCACAAAGGACAGCGCTCGCGTAGCGGGTCGCGCATGATCCGCGGATTTGAAGGCGGCCAGATGCCCCTGCACCGGCGCATGCCGAAGCGCGGTTTCACGAATATCTTCCGCAAGGAATACAACATCGTGAGCCTGGAGCGACTAGCGGAGTTGGGCGAGAGCACAATTAACCCCGACGTGTTGCGTAAGGCGGGCGTGATCAAGACGAAGCACCCAGTGAAGATTCTGGGCGATGGCGAGCTCACCGTGGCCCTCACCGTGAGCGCGCACAAGTTTTCGAAATCAGCTCAGGAAAAGATTACCAAGGCAGGCGGCAAGATCGAGGTCTTGCAGTAATGTTTGAGAAGCTGGCGAACATCTTTCGGATTCCGGATCTCCGCAAGCGAATTCTGTTCACGCTCGGGCTGTTGTTTGTGTACCGCCTGGGCGGTCACCTTCCCACGCCCGGAATCGATACCGCCAAGCTGGAATCCTTCTTTACTCAGGGAACCACTGGGGGTTCACTGCTGGGCTTCGTCGACTTGTTCTCCGGCGGCCAGTTGCGGCGCATGACGATCTTCGCGCTGGGCATCATGCCGTACATCACGGCATCGATCATTCTGCAGTTGTTGACGGTTGTGTATGAACCGCTGGCGAAGCTGCAGAAGGAAGGCGAACTCGGGCGCAAGAAGATTACCCAGTGGACCCGCTACATCACGGTCATTCTCAGCGCGATTCAGTCATTCGGTATCGCGATTGGACTCGAGAAGGGCGGATTTGCACTGAGCCCTGGCTGGGGATTCCGGCTGATGACCATGCTGACGCTCACCACCGGCAGCGCGTTCATCATGTGGCTGGGCGAGCAGATCACCGAGCGCGGCGTAGGCAACGGAATGTCGCTGCTGATCTTCGCCGGCATTGTGGTCGGCCTGCCGCGCGGCGTGGTCGAACTGATCGACAAAGCCAAGAACGGTACGTGGGGGGCGCTCACTCCGGTGTTGCTGGTTGGCCTGATCATCTTCATGATCGTCGTGGTCGCATTCATCGTTTATGTAGAACGAAGCGAGCGGCGAATACCCGTGCAATACGCCAAACGTGTCGTTGGACGGAAGGTAATGGGTGGGCAATCGACCCACCTGCCTCTGCGCGTGAATGCTGGCGGCGTGATGCCCGTGATTTTTGCCTCTTCGATTCTGACTTTGCCGCAGACCGTCGGCTATGGCTTACGCAATAACCGCTACTTCGGCCCGCTGTTCGATGCGATCCGGTGGGGCGAACCGCTCTACGCCCTGCTTTATGGGGTCGGTATTATTTTCTTCGCGTACTTCTACGTTTCGATCGTGTTCAACCCAAGCGAAGTGGCCGATAACATGCGAAAATACGGCGGGTTTATCCCAGGCATTCGTCCAGGGCGCCGCACCGCCGACTTCATCAACGAAGTGCTGACGCGCATCACGCTGGTCGGTGCGCTCTACCTGATCGTCATCTCGTTTATTCCCGAGTGGATGATCACAGGTATTCACCTCAATCACCTTTGGGGGCCAATCGGCAGGTTCTTTGAGAACTTGCCCACCTGGGTGACCAACGGTTTGGGGGTTACGTTCTACTTCGGTGGAACGTCGCTGCTGATCGTGGTGGGCGTTGCGATGGACACGGTGACGCAGATCGAGGCGCAGTTGATCATGCGCCACTATGACGGTTTTACGCCGCGGAGTGGCCGCATCCGCGGGCGCCGCTGGTAAGTTTGCGGCGAGTGTTGGCGAAAGTGAAGGGGTTGCTGCACCTCGGCGGTCCGCGACGAGCGTCGGGGAGATTGAGGTCGGGAGGCTTTGGCCAGCCGATGGGGCAGGAAACCTCGTGTGCAGTGGGTCCCGTGGTGCTGCTTGGGCCGCCGGGTGCCGGAAAGGGCACGCAGTCCAAGCGGATCATGGACCACTACGGCGTTCCGCAGGTTTCCACCGGTGATCTGCTGCGGGAGAACGTCGCGCGAGGCACCGAGCTTGGCATGGCCGCCAGAGCCGCGATGGCCCAGGGCGAACTGGTTTCCGACGACCTGGTCTGCAACATGGTCCGCGAACGACTCAAGCAGCCGGATTGCCAGCGCGGGTACGTGCTTGACGGTTTTCCCCGGACTGCGGCCCAGGCCGGGTGGCTCGATGCGTTGCTCGAGGCCGAGCTCTTTGATAAATCGCGTACGACACGAGCGTGGCCAATTGTGATGCGCCTCGACGTCGACTATAATCAACTATTGCTCCGGATTACTGGGCGACGTTCTTGTCCCACCTGTGGGCGGATCTACAACGTCCACCTTCAGCCGCCGCGCGTGGATGAACTGTGCGACGAGATCCATGCGACCAAGCTGGTGACCCGCAACGACGACCGGTTGGAAGTCATTCAGCCGCGGCTTACGGCTTATCAGGAGCAAACTCGTCCCGTGGCGGAATATTACCGGAGCACGGGCCGGCTGATCTCGGTCAATGCCGATCTCCCGGTGGACGAGGTGACGGCGCAGATCTTCCGGATATTGGAAGATCATTGCGCGTGAGAACGAAGCATGGCGATTGTTTGCAAGTCGGTGAGCGAGATCGAGAAGATGCGGCGCAGCGGCCACATCGTTCGGCAAGTGCTTGATCATGTGAAAGCGCAGGTGGAGCCGGGCGTCACAACCATGGATCTCGAGCGCGTCGCCGAGAAGAAGATCAAGGAGCTCGGAGCCAAGCCGGCGTTCAAGGGATACTACGATTATCCCTGCGTGTTGTGTACCTCGGTAAACGAAGAGATTGTGCACGGGATCCCCTCGGAAAAACGAGTGCTGCAAGAGGGTGACATCGTTTCGATCGACTGCGGCGTTGTGCTGGATGGTTATTACGGAGATGCGGCGATCACGGTGCCGGTTGGCAATGGGCTGAAGCCGGAGTTGCAGAAGCTGCTTGAGGTCACCGAGGCTTCTCTTTATCGAGGAATTGAGCAGGCACGGATCGGGAATTCGATTGGCGATGTCGGCGCGGCTGTGCAAGAGCACGTGGAAGCTGCCGGATTCAGCGTGGTCCGCGAATTTGTTGGCCACGGTATTGGGACGCGACTGCATGAAGAGCCGCAGGTTCCGAACTTCGGCAATCGCGGCCATGGCGCCCGGTTGCGCGAAGGTATGGTACTCGCTATCGAACCGATGGTGAACTCCGGCAAGCCCGAGACACGAGTCTTGGGGGACAAGTGGACGGCCGTCACCGCAGACGGTAGTTTCAGCGCTCACTTTGAGCACTGCGTAGCGGTGACAAAAGATGGGCCGGTAATATTAACGCAGTAAAGCTTCGAGCCCCGAGCTGCGAGCTATGAGTAAGATTAGCTCACTCGAAGCTCATAGCTCGAAGCTCACAGCTAAAGGAGTCGATGAGCAAAGAAGAGGCGATTGAAGTTGAGGCGTCATGCGGGCGTGAGCGGAGCGGGAGCCCGCAGCCGAAATCCC
>Ga0335070_10008504_pt1 | contig 12039 bp, 8 predicted proteins | sample Lox_Sample_13_FD_206722 | JGI IMG/M metagenome (GOLD analysis project Ga0335070, IMG submission 206722) | Soil microbial communities from Loxahatchee National Wildlife Refuge, Florida, United States - Lox_Sample_1.3 | ecosystem: Environmental > Terrestrial > Soil > Wetlands | place: USA: Florida...
GACGGCAAGCTGATGATCTCGGGACTGGGATCCATCCGATGAGAAACCTGTGGCGGCTGCTGGCCTTCGACATCGTGGCGCCACTGGCCGCCGTCGCCGCGCTGCTGGGGATCGGCGTGGTTCTCGGCTGGCCGCTGTGGTGGGTGTCGGGATGCACGGCGCTGCTGGTGCTGATCGCCGAGGGCGTTGCCGTCAACTTCTGGCTCCTGCGCCGCGACTCGGTCAGCGTCGGCACCGACGACGACGCGCCTGGGCTGCGGCTGGCCGTGGTGCTGCTGTGCACGGCCGCCCTGTGCGCGGCGGTGCTGACCGGCTATACGCACTGGACGAGGCCGGACCGCGACTTCAGGAAGGATTCCCGGGAGGTGGTGTCGGTCGCCACCGGGATGGCCGAGGCGATGGCGTCGTTCACCCCGGGCGCCCCGACGAGCTCCCTCGACCGGGCCGCGGCGCTGATGGTGCCCGAGCAGGCGGGCGCCTTCCGCGACCAGTACACGAAGTCCAGCGCCGATCTGGCCCAGCACAACGTCACGGCGCAGGCCGCCACGCTGGCGGCCGGGGTCGAGGCCCTCGGGCCGTCGGCGGCCAGCGTGGCGGTGATCCTGCGGGTGACCCAGAGCGCGCCCGGCCAGCCCCCCAGTCAGGTCGCCCCCGCGCTGCGGGTGACCCTGGCCAAGAAGGGCGGCAGCTGGCTGGTGGCCGACGTGACGCCGATCAACTCACGTTGATCAGTTGGATTCGGTCGATCGCGCGGACTTCACCTTGACGAACCGGTCCGACAGCCGGCGCATCCGGATCATCAGCGCTGACGTCGGGCTGATGCTGCCGTCGAGGTAGGTGCCCAGATCCTCGGGCGACACCCCGATGCGCGACGCAAACTCCTGTTCGCCCAGGCCCGACCGGTCGATCAGCAGCCGCACGTGGCGGGCCACCTCGGCGCGCTCGTTGGCCTCCAGGTGGCTGCGCGCTCGCTCCAGCACCTCCCACAGGGCCTTGGAGATGCCGTAGGGTCGCGTCCCCTCGAGGACCTCTTCGACCTGGCGGGCGGTGCGCCCGTACGGGTCGCGCTTCAGCGCCGCGGCGATACGCTTCCAGGTGGCGATGTCGCCACCTTGCAGGGCCGACCGGATGGCGGCCGTCGGCCAGAATTCCACCGGCTGGTCGGGCTCGGCTGCGGGTCCGCTCCGTTCGGGGGCCGGCCGGTAAGGCGGCGGCGCGGAGCGCCGGTCGGATGCCAACGTCACCTCGCCTCCTCCAGCATCGCTACGGCCACCGACAGGCAGCGCTGCCTGACATCTTCCCAGTCTGCCTCGGCGTCGGGTTTCGACCAGTGATTGTCACTGAAATCGGCGGGATGCGGATCCGCCAGCCGGCGGACCAGCTGCGTTGCCATCCATTCGCGCCTGGGCGTTTGACACCAGTAATACCTGTCCATGCCGGCCAGCACCACAGCGGCGGTCTCCGGCTCCACGGTGTCCACCATGTCAGCAAAATCGGCGTAATCGCGGCTGCTGTTACGGCACATGATCAAGTAGCCCTTGAGGCGCAGCGCCTCCGCTCCGGTCGGGACGAGCAGGCGGTCACCGGTGGGCAGCTGCACGTTCGTGGTCTCCACCGGGCTGCGCCGCTCGTACCTCGGCGGGTCACTGTCCCCTGACTCCGAGACGTCGGTCTGCAGCGCGTCGATGGCAACCGACAGCCGCCCCCGCCACAGCGTGACGGGATGAACCGGGCGGTCCCCCGCGATCGCGCGGGCGATGCCGTTGCGCGACGCCAGGCCGCCGACCAGCTTCTTGGCGCCCGCGTGACCGTTGCCGCCGTTCCTGGCGGCCGGGCTCACCCCGGCCCCCGCGTCGTCATCGATGTTGACCTGGTGGGGGATCTGTCCGGGGCCGAGCCCCCGGCTCCCGGCGGCGCCGGCGTGACCCGTCTTGCCGTTACCACCGCACCCGGTGAAGGCCAGCGGGTCGGCCACGCAAATCGCGTCGGGCGCAAGGTGTTTGAGCTTCGCGGCCGACTTGAGCACCATGCGCAGGTCGGCGCTGGGCGCCGTCAGCTCGGAAATGTCGTCGGGGATGACCACGACGTCGCCGAGGTCGACCTCGGGCAGCGGCCTGTCGAAGTCGACCGAGGGCAACACACGGCGCAGCCAGTCGGGCAGCCACCAGTTCCACTGGGCGAACATCGCCATCAGCGACGGGACCAGGACCAGCCGCACCACCGTGGCGTCCACGGCGATCGCGACGGCGCACGCCACCCCGATCTCGGCGACCAGCGGCATGCCGGCGAACGCGAAGCCGATGAACACCGCGATCATGATCAGCGCGGCGCTGGTGATGGTGCGGGCGCTGGTGCTCACGCCGTAGGCGACCGCGTCGCGGGTGTTCCCGGAGTGCAGGAAGCGCTCCCGGATGCGGGTGAGCAGGAAGATCTCGTAGTCCATCGACAGCCCGAACGTCATCGCCAGCACCAGCGGCGGAACGGTGCTGTCGATCGAGCTGATCTGGGTGAAACCGAGCCCCTGCAACCAGCCCCACTGGAAGACCATCACCAGGCTGCCGTAGGCGGCGGCGACCGACAGCAACGTCATCAGCACGCCCTTGAACGCCAAGAACACCGAGTGGATGGAGATCAGCAGCATCACGAACGCGATCAGCGCCACGAAGAGCAGCACGAACGGCTCGGTCTGCGACACCCGGTCGTCGAAGTCCTTGATCAGCGCGGTGGGGCCGCCCACGTCGACCCGCGCCGTTCCCGGGTCGGGAATCTTGGGCAGCTGCGTGCGCATCCAGCCGACGGTGTCGCGGGCCTTCATGTCCTCGGGATCCACCGACAACACCGCCGACAGCAGGGCGCTGCCGTTGTCCTCGGCGAATTGCGGCGGCGACACCGAGACGATGTTGGGGGCCTGCGTCATCTTCTGACGGATCGCGGCGACCGTCTGGCTGTGCTCGGGTGAGGCGGCGGCGCCATCGGGAAAGCTGATCAGCACCCGGATCGGCCCCAGTGCGCCGGGCCCGAGCGCCTGGGCCGCGGCGCCGACACCGGCCCGGATCTCGTGGGACGAGTCGAACTGGCGCAGCAGGCTGTTGCCCAGCACCATCGATCCCGCCGGCACGGCCATGAGGAGGAGCACCAGCGTCGCCGCCACCGCCGACGCCCACGGCCGGTGCATCACCCATCCGATCCAGCGATTCCAGAACCGCGACTGGGTGCCCTCGGGCTGACGCGACCAGTGCAAGAGCCGTGACCGCTTGGCCGCCGCCCGGCCGAACGTCGCCAGCACCGCCGGCGTCAGGGTGGCCGCCGACAGCATCGCGACCGCGACGGCCAGGATCGCGCCGGTGGCCATCGACTTCAGCGCCGGGGTGTTGATGATGTAGATGCCGGTCAGGGACGCGACGACCGTCATTCCCGACAGCACCACCGCCAGCCCGGAGGTGGCCATCGCGGCGTCCACGGCCTCGGTCGGCTGGCGGCCGGCGCGCAGCTCCTCGCGGAAGCGCATCAGGATGAACAGCGAATAGTCGACGGCGAGCGCGATGCCGAACATCGACACCGTCGAGGTCACGAACACCGACATGGTGGTGTAGGCCGACAACAGGTAGACCAGGCCCATGGTGACGACGACAGTGCAGGCGCCGAGGGCAAGCGGGATGGTCGCGGCGGCCAGCGAACCGAACACCGCCAGCAGGACGATCAGGATGATCGGCAGGTTCCATTTTTCGGCGGCGGCGATGTCGTGCTTGGTGTTCGCCGCCGCGGCGGCGCTGAGCGCGCCCTGTCCGATGACGTAGAGCCGCACCCGGCCGTTGGCGGTCTGCCCCGACTGGTCACCCTTGATGCCGACCTTCTGGCGGAGCTGCTTGGCGAGGTCGCTGGTGCCGGCGTTGCGCGCGTCCAGCCGAAGCGACACCACATACGGGCGGTCGGGCTGCGGCGGGCGCTGGGTGGGGTTGGGCACCTCGGTGACGCCGGGGAACTCACCGGCGATCTGCCTGAGCAGCGCGACCGCGTCGTTGATGTCGGAGTAACTGGCGTCCGGGCGCGGGGCCGCCACCAGCGCCAACGAGGATGCGCCCTGGTCGTGGTAGAGATCCTCGAGCTGATCGTGGACGGCCAGCGACTGGGAGCCGGCCACTTCGAAGCCGCCGCCGGTGAGGTTTCCCGACTCCGACATCGCCAGATACACCGCCGGCACCAATGCCAGCAACCAGCCTGTGAAGACCAACCAGCGGTACTTACGCAGGCTGCGGCTGATGCGCATCATGAACTGCTGGATTTCTTCACTCCCCGGGCTCTCGCGCAATGCGTGCAGGCGAGGATACCGCAGCAGCCTGTGGATTATGTCGGCTTATCTGGTTCCTGAGCTGCACAGACACGGATGTTGCCGGGACGCTGCCCAGTCGTTGTGGACCGGTGACCAAGCGGGATTTGCATCACACGAGGTGGCCGTCGCTTTGTGGGGCCGTATCGGCCATGGCAGGATGTCCGATGGCCGCGCGGGGGGAGCGGGGAACCCCGGCGGGAAAAGCCGTTCATGCCAACCGTTTGCGAGCTGTTCGACACGCCGCGCGCCTCCGCAAACTAAGGAGTGACCCATGACGACCGTCACCGCGACCGGGCGCCGCCGGCTTCTCGCCGGGCTGATCGCCACCGCCGTGCCCGGCGCCGCCCTCGCCGTCCTCGCCGGGCCGCCGGCGACGGGCGCCAACGACCCGTGTGCGGCCAGCGAGGTCGCCCGCACGATCGGTTCGGTTTCGAAGTCCATGGGCGACTACCTGGACTCACATCCCGAGACCAACCAGACGATGACGACGATGCTGCAGCAGCAGGCCGGGCCGCAGTCGTTCACCGGGCTGAAGTCCTACTTCGAGGCCAATCCCAAGGTTGCCGGCGACATGACGTCGATCGCGCAGCCGTTGACCAACCTGTCGATGCAGTGCAAGCTGCCGATCACGATCCCGCAGGCGATGGGCCTCATGCAGCAGGCGCAGGGCGCGGCCGGCGGACTGCCTGCGCTGCCCGGCAACACCGCGCCCGCGCCGCCCGCGGCCGGGGCCCCGGGCGCCACGCTGCCCGGCGTCACGATCGGCGGCGCGCCGCGACCGAACAACGTCGGCTAACCGCCGCGTTCCGGCTGCGCCTCGGGCGGCGGTAGCGGGCCCTGCAGGGCGGCCTCCGTCGGATCGGCGGCCGGGTCGTGCCGCACCACGGGCAGTGGGCCGGTGATGGGGTCGTCGCCGTCGGAGTCGGCGGTGTTCTCGGTGCGGAACACGAAGAAGAACACCACCCAGCCGACGGCGGAGATGAGCAGCCAGCTGATCAGCCGGTAGATGAGCATGGCCGAGATGGCGTTCGGCAACGACATCCCGCTGGAGACCAGGCCGGGCACCAGCACGGCTTCGACGACCAGCAGGCCGCCCGGCATCAGCGGAATGGTGCCGACGGCGCGGGCGGCCGCATACGCCACGGTCAGCCCGGCCACCGACGCGTGGTCGCCGGCGGCGTACGCGGCGAAGCCGAGGCAGGCCACGTCCGCGATCCAGTTGAACATCGACCAGCTGAACGCCACGCCGAGGTCGCGGCGGCCCAGGCTCACCGATTCGAGCTGCGTGAGGGTCTCGCGCCACCGGTCCAGGCCGGTGTCGGCCGGCTTGCCCCGAACGGAGTTGACCCACGACAACACCCGGCTGCCGATGCCCTCGATCAGCTCCGGCCGCGACGCCACCGCCTGGGCCAACAGCAACAGCGCGACGAAGCCGCCGAGCGTGAACAGCAGCGAGAACGGGTTGTTCTTGGCGCCCAGGAAGAACGCCCCGCCCAAGCCGAGCAGCGCCAGCCCCACCGCCTGCAGCACCCCGGACATCACCAGCTGCCACGAGGCCACCACGGTCGAGGCACCCCAGATCCGTTGCTGGCGAAGCAGGAACGTCGCGGAGAGCACCGGTCCGCCGGGCAGCGTGGTGCTCAGCGAATTGGCCGCGTAAAACGCGGCCTCCGAACGCAATTGCTTGACGTGCACGCCGGCGGATCCCAGCAGGGTGCGCTGGATTTGGGCGAAGCTGTGCATCGATGCGGCCGCCGCCAGCGCCGACGCGATCAGCCACCACCAGTTGGCCTCGTACAGGCTCACCCACGCCTTGGCCAGCTGGTCCCAGCCGAGCGAAAGCTCGACGGCAAGCACGATCGCGACGATGGCCAGAACGACCCAGCGCACCCACCAGTACCTGCCGCGCGGGGTTGCTACACGCGTCAGGTCCAGCTTGCGGGCAGGTGCGTCGTGCGTCACGTGCTTTAGGGTAACCGCGCAGGTGGCGCGGCCGGCCGGGTGCAGCTCCGACTGTGTCAGGGTCGTTCCGGGGTCGTAACCGGATCGTGCCGGGCACGGGGCCTTCACCGGCGGCGAGCGGCCGTCCGGGCGCGTCGGCGCCAGATAGGCTGGCCGGATGCCGGCAAACCTCGACCATGCCTCGGAGGCCGGGTCAGTCGAACCCCTTGTCCGCAAGGCCGCGGCTTGGGCCTGGCGTTTGCTCATCATCCTGGCCGCGGTCGTCGCCCTGCTCTGGGTGGTGAAAAAGCTCGAAGTGATCGTCGTTCCGGTGTTGCTGGCCCTGATGATCAGCGCTTTGCTCGTTCCGGCGGTTGACTGGATCGACAAAAGGGGCCTGGCGCGCGGTGCCGCGGTGGCGCTGGTCCTGCTGGGCGGATTCGCCATCTTCGGCGGCATCCTGACGTTCGTCATCGTCCAGTTCGTCTACGGCGTGCCCGACCTGACCGATCAGGTGACCCACAGCATCGATTCCACCCGCAGGTGGCTGATCGAGGGGCCGCTGCATCTGCGCGGCGAACAGATCTCCAACGCGGGCAACGCCGCGATCCAGGCGCTGCACAACAATCAGTCCAAATTGACCAGCGGCGCCCTGGCCACCGCGGCCACCATCACCGAACTGGTCACGGCCGCCGTGTTGGCCCTGTTCACGCTGATCTTCTTCCTCTACGGCGGGCGCAACATCTGGCAATACGTGACCAAGATCTTCCCCGTCGGCGTCCGGGACAGGGTGCGCGAGGCGGGCAACGCCGGATACGGATCGCTGATCGGCTACGTGCGGGCCACCTTCCTGGTCGCCCTGACCGATGCGGCGGGCGTCGGCACGGGGTTGGCGATCATGGGCATCCCGCTGGCGCTGCCGCTGGCCTCGCTGGTGTTTCTGGGCGCCTTCATCCCCCTGGTGGGTGCCGTGATCGCCGGCTTCCTGGCCGTGGTGGTGGCGCTGCTGGCGAAGGGCGCCGTCTACGCGCTGATCACCCTCGGTTTGCTGGTTGCGGTCAACCAACTCGAGGCGCATTTGCTGCAGCCGCTGGTGATGGGTCGGGCGGTGTCGATCCATCCGCTGGCGGTGGTGCTGGCCATTTCCGCCGGCGGGGTGCTCGCCGGCATCGTCGGCGCCCTGCTGGCCGTTCCGACGGTCGCGTTCCTCAACAACGCGATACAGGTGTTGCTCGCCCCGAATCCGTCCGCCGAGGCCGAGAAGCAGGCCGAGGAGGAGGAGGGAGGGGTCGTCGTGCAGGCGGAACCGGACCGTCCGGGGGACGGAGCCGGCTGAGGCGTTCGGCGCCTGCCGGCTCCTACAGTCGTCCCTCACGGCGCAGGAGATCCTGGGCGCTGACCCCCCCGCCGCCGGCGGCGGCGCGGCGGCGGCGGGGATTGTCGCCGTTGTCGCTCTGGCCGCCGCGGTCGTCTTGGCCGCGGGCGTTGAGCTGCTCGGTGGCCGCGTCGGAATCGTTGGCGTCCGACCGCGTGACCGGGAGTGCGGCGGTGGGGTCGGCCGGGTCGGCGTTGTAGTCGCCGGCGTGGTTGGTCGGGACCGGGATGGCCCGGGTCTGACCGCTGGACGGGGTCGCAGGCGGCCGTGGCGCGGCGGGGCCGGGGGCCGGGTTGGTGGGCGCCGAGAGGCGCGCCGTCTTGGGGTCGGCCGGTTGGTTCGGCCGGGCTTGCATCCGCGTGGTGTCGGCGCGGGACGGCTCGCTCGCGGCACTCGAGCCGGGAGGCCCCTGGGCGGGCCTGGGTTCCGGCGGCGCGGCCGGGCCCGGGGGGGCCACCCGCGACGGTTCCAGCGCGCCCGGGTGCGTCGGGTCGTGCGGCGCGCGCGGCGTCGCGGCAACCAGGCTGGCCGCCGCGACCGGGGGCCTGGCGGGGCGCCCGTTGAGGGTGGGGCGCTTGCGCTCGTCGGGAAGGTCGATCTCGCCCAGCCCGAGCCGGTTCTGCAGGCGCCGGGCCCAGCGCGGCGCCCACCAGCAGTCGTCGCCGAGCAGCTTCATCACCGACGGCACCAGGAACATGCGGACCACGGTCGCGTCCAGCAGCAGCGCCGCCATCAGCCCGAAGGCCAGGTACTTCATCAGCACGAGGTCGGAGAACACGAACGACGCGGCGACCACGGCAAGGACCAGCGCGGCGGCCGTGATCAGGCGCCCGGTGGTCGCGGTGCCGATCCGGATGGCCTCGGCGGTGGACATGCCGCGCTCGCGCGCCTCGACCATCCGGGACACCAGGAACACCTCGTAGTCGGTGGCCAGGCCGAAACCGACCGCGACGACCAGCGCGATGAGCACCACCATCAACGGTGTCGGCGTGAAATTGAGCAGCGAGGCGAAGTGCCCGTCGACGAAGATCCACGTCAGGATCCCCAAGGTGGATCCCAGCGTCAGCGCGCTCATCACCACCGCCTTGATCGGCAGCACGAACGATCCGAACGCCAGGAACATCAATACCGTCGTGGCGCCGAGCAACAGGACCAGCATCAGCGGAGCCTTGTCGAACAGGCTGTGGATGCTGTCCTGCTCCAGGGCCGGCGTACCGCCGACCAGGAGGCTGAGCCCCTTCGGCGGGGTGATGGCCCGCAGCTCGCTGATCTTCTTGGCCGCGTCATCGCGATTGGACAGGCCGTTCTGGATCACCCGCACGGTGTCGTCCTTGGGCTGCGACGTCCCGTTCGGCCCGCTGACGCAGGGATTGCCGGCGATGGTCGGGCACGGTCGTTCCTGCCAGGTTTTGTCGGTGAACCCGGTGATCGGCGCGAGCCTGTTGCGGATGTCCGCGACCTGCTGGTCGGTGACCTTGGTGTGGTTGTCGCTCTGGATCACCACCGTCAGCTGCTCGGTCCGGTACCCGGGGAAGAGCTTGTCGAAGTGCTCCTGCGCCAGGCGCACCGAGTTGTTCGGCGGCAGGTACTTCTCGCTCATGCCGCCGAACGAGAGATTGCCGAGCGGGATGACCAGCAGGATCATGGCGACGGCGATCGGGATGGCGAATGCCAGCGGCCGCTTCATCACGAAGTTGACCAGCTTGCCCCAGAAGCCGGCCTCCACCTCTTCACGGGTCTTGGTCTTCTGCAGCCGGTCCGCCAGCCAGTTGAGGTAGGCGCGCGACACCTTCCAGTTCCGCAGGAAGGGCACGCGGAACGCGGTTCGCACGCCCAGCGCGTCGACGTGGCGGCCGAGGATGCCCAGGCTGGCCGGCAGCAACGTGATCGACAGCAGCGCCGCGAGTCCCACCGCGGCGAAGATCGCGTAGGTCAGCGAATGCACAAAACCCTGCGGCAACGCGAGCAGGCTGGCGCTCGAGGCGATGATCAGCACCGCCGAAAAGGTGACGGTGCGACCGGCCGTCATGACGGTACGGCGCACGGCGGCCTCGGTGTCGTAGCCTTCGGCGATCTCTTCCCGGAACCGGCTCACCACGAACAGTCCGTAGTCGATGGCGATACCGAGGCCGATCAGCGAGACCACCGGCTGGGCGAAATAGTGCACCGGCCCGAACATGGCAACGAACCGCAGGATGCCCAGCGCGCCCGCGATGCTCAGCCCGCCCACGATGACCGGCAGTCCGGCGGCGACCGCACCGCCGAACACCAGGAACAACACCACCGTCACCAGCGGCAGCGCGAGAACCTCCATGCGGCGCTGGTCGGTGGCGATGGTGCCGGTCAGGGCGTTGGCGATCGGCTCCAGGCCGGCGAGTTGGACCGTGCCGCCGTCGAGCTTCTGCAGGTCGGGCGCGATCGCCTTGTAGTTGTTGAGGATGGTGTCGTCGTCGTCGCCCTTCAGCGGGATGGACACGAAGGTGTGCTTCTTGTCCTCGGTGGCCATCCCCTTGATCAACGGGGGCGCGTCGGCCGGATTGGCCACCGCCAGCCAGCCTGCCCAGCCGACGACCTGGTTGGGATGGTCGTTCTTGAACTTATTCAGCTCGTCGACGATCTTCTGTCGCCATGCCGGGTCGTCGACCGTCTTCCCGTCGGGGGCGCTGAAGGTGGCGACGATGTGGCTGGTGCGGTCGCGACCGTATGTCTGGTCACCCAGGACCGAGGCCTTGACGGATTGGCTGCCGTCGTCGTAGAAGCCGCTCTGCGTGACGTGCTTGCCCAGGCTCATGCCGAAGATGCCGCCGCCGAGGCACAGGGCCACCATGACCCCGATCACGATGTACCGGTAGCGGTACACGGTTCGACCCCACCAGGCGAACACGTAAAACTCCTTACTGGATCGCTAGCGACCCGCGCTGTGCCTCTTCGGTTTTTTGAAGCCAGTCTCACACACGCGTGGTCAACAGGGCGGACAGCGGCCGGAACGGCTGCAGCCACGCCCCCTGATCAGGCAGCGAATCCAGGCCGATCCGTGGCAACGGCTCCCGGAAAACACCGGTGATGTCTTCCAGGTCGACGAAATCCAAGGTATCCGACGCTAGCGCCCAACTCGCGTGTTCGCGAAATCCGATCACTTGGACGGATACGCCGGTCCGCGCGATGTCTTCCAGCGGTTGGCGGAACGCCTGACCGTCGGCGGAGGCCACCACCAGCGCCGCGAGGCCCTCCCGGTGCCGCTGTGCGATGTGGGCGAGCATGTCCCGGTCGACGTCGCTGTCCTCGTCGATCTTCGGCTTGGCGAAGACCGCGAAACCCACGTTGCGCAACGCGTCCACCCACGGCCGGACAACGTCGGCGCTGCCCGGCGCGATGTTGGTGAAAACGGTGGCCTCGGGTTCGATCACGACGCCGGGGCGGCCCGAGCTGACCTCCGCGGTGCGCGCCAGCAGCCAGCGCCCGAGCGCGTCGAAGCGCGGGCGTTCCAGGGCAGTCGGGCGCCGGCCCAGGATGGAGCCCAGGCCCATGTCCAGGTTGGGAGCGTCCCAGACCAGCAGAACGCGCCCCGCCGGGGGTTGGAAACTGCTCAGCCCCTCGGCGGATAGAGCCGCCGGTGAGTCCAGGGGTGCTTCTTCCGATGCCGCTGTGGTCTCTTCGGTCAGGCTCATGTCACTGCCTTTTCCGGCCTTGTGCAGCCTTTGTCCAGATGAATTCGTTCACGGCGCTGCCCGCTTCTCGGGCCTTCGTCTCGTACTTGGTGGTGGGCCGGACGACCGAGATCGGCAACCGGCCGCCCGGTTCGACGCGACGCAGCCGCGGTTCGGCGTCGCCGGCCTCGGCGATCTGCTCGGCGTAACCCGCGTGGTCCGTCGCGGCGTGCAGGACACCACCGGGGAGTAGCCGGTCGGCGATCAGGCCAATCGTGCCCGGTTGCAGAAACCGGCGTTTGTGGTGCCGTGCCTTGGGCCAGGGATCGGGAAAGAAGACGCGCACCCCGGTCAGCGACCCCGGCGTGATCAGGCGGTCCAGCACGTCGATCGCGTTGCCGCGGATCAAGCGGATGTTGCCCACCTGCTCGCGGTCGATCGCGCACAGCAGCTGCGCCAGCCCGCGCCGGTAGATCTCCACGGCGATCACGTCGACGTGGGGTTCGTCCTTGGCCATCGCCAGGGTGGATGCGCCGCTGCCAGAACCGATTTCGAGCACCACCGGGGCATGACGGCCGAACCACGCACCGGTGTCCAGCGGTTCTGCGGTACGTGGCGCCCCCGCCGCGGGGGCGCCGACCGAGATGCCCAGTTTCGGCCACAGCCGCTCCCAGGTGTCGCGCTGCGCCGCCGAAAGCGCGGAACGCCGCGAGCGGAAGCTCGTGACCGGGAGGTGGCGCTGCTCG
>Ga0335070_10008505_pt1 | contig 12037 bp, 8 predicted proteins | sample Lox_Sample_13_FD_206722 | JGI IMG/M metagenome (GOLD analysis project Ga0335070, IMG submission 206722) | Soil microbial communities from Loxahatchee National Wildlife Refuge, Florida, United States - Lox_Sample_1.3 | ecosystem: Environmental > Terrestrial > Soil > Wetlands | place: USA: Florida...
GCGAGCCCCGCCCTGAAGCCGCCCATGCGATCCGCCCGCCGCGCCACTCGCCGGCCCTGAACAGCCCCAACTCCGCAAATGCTCCCGAACGCCCCTGAGTCCGATTTTTACGTCAAAACCTCGATCTTGATCGCCGGCTTCCGGTTTTCGGATTTTCCACTTGCCTTCCATTGTAAGTTAGGGTATGGTTAGGACAGAGTGATTGGGCCGCCGCGACCACGCCGTGTCAACGCGGAACGAGCGCTGCGCGCGCCCAGCGTCCCCTTTCGCCTGAACATGGAGATGCCGATGCCGACAGCCGTCTTCCAAGTGGAGCACCTCCCCCCGCGCTGCCTCCTCCATCGGCCCAAAACGATAATAAGTTGCGCGTGGTTGCGTCTGGTTGCACTTTTTTTTCTTGCGCGGCCTGCACGCCGTGCCGGGCGGTCCGACCCCTCCAAGTTCGGCGTCTCCACCTCGCCGCCGAACCAGCCTCCCCCGAAACTGCTTCCCTGGCTAATAGCAGACAGCTAAAGGCTGACAGCTCGCTGGAGTTGCCACGGATTGCCGCGATTTGCGCGCGTTTCTACCGCCCGCCCGACAACCCGCCCAGCCGCCCCGCAGCACGTCAGGCCGTACGCCCGCCACAGCGGCCCATGGCCCATCGTCCGGAGGGCGCACGACGGTTGCCAGGGGCGTACGAGCGGAGCAAGACGCCCCTGGTTGGCGGCCGCCCCCCTTTTCTTCCGCTCGGAGAGCGGACGAGGCGACCTCGCGCCGTCAGTGGTGGACCACCCCCGCTCCCCCCGCCCAAGCCGCCCGCGCCGGCGAGGCTCACTTGTACGACCCGAATTCCCGCACCGCCTCCCACATCGCCACGATGTTCTCCGGCGGTACGTCCGCCTGGATGTTGTGCACGGTGTTGAATATGAAGCCGCCGCCGGGGGCCAGGTCCTCGATCCGCCGGCGGACCTCGTCGCGGACCTCGGCCGGCGTGCCGCGTGGCAGCACCCGCTGGGTGTCCACCCCGCCGCCGTAAAACGTCAGGTCCCGGCCGAACCGCCGCTTCAGCTCGCGGGTGTCCATCCCCGCCGCGCTCACCTGCACCGGGTTGAGGACATCCACGCCCGACTCGATCAGGTCCGGGATCAGCGACGCAACGGCGCCGCAGCAGTGAAAAAAGATCCCTACCGGCACGGCCGCCTGCTTGCGGATGAAGGAGAACAGCTTGGTATGCCTCGGCTTCAGCATCTCGCGGTACAGCCGCGTCGAGATCAGCGGTCCGTCCTGCCCGCACAGGTCGTCCGCCTCGGAGATCATCATCACGTTCCGGCCGACCGTCTCCAGCGCCCGCGCCCAATACTTCATCTTGATCTCCAGCACCCGGTCGAGGATGGCCTCCGCCAGCGGGCGGTTCTTCAGCATGTCGCGGTAGTACTGCTCGCTCCCTCGCGTCCACAGCGCGATCTCGAAGATGCCGGGTGCGTTGCGGCCGAGGATATAACCCACTTGCCGCTGATTCATCAGCTCGTCGGCCCGCGCCGCCAGCCCGTCAAACCGGCCGGCGTCGAGCGGATCAGGCCAGGACACGCCCGACAGGTCCGCCGGGCTCTGCGCCGCAGCGAGGGGGTGCCGGCGCATGTCAAAGTAAAAGCCCCCCTGCTGCGGTTTCCACCACTCGATCCCCCATTCGTCCCGCACCTTGTCGTAGCCGCCCTCGCTCCAGCGCGGCATGCTCCACCCGCGCGGCGGGCCCGGGTTCAGGCCATAGACGTCCACGCCCAACCGCTGCTTCACGTCCTCATGCACACAGGCGAGCTGCTGCATCGTGTCCTCGATCTCGATTGGCACTTCCGGCAGACCCAGATACCGGCGCAGCCGGCGGTAAGCCTGCTCGTGAATGCCGGTCAGGATGGAACCGCCCAGGTCGAACGGCACCCGGTCGGGCTCCTGATGGTTAAGCGCTGTTTCCACCCGGCGACGACTGGTGAACTCGACGGGCTCCATGCCTGACACCCCTTGCTCTCGGCGAACCGCGGCCGACGCGGCGCGGGCAAGTGGCCCCGACGGTAGCGGCCGACCTCCTGGTCGGCCGTCTGTGCGAGCTTGGGCAACTTGCCGCAGACATGATAACCCACCCGCCGAAAGCCGCACGTCGGCCCCTGAAGACGGTCAACAGAGTCCGATCCCCTGTACCAAGGATGCTGCTAGTACGACAATACCGGAATCAGGGGATGGGCTCTCCCCCAGATTCGTGCCGAAGCTCGACTCTGATGCAGGAGTGAGTACTGTGTCGGCGATGCCCCGCCACAGAGTCCCATGCAGCAGAATCATCACTATTTCTGTGGCAATGTCCTTGCCGGGCGGTTGTGCGCGCTTCTGGGCCACGCAATATGCTCAGGCTGTGCCCGATGCTCGGGGCATTATCGCTGCCCGGGAAAAGAACGAGCCCGCTCCGGTTGATCCCGTGCAACGAGAGTTCTACACCAACCTGACCCTCTCCGACCGTTCGTTGCTCGAGCTCGCTGGGTGCTCTCCTGCCGACGTTCCCGTCTTCTGGCTGCATGATGCGCGTCGTGGCTTTCTGGATTATGAATGCGAAATCATCGGGGACGTGACCGGAGAAGTCTGGACGCCGCTCATGCTTTTCGATCGACCGATTGCTGAGAGTTACTTCCGACAAGCCGCACGCGCGGCAGGGGCGGATGCGGTCTTACGCGCCGGCGGCGGGGCCATGTATCCGTCTCTCGTCGGTCCCTCGGTTTTGTACAAGCCTGGCTTGCCAGACGATGCACCGGTTTACAGCCAGCCCCCAATCTCGATCGGCCTCCCATCCGTTGTGAGGAATCTGCCAACGAACGGGAAACCGATGACTGATGCCGCTCGCGGGGCCAGGAGCACCGACCCGCCAGGCTGTTTTCGCCTGGATCAGGTAGATCGCCAGAGTTCGCTTGCAGGTTGAGGTCTGATAAATCGGAAGCCCGGTTCAAACCGCCGATCGCAGACAAGCCGCCCTTGCTGCCCCAGGCAGTGCGTTGTGTGGCGAAAGGAGTTTCGCCGCCGGTGCCCCGCGGACGATCGAAAGATGGAGTGAATCCCCTTTCTTTCAATTCCCTCGACAGCGTACAATAACGCTGGACCTCGCGCATCATCAACAACGCCCATGGAGGGCAGTCGGCCTCATAGCCTTTCCCAAACGGCTGCTCCTGTGCAAGCCGTCCCGGCATTGCGGAGACCGCCGCTTCGGCGGGAGAAAGGAGAACCGTCATGTCCGACGCCAGATCGTCAGCAGATGGGCCCGCCCAAGCGCCGAAAGCCACCACGCTGGCAGCCCTTGGCGTCTTGCTCCTCTTCCTGCCGACGATGGCGCCGGTCTGCGAGGAGACTGAACCGAACAACACCGTCGGGCAAGCGAACCAGATTCGATTGTACGAATCCGGCCAGGGCGATATTTCTCCGCTCGCGGACACGGACTTCTGGGTGTTGGAAAACGTCGCGCCCGGCAATCTCGTCTACGCTTATGTTGATACCCAGGCTTCTTCAGCCAGCAGGGATTCCACCCTGCAGGTATTTGCCCATGACGGGACCCTCATCCAGACTGACTATGATGATGGCCCCGACCTCAGTTCAGCCGTAGCCGGCGCGGTAGTTCCGCAGGCCGGCAATGTCTTCTACCGCATCAGGGGAGCGATGGATGCCGTCCAGATCACACCATACAGCCTCTACCAGGCGGTACTTAGCCCAGCGGCCATCGGCCACGAGTCGGAGGACAACGACTCATTCCTCGCGGCGAATGTGATCACTCGGCCTATCATGTCCGGGAATACGGTGAACGGGGACTTTGACTTGGACTACTTCAAGTTCACGGCCCCGGCCGGAGCGACCATCGCGGCCATCGTGGATGAGGACCCGGACAGGGATGGCATTCTCACGGATACTACCCTGTTCATTGTGGATACCGACGGCGGTGCCCTCGCGCACGGCGATGACTCCGGCCTCGGAAACGCCAACGCCGCAGGCGCGGTGACCGTGGGCGCCACCGGCACGTATTTCGTCGCCATAATGCATGGCGGAGAACCACCGGCTCTTGACAGTGACTACAACATCGTCGTGCTGGTCAACGGCGTGGCCTATTCCGACACGGATTCCGACGGAGTGCCCGACACTGACGACAACTGCCCGATGATGTCCAACCCCGGCCAGACCGACAGCGACGGCGACGGCTTCGGGGACGCCTGCGACGGTTGTCCGGCGAGCATCATCAAACAGGCTCTGGGCGTCTGTGGGTGCAGCCAGCCGGATGTCGACATCAACGGAGACGGTACGATCGATTGCAGCCTGGCTGATCCCGCGCGCAGCCTGCTCTCCGGCGTTGGTCTACTGCTGGTCCCCGACGCCTCCAACCATCGGGTCATGGCCTTCGATCCGCGAAGCGGCAACCTGGTTGACCCTGCCTTCGTGCCCGCCGACCCGGTCAACCTGCCTGCTCCCTTTGCTGCCATTCTGGGGCCGGACCAAAACAGCATTCTCGTCTCGGACAGCACGGCGAATGTCGTGCAACGCTATGATCTGGACGGCCATTTCCTGGGGGCCTTCGCCCCGGCGGGCGGGGCCAACCCGGCCATCATGACTCAGCCGGCCGGTCTGGCGATGCGCCCGAACGGCCACTTGGTCGTTTGTGTTCGCGGCGGAGCGAACGCGGAGGCGGTCGCCAAATTCGACACGGCGGGCCACTTCGTAGGCAACTTCATCGCCAACGGTCGCGGAGGGCTGGAGGATCCACTTGATGTACACCTCCGAGCTGACGGCCGTGTGCTGGTGAGCGGGCAGGCCAGCGGCGTGGTGCACCAGTATGATTCCGTCGGCGCGCACCTCGGCTACCTCGATCCGACCACGGCCGGCATCGACGCTCCTGCACAGATCGTTGAGACGGCCGACAGCCATCTCCTCATCGCCGACGGGTTGAGCTCTGTTACCCATGCAGAGCGGGGTATCCTGGAGTACCTGTCCGGGGGCACACGCGTCGCCCGACTTTCACCCGCATCGGTAGCCGGATTCCGAGGGATCTGCGAACTGGGCAACGGCAACTTGCTGATCACGACCACGTGTCGGGTCGGTACCGGGACCATGATGAGCGGCGGGGTATACGAGATGGATCGCGCCGGCCGCATCGTTGACACCAAGCTCAGCGGGGTCGCTGATCTGGGGCTGATCGAGCATGCCGTGCAGGACGCTGACGGCGACGGCGTGAGCGACAGTTTCGACGGTTGCCCCAACGACGCGAACAAGACCGCTCCCGGGCTGTGCGGTTGCGGCGTGGCGGATACGGACACGGATGGTGACGGCGTACCCGATTGCACGGACAACTGTCCGGGCTCCCCTAACGCCGACCAGGCCGATTCAAACAGCGACGGCATCGGCGATGCCTGTCCGCCCCCGCCGGCGGGCTCGTCGGGTTCCTGCGGCTGTTCCCCGGGTATGCCTTTCGCCGTACCGTTGACGCTGCTTGGTTTTGGCTGGATGAAACGCCGGCGATGAGACCGGATGATTGAGGCTACGCGACCTTGCGCCGGCTGAAGCCCGCTGCCGATGGCGACGCATGCTTCGGCGCGGCGCCGGACAGTGAAGAAAAGGAGAACCGGTATGCCCGGTCAGAAGAATGTCATGGGCGGAATACTGCGTGTGCGCTCACGTAATGTGGCGGTGGTTGGAGCCCTGAGCTGTCTGTTGCTCCTCCTGCCGACGATAGGGCCGACCTGCCCGGAGACGGAGCCGAACGACACCGTGGGACAGGCCAACCAGATCCGACTGCATGAAGCGGGGACAGGCGACATCTCAGCGATGACGGATGCGGACTTCTGGGTCTTCGAGAATGCCAAGGTCGGCAATCAGGTCTTCGCGTACGTGGACACCAGCGGCTCCTCGACCGGCAAGGACTCCATATTACATGTCTTCGCCAACGACGGGGCGACCGTCATCGCGTTCAACGACAACGACGGCCCGGGGCAAAGCTCGGCTGTGGCCGGCGCTGTCGTCCCCCAGGCGGGGAATGTCTACTTCCGAGTCATTCGAGGGGGCCTCACCCTCCAGATTACGCCGTACAGTTTATACCAAGCGGTGGTCGACCAGGCTGACGTCGGGACCGAAGCGGAGGGCAATAACACTGCCGCCACGGCCAACGTCATTAACCGGCCGATCATGGAGGGCTCGGTCATACCTGGCAGCGGTGACGTCGATTTCTTCAAGTTTACCGCGCCAGTCGACGCCACGGTCGTGGTGATCATGGATAAGGATCCGGGCGGCGATGGATTCATCACGGATGCGGATTTGTACATCGGGGACACCGACGGCCTCACCGTGCTCGCCACCGGTGACAATAACGCCTCTGCCAAGGCCAACGCTGCCGGAGCGATCACCACCCAGGGCGCCGGAACCTACTATATCGGTGTGATAGATGGGGGGTGGACCCCGGTGGCGGACGACGACTACCGCTTCGTACTGCTGGTCAACGGCGTGGTCTATTCCGACCAGGACTTCGATGGCATTCCTGACACCGATGACAACTGCCCGACCATTTTTAACCCCGGGCAGATCGACACCGACGGCGATGGGTTCGGGGACGGCTGCGACGGCTGCCCGACGAGCTTCATCAAACACGACCCGGGAGTTTGTGGCTGCGGTCAGCCGGATGCCGACGTCAACGGGGACGGCGTGATCGAGTGCGGCCTGGCGGACCCCGCTCGAAGCATGCTGGCAAGCGTGGGCCTGCTGCTAGTGCCGGATTCGGCGAACCACCGGATCATGGCGTTCGATCCTCAGCGCGGCAACCTGATCGATCCCGACTTCATTCCGTCCGATCCCGTCAATCTGCCGGCTCCCGGCGCTGCCATCCTCAACTGGGACCAGCAGAGCATCCTGGTGTCGGACGACAGCGTGGATGTGGTGCAGCGCTACGATCTGGATGGCCACTTCCTGGGGACATTTGCGCCCGCCGGCGGTGCTAACCCAAACATCATGGCTGATCCCAGGGGGATGGTTTTCAAGCCGAACGGCCATCTGCTCGTCTGTGTTGCAGGTGGGGCGAACGCAAACGCCGTCGCCGAATTCGATGCTGCCGGCAACTTCGCGGGTGATTTCGTCGCCAACGGCCTGGGCGGTCTTGATACGCCTATGGACCTGCACCTTCGTGCCGATGGCGTGCTCATGGTGAGCGGATCAATGAGCTTCGCGGTCCACTTGTACGACCAGATAGGGGGATACCTCGGTAACTTCTGTGCGGCACCGACGGGCAGGTACGAACTCCCGGTGCAGATCATCGAAACGAAGGACGGCCATGTGCTCGTTGGCCATGAAGTATTCCCGGCGGGCGTCTCCCTTGAGCGAGGTATCCTGGAATACAAGCCCGACGGCACGCGCATCGCACGCCTTGCTCCACCGTCTATCGCCGGGATCTACGGGCTTTGCGAACTCGGCAACGGGAATCTGCTCGTCACTGCGGAGGCTCAAGTACGCACCACATACAAGCAGGACGACGGCGGGGTGTTCGAGATGGACCGAGCCGGTCACATCGTCGATACCAAGCTGGCCGCTCTCCCGGTACTCGGGCTTATCAAGTACGCCGTGCAGGACGCCGACGGCGACGGCGTGAGCGACAGTTTCGACGGTTGCCCCAACGACCCGAACAAGACCGCTCCCGGGATCTGTGGCTGCGGCGTGGCGGATACGGACAGCGACGGTGACGGGCTTGCGGATTGCGTTGACAACTGCCCGGCCACGCCCAATCCCGATCAGGCGGATTCGGATGGCGACGGCCAGGGCGACGCCTGCACCCCGGCACCCGAGCGGCAAGCCGGGCCATGCGGCGCCTGCGGCCTGGGTGCGAGCACGATGCTGCCGGTCACGTTGCTTGGTCTGGGCTGGATGAAGCGGCGTCGGCGGTAGGACTGAGAGTGGCGACGATGGGGACGAGAGAAAGCCACACCCCAGGTTTACAGGATCTGGTCTCCCCATTCACAGAACCTGGCCAAACATCCAACGGCGCAAAAAAAGCGAGCGAGCCCCACATCCAGGATGCAGAGCCCGCTCGTTTTGTCTCGCGATTGAGTCTGTCCGCCGTTCCGCGATCACGCCCGCGGGTGGCTTTCGTCGTAGTCCTTCTTCAGCCGCGCCGTGGTTACGTGGGTGTAGACCTGCGTGGTGCTGATGGACTGGTGGCCCAGCAGCTCCTGCACGCTGCGGAGGTCGGCGCCGTTGTTGAGCATGTGCGTGGCGAAGGTGTGCCGCAGGGTGTGCGGACTGATCGACGGATCCAGGCCGCACATGATCAGATACTTGTCGAGCTTGCGGCGGACGCTTCGCGTGCTCAGCCGCTGGCCGTGCTTGTTGACGAAGAGCGGCTCGGGGTTGAAGGTCGTGTTGCGCGGATCGCTGGCCCGCATCTCCATGTACTTGCGGATGGCGGCCAGGGCCGTCGGCCCGATCGGCGTCACGCGCTCCTTGCGGCCCTTGCCGCGGATGCGGAGGCTCTCGCCGACCATGTCCACGTCGGTGAGGTTCAGGGCGACCAACTCGCTGACGCGCACGCCGGTCGAATACAGCGTCTCCAGCATGGCACGGTCGCGGGCACCCAGCAGGGTGGAATCATCCGGCGTGTTGAGCAGCTTCTGGATCTGCTCGACCTCCAGGAACTTCGGCAGTCGCTTCTCCTGCTTGGGCGTGCGGATCGTGGCCACGGGATTCGTGCTGATGTACCCGCGCCGCAGGCAGAACTTGTAGAAGCTGCGCAGCGTGGCCAGCTTCCGCGCCGCCGTGGCCTTGGAGTACTCCCGCTCGTGCAGGAAGGTCAGGAAGGCGCGAATCTGATTGGCATCGGCGGCGAGGAGCTTCTGCCGCATGACCTCGGTCTCCGCCGTCACCTGCGTGGCGGTCGCGGTCGGAGCCATGGCCGTTCCCGCGCCGGTCGTCGTCGGTCGCGCCGTATAACCGCCCGTGGGGGTCGCCCGCGAGGGTATGGACGCGGTGGCCGCTGCATCCGGCCCGCCCAGGAGGAAGAGCGTAAACTGGTGCAGATCGGCGGCGTAGCACTTGCCGGTATGGGGAGAAAAATGCCGCTCAAATCGCAGGTAGTTCAAAAAGTCGGTGACAAGTGGATTTTCTTGACTCATGATCGCGGGACTCTTCTCGGCGAAGTTTTCCAGTTCCATGCTGCAACCTGACTCCGGCACCCTCCACGGCCCACCCACCAAGACAACCGTCTTCGATCACTCGCGCTTCAGGGTATCGCGCACATCCGCGGACGCTCCCTCCGCGGGCAAGTACAGTATCGGGCTTTTCACGCCCGGAGTTCATCTAACTCCATCTCCAAACGCCGCCCCATTTGATAGCTGAGCACCGCCGCGTCGAACCAGTCGAAATCCGTTGAGCCGTCACTCGCCAGGCTGGCGAACGCCCCGATAACGTCGGCCTCATTTCCCGGACGATAGCGGAACAGATATCGGTGCTTGCCCTTGACCAGGGATAGCTGCCTGATAGTCTCCTTCATGGCGTCACCTCCATGCTCCGGCCATCCGCCATGACCGCCTGTCCGGCCCGCTCAGCCTCCATCAGGCGTTCAACGGCGTCATGCCAGCAGAATCGGAGATACAGCGACTGGACTTTCAAGTATTGCTTCCAACCCAGCGGATTGGGATCCTCGTCGCGGCTTTTCGCGTAGTAGCGCACGGATTTGGCCACCTGCTCGTGAGTGCCGTTGTAGACCACTTGAGTCTGAGAAGTGGGCCGCAATGGATCGGTCATTTCCGCGATAGCCACCGGCGCCAACTGCCGTGACAGCACCCTTGCATCCAGCGGGGCCAGCGGGCGACGCGGCACCGTGTACATCTGCAGCACAAGGCCGACCACCGGAACATAAGGATCGTATTCGGTGATGCCCGGCACCAGGATCGCGTCCGCTCCCACGGCTTCCGCGACCGCCAGGGCGTGCGCCGGCGACTCGATCTGGACCTTGTTCTGCATGGCCAGCACGGCCATCACGCGATTCACCGGCAGAACCACGATCCCCTGGACATCCGACAACTCTGAAGCAAGCAGGTCCGCCGCCTTCACCGGATCCAGGGTGAAGTCGCCGCTGAAGTTCAGCACCGGCGCTACCGCGATGGTCAGGCTCTCCGTGTACGGGCTGGTCACCTGCGGTTCGGCCTTGTCCGGTTTGCAGCCGGCAACCAGACCGGCCAGTCCGGCGGCGGCGAGCAGGGCGGCTCTGAATGTCGTTCCGAACCTCACCATTGTCTTGCGACCAGACCGCAATCGCGGTTGCCGTTATTCTGCATCCGTCTCGAACACTCCGGCGGCCCGGCGGTTGCCCGTCGTGACCGAAGGCTCGCTCGGCCGTGTCGGCCGAAAAGGCTTGACGCTCCAGATCGTCTCACCGTCGTTGTGTTTGGCGGTGAAGAAAATCCGACCGTCAACCGCCCAGGCGGGCGAATAGTTCTCCCCGTGCCCGTCAGTCAGCCGTTGCAGGCCGCGCCCGTCGGCGTCGACGATGAGGATGTCCGATCGCCCCCGGAGAGAGGCGGGACGAACATCTCCGTTGCCGGATACGGACGGCCTGGCCCCGACGACGGCGGCGAAAGCGAGCTGCTCGCCGTCCGCCGACCAGGTCGGGCAGATGTAAGCCGCGACCGGGCTGCTGGCGATCTCGCTGGGGTAGAGGACGTCGCCGTTTCGAAAATCGAGCGTCCAGATGCTGAACCAGCCGCTGCCCCGCTCGCGAGCCCTCTGATAGGCGATTTTGTCACCCTTCGGCGACCAATCCGGAAACAACCCCTCTCCGATGAACCGCTTCATGCCGGGGTTCTCCAGATCCACAACCCACAACTCGCCGCGGTTCTCGCTGGAAGTCAAGCGGCAGTACACCAGAGAGCGCCCGTCCGGCGACCAGCTCGGATGCAGCTCCGGCGCCGGGCTGTTGGTGATCTGGATGGGGTTCTTCCCGTTGGCATCGACGACCCAGATGTCCCATTGGCCGGCGCGATTGCTGGCGAACGCCACCCGATCCCCCGAAGGATCGAAAGCCGGCTGGGCATCGTCGGCCTGTTCATCCGTGATCTGCGTGATCACCGCGCCGCCGATCGCCTTGATGTACAAATGACTGCGCCGCGAGTGACGGGTGGAGGCGAAGACCAGATGCTTGCCGGCGGGATCGACGTCAGGATCGAAATCGGCGCCCTCTCCCGGAAAGGTGTGCTGCTCGACGTCGATCGCGGCCCGGCCTTCGAAGGCGATGTCCTGCGCCGAATCATCCGCCCCGAAGAGCCGCAGGTCTCGATTCTTCTCGATTTCGGAGGCAGTTCGCGATGCGGAGTTGTTCGCCGCCGCCTGTCCGGAGTCGGAACCGATGCGTTCCTGCGGCGCACAGCCGGAGCCGACGATCAGCGCGGCTGCCGAGAGCACAATCAGGACCCAGAACCATCGAGATGAAATCAACTCGAGACTCCGTAATCGCATAACTCGCGTCGATGACGGCCCCTGGCGCCGATTGCCGTGCAGTTTTCCGGGACCTGCCGGTGGACTTATCGGCTGCCATCACCCGGCGAATCAGCTTTCATCAACGAGAGCCTCGCGCGGTTCCTGTCCGATAAGCCACGTGAATCTATCGACCTGTAAAGGAGGGTGACTTGAACACCGGCACGCCTCACCCATGGGCGTAAACCCATGTGGAATTTGGCGTTGCGATGCGAGCGCCGGCGTGTCAACAGGCAACAATCGCCGACCTTCGCGCAGCGATTGCCGGGCGTTTGAGAATCTCGATGGCAAAGCGTGTTCGGAGGTTGTTCGCGCCGGCTCGTCTACTTCGGCCGAGCGGCGCCGGTCTGCGACGGCAGGCTCTCCAGCAGCTTGGCCGCCTCCTGGTTGTCAGGCGATTCCTTGAGAACGTCGTTGAGCCTTTTGGCGGCGTCCTGATAGGCGCCGAGATCCGCCTCCAGTTGGGCGGTGTATACCTGCCACTCATATTTCTTGGGGTCCTTGTCGATGGCCTGCAGGGCATATTGCCGGGCTG
>Ga0335070_10008506_pt1 | contig 12035 bp, 9 predicted proteins | sample Lox_Sample_13_FD_206722 | JGI IMG/M metagenome (GOLD analysis project Ga0335070, IMG submission 206722) | Soil microbial communities from Loxahatchee National Wildlife Refuge, Florida, United States - Lox_Sample_1.3 | ecosystem: Environmental > Terrestrial > Soil > Wetlands | place: USA: Florida...
AGGGCGTGTCCAGCAGATTGAGCCGGTTCATGTCGCGCAGGTCAGGGCGCGTGTTGAACAGGCGGATGTGGTTCATGTACTGCGTGGTCTGGAGCAGCTCGAAGAACTCGACCACGTGGGCCGGCCAGCCGGTCACGTCGCCGGCCAGGATGCCGAGCACGTAAGCTGTGCCCTTGCGGCGGCGGTAGAAGAGCGTGTTGGCCACGTAGGCGCGCTGGCTGAAGGCGCTGGTCGGCAGCGTGTTCAGGCCGCGCACTCCGAGCAGGTCGCCGATGTAAGGGACGACCCACTCGTCGCTGGTCTCGATGAACCAGTTGTCATACAGGCCGGTGATGTCGGCCTCGACCTGGGAAAAGGTGCCGTCGATGATGGCCATCAAAGCCCGCAGCGCCTGGCCGCGATCGGCGTCGCGCAGGCGGTAGAGCACCGGCAGCAAATCGTAGAGGCGGTCAGAAGCAGCGCTCATGGCTGCACCTCCTGCAGGGTGATGCCCAGCGTGTTGATCAGCAGGAGCTGGGCGTGCTGGATCTTCCCGGACGTGTCCACGTAGGCCGTGCCGGCGGTCAGGAGCTGGTTGAGGGAGGAGGTGACGGCTTTGGACGGGTACAACCAGACCAGGTCGACGTAGACCACGCCGGGCACGTCCTGGATGACGGTCATGACCTCGGCCGCGGTCACCGACTGGCCGAAGCCGCGCCGGGCAAAGGAGAAGGCGTCCAGCAGGGCAGCCTGGACGGCGGTAAAGACGTCAGCGGTGATGGATCGGCCGTCTACGGCGACGTTCGCCGTCAGGTTGAACAGGCGCAGGTCGAAGGTGTCGACGATGACCAGCTGGGCCGGGTCGCGCACCGCGTCCAGGGCGGCGCGGACATTGTCCGTAAACTTCGGGTCGGTCACCGGCTGCCCGTCGGCCCCGGCGATGGTCAGGTGGACCAGGTGGCGCTCGCCCTGCCACAGATCGACCGCCTGGGCCTTGCCGACGCCGGCAAAGGCGCTGGCGAAGTCCTGGTAGTCGTTGGGCGAGACGACCCTGTCCAGGGTGCGCACGGTGAGCGGGGCGTGGCTGCGGGCGTTCTCCATCTTCTCGGGATCGGCCGCGCCGGAAGCGGGCAGCGGGTTGGTCACCCCGCGCACGCCCAGCGGCTTGGACATGAGCATGGTCAGGCTGCCGGCCGCCACTTCGCCGGCCAGGCCGATGCCGCTGCGGTAGGTGGCGACCACGTTGTTGACCCCCGTCGGCAGGCGAGCGCCCTTCTTGCCGTCGCCGAAGATGACCGTGGCCCTGGCAGCTTGCCCTGAGCCTGGCGAAGGGTCGTCGATGCGCACGATGTAGTCCTGGTCCTTGGGACCCAGCGGGTAAAGCGAGGGGGATTCGCTCCACAGCAGGCTGTTGACCCGCAGCTGCAGGCTGGAGGCGGACCCGGAGGGGGTTGGAGCGGCGGTGTAGGTCAGCGGGGGCTTCTTGAGGGCGAAGCGCGGGTTGGACTGGGCGCCATCCCCGCTGCCCAGGATCTCGGTGACCGTCTCGCCATGCGTGGCCGGGGCGACGTTGGCGTTGAAGGCGACCGTGCTGCGCTTGTAGGGGTAGGCCGGGCCGCTTTCGAATGTCAGGGTGGTGAAACCGTAATTATGGTGGATGTCCTTGATCTTCAGGACCTCGCTGGCGGTCATTCCGGGGGCGTCGGCGCGCTCGCCGGTCAGGATGAGCGGTTGACCGACCGCAAGGCCCAGGATCATGCCGTCCATCTCGACGTCGGTTTGGCCTTTGGCCAGCTCGTCCTGGACCGGCAGCTCGGCTAGGGGGAGCGCGTCGGCCTGCAGGTATGCAGTGGTGTCCCGGACACCGTAGCTGCCCAGGCCGTAGCCGCCACCCACCTTCACGCCGGTCACCTTGGCATTGATGCTGTAATCGGACAGGGCGGACTCGACGACCGCGTTGATCTTGTAGGTGTTTATCCCGGCAGTGAGGTTTTCCAATGCCATCCAGGACCCGGGAAGCAGCGCCGGGAGCGATCTTTCGAAGTAGAAATCGGCCGTCGGAGAATAGGTGTTCCCCTGGGAATCGGTCGTGATGCCGCGGCCTTCCCAGGAGTTGAGATACAGGGCCGGCTTGAAGACCCAATGGCTGCTGTTGGCGCTGTCGAAGTAGCCCCACTCGCCGAAGCGCAGGCTGGCCGGCAGGGTATCGTAGCGCGGGGCGTTGTTGCCGAAGATGCCCAGGCGCGTGCGCAAGGCATAAGCCCAACCGGTGGTGGAGGGGTTGTCGCGGCGGTACTGATCCAGGTAATCGACCAGCTCGTCCGGTTCCCACTCGTTGTACTTGATGAAGGCGTTCAGGTCGGAGTCCTTCCAGGTCTTCTGCTGGATCTGCTGCTGCACGTTGGTGGCGTTGAAGGGAATCTTCTGGTCACCCCAGACGGTCATTCCAATCGAGCCGGGCACCCCGCCCAGGTTCTGGGTCGTGTTTTCCAAAACGACATGGGTAAGCTTGGCGGTGTCGTCGATCATGACGTCCGCCACGTGAGCTGCGTCGCTGTAGACCCCTGAAGTGACCAGCACCACGTCCCCGGTCTTGAGGTTGGTGCCTGTGCCGGTAACGTAAATTTCGCTGACGCCGCCTACCACATTCTGGTTCTTGCGCAGGCGCGGCTTCAGCGCGTTCCAGCCGGCGCGGGCGGAGATGTCGGCGGAGGTCTCGAAGGTCTGCGGCAGCTGTCCCTGCGGCGGGACGGACTGCACCTTGCTCCCGGCGGGGATGTCGGCCAGGCCCGGGGCGCCCATGGCGTCCTCGATGCTGAAGGCCAGGTAGACCGAGGCGGCCACCCCCGGGTTGAGCTCGTAGCCGATGGCGCGCGCCAGCTCCAGGATCGAGCGCCGCTCCGTGGCGGTGCGCAGGAAACCCTCGTTGGCGATGCGCTCCTGGTAGAAGGTCAGCACGTCGGCCACCACGGCGCTGGCGTCCAGCAGGGCGATGGACGGGTCGTCGAGGTCGCGCCCCGTCAGGGCGAGCAGAGGGCGCGTCCCGGCGAAGTCGCCGTCTGGCAAGGTGTAGCGGCCCAGCTCGGCAATCATCTGGCGGAAGAAGGTGCCGTAAGTGCCGGCACGATAGGCGAGCACCGGCAGGCCGGGGCGGTTGTAGATCTGCAGCGGAACCGGGTTCGGCTCGCAGCAGCCGCAGTTGTCGAGGGAAGTGTCGATCGAATCGCTCACAGTCCACCTTCCATGAAGAAGTCAAGCTTGCCGTTCTCGGGCAGGCTCGGGTCGTTGTCCAGGCGGGCGATCTCCAGCCGCGCCATGGCGATCTCTCCTTTATCAAACTCGCCCTGCTGCGCCTGCCCCCAGCGGCGGAAGCGGTTGGGCCTGCCCGAGGCATCCTCGGCGTCCACCCACTGCACGCCGGGCACCTGCATCGCCAGGGCGACCATCTGGCTCAGGTACACCGGCTGCCCGAAGGTGAAGTTGTCCGGGTGGAAGAAACCCCGCCGTCCGTCGGGCAGGTCGCGGCTGCCGAAGACCTCCAGCATGTCCTGTTTGACCTGGGAGCGGTAGTAGCCGGGCTGGACGCACACGGTCCACTCGATGTCCAGCGGGACGAAGAGCGGCGTGTCGACCTCCAGGTCCTCGCCTGCCAGGCGGAAGCGCTCGAGGAAAGCCAGCAGCTCGGCCTTGAAGGGGGCGTCGACCGGTCGGCCGCCGAGGCGGTCTACGGCGACGAAGACCGTGTACCAGCTGCCCGTCCAACGCAAGGTGGCGGCAGCCTTCTGGACCTCGGGATGGCGTTCGGCCATGGCGGCGTAATCCTCCACCGTGACGGCGCGCTCCTGGACCCGGAAGGCCTGCGGGGCGTACTGGCGCACCTGCTCCATTGATTCAGGCTCGACGCCGCCCGCGGCGGGCAGCGGGTTGCGCACCATGTCGATCCCATCCACCCCCAGGACGACCCGGCTGATGGCCTCCGCGCCGACGTTGCCGGCCGTGCCGTTCCCGATGCGGTAGTCGGCGGTGAAATCGACGTCGGGCCGCGGGATGGCGCCGTGGAAGCCGTCCCCGAAGCGCAGATGGGAGAGGCTGTCATTGTCCACCTCGACCACGAAGTCCCGGTCGAAGCGGGAGCTGGCGAGCAGGTCGTGCTGCGGCAGCCAGGTGTAGACCTGGTCGGCGTGCTCACGCAGGCGGGCGGCGGGCAGGGCATCCCCCAGCTGCCATTGGAAGGCCGCCGCCGCCGGGGCGGAGGGGTCGAAAACCACCGGCTGGTTGTTCGCGTCCAGCACCGGCTGACCGAAACGGTCGCGGGCGTGGCCTTGCTGGGTCAGCGGGCCGTTCCGGAGCAAGGGCTCGACCAGGCGGCCGGCGGCGTCCGTGCCGACCATGCCCAGGTCCTCGCCGCTGACCGTCAGGCCGTGATCGGCCAGCAGGATGTTGCCGCGCGCCAGGCTCAGGTCGGGGACGAGCTGCGGGCCGGCCCCGCTATCGATCTGGGTCGAGAGGCACAGCGGGAAGGGCAGCACGTCCCGGGCATCCCAGACGATCTCGACGATGGGCGTATTGTGCAGCGGGTCGACCAGCGGATGCTTGTTTTTGTCCTGCGTCGTCACCTCGGTCAGGCGCACGGCGCAGCGGTGGGCCGGGTCGGCGTCCTCGGGCAGGCCGGTCGCCGGGCTGATGGCCTCCTCGAAGATCAGCACGTCGCCGACCTGCAGCGAAAGCTGCGGAGTGTTGTAGAGCGTGGCGCGCGTGGCGCCTTTGGGGAGACAGCAGTCCTCGTCATCCCAGGTGTAGAAGCGGATGCCGTCATGGGCGCTGTGCAAGGTCAGTTCGTGCAAGCTTTCGAAGACGGTCGGCGCCTCCTGCTGCAGGACCTGGGCGTAGTCCGCCGGGGAGACGGCCGCGGCGGCCGACTGGCCGCGGGTCAGCAGCGGGGTGCCGGCGGGGAGGGTATACCCGTCGGCGGCCGAGCCCGGCTCCACGTAGAAGTAGACCCAGGCGCGGGCGTTGCAGCCGTCGTGCATGCGGTAGTCGAGCAGGCGGGCGTGGCGGCGCAGCGAGATGCGCTGGCGGGCGGTGCCGAGATAGGCCTCGGTGGCGACCGCGTCCTGATAGTAGCTCAGCTGGTCGCCCAGGTAGGCGACCGCCTCGACCAGGGCCACCTGCATATCGGCCGGATTGCGCTCCTTCCAGTCCGGCATGATCGTGGACAGGCGATCGAGCATCAGGCGGCGGAAGCTGCCGTAGTCCTTGGCCAGGTAGTCGATCAGCGGGGCGGGCAGGGTCTCGGGCGGGCACTCGTCGACCGGGGCGCAGTCGAAATCGCTGTCGCAGTCGATCTTGAAGGTGAAGCGCAGGCTGGCAAGCTGCGGGTCGAAGCCGTCCGGCGGGTCGGACTGGCCCTCCCCGGCCACCAGGCGCAGGACATAGGTCGAGTAGTCGCCGCGCGCGCTGGCCTGCAGGGTGATGACGTCATTCGCAGTGGAGGTGACCTTGACGATGATGCCCTGGATGCGCACCCCGCCCTCGACGACGAAGTTGCCATCCGCCAGGACCGGCGAGGCGGGAAAGCCGGACGGCTGGCCGGGCAGGTTGTGGATGAAATGCACCTGCAGCGTCATCTCGTCGGCCGAGACCACCTCCAGGTAGTCCATGCCGTTCAGCACCGGGTTGCCGTGCATGTCGGTGGTGTCGTGCACGATCTTGCGCCGCTTTTCGTTGCCGCAATAGTATTGAGTGGTCATCTCTAAACCTGCCGTTCGAACTGGGCGGTCTGGGACTGCTGCGTGCGCCGGATGGTGAAGCTGACGGTGACGCGCAGGGTCGAGTCTTCGTTGGCGACGGTCACGGAGTTGACCTGGATCAGGTCGCCCAGCCACTGCTGCAGCGCGCCCTGGACCAGGTATTGGGTGGTGGCGGCCAGCTCGTCGCTGTTGGGGGCGAAGACCAGTTGGAGCAGCCCGCAGCCGAAGGTCGGGCGGTTGACGCGCTCGCCGGGCGAGGTGAAGAGCACCTCCTCGACCATGTCGCGGATGTGGTCTTCATAGCTCGTGGCGGCGGTGCGCCCGCGCCCGTCAATGCGATAGGGAAAGTCGACGTTCATAAACACCTCAGGTTCCGATCACGCGCGGCTGGGTCACGGTGATGATCACCGGCGTGCCGTTGGGGGCGCAAATCGCCTGGCTGTCCATCAGCAGGACCGGCTGACCGGAAGCCAGGACGCGCACCGCGCCCACCAGCCAGGTCGCCGTGACGCACGGGCTGGGCACGCCCGAGATATTGAAGACGCAGCCGGCCACGGCGTGCGGGGCCGCCAGGGTCACCACCGGCTGGCCGGCGGCCATCACGCGCGGGTTGGGCGCGGTGGCCTGGGCCATGCCGCCGTGGGCACACAGGATCACCGAACCGACCGTCAGCAGAGGTCCGGGCATGACATCTCCTCACACGATCGTCAGCGCGCCGGCGTTGACGTCCACCGTCGGCCCCAGCATGGTGATGATGGCGCCCTGACCGTTGCTGATGGTGATGCCCAGCTCGTTGATCATGATCATCGCCCCGGTGGTGGATTTGAGCAGGATTCCGCCGGTCGGGCCGGGCAGGTCGCTGATCGAGAGCGTGTTCTGGCCGGTGGTCTGCAGGACGATGCTCGGGCTGGCCGGGTTGCCCGCCAGGGCCAGGACCGGCACCTCGGCGGCGCTGCCCCAGAAGCAGCCGGTCCACACCGGCTTGTCCGGGTCGCCGTGCTCGAACTCCATCCACACCCCGGCGCCGATGGGCGGGACGGCGTACATGCCCATCTGGATGCCGCCGACCGGCAGGCAGGGCATGGCCCAGCTGGTCGGGATGGCGCTGGACACGTCGGGGACCATGGCCTGGATGCGGCCCATCTGCATCGGGTCGATGTTGTTGATCACCGTGGCGCGGTACTTGCCGTAATAACGCTTGGGGAGGGAGGTTTCCAGTCCCAGGTTGACGGGTGATTCGGTTGCCATATCTTCTCCAGTTCAGGCCGGAACCACCGGCAGGGTGGACACCAGGCCGTTGCGCACGAGCTTGAAATCCTGCTTGTACTCGCCGCGCTTGATCTTGTGCTTTACTTCGCTGACGTAGTACAGGCCGTCGAAAGCCAGCCCGGCGCCGCGCACCCCGACCAATCCCCGCGCCTTGAGGATCTGCCCATAGCGGGTGACATCCAGGGTTCCCGAGCCAAAGACCGCGTCCGAGGTCTTGGCGGCCTTGGTCAGGCCGATCACAGCCGCCTGGATCGGGTTGAGGTCGGCGGTTTCGGAGATGAAGTCAACGTGCTTGGGCAGCGGCGGGATCAGGCCCAGGGGCGGGTTGAGCGGGGTGATGTCCGGCACCGGGATGGGGATGGGCGCCTTGCTGATCGGCTCCTGGATCATCAGCACCGGCAGGCGCTTCCTCTCGGCGTCGAAGTTGAAGGTCAGCGATTCGACGTTGTCGTAGGCGTCCATGTTGATGTTCAGGGCCGGCTGCGGCACGCCGACGCGGATCTCGGGGCCCCAGTAGGCGATGTTCATGCCGGGCACCGGACCCGGGTCGAGGTAGAAAACGTAGCCCACCCGGTCGGCCAGGGATTTGACGTACTCGTAGTCCTTGCCCTGTTGGCGGGGGATCTCCTGGATCGGGATGGGCACGTCGATCAGGATGCTGGGAATGACCAGCGGGACGATGCCCAGGAAGGCGTACTTGGCGACGATGATCGCCACACGCGCCTCGGGCGGCATGGCCGGGAAGGGAAAGCCGCTGAAGTCGATCCAGTTCATCACCGCGGTCAGGTCCTCGCCGGTGACGGTTAGGGTGGTCATGCCCTTCTCGATCCCCGGGGAGGTCTCGACGTTGGTGACCACGCCGTCGATGAGCACGGTCGGCAGGCCGTTGATCGTGGCGATCAGGATGGTGCGCATCAGCGGCGGCAGGCTGCCACCCGCCAGCAGCAGGATGGTTTGCAGCGGCGAGCGGATGTCGACGCTGAACTGCAGCTGGAAGCCGCTCTTGCCGCCCGAGGCGGTGGTGACCTCGACGCTGGTCAGCGAGTCGAGCACCACCTGCGGCACGGGGACCGGCACGCCCGGTCCGATCATCAAGGTCAGATGAATACCCTGGATCATATCTTGGCTCCGGGGATGCCCTCGGGCAGGGTGACGCGGATGCGCCGTCCGGGCGTATCCGTCAGGTCATCCGAGCGTATGGCGTTGTTGGCATCGTCCAGCTGCCAGAACTGCTCGGGGTCTCCGATCAGGCGGGCGGCCAGGTTGTCGATCCGGTCGCCCTGGCTGACGGTGTACTCGGTCAGCGGGGCGAAGCGGTCCGGGGATGGGACGAAGCGGCGGCGCAGGTAGACGGTCACCGTGCCGTCGGCGCCCTCCAGCGTGGCGGTCTTGATGCCGGCGTAGCGGCTGTTGGGCGGGAAGGGGCTGGTCTGTACTGCCCCCAGGCCGAGCAGGCTTTGCAGGGGGTCGCTCATCCGATGCCTCCGATGCCCAGGCTGGCGAGCGAACCGCCCCTGCTCAGCGCCGCCAGGGCTTCCTTCTGCTGCTGGTAAATCATGTACAGGCTGCCGCCTTGCTCATTAAAGCCCAGGTCGTCGACGCTCAGCACGCGCATCCCCAGGCTGACCTTGGCGCGGATCGGGTTGAGCTGCGTGTCGAAGGCCTCCTCGGTGATGCTGAAGTCGGTCAGCCGCACCGGGATGATGCGATTCTTGCTCCACACGAAGAGCGCCAGCGGCGCGTCCATGGGGATGATCTCCAGCGTGCCGGCCTGCTCTAGGGCGTTGTTCATCTGCAGCTGTGAGCTGGTCGGGTAGACGATCAGCTCCAGGGCGGCCAGCTGGGGTTGGATGCCGGCCTGCAAGGCCGTGCCGTCACCTTGCTCGAGCTGGTCGGTGGCGTCGATCTCGGCGTCCAGCTTGATCGTCTCGACCGGCGGCCCCTTAAGGCGCATAGCCTCGGAGCGGTTGCCGCCGTCGCCGGCCAGCTGGACGGTCTTGGGCGCCAGGGTGCGGGTCAGCGTGTCGGGGTTGTACTGCAGCACGATGATGCGCTGGACGGCGGCGGAGCCGGGGTCGACCAGGACGATGCCGCCGCGCAGCGTGCGGGGGGAACCGGGAAAATCAGACATGGCGGGATTGCCTCCTGTAAGCAGTCCGCTGCGCCTGGTTGTCCAGCTGCACAGCAAATCGCGTGGAAAAATCAATATCCTGGATGATCATTTTTTCTTTCCCTTTTGTTCCTCATACTGGGCAGGCCTGAGCTGGGCTTCCGTGCTGCAGTCCTTGCAGGCCGGCGTGCCCATGAAGACCATCTTGGCAAATTGGGCATAAGTATCCGGATTCTCACCGGCTTGGGCGGCGGTCAGCGAATCGTATTGCGGTTGGAACACATAAGCGTGGTCGATGCGCGTGGCGACGATGTGGTGGCAGACTTCATGGATCAACATGCGTGCCTGTTCGGCGCAATCCGATTCCATATAACCTTCGCACAGGCTGATCTCACCGCCGGGCTGGTCGCCGGTGAAGGCTCCCTCGGTACCCTGACTGGACGTGCACTCCTGGTCCGGAGGATGGCAGCGGAAGGGGAGGCTCGAGTTCAATTCCGTTTTGATCGCGCCGTAATTGGCGAGCACGGTCGCCGCCCGGCCCGCAACGTTGGACGGATCGTGGAAGTGGACGTTGAGCAGGTCGACGATGCGTCCCTGCGTGACGGTCCCGGCGGCCAGCGGCGGCAGCTCGGCCAGTGCCCGGTCGATGAGCTGGTTGGCTGCCTGCAGGGGTTCGATCACCCGGCAGCGGTCGTACGCGCCCTGGCAGGATGGTCCGAACACGGGAGTCCGGTTCACCTGCGCGGACCCCGGGTGGACGCTGACCGGCAGGCCGCCTCCAAGCGGGTTTTCCCGGATGCTCATCACCTGCTGCGCGACCGTTTCGGCCTCGGCCTCGGCCGGACTGTCGACGGGGTCGACCCGTACGGGGATTCCCATAGCCGCTGTCTCCTGCTGCACGACGTGGGTCAGTTCGTGCGCCAGGAGGCGTTGACCCGCCGGAGTGGCAGGAGCATACTGGCCGGCACCGAAGACAATCTGGTCCCCAACCGTATAGGCCAGGGCGTTGACCGCCTGAGCCGATTCGGCCGATTTGGCGTCCGTGTGCACCCGCACCCGGCTGAAATCGCGGCTCAGGCGGGTCTCCAGGAAAGTCCGGGCGGAAAAATCGAGCGGCTGGCCTGGCGAACGCAGGGCCACCTGGACGAGGGGCGCGGCCGGAGCGGAGAATCTCCGGTTGATGGCCGATCGCTGCAGCAGGCTCCCATGCGTCGTCGGCGCGGCTGGGCGGATTTTTCGTTCCCTCACAAGCGTGGAAGCGCTCATATCACCACTTCTTCCGGTCTCACGTGCGAAAATATAGCATTTCCGGGGCCAGGCGGGTCCCGCCAACCCAGCACAGGTTGGTGAACCCCAAGCTGGTCATCACCGCCAGCGCCGAGTAGGCCTCGTTCCGGCTGTTGCCGAAGTTGACCAGGGTGTTGATATTGTTCCCGACCACCTGCGTGATGGCCCAATCGCTGGCGCCCGGCACGCCAAAGGTGACCTGGTACTGGGTCGGGTCGATGGCCAGCTCGCTGGCGCCGGCCAGGGTCCCGTGCGGGGCGGCGGCCCCGACCAGGAAATACTCCATGGCGCCGATGACGTTCCGGCTGGTCATGCCGTAGTGCTGGATCACCGCCAGGGCGCGTCGGGCGTTGGCGGCCGAGGAGAAATGCTTGAAGATGGTGCTGCCCTGCATCACGTCCGTGCCCACCACGCTCAGGCCGGCGGGTGTGACGGCCGTGGTCGTGGGCGCCACCGTCACGACATTGCCAGGACCCGAGCCGGCGATGGTCGGCGTGGTCTGGCTCAGGGTGATCGCCACCGAGGCGCAGGCGGCGGCAAAGGTCGGGACAGCGTTGTCGCTGTGCGTCCCGCCCGGGCCGTCCAGCCGCTGGACCTGGGCGGCATAACCGAGTGAGAACGCCGTCGCTGCCTGGAGCGGCCGGTTGCCGATCTGCCGGACCAGATCCTGACCGGCGGCCGCCAGGTTCGCGCCTCGGCCGGTGAGGCCCATCAGGAAAGTGTCATAGGGGATGAAATGGCGGTTGTGCAAAGCCTGGATCTCGTTGGCGTGCTCCTGCTCGCTGGTGCGCACGCGGGTGACGAAATCCGCGTTGCTGGGCAGGGCGTTCATGGTCGCCGCCACCTGCGGATGGCCGGCGCAAGAGGCCGGGTTGCCGAGGATGGCGGTCGGAACCATTCCGGTCCAGCCGCGTGCCCCGGCATTGCTCGCCACGATCATGTTGGCGGAAGTGTTGATCGTGAAGCCGCGATCGATCTGGGCGGTGACCTGGCTCCCCGACGACCCGGTCTGGGACACCTGGGTCGGTGAGATCTCGTTCCGGACGTTGGCCGAGGTCGAGACGACGTTCCCATTGATCGTGGGCGTAGTCAGGCCAGGGGGATCGCCAGTCGCCAGGCGCGCCAGCGGGTCCTGGGGGGTCGGCGTGGGCGCCGTGAACGTGGCCGTGCGCTGGATCAGCCTGCCGCCGGGCAGGCTGCGGCATCCGACTTTCACCTTGCGCTGGAGGCTGGGCGAGGTCTCTTTTTCCTCGACCGGAGCAGTCCCGGCCGCCGCGACCCCAGTCTCTCCTTCCTGGCCCTGCGGGGCAGGGGTTTCAGCCGCGCCCCCCGGCCCGGCGGCCGCTGCCTCGGGCGGGCCGATGAAGCGTTCGCCGTTCGGGAAGACCAGCCGGAGGCCGTAAGCCCCGGGAGCCACGACCAACTTCCCGTCCTGACCGGTTTCCCTGCTTCCCGCCTGATGGCGCGGCGCATCCGTCGTTTCCGCCGCGCCCTGCTGGACCACATGGGTCAATTCATGGGCAAGCAGGTACCGGCCGGCGGGTGTCTCCGGGGCGTATTCGCCCGCCCCGAAGACAATGTCGTCGCCCACGCTGAATGCCCGCGCCTGGACGGCATCCGCCAGTTCGGCGGCGCGTCCG
>Ga0335070_10008507_pt1 | contig 12034 bp, 9 predicted proteins | sample Lox_Sample_13_FD_206722 | JGI IMG/M metagenome (GOLD analysis project Ga0335070, IMG submission 206722) | Soil microbial communities from Loxahatchee National Wildlife Refuge, Florida, United States - Lox_Sample_1.3 | ecosystem: Environmental > Terrestrial > Soil > Wetlands | place: USA: Florida...
GGAACATCTTCACCGCCCGGCGCGTCATGCTTTTCGCGAGATACAGGCTCGGCGGGAACGAGGCGATGCGGAAGTCGAGCTCGGTGCGGTAGCCGAGGATCGGCCGCAGCCCGCGCTCCGCCGCGACGCACGAGAGCAGGAGCTTCGCGTCGAGCTCGCGCACCTGGTTCTCCGCGGGGATGAGGAGCGTGCGCATCGGACGTGCGAGGCCTGCCATCGCTTGCCGAACCTCATGGGGGCGGGGCGGTGCGCGCCGGGGTACCGGGGAGGCCCCGGCTGCCCGGGCGCAATCTCGGTCGGCCGGGAAGGGCCGGCGGGGGGCGCCGCGCAATCGGCTGTATAGTCCGGCCATCCGGGGGGATCAACGACCCCTCCGGCTCCCCCCGTGCGAGGACCTGAAGGCATGGTGAAGCAGGCCGCGCGCCCGGCTGCCGGCGCACGAAGCGTCCGAGGCGCGCGTTGAGCGCCTGGCGCCCGACGCTCGTCGTGCCGGTCGAGAGCCAGGTGCGAGAGCTCGACGCGAAGCTCCTGCTCTCGTGCGTCGCCGCCGAGCGGGGATTCTCGGTCGTCCTCGGCTCCCGGGCGTTCGTGCACTTCGCGGTCGCGCGGCTGCCGCGCGGCGTCTACCTCGCGAAGAGCATGCGCAAGCTCAGCGACAAGATGTTCTCGATCCTGCGCGACCTCGGCCACGAGATCGCGGCCTTCGACGAAGAGGCGCTCGTGCGCTTCGCGAACCCCGAGTACCACCGGCGCCGCCTCTCGGCCGAGGCGATGGGGCGCGTCGCCGTGCTCATGGCCTGGGGTGAGGACGACGCCCAGGCCTTCCGCGAGTTCGAGGGCTACCACGGCGCGCCGATCCACGTGACCGGGAACCCGCGCATGGACCTGCTGCGCGACGAGCTGCGCCCCGTCTTCAAGGAGGAGGCCGACGCGCTGCGCGCCCGCTTCGGCGAGCTCGTGCTGGTGAACACGAACTTCGGCGCGGTGAACGCCTTCGTGCCGAGCCTGAACGTGATGCAGCCCGCCGGCCGCGATCCCTCGCAGCTCAGGCCGGGCGCGAACGCGCTCGGCTTCTCGGCCGAGTTCGCGGCGGGGCTCGCGCTCCACAAGCGCACGATCTTCGAGGCGTTCCAGTCGCTCCTCCCGGCGCTCTGCGACGCGCTGCCGGATCACACGATCGTGCTGCGGCCCCATCCTTCGGAGGACCACGAGCCCTGGCGGCGCGCGATCGGCGCGCGGCGCAACGCCGTCGTCGTCCACGAGGGCAGCGTGATCCCGTGGCTCATGGCGGCGAAGGCCCTCGTCCACAACGGCTGCACGACCGCCGTCGAGGCGGCGGTCGTGGGCACGCCGTCGGTCGCCTACCAGCCCGTGACCTCCGAGCGCTTCGACTTCCACCTTCCGAACGCGCTCTCGGAGCGCGCGTTCGACGTCTCCGAGGTCGCGCGCCTGGTGCGTGCCGCGGTGTCGGGCAGTCTCCCCGTGCGGGACGAGGAGGAGCGGCGGCGCGTGCTCGAGCGCCACGTCGCGGCGCTCGAGGGGCCCCTCGCCGCGGACCGCATGGTCGACGTCCTCGTCGGGGCGGGCTTCGCGGCCGCGCCGCCGCCTGCGCCATCGTGGGCGCGACACGCGCGCGGCTCGCTGCGCACCGGGCTCCGCACGGCGAAGAAGCGCCGCAACATGCGCAACGCCGACCACCGCAACAGCGCCGAGTTCCACAGGCACCGCTTCCCCGGCGTCACGGTCGCGTCGCTCGAGGCGCGCATCCGGCGTTTCGGGCGCCAGCTCGGCCGCTTCCAGCAGGTGCGCGTGCTGCCGCTGTCGGAGCACGTCTTCAGGGTCGAGGCCTGACGCCGGCGCCCGCCCCCGCTCAGCGCTCGAGACGAAGATCCGCGAGGCGCCGCCGCAGCGTCTCGAAGCGCTCGGCGAAGCAATCGAAGAGGCCGGGCTCGCGCGACACCACGACGAGCTCGCGATTGTGGTGGATCGAGTTGTCGGTCCAGTTGAAGCTTCCGAAGGCCGCGCTGCGCTCGCCGTCGCGCTCGACCAGCAGGAGCTTCAGGTGCATCGGCACGCCCGGCTCGGCGAGACGTCGGATCCAGATCCCGGCCTCGCGCAGGCGCTCCTCGACGCGCGCCGGCACGCGCCGCTCGGTCGCCTCGGCGATCACCTCGATCGTCGCCCCGCGCGCGGCCGCCGCACGGAGCGCCTCGGGCGCCGTGCGGCCCGAGAGGTGCGAGCCCGTGAGCCGCACCCGGGCACCGCGTCCACAGCGCGCGAGGAGCGCCAGCGCGGGATCGGGCGCCGCTCGCGGGCGGAAGTGCACCGTGAGGCCGGCGCCTTCGAGCGGCCGGTTCTGTCCGGGCAGGAAGCGCTCGAGCGTCGAGTGGGGCCGCGCGTGGATGCGTCGCGCGTGCTCCGCGAGACCGGCTGCGAGCGCAGGATCCCGGATCTCGACGAGCGCGTTGTGGCCCCGGTCCTGGTCGCCGATCGCGCTCGCGACGTCGGCGTCCTCCTCGGGCCGGTCGCCCGACGGGTTGAAGGAGCCGACGAGGGCGAGCGGCGTGGGATGGGAGAAGCAGTAGAGCTTCTCGTGCAGGCGAGGGCGCCACTTCCGGAGCCCCCGCAGGCCGTCGAACGGGCTGCGCGAGAGCCGCAGGTCGCGCCCGAGCACGGGCGCGAGGCGCGCGCACGTGCGGTCGTTCGCCGTCGGCGTCCGGGGATGGCCTTCGAGCGTCAGGCAGACCCCGACGCCCCGAGCGCGAGCGACGAGGAGTGCCTCGGTGAGGCCGCGATCGCGAAGGTAGTAGGTGACCCAGTCGATGCGTCCGCCGCCGGGGACGGCGGCGATGCGCGCGGCGAGGACGTCACGCAGGTGCCGCGGCGGCGTGTCGGGGCCGCCGAAGTGGACGACCGGTGCGGAAGAGTCGGTGCTCATCCCGCGAGGCGCCGCACGAAGCGCGCGGCACGGTGCAGTGCACGGCTCAGCGTGCGGCTGCGCCCGCCGCGCGCCGCGCGGGCACGGCCGCGCGCCGACCCTCGAGCTCGGCACGCACCGCGGCCAGGTCGGAGGGCGAATCGATCTCGGCCCACCACGCACCCTCGATCGAGCAGGTCTCCACGCGGGCGCGCTGGGCGATCTCGTTCACGACGGAGAGGTACCAGGCGCGATGCGTGCCCGGGCTCCGGACGGCGGCGTCGAGGGCGCCGCCGAAGAGGCGGCCGCCCATGCCGAGAAAGCGGATGAGGCCGATCGCCTCTCCGTCCACGGGGAGCGCGGAGTCGAGCTTCTTGCCGATCGCCCGCAGGCGCCGGCCCTTCAACAGGCTCACCTTCATGTCGTCGGCGTCGTACTCCGGCTTGCGGTCGATCGTGACGGTGATCGGCGCGACCGGCGCGCCCAGCACGCGGGCCAGGAGCTCCGCCTCGAACAACGTGTCGCCGTTCAGGAGAAGGAACTCCCCCTCCATGTCGCGCGAGGCGAGCCAGCACGTCACGAGGTTGTCGGAGCTCTCGAAGAAAGGGTTGAAGCGGGTCTCGACCTCGATCCCCGGCACCGGGTGCTCCGCGAGATGCTTCTCGACGCGGTCGGCACCGAAGCCGACCATCACGATCGCCTTCCTCACTCCGCAAGCGGCGAGCGCCGCGAGCTGGACGTCGAGGCCCGTGCGCTCCCCGTCGACCGGAAGGAGACATTTCGGCGTCGACGCCGTGAGCGGCAGGAGGCGCCGGCCTTGCCCTGCGCTCAGGATGATCGCTTTCATGAACCCCCTCTCGGATCGCGCTCCGAGCGACCTGCGAGCCTGTTTGGCGATCAGGTGACGGAAGCGTTGCCCCCCAGCAACGCGGCCGTAGCATAACGTCGGCTCGGGGCCGACGGCATGGCGCAGATCCGCTCGAAGGGCCCGGGAAATCCCTTAGTGTCTTCCGCTCTCTCCGATACCCCTGACGGCCTCGTTCCGGCCGCCGCTCCGGCGGACCCGGCGCGCAGCCGCAGGCCCGGGCCCCTCCTGTATCGGTACGTCGCGGCGGAGCTGTTGCTTCCGACGCTCCTCGCCCTCGGCGGCCTCGGTCTCGTCGTCGTCGCGAAGGACATGCTCGGCTGGGCCGACCTGGTGACCAATCGGGAAATCGGCCTCGGGCGTGTCGCGGCGATCGCGGCGCTGCAGCTCGTGCCCGTGGTGGCGCAGCTCCTGCCCTTCGCGCTCCTCCTCGGCGCGCTCGTCGCCCTGGGCCGCCTCCGGGAGGATCTCGAGATCGTGGCGCTCGAGGCCAGCGGCATCGCGCCTCACGGGCTCGCAGGCCCGCTCCTCGCCGTCGCCGTCGCGGTCGCCCTCGTGGCCGGCGCGTTCCAGCTCGAGCTCGCGCCCCGCGCGGAGCGCCATCTCCGGGCGGCGCTGACGGAGGTCATGCTCGCGAGCCCGGGGGCGCCGCTCCGCGGCGGCATCTCCCAGGAGTACGGTGGACGGCGGCTCGAGGCACGCGAGGTCTCGCCGAAGGGCGATCGGCTGAGGGGCGTCCTCCTCTGGATGCCGGACGTGGGCGAGACGGTCTACGCGGAGGATGCCGAGATCGCGTCGCGCGACGCCGCGACCCTCGTCCTCACGCTCCACGACGGCGAGGTGCTGCTGCGGCCCGCGGCCGGCGCGCGCGAGCTGCGCTTCCACAAGCTCGAGACGGATCTCGCCCAGGACCTCGACGCGGCCCTCGGCGATGCCGCCGATCCCTTGACGGCCGCGAGCGACGCGGAGCTCGCCGTGCTCGCGCGGGGCGAAGCGGGCGGCGCGACGGCGGGCCCCGCCGTGCTCGCGCGCCGGGCCGCCGGGGAGCGGGCCCGCCGCCGCGCGCTGCCCGCCGCGACCGTGGTGTTCGCCCTCGTGGCGCTTCCCCTGGCCCTCGGTGGGCTCCGCTTCTCGCGCGCCCAGGGCGCGGTCGTCGGGCTCCTCGTGACGCTCGCCTACTACGGGCTCGTCCAGCTCGGGAGCGGGCTCTCGCGCGCCGGGACCGTCGGTGCCACGGCGGCGGCATGGCTCCCGAACGCCGCGATGCTCGCGCTCGCCGCGCTGCTCCTCGCCGTCTTCGTGCGCGCGGGCGGACGCGAGCCGGTGCGGCGCGCGCGCGCGGGAGACATCGCGTCGGGCGGGGCCTGGCCGCGACGCTTCGCGCTGTCGCGGGACGTCGCGGCGGGCTTCGTGGAGCTGTTCGCCCTCTTCCTCGCCGCGCTCGCGATCGGCTACCTGCTGGTCGACGTGCTCGAGCGCCTCCAGTGGTTCGCTCGCTACGAGGCCCGCTTCGCCGACGCGCTGCGCTGGTACGGCGCGCGCGTGCCGCTGCTCGCGACGCGCGTCTTCCCCATGGCGCTCCTCGCGGCGAGCGGGCTCGCCGTGGCGCGGCTCGCGGCGAGCGGCGAGCTCGTGGCCATGCTCGCCTGCGGGCTCTCCCCGCGGCGCGCCCTCGCGCCGATCGCGCTCTGCGTGCTCCTGCTCGCGCCGATCCACGCACTCCTGTCCGAGGGCGTGCTGCCGGGAACCAACCGCCTCGCCGACGAGATCAAGGACGCGCGCATCAAGCACAGCGACGAGGTGGCGAGCCAGTCGATCTGGGCGCGCGACGGCGATCGGGTGGTGCGCGCAGACTCCCTCGATGCGCGGCAAGGACTGGCCGAGAACCTCACCGTCTACCAGCTCGACGCAGAGGGACGCCCCGTCGCCCGCATCGACGCGCCGCGGGCGCGGGACCTGGGCGACGGCCGCTTCGCCCTCGAGGAAGCGACGCAGATCCGGATCACCGAGCACGGTCTCGCGCGCGAGGCCCCGCCGAGCGTGATCACCCTCGACCAGCGCGGTGGGGCGCCCCTCGACACCACCCACCTGACGCTCGGCGAGCTCGGCGCGGAGATCGCGCGCGCCGAGCGGAGCCGGCTCGACGCGACGACCCTGCGGGTCGACCGGGCGGCCCGGATCGCCGCACCGCTGGCCTCGCTCCTGCTGCCGCTCCTCGGGGTCCTCGCGACCGCCGTCGGCCCGCCGTTCCTGCGCCCGGCGCTCGCGGTCCTCGTCTGCGCGGCGCTCGGCGTCGGCTACCAGGTCCTCGGCGCCGTCGGCATTTCGCTCGGCTACGGCAAGACGCTTCCGCCGTGGCTCGCGGGCGGCCTGCCCGTGGCCGCGGGCCTCCTCGGCGTGCTCGCGCTCTGGCTGCGCCGGCGCGACTGACGCGAGCGCCGCACCTTCCGCCTTCACTCCGTGGTGTCGACCGGCGTCTTCCGGGGAGCGGGAGGGCAGTCGCCGGCGGGCTGCGCCGTGCGCCAGCGCCGCGCGGTGACGCCCCAGAGCGCGGGCAGCTCGATCGGCTCGGTGCGCGCGACGAGGAGCGCCCGGGTCTCCGGCGGGGCCACGAAGTCGGACTCGAGGAAGCCCGTCTGCGCGACGACGAGGCCGCGCGGGTGGCAGGCCAGGATCCTCGCCACCGACTCCGGGCGGCTGACGAGCGGCACGCCGAGCTTCGTGTCGAGGCTCCACTCCGGGCGCGGCGATCCTCCGGGCGGGACGTCTTCCCACAGATGATCGAGATGCAGCTCGTAGTCGACGCGCCCCAGGTAGTAGAGGGCCTTCATGGCGTCGGTCGTGAGCACGACGTCGGCCTCGGCGAGCTCGGGAGCGAGGGCCGCGGCGGCGCGCGTCCAGGACAGCGTCGCCTTGCCCATGGTGATCGAGTCGCGGAGAGACGGATCGGCGCCGACGAGCCGGAGGGTCGCGACGAAGGCGCTGTTGCCCGCGATCGCGAACACGATGCACGCGGCGGCGGCGGTCATGGCCGACAGCCGAGCGGGTCGCGGCCGGGCTCCGAGCTCGGGGATCGCGGCGCTCACGCGCTCGGCGACGCGCTCCAGGGCGGGAGCCACGCGCGAGAGGGCGAGCGCCGACACGATCAGGAAGGAAGGCAGCAGGTAGGAGACGTAGCGCGGGGCCTTGGTCGCGAGGGCCGAGTGGACGGCGATCCCGACGCCGAACGTGCAGGCGCACAGCAGTGCGACACGCGGGCGGACGGAGAGGGCGACGAGCGCCGCCGCGGGGAAGAGGGTCCAGAGCGTCGGGTACGTGTCGACGAGCCAGTAGTGGTAGAAGCGCGGCATGTCGGCCGCCGGGGACGCCCAGAGATCGACGTAGCGCGCGGCGGCGAGGTTCTCGGCCAGGAATCCGCTCCGGTAGGCCCACGTGCCGATGGCGCCGGCGGCCACGAGCGCGAGCAGCCCCACGGCAGCGAGCGCCATGGGGCGCGGCTTCTTCCGCAGCAGCGCACCGATCGCCACCAGGCCGACGAACGTGCCGATGCCGAGGAGGCCGACGCGCGAGACCTCCTGCAGTGTGTCGGCCTCGTGGAAGGCCAGCGCCGCGGCCGCGCCGAGGAGCGCCCGGCCGGCGAGGCCGCGACCGGGAGCCGTCGCCGCGCCCACGGCCACGAGGCCGAGCAGGAACACGAGGTGCTGGGGCGTGTAGAAGCGACACATCGCCGAGAGCCGCACGAGCTCGGGGTCGAAGGCGACGAGGAGGCCGGCGATCCAGGCCGCGAGGCGCTCGCCCGAGGCCCGCAGCCAGGCGAAGGCGACGGCGGCCGTGAGCGCGCCGGCGAGGAGCGCGGGGAGCCGGGCCGCCACCGGTCCCTCGCCGAGCAGCGCGAAGCTGGCCGCGACGAGCCGCGTGAACGCCTCCGCCCGCACGTAGGGCTCGCCGAGATGGATCTGGAACGTGCCGTCGAGCAGGAACCGGCGGGCCGCGAGCACGTGGAAGATCTCGTCGTTCGCGTACTCCTGGCGCACGAGCGGGATGCGCACCGCGAGCGCGATCGCGAACACCGCCGCCGTCTCGACGAGGGCCCTCGCCCGGCTGCCGTGACTCATTCTCGAGTCGGTGGGCGCGGAGGAGCGTCGGCGCCGCGCAGGCGGTAGCTGCGGCGCCGCGGGGCCTGCAGGTGCACGATCATCTCGCCCACGAGGCCGAGGGCGATCGCCTGGACGCCGAGGGTCGTGAGCAGGACGCCGAGCAGGAGGAGCGGACGCTCCGCGATGCCCTGCCCCGCGAGCCGCTGCACGAACACCACCGCCAGGATCACGAGCCCCGGCAGCAGCGCGGCGCTTCCGATCAGTCCGAAGAAGCGCAGCGGCTTCTCCGTGAAGCGCAGCAGGAAGAGGAGTCCCATCACGTCGATCAGGCGGCGCAGGTAGACGCCGGGCCCGTAGAGCCGGGCCGCCATCGCCTTCGGGTGCACCGTGGCGGGGAGCTCCTGCACGCGCCATCCCTCGCGCAGCGCGAGCAGCGGGAGGAAGCGCGCGAAGTCGCCGTACAGCGGGAGCTCGCCCAGGACCTCCGGGCGGAGCGCCCGCACGCCGCAGGCGACGTCGTGGATCCCACCGCCGGACACGGGGTTCACGATCCGGTGGAGCACCCAGCTCTGGAGACGGTTCACGATCGAGTCGACGCGCGGGAAGCGACGGGCCACGACCACGTCGCAGCCCTCCTCGACCTGCTTCACGAGCAGGGGCAGCGCGCCGGCTTCGACCTGCCGATACGTCGGGAGCGTGATCAGCACGCGGCCGCGACAGCGCTCGGCTGCGAGCTTGAGCAACGTCGACTCGCCGACGCCGTGCCCCACCTCGTAGAGCCGGATCGGCTCTCCGTCGCGCGCCAGGGCCTCCACCGGCTGGGTGTGCTCGCGCAGCCAGGCGTAGGCGGCGAACACGAACTCGAAGCGCAGGCCCGCCTCGCGCAGCGGCGCCGAGAACTCCCGATAGAGCGCGACGAGCGAGTCGCTCGGCGCGTCGACGGGGACGATCACCGACACGTCGACCGCTTCGCGCACGTCGACCGGCACCTCGGCGCCGCCGACCCCGACCACGCTCACGGCACGCGCTCCACGACGATCGGGAGCGGCTCTCTGCCGGCGTCGCGCGCGCGTCGCAGCGCGACCTCCGCCACGAGGCCGAGCAGGAGCAGGTAGCCCGCGAGCAGGAGCCAGACGAGGGCCGCCGTCGGGAACACGTACGGGTAGCCCGCAGCGCCGTCGGCGCCGCGCCACGTGAGCGCCGTACCGAGCGCGAACGGCAGGGCGATGACGAGCGCGCTCGCCGCCGCGAATCCGAACAGACGAAGGGGCTGCTCGCGGAACCAGGAGATCAGCCCGAGCGTGAGGAGATCCGCCAGGAGCTTCAGGATGCGCGAGGCGCCGTACTTGCTCGCGCCGTGGCGGCGCGGGTGGTGGCGCACGGGCACTTCGCAGATGCGCGCGCCCGCCGTGGCCGCGGCGAGGGCGGGCAGGAAGCGGTGCATGTCTGCGTACAGGTGCATGCGCTCCGTCGTCTCGCGGCGATAGGCCTTGAGGGAGCATCCGTTGTCGCGGATCGGTACGCGCGTGATCCACCGGATCAGGCGGTTTGCGACCCAGGAGGGGACGCGCCGCGAGAGCAGGGCATCCTGGCGCCGCACGCGATAGCCCGCGACGAGGTCGTAGCCCTCCGCGAGCTTCGCGACGAGGAGCGGGATGTCGCGGGGGTCGTTCTGGAGATCTCCGTCCATGCCCACGAGGACGTCGCCTCGGGCGGCGTCGAAGCCGGCCTGCATCGCCTGGGTCTGCCCGAAGTTCCGCCGCATCCGGAGGAGGCGGATGCGCGGGTCGGCGGCCGCGGCCGCCGCGACGATCTGCGCGGTGCGATCGGCGCTGCCGTCGTCGACCAGGATCAGCTCCCAGCTCGCAGCCTGGGTGTCGAGGGCTTGCCGAACGGCATCGATCAGGAGCGCGGCGCATTCCTGCTCGTTGTAGAGGGGCGCCACCACGGAGAGCTGCGGAGCGGAGGACGGGGCCATCGGAGGCGCCGTCTCGCCGAAGACCTCGCTGCCAGTCATTCTGTGCCCCCGTCTCGAGGCTCCGGGCCAGGACTTCCGTCCGTTTTCCAGCGAGCCATGGGTCGTATCGGCAGTGAGTGCGGACGACACCAGCAGCGGTGTCGGAGGTTGCGAGATCCAGCACGCAGGAGCAAGCGAAGCCCCGAGCCCGCTCGGGCGAACGCCCCAGCCGACCCGCCGGCGTGACGCCGGCGCGCGGATGCGCGGTGTGCTCCAGGTGCTGGTCGCGGTGGGCCTCCTGGCGTGGCTCGTCCGCCACGTCGGGCTCGACACTCTTCGGGCGGGCCTGCGGACCGTCCGCCTCGGGGCCCTCGTCGCCCCCCTCGCGCTCGTGCTCCTCGACTCCGCGGTGCGGGCGGAGGCGTGGCGGCGGCTCCTGCGCCTGCACGGGGTGCGGGTGCCGTGGGCGACCGTCCTCTACAGCCATCTGGTCGGCGGCTTCGTCGGGGCCTTCCTGCCCTCGAGCCTCGGGACGGACGTCGGCCGCATGCTCGTGCTCTCGCGTCGCGGGGGCGTGGGCGGCATCTCGACCGTGTCTTCGATGCTCGGCCTGAATCTCCTGAACCTGCTCGCGGTATGCGCGCTCTCGAGCCTCGCGGCCTGGCGTCTCCCAGGCGCGGCCGGCTGGCTCGGCGATCTGCGGCTCCTCGTGCTCGCCTTCTCGGCTGCGTACGCCGGAGGCCTCGCGCTCGCACTCTCGCCCGCGTCGCCCCTTCCGCGGCTGCGCGCCGTGCTCCCGCAGGGCGGGCTCCCGGGCCGTCTCGGCGCGAAGCTCGCGGAGATCGCGGAGGAGATCCACGCGCTGCGCGAGGCGCCGCGCGCCCTCGCGGCGCTCCTCGGGATCGCCGTCTCGAACCAGCTCCTCTCGGTCGCCGTGGTCTTCACCCTCGGGCGCGCGGTCGGCGCGGAGCTCCCCGCGCTCACCTGCCTGCTCGTCGTCCCGTTGCTCACGTTGGTGCGTCTCGTGCCGATGTCCGTCGCAGGGCTCGGCGGAGACCAGGCTGCGTTCGTGCTCCTGTTCGCGGCCGTGGGCGTGGCGTCGTCCCAGTCGCTGCTGATCTCGCTGCTGCTGGCCGCGGTGAACGGCGCCTATCTCATGCTCTGCGGCATCCTCGCAGTCGCGACGAGCGCGAGCGAGCTTCGGGGGGAGAGCCGATGGTGAGCGGAGCGGCGGGCGCAACGGGCGGCCGCGCGGTGATCGTGAACGCGGACGACTTCGGCGAGAGCGCGGAGATCACGCGCGGCATCGTGGAGTGCATCGATGCCGGGGTGCTCACGAGCACCACCATCCTCGCCAACATGCCGGCGACGGGCGAGGCGCTGCGCCTCGCCGCGGAGCGCGGGCGCGGCGCGAGCTTCGGCGTCCACCTGAACCTGTGCGAGGGTCCGTCGCTCACCGCGGCGCCGAGCCTCGTCGACGGCTCCCGGAGGTTCCATCGCAAGCGCGTGCAGGCGCTTCGGGCGTTCGCGCGGCGGCTCGATCCCGCGGACGTCGAGCGCGAGCTCCGCGCGCAGATCGCGCGCGTGGCCGATGCGGGCGTCGCCATCTCGCATCTCGACGGGCACAAGCACCTCCACCAGCTCCCGGGCGTCGGCCCGATCGTGGCGCGGCTCGCCGGCGAGTTCGGGATCGAGCGCGTGCGCTGCACGCTCGAGCGCGGGCTCGGCGCCGCCGCTCCGGTCGCGAGCGCGGCGTCACGCTTCGTGCGGATCGGTCTCGCGCGCGTGTTCGCGCCGGTGGCCCGTGCACGGGGGCTCCGCTTTCCCGAGCGCACCCTCGACCTGGCCCAGCTCATGGGCCTCGCCGAGGAGGGCGCGCAGCGCGCGCTCCTCGCGGGCCCGGAGCGCTCCCTCGAGATCTTCTGCCATCCGGGTCACGCGACGTCCGCCTCGCCGCGCAGCGCCGGGCGCGAGCGGGAGCTGCGCTACCTGCGCACCGGCGCGCTCACGCAGCGCGTGCGCGATGCGGGCGGACGGCTCGCGACGTTCTGGGAGCTCTGATGCGCGTCCTGATGCTCGTGCCGCAGCTCTTCTACTCGGCGCGGGGCACGCCGCTCAGCGCCTATCATCGGACGCGCGACCTGATCGCCCTCGGCCACGAGGTCGAGATCCTGACCTACGGGATCGGCGACCCGCCG
>Ga0335070_10008509_pt1 | contig 12032 bp, 11 predicted proteins | sample Lox_Sample_13_FD_206722 | JGI IMG/M metagenome (GOLD analysis project Ga0335070, IMG submission 206722) | Soil microbial communities from Loxahatchee National Wildlife Refuge, Florida, United States - Lox_Sample_1.3 | ecosystem: Environmental > Terrestrial > Soil > Wetlands | place: USA...
GTGGTTCATCTAAGCCTCTTTCTGACGTGTATTTCAAAAGCGGCGACCGCAGATCTTTTCTCTTCCTGAATTTCAATCCATTCTCGGGCGAATCGTGTCATTCCCTCGGACGCGCCGGGGAATCAACTCAGCGCGATCTCTCAGTTTCCTCGGTTTGTCTTTCAATCCCTTTCCAGAACCGACTGTTGCAATTCGCCATGCATGTATAATAGTTGGCATAACCGCCGTAGGATCTGGCGCCTCCCATCAGCCAAGCGCAGTTCTGCTGACACAGATTACGATCAAAAGGAACACTCTGCGCCACAACAATGTTGGTTAGAACCGGGACCGCCACCAATGCCGCTACGAGTACTAAGATATATGCTAATGACCTCATTTTGCGCCCCTATCTTTGGTCGATACATTGGAATCCTGCAATTCCGTGACATTTAGATGCGGCCCGAAGAAGTTTGATTCGGCACATTTGTCAAAGCCTGGCGTACCGGCAAGGTAATTGAACCTTCAAAAGAAAAATAGCATCCAATATCTGTGTGGACGGCGATGACGTCCAGTAGAGTATTTCTGGAGCGCGGAAGCTGAGAAAGAGGTGTGTCATGAGTCGTATTGCTTACACAGGCATTGTCGTTGGGTCGCTTACGGCACTCTTCCTTTTGATCGCCTACTGGCTTGTTTTGCCGTCGCGATTTGCGGGGGACCCTGTCGGCGCAACCAGCGTCATGGAGCTGCCGGCAAAATCGAGCGCTTGTGATTTAGCGCCAAGCAGGGCTAAAGCCCCGGAAGCCGCTTCGACGACCTCGAAAAGTGGCAGTGAGCCGGCCATCGGCATATGCGAAGACGATTGGATCACTGGGTGGAATGTGCCTGTGTACAATTGTGACGTGTTGTTTGGGCCCGCGTAGGCCATCTCATCGATCAATCTCGATGGCGACGCGTCCCGTTCGTATGTGGGGCAGGCTCTACAACACCTTCTCCATCTCCTCCCAGAAGCGTCCGGTCAATGTAGCGCCGAGTGTGAAACAGGGCACCGATTTGGCCAGCATGCAAACATTCTCAAATAACTTGAACGTCAGAGCTTTCTCTTTGTCATGTGTCACTGAGAAATCATTGCGCTCCCGCATTTCTTGAATGGATTTGTATATCCATACGGCCGCTTTTCCGGGCAGGATAGGGCGGACTTCGTCCACGTTGGATCGGTTCAAAAAGAACAATGCCTTCAGCGGAACATATTGCTGGACGTCCCAAGAGCGGTTTCGGTCGCCACAAATCAGTTCCTGCCAGGTGGGGAAGGGGTGTGCGTGATATTGATTCAGGTCGTCTCGCACCACGAGGACTTCATCATCACACAGAGGACGCCAAGGAGGAGGGATTCGGCGAGAACATGTCGATTTGCCGGCTCCACTCGGGCCCACGAGCAATACGCCTGAACTGTTTAGTTCAGCGAGACCTCCATGAAACAACAGGCCGCCGGAATTTTGCACCGCCTCATATATTGGACTCAGCGCGGTCCACATTTGAGTGACACGGATGTCCCGACGGCGGTTTTCGAGGATTGCGCAAATGATATCCAGAGATTCCGGGTGCCTCCAGAAGCGGACAATCCCCAGGTTTTGTTCTTCCCAGCCTTGCAATGGAATACCAGGCGCATGATGCCTTATGTGTAGCAGCGAACTCCGGAAGCGACTTCCATTCGCGTAAGGATCTTCATGGATGAATATGAGCTTGGGGGAAATGCCGATCTTGGAGAACGACAGATTCATGATTGCCGCTAAATGCTTAACCCATGGAATCACAAGTTCGTCCGCTGCCAGAAGTTCCCACAGGAGCAGATTCGTGAGGGTCAGACCAAAGCAGCTTTCACGGAGAGGCGGTTGAGACAGTCCTTTCATTGGTACTTACTGCAGATTAGTCCCTGGCGAACACCGCCCGCCACATAGCGCGTACCCTGGGTAACAGACGGCGCCTACCTGTAAGAGGGGCGGATTGTTAAGATCTATGAGCTGGGGTCTTTCATGAAGAGTTTTGGCCGACATAGGCTTTTCCGCCGGTCGGTTTTTCCTTTATAATTGTTACCACAGAAATTCAAATTATCACACTATCACCGATCGCCGCGGCGTGCAATGTGGCTGGGGATGATGTATATTTGTGAGGCTTGGGCAAGAATACACTCTTTCCCTTAGGGGTCTCGTGAACAGCGCGTCAAGAAGTAAACAATCCAAGTTCGATATGCCGGGGTCGGAGCAACTCATAAGAATGTTGTGTCGAGGCTCCAGCATGAGCCCGACACTCAAGTTGACAGATGTCTTGTTTGTCAAACCTTGCGGCGGTGGAACAATTCGTTGCGGCGATGTTGTAGTTTTCAATAGGCCGGGTCGTTCATTGCCGGTAGTACATCGTGTGGTTCGTCAAGACGTCCTCGGCATGAGGACCCGAGGTGACAACAACGACAGCTTGGATCCGGATTACTTAGAGGAGTGCGACATAACCGGACTAGTGCTGTACCGGCTGAGAGAAACCGGGCTTGATCGCGTCCATGGCGGCAGATTGGGGACCCTTATAGGCGCAATGATTCGCTTCCGGCGTGACTTGGAAAAGAGATTTTCCTACATTTTCCGTCCTGTTTATCACTGGCTGGCAAGTTCCGGGATTCTTAGAAGGTGGCCGTTTCACCCGCTGGGAACTAAAGTCATTTGTTTTGAGAAGAATGGGGCGCATGAGTTACGGCTTCTCTGTGGCAGGAGATTGATGGGCGAATTCGTACCTGAACTTCACGCATGGAGAATAGATCGTCCTTTCCGGCTTTTCGTCGATGAATCATCACTTCCCAAGCCCCAGCCAAGAATTGATAGGGCTACTGAGGTTACCTGATCTACATATTTTTGGACACCATGTGCCCGCGGACATCATCAGTCGAACAGCCGGTTTTGCACGTCACCAAAGCAGGTCAGTCTGAAAGGAGGCCGGACTTTCGCTCGCATTCCCTCTCGTCTCGGGCGTACCGGGAATCTCTCCCCTCGAGCTCTTCTGTTGAACGAGTTTCCGGAGATTGCGGTCAGGGTGCAGGCTCAAAATCTTTTGGAACAACTCCGAAGCGGCCTTTATTTCTTTTTTTTCTTCAAGCATCACTGCGAGCTCGTATAAAGCATGCGGATCGGTGGGATCAAGCCTAACCGCCCGTTGAAGGTCTTCCCAGGCCTTTCCTACATGCCCCATCCGCTTGTACACAAGCCCGCGATGCGCAAGCCAGCCGCGGCTGGAGGGGGAGAGCCGTCCCGTTTGTTCAAAATCGGCTAGCGCTCCGGACAAATTGCCGGTCTTCAATCGAACAAGTCCCCGGCAAAAATATGCCTGATAGAAAACGGGGTTTAGATCGATAGCCTTCGAATAGAAGAACTCAGCCTCCTCGGTCTTCCCGTTTGTCGCCTTACTATTTCCAAGGTTCCAGCATCCTACGGCGGTCGAGGTTTCGGGAATAAGCCGAGTTTCAAGCATGGCTATCCACACCCGCAGAGTCTCTTTCCAAACCGGGCGCGGGTCAAGCTCCAAAGCTCGTTTGTACAGACGGATAGCCTCGGTAATTGGATCGCCTCTGCGTTCATATATTCCCGCAAGGTTTTCCATCGCCTGATAGTTTTTAGGGTCGACCTTCAGGGCCTCGGTATAGTCTTCCACAGCTTTTAGATCACGATTGACTATTTCGTGCGCCATGCCTCGACTGAGGTAAATTGAGCTCTCTTTTGGAAAAATTCTTATTGCGTCTGAGAAAAGTGCGATGGAATCATGAAAGCGATTTTCGGCCAATGATTTCTGGGCCTGAATTACAATTGGATGGGTTTGAGGATCAGCAAGGGCTCCCGGACTTCTCTCCGTGCAACCGAGTCCGGCCGGAAACACGAGATGCGTCGTGAACACTAGTATAACCACGGCCTTCTTGACAGGCAGCCCGAGCCTTATAACAGAATGGATTCTCATGTGGTGGACCGACATTCTCATTCGTGATACAAGCAACACCCGAACGTTGCAGCGCGGCTCCCTCAGTACCAGTAATCGGCCCAAAAGGAAAGATGCGCGTGCTCACACATCAACTTCCAAAGCGTGGTACTCGGGACGCAGGCACGTATAACATGATTTCACCGACATTTCTCTACAATAAACGGTTTTTCCGAGTCTTACACCTGGCAACATTTGTCGTCTTGGCATTCGGTGCTTCACCGCTTCAAATCCAAGCGGACCAGACCAAATTGTCAGTGCCTAAACAATCAGACTACCGCATAGCTATTCACTGCTCCAGGAAGGTTTTGCAAGTGTGGTGTCAGACGGACCTGATCCGGGAATATCCGATAGAGATCGGGAAAACGGGTACCCACAAACAACGATCCGGCGATCGCCGTACGCCCGTGGGAGATTACGAGATCACTTGGATGGCTTCTCGGCATTCGGAAAAAGGGCGCAGGGTGGTTGACAATGAGAGTTGGTGTATCGAAAACAACTTTACCTACGCCAAGAGCGGCCCCTCTCTTGAAAAACTGTGGACCGACTCGTACGGGGGTGATCAGGCTGTCATAATCAGCATCAACTACCCGAACTCCAAAGATCGGCAAAGAGGCTTCACAGGAGAGTGTATTCACATCCATGCCGACAAAAAGACCCCGGAAGGAATGCTGGAAAAATCGTATGGGTGCATTCACATGTTCCCCGCTGATGCAATCGATCTTTACGATATCGTGGACACAGGCACTCCGGTAAAAATCCTTCCATGATCGGGAATTCCTCAGATTTAATAAGGATGCTCACCATTCAAGAGAAATTATCGGTTCCCTGAGACCACATGGCTAACTTGTCTCTAAGCCTGGGAAGTGGTACATAGATTTTCACCGCCGTTAAGAGTTTTGAGCAGGAGTCCTCAGTGCAATCAGTCCAAAAACCGGAAGTGACTCTGAATCTTAGGGCTGATCTGGTGTTTTTGCCGGTGGCGACGTCGTTTGTCGAGAAGGCGGCGGCGGCTTTTGGCATGGATGAGCCTGCAGCGCTATCGCTCACTCTAGCAACCGAGGAAGTGTTTGCATACCTTTGCGATGTAGTCGCGGCCGGCAAGGACGTTCAACTGCGATGCCGTGGCGCCGGGTACTATGTGGATCAGGAGTTCCTTTTCGAGTCCCGCGGCTTCAACATGAGGGCGTTCAATCTTACCTGTTCCGCTACAATGGATGATCAGGCCTGCATGGAGGAAACGGGGTTATTGATTGCGTCACGGATGGTCGATAGGTTCCAATTCTTAGAAGAGGGGAAATCGCTTCGCCTTATCCTAACTAAAGAAAAGTCCTATCCGTCTGTTGCAGACCTTCCGGTCCCAGATGCCAAACTCATGGAGACTTTCTCGATAAGGCCGCCCGATGTAGAAGAACTCAAGGCCTTAGTGCATCTGGCTCACGGTTACTATTCATCGCCGGTCATTCCCGAAAGCTTCAGTTATCCGGGCAAAATAGTAGACATGGTGGCGTGTGGCGAATATCAGTCCGCCATCGCCGCGGACAATGCAGGCCATATCGGCGGCGGAATTGTGTGGCGTTGGACCGGGGCCGGACCCGTCGAGTTATATGGTCCATATGTATTTAATCAACCACCGGACTCGGGTATGGGGCAAGCGCTTGTTGACTTTTGCCTGGGCGCAATTGCCAGAATCGGAGCGATCGGCGTCATCAGTCGCCGCCCGACACCGGAATTTCCTACAGAATATTTCGAATCGCTGGGCTCGCTTCTTATTGGGCACAAGAAGACAGCACGCCTGGAGACAATATCGTATTATCGTCATCTGGAAGAAGACCTGGGGCTGTCTGTATGGGCCCACAACTCCATCAACATGTTCCTGACCGGCGCATATCAACGGTTGGCATTCGCACGGGAAATCAAGCCGGTCACGTCAGAAGGCGAATCGCTGTCTTCTTTTTCAGTGCTTTCCACGGAATTCGACCGAGGCGCGGGTCAAGTCACGTTGAGGCCGATCTGGTGGGGAAACGATTCAGAAATGATTCTTACCACCCATGTCGAAATGCTCCTCAAGGAAGATCTGGACAATATTCTTTTCGAAATGGATCTGGGTAAGTCCTGGCACTGCTATTTCACGCCGGCTCTTTTCAACTGCGGGTTCGAACCGCGGCTCGTTCTGCCTTACGCGGGACAAGGAGATCTGGTCATCTTCCAGCACAGGACGGGTGAAACGTCCCAATGAGCGCCTGGTCTCCCGAAAGGCTTTTACCTGAGTACATCAAGCGCTTTGAGCCCTACGTCCCGAGCAAGCCGGACAGGGAGCTGATGAAGCTTTATGGTTGCCCTCATCTATACCGGCTCAACAACAACGAAAATCCTTTAGGGCCACCTCCGGCGGCACAGGAAGTCTTGAGAGGCTTTCCTCCACGTATGGCAGCGGTCTATCCAAGCGGGGATTCATACGACTTGCGTCATAAGCTCGCGGAAAAATTTAACAAGGACCCGCAACAGTTCCTCGTGGGGAATGGGGCCAACGAAGTTATAAGTTTCGTTATCAAAGCATTCTGTGAGCAAGGCGACAATATAGTCACGGCCGATAAGACTTTCGCGGTTTATGAATGGGTGGCCGAATTTTCAGGTCTAGAAGCTAGATTGACGCCGCTCAAAGACCATGCGTTCGACCGCGAAGGTATGCTGGAAAGGATGGACAACCGAACCAAGATCATATTTATCTGCAATCCGAATAATCCCACCGGGACTTACTGGAGCAGCGATCGGCTCCGTGACTTTCTTGACACCATAGACGGTCGCAACATTGTTGTAGTGGATGAAGCATACTGTGAGTTCGTCGAGGGCGACGACTTTCCCGACGGAATGTCATTGATTGACGAATATCCGAATCTTGTGATCTTCAGGACCTTTTCCAAGATGTACGGTTTGGCGGGACTCCGGATCGGGTACTTGGCAGGGGATTTGCCGCTGGTTCAGGCAATTCGGAGCACCTGCATAGTTTATTCGGTAAACGCTGTAGCACAGGAGGCCGCTGTAGCGGCTGTGGCCGACCAGGATCACATCCTTCGCACGCGACGGATGGTTCGCGAGGGCAAAGCGTTTCTGCGCCGGGAGCTGACAAAACTGAGGCTTCCATTTATAGAAGGAGAAGGCAACTTCGTCATGGTTAAACTCCCAATGAGTGACAGTCTTGCCTATCGGAAACTTATGGTTCAGGGCGTGATGGTGCGTACCATGACCGGCTTTAGATTTCCGAATCACATCAGGGTAACGGTCTCACACGCCGAAGCGATGGACGCTTTCATTACGGCACTGGCCAAGATTATTAAGTAGTTACAGCGAATGGGAAATCAGGATCACCAGATCGGACCCGTAAATATCCACAAATTTCCGCCTGCATATAATGAAACGCTGAGCGTCGGTATATCTCTTGTGCGGGTTGACGCACACGAAAAAGTCACCGGGAAAACCGTTTATGCCGCGGACTATTACGGCAAAAATATGCTCTGGGCCGGCGTTAAGCGGGCCGGTATCCCGCACGCACGCATGAAAGCCATTCACACTGATCGGGCCGGAAGAGTGCCCGGCGTCTTTTGCATCCTTACACACAAAAATGTGGCCGGCACTAATCGCCAGGGCGTAATTAGAAAAGATCAGCCTGTCCTCGTCGATGACAAGGTGCGGCATTGCGGCGATGCTGTAGCCCTGGTTCTTGCCGAGACAAAAACTGCCCTCCGTGAATCCATTGATTTGATAAGCCTTGATCTGGAGCCATTGCCATCCGTCATCAATCCCGAGCATGCCCTGGAGCAGGGGTCACCGCTCGTGCATGAGGACAATGCCGACGGCAATGTGCTGCTGAAAGGAGACCTCAAGATAGGAGCCGGTTCGATAGCGGAACAGGAATGCGATGTAATAATGGAGGCGTGCTTCGAGACTCAACGCCAGGAACACGCGTACCTGGAAACCGAGGCAGGATGGGCCCGGATGGAGGAGGATGGGAAACTGGTCATTGTCTGCTCGACGCAGACCCCATTTCGGGACCGAATGGAGGTGGCGGAGGCCCTTGATCAAGAGCCCAGTAGGGTTCGAATCATTGCCCCGTACTCCGGAGGGGCCTTTGGGGGCAAGGACGGCGTTACCGTCCAGAGCCTTCTCGGTTTGGCCGCACTTAATTCGGGAGGCAGGCCGGTAAAGATGTGGTGGGACAGAGAGGAGTCTTTTCTATCCGGGACAAAACGACATCCCGCTCGCATGTACTACCGTCTTGGGGCAAGAGCTGACGGCTCTCTCCACTTTCTCAGTGTGCGCTTGTACTTCGACACAGGTCCCTACGATCACCTGGGCGGGGTGGTATTGACGTTGGCGCTTGAGCATGCCGGGGGACCTTATCGCATCCCCAATGCCGTGCTGAAGGGCTGGGCCGTATACACCAACAACCCTGTTAGCGGGGCCTTCAGGGGTTTCGGGGTACCGCAAGTTACGGCCGCCATGGAACAGATGATGGACATGCTCGCCGATAAACTGGGAATGGACCCACTTGAGCTTCGTTTTAAGAACGCAGTCAGGCGAGGTGACAGGAACTGCGTCGGTAAAACCCTTGACGCTTCTACCGGCCTGATGGACTGTCTTGAAGCGCTGTCAAAGCATTCGCTTTGGGAGGAACGTGAGGCGTGGAAGTGTGCCGCCGGTCCTTTCAAACGTCGTGGTGTGGGGATGGCCGCAGTCATGCAAGCATCCGGGTATGGTCCTGTGGTTCCGGACGTCGCCAATGCAAAAGTCGAGCTGACGACTGACGGGAAAGTCCGTGTCTATTGCGGCGTGGTGGACATGGGCCAAGGTAACGCAAGCACCAATCTCCAGATAGCGGGTAGCATCCTCGGGCAGGAGGCCGGCCAAATGGAGATTGTTCTACCGGATACCGATTTGACCCTCCCATCGGGTTCCGCCTCAGCCAGCCGATGCACTTATACTTTTGCCAATGCACTCATTGGTGCTGCTGAAACCCTCAAACAACGCGTCTTGCAGCGTGCGGCTGATATGTTCATGGTGAGGGACATCGAGGAGCTGACCCTCTTTCCCGGAGGGGTCAAGCACCTCGTCAGCGGCCGGGAACTGTCGCTCGGAGCTTTGGCCCGATTCCTCAACGACTCGGAACGCGTGGCAACATATCGTTTCAGGGCACCAGTAGCCAAGGACTCGGTAACTTCGGACGATGGACTCAAACTTCACGGGCTGCCTCACAGATTATTCTCATATGGTGCGCATTTAGCGTTTGTTGAAATTGACGAGCTTACCGGCAAGATCGATGTCAAGCGATACCTGGCAGTCAGCGATTGCGGTAAAGTGATGAACCCTCAAATCTATGAACAGCAAATACACGGAGGAATTTCGAATGGCTTGGGATATGCGCTTTCTGAAGATTTCAAGGTACATGAGGCCAAAGTGCATACTCCGGATTTCACTACCTATGTTTTGCCGACAGCCGCGGACATGCCGGACATGGATTCCGTCGCTGTCGAGATTTACGAGCCTACAGGACCGTTTGGTCTCAAAGGCGTAGGCGAAATTGCAACCAACGGACCGCTCCCGGCTGTAGCCAATGCAGTGTCAGATGCATCAGGAGTCCGTTTGCTCCGGTTTCCACTGACGCCTGAACGAGTTCTTAAAGCCATCCGCGACCAAGAAGGATAGGGCACGGGAATTGCGACTCAGTTTTCGACTAAACGGAAAAGAAACAGAAATTGATGTTCCACCGGACCGTCGTGTCGTGGACATCCTCAGAGAAGATCTACTGCTAACAGGCACAAAAGAGTCCTGCGGCGCAGGAGATTGCGGGGCATGCACGATCCTGGTTGACGGGGAGAGTCGGCTTTCTTGCCTCATGCTTGCGGCCCAGATGCAGGGGCGAGACGTCACTACTATTGAGGGTCTCGCTGAGGGAGAAAATCTGCACGCTGTTCAAGAGGCCTTTGTGCAACACGGTGCAATTCAATGCGGCTTTTGCATCCCTGGGATGGTTTTGGCCGCTGTCGATTTTCTCAATCGAAATCCCAATCCCACTCGGACCGAGATCAGAGAAGGTTTGGCAGGCAACCTTTGCCGGTGCACTGGATATCAAAAGATCGTGGACGCGGTCGAAGCTGCCGCTGCCCGGATTCGCCAAGAGGCACGCTTATGAGGGAAGTTTTCCTCCCGACAACTCTTGAGGAACTCTGGAGCATTCTGGATAAAGAACCGGAAGCAGCGATTTATGCGGGCGGTACTGATCTCCTCGTGAAATTGCGATCAACGCAAATAAAGCCGCCGTGTTTGGTGTGTCTGGAACGCATTGATTCGCTCAGGGGAGTCAGGGACGATACGGAGGAGGTATGGATAGGAGCAGCCACCACTCACAGTCGGATTCTGGAGCATCCTGTCATTAGCCAACGCTTCCCAGTACTAGCGAAGGGAATCAGTGTGCTGGGCTCTCCTCCCATACGGCATATGGGAACCATAGGAGGCAATATCGTAACCGCCTCGCCTGCAGGAGACACGTTGCCGGCCCTTTATGTGTTGAGTGCGAAAGTCGAAATCCGCTCGAAGGATCAATCGAGGCGCGTGAAGCTGGCCGATTTCATCTTAGGACCGGGAAGCGTCGATCTTCGCAGGTACGAAATCCTGACCGGAGTGTGGCTGCAAAAGTCTCCCGAATGGGGCATTCAGCATTACGAGAAAATCGGGCTGCGAAAGTCGCAAGCATGTGCGGTGGCAAGCATGGCGGTCGTAATGGAAACGTCGAATGCAGGGAACATAGAGAGAGCGAAGCTCGCTTGGGGCAGCGTCGGGCCGACTGTAGTCACTTCACGGGAGGTCGAAGAAGCCTTGGTTGGACAGTCACTTTCACAGAGGACGCTAAAAAGCGTATCTCATTTGCTAGAAAAGGCGGTGTCACCTATAGATGATGTTCGGGCAAGCGCGGAATATCGTCGACTTGTGGCCGCCGCGCTCGTCCAACGCTTGGTCCGGTACCGGGACTTTCGAGACCCGGCCTTGGACCGGGCTCAACCCTGCTGACATCTGTCGCGGTTCTTTTTGAATTCTATTGGCGGTCATTAGGAATTGCAGCCCATGCCCCGTTCCGAGCATCTTATGACAAGGGAATTCTTGGCCTTAAATGCCATAATTTTTCTTGCCTTTTGCAACATTTCGGTTTTTTTCCAATTCCACGAATATCTCGGAACACTTCCCATATCTTCGGACTATTTTGGTACCCTGATAGGACTATTTTCTTTGTCGGTCCTGGTCATCAGGCCGATTATCAGCCCATTCTTGCATCCAGGAAACGCGAAGCGCTGGATAGCGATCAGCTCTGCGGCTGTGATCGTCTCCTTGTTTCTGTACAACCTGGCGCTGGATTTCTGGAGTATGGCTGTGGTGCGGTCGATTCACGGCGCAGCTTATGTGCTGCTGGCCACAGCCGTGCTCAGCAAGCTGGTTGACGCTATACCCGCAAACAAGAGCGGCCAAGCCTTTGGACTCATTTCAGTGATTACGCTGCTGCCTTATGCTGTGATACCACCCCTTTTGGAACCTCTGGGTCGTTGGGTGGGCTCCTTCGATCAAATATTGAATCTGTCGGCATTGATGATGGTCTTGGCCTTTCCTTTGCTCTCCCTGGTGCATGCAAAGCCGGCGGAACATCTGGCGCACAGCACGGACCGCATCGGACTGCAAGATTTGAAAGGGAATCTCAAAGATCGCGGGATTCTTTTGCTCCTTTTCCTCTCTCTCTTGGTTTGGACTTCATTCACGCCGGTGTTCTACTTTCTCAAAGGTTATGGAGAAAAGATAGGTATAACAAATCCAGGATGGTTCTTTACCATCTCGACTCTTATGGAGATCCTCGTGCGTCTTGTGGCTGGACATATGTTCGACAGACTTGACAAATCAAGGTTGCTGTTGGCCTCTATGATGTGGTTGGCCGGTGGTAATTTCGTGTTGGCAGCATTTCCAGGACCCGAAACGTTTTACGCGATGAGTGTTTTTCTGGGGCT